>Ga0315281_10000827_pt1 | contig 44632 bp, 37 predicted proteins | sample YL17G07_0_MG_FD_204540 | JGI IMG/M metagenome (GOLD analysis project Ga0315281, IMG submission 204540) | Sediment microbial communities from Yellowstone Lake, YNP, Wyoming, USA - YL17G07_0 | ecosystem: Environmental > Aquatic > Freshwater > Lake > Sediment | place: USA: Wyoming | collected...
ACAAGATCCACGGCAAAGGGAACTTCACCCTGACCGGGCAGTTGGGCGAGATCATGCAGGAGTCCGCCCAGACCGCCTTCAGCTTCGTCCGGGGCAAGATCTACGAGCTCGACATCGCCCGGGACCTGCACCGGAATTTCGACATCCACATTCACGTTCCCGAGGGATCGACCCCCAAGGAAGGCCCTTCGGCGGGGATCACGATCGCCACGGCCATTATCTCTCTCCTGACGGACATCCCGGTGAGCAAGAAAGTGGCCATGAGCGGCGAGATCACCCTCAAGGGCAAGATCCTGCCCGTGGGCGGGATCAAGGAAAAGCTCCTGGCGGCTTACCGGGAGGGCATTCGCACGGCCGTCCTGCCCCTCGACAACAAGCCGGACCTTAAGGATCTCCCCAAGATCCTGAAGCAGAACATGGCGCTCCATCTCGTCGAGACAATGGACGAGGTCCTCAAGATCGCCCTGACCCGGGAGCTCCCCAAGAAGCCGGGAGATAACCGGGAAGCGAAGGCCCCGGAGGCCGAGCGAAAGACGCGGGTGGGGGAGGAGGAGGCGCCGAAGGAGCCGCCTCTGACGAACTGACCACGGCACAGGTTCCTTTACGATCGGATCTGCCGGCGGCCGGGCCGCCATACCACTTAAATAATTATCAGTAAATAAATTACAGCGAGGTTAAAGATGAAAGAATACAACCTGGTCGAGCTGGAAGAGAAAGAACTTCCCGCCCTGCGCAAGGTCGCCGCGGGCGTGGGCATCGAGGAGAAGGATACCGAGGAAACCAGCAAACACCATCTGATTTTCCAGATCCTCGAGGCCCAGGCTAAAAAGCAGGGCCTGCTGTTTTCGGAAGGCGTTCTCGAGTGCCTCGAAGACGGATTCGGCTTCCTGAGGGCCCCGGAATTCAGCTATTTGCCTAGCCAGGACGATATTTACGTATCGCCCTCCCAGATCCGGAAGTTCCAGCTGCGGACCGGAGACACGATATCGGGCCATGTGAGGGCCCCGAAGAACGGCGAGAAATACTTCGCGCTGATCAAGATCGAGGCCGTTAACTTCATGCACCCCGACGTTATCATCGAGGAACGGCGAAATGTCGTTTTTGAGAGCCTGACGCCTCTCTATCCGTTTGAGATGATCAAGCTCCAGGACGGGAACCCCAAAAACATGAACGCCCGGGTCATGGAGCTCCTGACGCCCATCGGCAAGGGCCAGCGGGGGCTCATCGTGTCGCCGCCGAGGGCCGGGAAAACCACCATCCTCAAGACCGTCGCCAAATCGATCGAGAAAAATCACCCGGAAACCTTCCTGATCGTCCTCCTGATCGCCGAGCGGCCGGAGGAAGTGACGGACTTCAGGCGAAGCGTCAACGCCGAGGTCGTGGCCTCGACGTTTGACGAGCCGCCGACGCGCAACGCCCAGGTCGCGAACATCGTCCTGGAGAAGGCCAAGAGGCTGGTCGAGATCAAGCGGGATGTCGTCATCCTGCTCGATTCGATCACGCGACTGGCCAGGGCCCACAATGCCATCGTTCCGCCGTCCGGGAAGGTCCTCTCGGGCGGTATCGACGCCAACGCCCTCCATAAGCCGAAGAAGTTCTTCGGGTCGGCCCGTAAGGTCGAGGAAGGCGGCAGCCTGACCATCCTGGCCACGGCCCTGGTGGATACCGGGAGCCGGATGGACGAGGTCATTTTCGAGGAATTCAAAGGCACGGGAAATATGGAAATCAACCTCGACCGCAGGCTGGTTGACAAGCGGGTTTTCCCGGCCATCGACATCAGCCGCTCCGGCACCCGCAAGGAGGAGTTGCTGATCGAGGAGGCGGACCTCAACCGGATCTGGGTCCTGAGGAAGGTCCTCAGCCAGATGAACGAGGTCGAGGCCGTCGAGTTGCTGATCGACAAGCTGAGCAAGACCAAGACCAATCAGGACTTCTTCGCGGCCATGAGCAAGGCCCTGTAGGCCTCGGGAAAGCGAAAACAAGGCCGGTCCGGGCCATTCCCGGGCCGGCTTTTTTATTGCCCGGGGGAAGGGGCGGTTGAAGGGAAACAAGTAAACCGTAGTCCTAGGTTCTTGACCGCTGCGGGGGGAGTGGTTTAAATCAGGCCGTAAGAATAGGGCGATGACGTGCTAACCCGCAAACAGAAATAACCTGGGAAATATCGGCGGCGATAGAGACGAACGCCGGGATTTCCACAATTGCACATCTATTGGTCAATCGTGATTCCCACAGGGTGTGGAGAAATCCAACTGATTGAAACGGAAAGAAATAGGCTCGCCTGGCTAACTGTGTCGCATAAGGAGTATTATGTCAACTAATATAGAGGGCGCTCCCAGAGGGCTCTCAGGAGCGAAGAATTCCTGGAGTTCTCACCTGGCCTTATCTCGTGTGGAGCATCCCAGGGTTCAAAATCCTAGCCGGTTGCTGGCGCCCCTCTACCGGCAAGAAATCAGGACGCTTCTTTGGTTCTCAGGCGGCGGATGATATCCTCGAGAATCTCGATGATTTCCGTCTTGGTGATGGCCTGCTTTTTGAACTCGAGCCTCATTTTGTACCTGTCCGTGTCGTCGGGCACATAATTATAAACATAATACTTGAGTTTCTTCGTTTTGCCCTTGAGATACTTGGCCAGATCTCGGGTGTCCTCACGCGTCAGATGGCGCTCGTTGATTTGCTGGACGAGCTTGAGCATATCCACATCCGTTTTCTGCTTGGCGACCTCGATTATCGTACTCCGACCGAAGCCTCCGGAGGCCTTGATTAAGTCCCTGACGGAGGGCGGGATTTTGGCGATGGACAGGATTTCCGTGATCGTGGAGCGGGCCTTGCCGATTTTGTCCGAAACCTGCTGGTGATTGTAGCTGTAAAGATCGATGAGCGCCTGCAGGCCGTCCGCCTCCTCGAAGAGGTCGAGGTCTTTTCTCTGGAGGTTCTCGATAAGGGCGATTTCCATGGCCTCGTTTTCTTCGACATCCATCTCGATGGCCGGGATTTCCTTCAAACCGAGGTTCTTGGAGGCGATGAAACGGCGTTCTCCGGCGATAATTTCGAATCGGCTGCCCTTGGAGCGGACCAGGATGGGCTCCAGGACTCCCTTGGTCCGGATGGAATCCATGAGTTCCGCGATATTGCCCAGCTCGCTGCGGGCCTGGTGCGGGTTCGGGTCGATATGGTTAAGGGCAATCATGCGAATGCGGGGGCCAAGCGAGCGGGCCGATATCAGATCCACAAAATGGCCGTCGTGCCGCATGCCGACAGTTTCAGGGAGGCCGGATCGCTTAGTTTTTTGCACGGTCCAATATCTCCTCGGCGACTTTCTTGTATTGTTCCGCCCCGATCGAGCTCGGCGCGTAGGTGAAAATCGATTCCTTGTAAGCCGGACTCTCCTCGAGCTTGACGCTTTTAGAGATGAATGTCTTGAAGAGCTTGTTGCCGAATACGCGCCGGATGCGTTCGACAACGTCCCGGGCCAGGTTGGTTCGCTTATCATAAAGCGTGATGAGAACGCCCAGGATCTTGAGTTGCGGGTTGGCGATCCGGCGGACCTTCTCGATGGTTTCGAGCAGGTCGTCCGTCCCTTCGAGGCACAGGTATGAGGACTGAATGGGAATCAGAATCGCCGCGGAGGCCACCAGGGCGTTCAAGGTGATCAGCCCCAGAGTCGGGGGCGTATCGATGAGAATGTAGTTGTATTTGTGTTTGATGGACTCCAGGGCGTCCTTGAGGCGGAAATGCCCGTCGAACTCGCCCAGGAGCGAAGGTTCAAGCTTGGCCATGGAAATCTTGGCGATGGCCATGTCCAGGCCCGGGATGGTTGAGCGGACGATAATACTCTCGATCTTTTCGTTCTTGTTCATGAGAACGTCATAGAGGGATTTCTCGTAGCTCGCGGGATTGGCCACGGTCGAAATGGTGCTGTGGGCCTGCGGGTCCATATCGATGAGAAGAACTTTCTTTCCGAGAAGTGCCAAAGCTGCGGAGACGTTGATGGATGTCGTAGTTTTCCCCACTCCGCCTTTCTGATTCGTGACAGCAATGATCAACGGCCTCTCTCCCTCCACTGCGGAATCAAGCGAGATTTCATATATACCGAAAGGCCTGGAGAATTGCAAGAACTATTTGGCGGGCGCAGGCGTCAATGTCGGCATGCCGACATTCCTCATAATTCGCTGATTATAAATAAATAAACAGAATAATAGTTAGCAGGTGGAGCGCGAAATGGAGCTTTCGTGTGGTCACAGCGGGAGCGGAATTATCCGAGGCTTTGAGGAGTAATATAAAAAACAAAATAGCGGCGCGGCTCGAATAGGGGAAGCCGGAGCTCGTATTATTTCTGGTTTCCGGCGAGAGCGGGAAAGTTGGAGCGCATATGATCGCTCACGTTTCGCGCTACGGAATTAGAGGGATTGGTTCACGCCGAAGTCATTGGGGGTTCTGTTGCTGAGGCGGGTGGCTATATATTAGTCGGTGCCGGAGTCTTTTCGGCGGCCTCTCCCCTTTTGGATGACAGGCCGTCGAGCAGGCACAATGCGTAGAGTAAATAACGCGCGGAATATGGCTGGGCGAGTTAGGCCTATCGGAATATGTGTAAATTGTTGATAAAGAGCAGATTATTAATCATTCGTAACATATTGATAATAAATAAGTTATGAGAGTATCGCAACGTGTTGATAACAAATAAAATAGCGTCTGGCCCTCTGAGCCAAACGCTTTTGAAGGCCGGGAGGTTGAGCCTGAAGCCGTGATATTCGAGGCACCCCAAAAAAATCTCTTCACCGGAGGGCGAAAATGCGTACAATGGGAGCGGCCGAAACGATGAAGGACGAAGAAAAGTCTCCTGAATTCCTCAGGCGCCTGGGCCTCATGGATACGGCCTTCCTCGTCGTCGGGGCCGTCGTCGGGTCAGGGATATTCCTGACCCCAGGGATTATTGCCGCCGGCCTCCCCTCCCCCGGCCTGCTGCTGGCCGTCTGGCTGGCCGGAGGCCTGGTCACACTCTGCGGGGCCCTGTCGTTCGCCGAACTCGGGGCCATGTATCCCAGGGCGGGCGGGCAATACGTCTATCTCCGGGAGGCTTATGGCGCGGGTGCGGCCTTCGTCTTCGGCTGGGGATTTTTCGGTTTCATCATGTGCGGTGGACTGGCGGCCCTGGCCGTGGGTTTCGCCGAGTTCTTCGGCGCCTTCGTGCCGGGCCTGTCCATGGGCACGCCGATACTCCACATCGCGGCGGCCGGCCTCTCCTATACTCTGTCCGCCGGCCAGGTCGTCGCGGCGGCCTCCATCATGCTCCTCACGCTGCTCAACACGTTCGGGATCCGGGCCGGAATTGCCGTCCAGAACCTATTGACCGTATTCAGGATCGGGGCGGTCGTCGGACTCATCGTGCTGGGAGTCGCTTTCGGCACAAAGACGGGGGGAACCAATTTCCAGCATCTCTTTCCCGGCGGGCTGTCGTTTCCCGGCCTCTGGCGGGCCCTGGGCTTGGCCCTTGTCGCCGTTTTCTGGACCTACGACGGCTGGTATTCGGTCAACTGCACGGCCGAGGAGGTCCGCAATCCCGAGCGGAATATTCCTCGCGGATTGGCCCTTGGCGTCGGCGGCGTGGCCATCCTCTACGTATCCGTCAACGTGGTTTACCTCCTGGCGCTTCCCCTGGAAAAGATCCAGGGTGTCACGCGGGTCGGGGTCCTGGTCACGACGTCCCTGTTCGGCCCCGGCGCGAGCACGGCCATTTTGGCCGTCATCATGGTTTCCGTCTTTGGCTGTCTCAATGCCAACCTCCTCTTCGGGCCGAGGGTCTACTACGCCATGGCCAAGGACGGCAGCTTCTTCCGGTCCATGGCCCGGCTCAGCCCGCGCTTTCGTGTCCCGACGCGCGCTCTCTGGGGCCAGGCCGCCTGGTCCGCCGTCCTCTGCCTGCTCGGGGCCTACCAGGCGCTCTATGAATACATGGTTTTCGCCCTCCTCGTCTTCTTCGCCGCGACGGGACTCGCCGTTTTCGTCCTCCGCCGGAAGCGCCCGGATGTCGTGCGCCCATACCGGACGTGGGGATATCCCGCCGTGCCGGCCATATTTATCGTCGTCTGCCTGGCGATTTTCGTGAGCATCCTGGCCGCTCAGCCGCTGAAGTCCGCGATCGGCCTGGTCCTGCTGGGGGCGGGCATGCCCGCCTATTTCATCTGGAGGAAGCGGCCGTCGCGGGAGACGGGGCCGGCGGATAAAGGGGTAGGCACGGGAACGGATTTGGTTTAAAATGGGGCTTCCCAAATCTGGCGAGACATGACTGAAATCAATTATTCTCTCGAGATCCTCCCGGACGGAATCAAAGTCCGGGCCAAGGCCGGGGAAGCGCTCTCGGACGCGCTGACACGCGCCGGCATCCCCATCAGCCTCTACTGCCACAAACGGGGTATCTGCGGGAAATGCGCCGTGCGTATCCGGGCCGGCCTTCTTCCCATTCTCGAAGCCCAGGAACGGGCGGCCCTCGAAAAAAAAGGCCTCAGCCCGGACCACAGGCTGGCCTGCCGGTTCGCGGTGCGGGGCGACCTGAGCGTCGAGGTTCTCCCCGAGTCTCGCCTTGGCAAGGTCACGGTCCTCGAAGCCGGCCTGTCCATGCCGGTGACCCTGGACCCCCAGGTCAAGAAGTTTGCCGTGACCCTGGAGAAGCCGTCGCTGGCCGCTCCCGTGGCCGTATCCGAGATGCTGCAGTCCGCGCTCGGCACCCCCGGGCTGGCCTTTCCGGTGTCCGCCCTCAGGAAACTGCGCGACCTGGAGTCCTCCCGTCCTCAGACGGTCACGGTGGTCATCTGCGGCGATCGGGAAGCCCTCGATATCGAGCCCGGCGACACGTCCGGGCGGGCCTACGGTCTGGCCATCGATATCGGCACGAGCACCGTCGTCGCGGAGCTCGTGAGCATGATCACGGGTCATGGCGCCGCCCGGGTTTCGGCCCTCAACAGCCAAGCCTCCTACGGCGCGGACATCGTCTCGAGGATCTCCTTCGCCTTTCAGAACCCGGACAATCTCCGGCGCCTGCGGAAATCCATCGTCCATCTGCTGAACGAGCTCGTGGGCGAACTCTGCCGCCAGACCTCCGTCCCGCGGGAGGAGATCTACGAGGCCGTCGTCGCCGGCAACACCGCCATGAACCACTTTCTGTGCGGGGTGACCGCGGACCCGCTGGCTTTGGCTCCGTTTCAGGCCGTTTTTTCGGCCCTCCCGGCGTTCCCGTCGGCCGAGCTCGGGCTCGAGCTCAATCCGGCGGCGAGAGTTTATATCGTGCCCAATATCAAGAGCTTCGTCGGCGGTGACATCACGGCCGGGCTGGCCGCGGCGTCCCTGGCGGGAAAACCCGGGAACGCCCTCTTCATCGACATCGGGACCAACGGTGAAATCGTGCTCAAGAAGGGCCAGCAGTTCATGGCCACCTCGACCGCCGCGGGTCCGGCCTTCGAGGGCATGAGCATCAGCTGCGGCATGCTGGCCGTCGAGGGCGCCGTGCACCGGGCCGAATGGCGCGAGGGATTCCGGCTCCAGACGATCGGCGGCCTCCCGGCCCAGGGCATCTGCGGGACCGGGCTCATCGACGTGCTGGCCTGCGCTCTGGCCGAGGGGTTGCTCGGGCGAGACGGAAAGATTTCCGGGTCCCAAAAAAAACTCACGCTCGGCGACAAGCTCAGCCTGAGCCAGAACGACGTCCGCGAGGTCCAGCTGGCCGCCGCCGCGGTCAAATCGGGCGTCCGGCTGATGCTGAAGGAATTCCAGGTGCCGCTGAAGAGCCTGGACGCCATTTACGTCGCGGGGGCCTTCGGCAATTCGCTCGATATTCGGAACGCGCAGTCCCTGGGGCTGCTGCCGCCGGTCGCGGAAAAGAAAATCGTCTTCATCGGGAATTCCTCGCTGGCCGGCGCGAGGAAACTGCTCCTTTCCGCCCCCGAACGGGCCGCCGCCGAAACCCTGGCGGGCTCGATCACCCACGTCTCGCTGGCCGCGAGGCCCGATTTCCAGGACGAGTTCGTCCGGGCCCTCGAGCTCGGACCCTCGGCCCGAGGTGAATGATGAATAAAATGTCCCTTCTCGATCTCGCCAAGGGCCGGACGGTCCTCCTGGACGGGGCGCTGGGCACCGAGCTCATGGCCCGCGGCCTGCCGCTAGGGGCGTGCCCGGAATCCTGGAACGCCGACCGGCCGGAAGCCGTGCGGGAGGTCCACCGGGACTATTTCGCGGCCGGCTCGGACGCCGTGTCCACGAACAGCTTCGGCGGGAGCCGGATCAAGCTCGCGGGGCACGGCCTCGCAGCCCGGACGGCCGAGCTGAACGTCGCCGCGGCCCGGCTGGCCCGGGAGGTCGCGCCCGCGGACCGGTACGTCGCCGGGAGTATCGGGCCGACGGGAAAGTTTCTCAAGCCGCAGGGGGAATTCACCGAGGACGAATTCGAGTCCGTTTTCGCCGAACAGTCCGCCGCCCTCGCCGAAGGCGGGGTGGACGTCCTGATCGTCGAGACCCAGTACGACCTCCACGAGGCCCTCTGCGCCCTTCGCGGCGCCCGGCGGGCCGGGTCCCTGCCCGTTTTCGTCACGATGACGTTCAACGCCGTCCCGCGCGGGTATTTCACGCTCATGGGCGATACCGTCACGCGCTGCGTCAGCGAGCTCGAAAAGGCCGGGGCCGCGGCCGTGGGCGCGAATTGCACGCTCAACAGTCAGCAGATGGTCGACCTGGTAGCGTCCATAAGGCGCGAGACGGTCCTGCCCGTCATCGTCCAGGCCAACGCGGGCAAGCCTGTGCTCGGGGCGGACGGACGGGTGGCCTATTCCCAGACACTCGAGGACTATGTCCGTTTCGTTCCGGACCTCGTCCGGGGCGGGGCGAATTTCGTCGGAGGCTGCTGCGGGACGAACCCCGCGTTCATAAAGGCCATGGCCGCATCGATAGCAAGGAGGACATCATGAACAAGGACGATTTGTTCCGGGAGATGAAAAAGGCAATCGTCGACGGGGACGGTCCCGCCGCGGGCAGGCTGGCCGGGGAGGCCGTCCGGTCCGGGCTGGACCTTCTCGAAGTCATTGATAAGGGCTATGTTCCGGGCATCCACGAAGTCGGCGAGCTCTGGGAAAAAGGGGATTATTTCCTGCCCGAGCTCATTTCGAGCGCGGAGGCCATGAAATCGGCCATGGCCGTTATCGAACCGGAGCTGGAGAGGGCGCGGCTCCACGCCCGGACGGGCGGAAAGGTGGTCATCGGCACGGTCGAAGGCGACATCCATGACATCGGGAAAAACCTTGTCGCGGCCATGCTCCAGGCCGGCGGCTTCGAGGTCTTCGACCTCGGCGCCGACGTCAAGCTCGAAAGGTTCATCGAGAAGGCCGAGTCGGTGGGCGCGGATTTCATCTGCCTCTCCGCGTTGCTCACGACCACGATGATCAACCAGAAGCGCTTCGTCGCCCTTCTCAAGGAGAAAAATCTCCGCGACAGATTTAAGGTCCTAGTCGGCGGCGCGCCAGCCAGTCACAGATGGGCCGAAGAGGTCGGCGCCGACGGCTACGCCGAGAACGCGGTGGCCGCGGTCAAGTTGGCGAAAAGACTGTCCCCGGGGCGGTCATAGGAGGCCGGACATGATCGAAACCAAGAGACCGAAACTCGAATTCCTGAGTCAGGCGCTGGTCGAAAAAATCGTCGACGAGGGCCTCGCACTCCTCGAGAAACAGGGGATATTCGTCGAAAACGAGGCGGCCCTGAAGCTCCTCGCGGCCGCGGAGGCCCCGGCGGCCCGGGACACGCAGAGGGTCCGCCTCGGGAGGAAGCTCGTCCTGGACTGTCTGTCCTCGACCCCGCCGTCCATTACGATGTACGACCGGAGCGGGGACAAATCCTATTTCGTCGGGGGGGACCAGATCCATTTCGACCCCGGCTCGGCGGCCGTCTCCCTCCTCGACCACAATACTCAGGAAGAGAGGAAGGCCGGGACCGCGGACCTCGTCGATTTCTACCGGCTCGTCGAGACGCTCGAGCACATCAATTTCCATAGCACGGGCCTGATCAGCGCAGACGTTCCGCCCGTCATCGCCGACTGCTACCGCTTGTACCTCGGCCTTCTCTACGGATCCAAGCCCTTCGTCACCGGGACGTTCCGTGTTGAGAGCTTCAAGCCCATGAAGGAGTTCCTGGTGGCCGTCCGCGGCGGCGAAGAGGAGCTGGCCCGGAAACCCCTGGCGATTTTCGACGCCTGCCCCTCCCCTCCCCTGAAGTGGAGCAACCTGACCACCCAGAGCCTGATCGATTCGGCACGGGCCGGCATCCCTTCGGAGCTCATTTCCATGGGCATGACGGGTGCCACGTCCCTGGCCACGATCACGGGCACCCTTGTCCAGCATGTGGCCGAGAACCTCTGCGGGCTCGTGATCTGCCAACTGGCCAAGCGGGGCGCTCCGGTCATCTTCGGGGGCTCCCCCTCGAGCTTCGACATGAGGAAGGGCACGACACCGATGGGCGCCATTGAAACCATGATGATCGACTCCGCCTACGCGCAAATCGGCAAACATCTCAAGCTCCCGACGCACGCTTACATGGCGTTGAGCGACTCCAAGGTCAACGACGCCCAGAGCGGCATCGAAACGGCCCTGGGCGCGGCGCTCGCGGCCCTTTCCGGCATCAACGTGATATCAGGCCCCGGGATGCTGGACTTCGAGAGCACGCAGAGCCTGGAGAAACTGGTCATCGACAACGAGATCTGCGGGATGGCCTACCGGCTGGTCGCCGGCATCGCCCAGCGGGATGAGCCTATCGCCCTGGACAAGTTCGAGGGGTTCAAACCGGACTTCCAGTTCCTGACGCTTCCCCACACCCGCCAATGGTACAGGAAAGAGCACATCCTCCCCGTCCTGATGGACCGGGACCCTTACGAGGCCTGGGTCATGGCCGGCCGGAAAACCACGCTCGACAAGGCCCACAAGGACGTGGAGGACAGGCTCGGCAAGTACGCGCTTCCGCCGCTTCCCGATCCCATCCGGAAAGAGCTCGACAAGATTATGACGGGCTACGCGCGCTCACAAGGAGTCCAAGGTCTACCCAAGAGGGATGATTAGTCCCAAGAGTCGCAGGTTCGGGCCATCATTCGCGGGTTCGCGCATCCGCCGATGCCGCGGTACCCGAACGGACGGCCTTGAATGCTTAAGAAAACTCTGATCTTTATCGCCGCGGCCCTTCTCTTTGTACTGGGGCTGGGCATTTTTGGCGTCTTGTCCAGTACGCTGACCTCCAAAGAGAAAAAGGCCCTGGAAAAGATCCGCCTGGAAGAAAAAAGGCTTTCTCAGAGCTTTGATGTCGCTGTTGTCCAATCAGGATTCCGGCTGAGGTCCACCGGCCAGAGAGATATTTATGTCCCGAGCCTTCTCGTCCGGGTGACCAATATTTCCGCCCTGACCTCAAACGATGCGAATCTCACCGTGGAGTTCCTTAAAAAGCGGCGGACCTTCTGCAGAGCCGGGGGCGCCGTCCACGCTCTGAAACCCGGGGAATATTGTGAACTGTGGCTGAAATGTATCGATTTCGTCGGGTTCGGTTCTGTGGCCTGGGGATTGAGCCTGGCTGAGACAACGGCCGGCTTGGATTACGTCGTTTTCCTCAGGTCCGGCCGGACCTCGGTCATCGTCGCGGAAGACAAGATAGGGACAATGTTCTTTTAGGGTGACGGCGGCCTCCCGCATTACGTCATACCCATGCCAAGAGACCTCGCCGGACCTTCGACGGCGAAGCCCCTAATCTAGAACGCGCGAATCGCGATATTCCGGGGCTTCCACGTTCCAGTTGCGCTCCTGTCTGACCCGGTCGGCGAACCGGAGGGCCACCTCCGCGTCCCCGTGGTTCACGAACAAACGGCGGGGCGGCGTCCGCAGCGCGTCCAGCCACCGGTCCAGGGCCTTACGGTCGGCGTGAGCGGAAAAGCCGTTGATCTTGGCCACCTGGGCCCGCACGGGCAGGGTCTGGCCGAGGATCCGGACCTGGGCTTGTCTCTCGAGGATCTGTCGGCCCAGCGTTTCCCTGGCCTGATACCCAACGAAAAGGATGGTCGACTCCGGCCGCGTGATGTTGTAGAGGAGATGGTGCTTGATCCGGCCGCCCGTGCACATCCCCGAGCCGGCCATGATGACGGCCGACCCCCGGACGGAATTGATGCCCTTGGATTCCTCGATGGTCTTGACGATGACCAGGCCGGGGAAATCGAAGGGACTGGTCCCCGCCTCGAAGAGCGCCCTGGCCTCTTCATCGAGGTCCCCCGGGTGGCGGCGAAACGCTTCGGTGACCTCACGGGCCATGGGGCTGTCAAGGTAAACGGGCAGCGCCGGGATCTGCTTATCCCGGACGAGACGGCTGAGAAAGAACATGAGCTCTTGGGCCCTCTCGATGGCGAACGTCGGGATGACGATGTTTCCTCCGGCCCGGAGGGTCTTCTGGACCGTTTCGCGGAGGATCTCATCTATGGATTTTGGGTCCTCGTGGTCCCGGTCGGCGTAGGTCGATTCCATGACGATGTAGTCCGCCTTCTCGAAAACCGAGGGGTCGCGGACGAACGGCTTGTCCCACTGGCCGATATCTCCCGAAAAGACGATCGTCCTCGACCCGCCGTCGTTCCGGCCGTTGAGCTCGAGCATGGCCGAACCGAGGATATGGCCGGCGTCCCTGAAGCGCACGGTGAGCCCGTCGGAGAGAGGGATGTCCTTTTCATAAAGGACTTCCTCGACGAGGGGCATGGTCCGCTCCACGTCCTCGACCGTGTACAAGGGAATCTCCGGATGGGAACCGGGGCGGCCCTCCTTTTTGTGGCGTTTCTTCTTGAAGGCCGCGTCTTCTTCCTGGATCCTGGCCGAATCCATCAAGGCGATGGACAGGAGATCGGCCGACGCCTCCGTCGCCAGGATCGTTCCCGAAAATCCCTCCCGGACCAATTTCGGGATAAGCCCGGAGTGGTCCAGGTGAGCGTGGGTCAGGAGGAACACGCCGATTGTGTCCGGCTGCACGGGGAACGGGCTCCAATTCCTTTCGAGAAACGGACGCTCCTGGTAGAGGCCGCAGTCGACGAGAATCCTCATCCCGCCGGCCTCGAGAAAATAGCACGACCCCGTGACCTGTCTCGCCGCGCCCAGAAAAGTGATTTTCATCATTCTCCTCAATAGGGGTTGATCCGCATGTATTCCGCCTGAGCGGAAAAGAAAACCATCTTCGTCCAGAGCCGGAAGGCGATGAAGAGCTGTCCCCAGATGATGGCGAGGCCCGTCCACCCGAGGCCCTCGGCCGGGATGGCCTGGCCCGCCAGCACGTAGGCGGCAGTTCCGGCGACGAACCCGGCGGCGATGAGAAGATAGAGGGACCAGGCGCGGAAGACGCGGCGGCCCACGAATCGCAGCGCCGCTCGGAGGGCGTGGAGAACACGGCGGTCGTCTTCGGCCACGACCGTGATCCTCGCGTAATCGAAGACCATGTGAACGAGGCTGAGGAAGAGAAGAGCGAGGACCGAGTGAAGGGCCGATATCCAGATATCCGGCCACTCGGTCAGCGCCCTTTCCGAGATGGGCTTCAGGAGGGCCGACACGGCTTCCAGGACGACCCCGAAGGCCAAGGCGTAGAAGAGGAGCGAAACGAGGAAAAGCCTGACAAACCTCCAGAAGTAGCGTCCGCAGTCCGAAAAAAACGTCTGGGGCGTCGTCCGGCCTTCCCTGTCAAGGAGCCGGCCGATGATCCCGCCGTTGAAAAAGACGTAGACGAGCGTATACAGGACGACCGGAGTCGTGACCGCGGCCAGGGCCGCCGGGGCCACGTCCTGGTATCGGAACAGGAGGTCACCCAGCCAGATGAAATCCAGCGCCTGGAGGTTTCTCCCCAAAAGAGAATGACCGAGGTCGGACTTGAAGAGCGCGAAGAAGGGCCCCGCGATGAGCAAGGCGAAGAGAACGTTGATGACCCACAGGATGAGAAGGAGCGTGGGCCGGCGGGACGCCGTCGTGATCCCGTTTCCGAGCGCCTTGAACACAGCCATGCCGATCCCCCTTTTTAAGTGAACGAGCTGGCCAGCTGCAGGATGTTCTGCGCGGCGAAGAGAAGTCGCGACAGGAGCTTCAGCAGGCTGCGCCGGACAGGCTGGACCAGGTACGAATTATTGGCGAAGTTCGAATCAATAAGCCAGACGAAATCGGGGTCGACCCGCGCCCAGGCCGCCCTGGCCGGTTTGACGATGACCACCCGGGCCCACCGGTCCTGGCCGTCCCACAAACGCGTTTCCCGGGTGCCATCCTCGAAGGCCACGACGACTTTAATCGGGGTCCCTCCCCCGACGCGGGCTTCCCCGAAACGGCGCAAGATGACCGTCGTGATGTATTCCTTTTTTTCCGCGGCTCGCCGGGCTTGGGGTTTGTCCTTGGCGTCGGCCTCGAGCTCCCGGATCCTGGCGGACGTCATCTCCTCCTTTTTCCCGTCGACCTCGAAGACGCCCCTCGCGTATTTCGGCTTCTCCTCGGATACGACGGACGAGATGCCGTAATCGAAATTCAGGGTGCTCCCCATGAGCTCGTCGAAAAACCACCCCATGTCCCGGCCGGACACCTCGTTGACGACCCGGACGAAATCGGCCGTCTTGGGGTGCTGGTAGCGGAACCCCATGCCGTACGTTCGCATGACCCGGGCCATGGTCTGCTCGCCGAGGAGCTGCTCGAGCGTGTTGAGGCAGGTCGAGGCCCGGCTGTAGACGTTTGCCCCGTAGCTCCCGGAGTCATAAAAAAGCCAGGACGCCGTGAACACAGGGTCGTATTTGACAATCCCAATGGCCGCGGCCCGGTCGGTCTCATAATCGAGCACTTTCGGCATCCGCAAGACCGACGCCAAGGGGATTCCCATAACGTCGAAGGAATACGCGCCCGGTCCGTAGGCCTTGGCCAGGACCCGGCCCGTCGAATAGGTATTGACGCCCTCGTCGAGCCAGGCTTCTTCGAATTCGTTGTTGGCGACGAGCCCGTACCAGTAGTTGTGGCCGAATTCGTGGACGATAACCCCCTCGGGAGACAGGACGTCGGCGCTGGGCAGGACCCCGGTGCCGGCGGTGAAAAACGTCGGGTACTCCATGCCGCCGCTCTCGGTCCGGAAGGGCGGGTCAACCATGGTGACCGTTTCGTATGGATAAGGGCCGTACCAAAGCCCGTAGTATTTGATGGCCGCGCTGAGGGCCTTAAGATGCCGGTCGGCCTGGCCCGCGTGCTCGGGGGCGATGAGGAGGATCATCTTCACGTCGGGTAGCTGTATCTCCGCGAGGGGAAGCCCGAGGAGGGCGGCCGTCTCCCGGTATTCGCGCGGCGAAACTTCCCTGGCGGCGACGAACGTCTTCTCGACTCTGATGTAGCGCGGGTCGGCCATCCAGGCGAAATCGTGGATCATGGACTGGCTGAAAGTGTGAATGGCTTTGTTACCGGACGGATCGGCCCGGACCCCTGTTTCTTTCCCTGATGCTCCTACCTGGTAGCCCTTGGGCACCGTGATGTGGACCGTGAAGTCGGCGAAGTCGGCGAAAAACTCGGAATTCTGGTGGTATTCGTGGCAGTTCCAACCCTTCCCTTCCTCATAAACCCCGGGCTTGGGGAACCACTGGCCGATGAAATAGGAATTCCGGTAGTATCCGGAACGGGCCACGGTCCTTGGGATCTTGCTCTCGAACTCCAACCGCAGGCGAACGTTGTCGCCGGGCTTGACGGGCTCCGGGAAGCGGACGCGCAGGACAGTTTGGTCGCCGTTCCGGACGGGCTTGTCCCGCCGGACGAACTCCTTCGTCGGGCCGAGGTCCCGGCCGTCGGCCAGGCGGATGCCGGTGACGTCCACCCAGCCCCATTCCCCGTCCTCCGGCTCGCCTCGCCGGCCGAAGGGAGCCTCTTCGGCCTCTTCCCGGAAGAACGCGCTGGCCGAGTTCTTGAAGGCGTTCCAATAGAGGTGAAAGAGCATGTCGGGCACGGCTTCCCGGCCCCGATTGGTCCAGACGATGTCCTCCTTGCCGCGGAGCATCTTCGCCGCGTCGTCGAGCTCGACCCAGATTTCATAGCGGAGAACGGGGGTATCCGGGAGTGGCGGTACCGAATCCTGGCCCGAGGCCCGGACCCGACCGGAAAAAAGGAACGGGACCAGGCACAGGAGCAAGAGCGCGGGTCGGTTCCTCATGGCGCACCTCCGTCGGAACTCAGGACAGCCATTCTTCCCAGCCCGAACGGCGCGGGAAATACATGAACACCAGAAGAAGCGACGCGAAGAGGAGGAGATAGAAATCGATGTTGAGGCCGCCGAGGAGGAAAAGGACGAGCCCGAGGATGCCCGGCACCTCGGAAAGGACGAGCGTGACGAGGGCGGCCCTCTGGAGCCGGTGAAGGGCGGTTTTATCGTCGTCATGCGAGGATTTCCTGAGGAGGACCTGACGGAGCACGCGGACGAGGACGATCGTCACGACGGCCAGGCCGAAGATGACATAACGGAGAGACTGGAGGTCGGCGACGGCCAGGAAGCCGTGGAACGGCCGGAAACGGGCCCTGATGAACTCGGCGATGCCGAGATAGATCAGGAGGCTCGCGATGATGGACGCGGCGATGAGAGAGACGGTCTTGAGATGCCGCTGGAGTTCATCCCGGTTGACCATGTCAGCCTCCTCTCGACGGGTGTCGGGCCCGCGGACCGAGCTGGAGCGGATTATATGTGAATCCCAGGCCCCGCGCAATTGTCCAGGGTCGTTGATTGGGCTATACTGAGGCCCATGTCCCGGAGAGTATTCAAAGCGAGGTCGATCCCATGACAACAAAAAAACCCTTGATTTTTCTGGGCGTGTGTCTGCTGGCGGCGGGAACCTGCCTCCTTCAGGCCGGCGCCTCCGCGCGGGCCGAGGACGAGATGACCCTCAAGGCCCGGCAGTTCCTGGAGGGCCTCGACAAGGGCGAATTCAAGCTGGCCGTCCGCGACTTCGACGAAACCATGCTCAAAGTCTCGGGCCCCGAGAAACTCGAGATATTCTGGAAAGAGCAATTTCCGAAACAGGTCGGGGCCTTCAAGAAGCAGACCGCGGCCAGGCGGGACAAGCTCGGCGCCTATGAGATCGTCCTCGTCACGTGCGAATTCGAGAAAGCGACCCTCGACGCCAGGGTGGTTTTCGACAAGGCCGGCAAGATCGCCGGATTCAGCTTCGTGCCGTCCGTTCCGGCGGCGAAATACGAGCCGCCCGCATACGCCGCGCCGGCCAATTTCGAGGAAACGGAAATCACGGTGGGGTCTGGCGAATGGCGGCTCCCGGGCACGCTGACCATGCCCAAGGGCAACGGCCCGTTCCCCGGTCTTGTCCTCGTTCACGGGTCGGGCCCGAACGACAGGGACGAATCGCTCGGTCCGAATAAGCCCTTCAAGGATCTGGCCTGGGGGCTGGCTTCGCGCGGGATCGCCGTCCTTCGCTACGACAAGCGCAACAAGGTTTATGGAGCCAAGATCGTGGCCGACCCCAAGCTCGAGGCTGGCCTGACGGTCAAGGAGGAAACGATCGATGACGCCCTGGCCGCCGCGGCCCTGCTCCAGACGACCGCGAAGATCGACAAGTCAAGGGTCTTCATCCTGGGCCACAGCCTGGGGGGGTTCCTGATGCCCAGGATCGCCGTCGCCGCGAAACCTCTGGGCGTCGCGGGGTTCATCAGCATGGCCGGCTTGACCCGGCCTCTTGACGACACGATCCTTCGCCAGGTGATGTATCTGGCGAGCGGCGATACATCAGAAGACACCAAGAAAAGGCTGGAGGGCATCAAGGAGGCCGTGGCGAAAATCAAGGCCTTTACGGATGCCGACCGGGGCTCAACCGTCAAGATCCTGGGTGCGATGCCGGCCTACTGGCTCGACGTCCGCGGGTATAATCCTCCCGAAACGGCCAAATCCGTTTCAAGGCCCATGCTCATCCTTCAGGGCAGCCGGGACTATCAGGTGACGACCGAGGATTTCGATAACTGGAAGGCGGCCCTGGGGTCCCGCAAGGACGTCGAGTTCCACCTCTACCCCAAGCTCAATCACTTCTTTTTCGAGGGCCAGGGCCTGCCGTCGCCGAACGAGTACATCCAACACCACGGCAGCGTCGCGCCTTACGTCATCGAGGACATCGCGGCCTGGATTCTCAAGCACTAAGGACGATCCTGCCAAGATCGATTGGGTCCCGGGCCGGCGCATTTATGGGAAGGGCAGCGGGGATGGCCTCCACTCCAGAGCACGGTTCTTCACGCCGCGAGAATCGCGTCCTTCTCGGCGCCAAAACAACTCGCTTGGCGTGCGCTACACCAAGCTCAAACAAGTTTTGCCGGTTCCCCCTGGAACTTTCCCCGAAGGGCGTGATTCTCGGGCTAAACCGCGCATGACGTTCCGGCCATTCCCCGCAGTCCTTCCCCTAATCGGCGCATAACATCCGGGAAGATGGGGATAACGATGTTACTCCTTGTTTTAGTCGACATAAAGCAGGAACCCCTTCAAATATTCCGTTTCGGGGTGGAAGATATTGACGGGGTGGTCTAGGGCCTGGCGGTGCCGCTGGATGATGCGGACGCGCCGCCCCGCTTCCCCGGCCGCCTGGAAGACCACCTGCTGAAAGAGCTTTTCGTCTACGAAGTGGGAGCAGGAGAAGGTCATCACCAGGCCCTGCGGACGGACCTTCTGGATGGCCAGGCGATTGATGTCCTTGTAGCCCCGGCAGGCCTGGACGACATCCGTTTTCCGCTTGGCGAAGGCCGGCGGGTCGAGGATGATGAAATCATAATCCAGCGCGGGATCTCTCAGAAATTGGAACACGTCCGCCGTGAAAAAGACGCCGGCGTCGGCCGGCAGCCCGTTCAGCTCGAAATTTTCCTGGGCCAGGGCGATAGCGGATTCCGAGGAGTCGACGGAATCGGCGCGGACCGCCCCTCCTTTGAGAGCGTAGACGGAGAAGGCGCCCGTGTACGAGAACGCGTTGAGCACGCGGCGGCCTCGGGCGAAGTCCCTGGCCAGCTTTCTCATTTCGCGCTGGTCGAGGTAAAAGCCCGTTTTCTGGGAATGGACGATGTCGACCAGGAACGGCAGGCCCTCTTCAAGGATCCGCACCCTATCGACCGGTTCGCCGTGGAGCGTTCCCTCGAAATCCGCCAAACCCTCTTCGCGACGCGCCGGAAGGTCCGATTTCTCGTAAACGCTCCGGGGCTTGAGGCCCGTCACAAGGAGGTCGAGAACGAATGGCTTGAGCTTGTCCATGCCGAGCGTGGCCACCTGAAGGACAAGAACATCGCCGTAGATGTCGGCGATGAGGCCCGGGAGAACGTCCCCCTCGGCGTTGACCAGGCGATAGGCGCTGGTGACGGCCGGATCGAAAAAACGGCGACGGAGGGAGACCGCGCGCTCGAGGCTTTGACGTATCGCGTCTTCGGGAGGCGTTTTCCCGAAGCTCACCATCCGGCCGATGATCGACGAAGCGCGGTTGAAATAGGCGTGGCCCAGGATATCGCCGGTCGCGCTCCGGACGGCCAGGAGGCTGCCGTTCTCGAAATCGGGAAGAGTTTGGACCGCGCCCGAGAAGATCCAATGGTGTCTGTTGCGGACGGCCTTGTCCTTGCCGGGCTTGAGGATGACGCTGTCCAACGGCCGCTCTCAATCGTGCCGGCGGTTCCCGAATCCCATCCTCAGCCGCACTCCTCCCCTGCTCCGGCGGCCTCGGACTTCAGGAAGCGCACGATGGGCCGGTCGGGCTCCGTGAAAGCCGACTCGTCAAGCCCGGCGGGTTCGACCCAGCGGATCTCGTCGTGGTCGACCGGACAAAACTCGCCGGAAACATAGACCACCTTGTACGCCAGCAGTTCGATGGACAATGACGGACTATGGTATGGGACGGATATGAGGAGTCCTGCGACCTGCGTTTGAACGCTGAACTCTTCGGAGAGCTCGCGTTCCAGCCCCTTTTCAGGATCTTCGCCGGCCTCGAGCTTCCCGCCCGGGAACTCCCAAAGGCCGCCGAAACGGATGTCCTTCCGCCGCCGCGCGACGAGGATTTTCCCGTCCCGCTCGATGACCGCGGCCACGACCTTGGGCAGGACCTTCTTATGGCTCTTTTTTTTCATCGCCTGTACACCCGGTTTCATCTTATGCCAAGCCCCGCTGGATAACAAGCTCTCCGGGGAGTGACCTTCGGAGGGAGATGTGCTAGAATAACCCAACTATGAAAGTTGCCTTCCTTGCTTCCGAAGTCATCCCCTACGCCAAAACCGGCGGCCTGGCCGACGTGGCCGGCGCCCTGCCGAAGTTCCTGTCCCGGCTCGGGACCGAAGTCCGGGTCTTCATGCCCTTTTACCGGGAAGTGAAAGCCAAGAACCTATCCCTCCGGACGGTCATCAACCACGCCGCACTGGATATGGCCGGTGAGCGCAAGGATTACTCGGTCCTCGAGCACAAGGCGGACGGCTTTTCCGTCTATTTAATCGTCCGGGACGAATATTACGACCGGGCTTGCCTGTACGGGACGCCGGCGGGGGATTATCCCGACAACGGTGAGCGGTTCGCCTTCTTCGCCCGGGCCGCGCTCGACTCCATGAAAATCCTGGGCTTTTCGCCCGACGTCATCCACGGCCACGACTGGCAGGCGGCGTCCGCTTTCGCCTACCTGAAATTCGTCTACGCCGACGACCTGTTTTTCAAGGACACCCGCTCCCTGTTCACGATCCACAACCTCGCCTACCAGGGGCTTTTCGGGAAAGAGGCGCTGGCCGCGGCCCGCCTTCCGGAGAGTTTGTTCAACATGAATGACCTCGAGTTTTTCGGCAAGGTCAATTACATGAAGGGGGGCATCCTTTACGCGACGGCCGTCACCACCGTGAGCCCCCGCTACAGCCGCGAGATTCAAACCCCCGAGTTCGGCTGCGGCCTGGACGGCCTGTTGAGAAGCCGTTCGCACGCCCTGTCCGGCATCCTGAACGGAGTCGATTACGCCGACTGGGACCCCGCGACCGACCGTCTGATCCCGGTCCGCTTCTCCCCCGCCGATCCCTCAGGAAAGGCCGGGTCGAAATCCGGATTGCTGAACATGTTCGGTCTCGGGAAGGCCCCCGACGCCCCGGTCGCCGGGATGGTCACGCGGCTGGCCGGGCAGAAAGGCGTGGACATCGTCTGCGAGGCCCTCGACGAAATCTTCAAGCTCGGGGTCACCGTTATCATCCTGGGGACCGGCGACCAGAAAATCCAGGATTTCCTGAAGGACGCCAAGCGAAAATATCCCGGCCGGCTCGGCCTGATGATCGCCTTCGACGAGAAGGTCGCCCACACGATCTACGCCGGGAGCGATCTCTTCCTGATTCCTTCACGCTACGAACCGTGCGGGCTGACCCAGATGTACGCCCTGAAGTACGGGACCGTCCCCATCGTCCGCGCCACCGGCGGGCTCGACGACACCATCCAGGAGTTTGACGCGGCCCGGCGGACGGGAAACGGCTTCAAGTTCGAGCAGGCGACACCGGAGGCGCTCCTGTCGTCTCTCCGGTCGGCGCTGGCCGTCTACGCCCGCAAAGAGTCGTGGAGCGCCCTCATCCGAAACGCCATGATATCCGATTTCTCGTGGACGCGTTCGGCGGGAGAGTATCTCACCCTCTACCACAAGATCACGGCTTAGCCGGAAAACGAAGCGGCCCTAAGGGCTCTTCTTGTCCCTCAGGAACCCGGCCGCGGTTTCTGGCGGGACGGGATTGATGTAATAGCCGGTCCCCCATTCGAATCCGGCCACCTTTGTCAGAATCGGGAAAATCTCGATGTGCCAATGGAAATATGAGTCGATCCCCGGCCAGGTCTTGAAGGAGAGCGCCGGGTTGGGCGCCTTGTGCAGCACCAGGTTATAGGCGGGATCGCCGAGCGTTACCCCCAGGCTGGTCAGAATCGCCTTCAGGGCTTCAGCCAGGGATTCGACCTCGTCACTGCGCATGGCCGCGAACAGGGTCATGTGCCGGAGCGGGAAGATGGCCATCTCGAACGGGAAACGCGAGGCGAAAGGCGTGATGACGGCGAAGTGCCTGTTCTGGTAGACGAGCCGTTCACCCACAGCCTGCTCCTCCCGGATGATCCGGCAGAAGCCGCACTCCTTGAAGCTCCGGAACAGCCGCTCCGCGCCGTAGACTTCCTCCTTGACCCTTTTGGGAACGATCGGCGTGGCCACGAGCTGCGAATGAGGATGGCTGAGCGAGGCGCCGGCCTCTTTGCCTTTGTTCTTGAAGAGCTGAACGTATTGATAGTGGAGGTCCTCTTCGATGGATTTGAGCCTCTGCTGGATGACCCGGAGGACGTCCGTTATCTGGGCGGGGGCCAGGTCGACGAGTTCCTTGTCGTGATCGGGATTCTCGATGATCACCTCGTGGACGCCGATCCCTTCCATCCATTCGTAGATGCCCCGGCTGCGTTTCGGAGGAGTGGCGCCCCGGTTGAGGGCCGGGAACTTGTTGGGGACGACCCGGACGCGCCAGCCCGGCGTGTCCGGCGCGGTTCCGGGGTCTCTCAGGGCGTAAACTTCGGGCGGGGTTTTTCCCTCATTCCCTATGCAGAACGGGCAAAACCCCCTGGCCTCCTCCGGACGGGACTGGCCGGCCGCCGGCCGGAAGTCGTCGGGCCGTTTGCTGCGTTCCGTGGCAATGATCACCCAGCGCCCGCTGATCAGGTCTTTTCTGAGTTCAGACATTATTCACCAATGAGCTGTTTGATTTTTAGCTTGAGCTCGTCGAGGGAGGCCGACTTCACGACGTAGGCGTCGGCCGCCCAGGTCATGAAATCCTCCTTGTAACTCTGGTAGGCCGAGTTGATGATGATCGGGATGTCCTTGCGGAGCCCCATGATCTGGGTGATGAGCTCGATCCCGTTTTTGCCGGGCATACGGATATCGGTGATGATCAGGTCGAAGGCCGTTTTCGCGATCTCCGCCAAGGCGGCATCCGCGTCGTAAACGGCCGTGACGGCGTACCCCGCCTTGCTGAGCTCCTCCTCGTAGAGGAGGGCGAGCGTTTTTTCGTCTTCGACGATGAGAATCTTTTTCATGGTTGTTTCACCCCTTCCCGGCTCTGAAAAATAAGCTTGAACAGGGCTCCCCTCCCCATCCGGCTCTGGACCTCGATTTGTCCGCCGCAGTTGTCCATGACCCTCTTGATGAACGGCAGACCCAGACCCATCCCCTTCTCCTTGGTCGTGAAGAATGGCCTGAAGAGCTGGTCCCTGTCCCTGTTGGAGATTCCCCGGCCCGAGTCCCGCACCGAGAGGACGAACGCCGTCTTGTTTTTTTTGTAGGCCCGGACCGAGACCGTCCCCCCGGCGGGTGTCGCGTCGAAAGCGTTGTCCAGGAGGTTGCGAAGGATCTCCCCGAACGAGGTCGGGTCGCAGAGGACCTGGGGCAGGCACGGTTCGACCTTGACGTTGAGGGTGTAGCCCAAGCCCTTGGTCCGCACCTCCGGGCTCTGGAGGACCGAATCGATGACCGGGCCGGCGTCGAAGTACGCGGGCTCCTTCAGGCTGACCCGGAGAAAATGGCCCATCTGGTAGACGATATTCTCCAGCCGCTGAATCTCGTCCCGGATGATCTTCAGGTTTCGCTCCCGCCGGCCTTCCGGGACGCCGTCCGGATGGAGAAGCTGGTCCGTGAACCCGCCGATGGTGACCAGGGGGTTGCGCAGCTGGTGGGTCACGAACATGGCCATCTCCCCCATGGCCGCCATCTTCTCCGCGTCGAGCAGTCTCTTGTGCAGGGTAGTTGAATAAATATAGTTGCTGGCGATCAGGCCGCAGAGGCTGGCCAGCTTGATATCCCCGGGGCTGATGGGGACTCGGGTGAAGGCGTTGTCCAGAATGATCTCGCCGAAGACTTCGTCCCGGGCGATGAGCGGGATGCAGAGGAACTCGTCGACCTGGATGACCTCGCGGAATTTCGGGTCCACCCCCGGGTCGCTCGAGGCGTCGCGGACGAGGTAGATCTCCTTGTTGCAGGCCGCCCGGGCCGGCATCATGGCGCAGGTGGCGTCGTCCATCGTGAAGACGAGGCCCTTGATGCGGTGGGACAGGGTGTTCTCGTTCTTACTGACGAGGGCCCGGTTGTGCTCGATGATCTCGACATATCCGATGCCGGGAGTCGACAGGACTTCCCAGATATAACCCGCCTCCTCGGGCGTCCGCGGCCCCAGCCAGATCTCTCCCCGCAGGCGGTCGCCGTCCTTGAGGAAGAGCATGGCCCGGTTGAAGCCCACGCCCGAGCCCGACGTCAGGGCGGTCAGGATGACCAGCAGATTGTCCTCGAGCGAAAACGGCTGGAAGAAGCTCTGGGAGATGATGGACAGGAGCATCAACTCCTTGGGCGCGTCCTTCTGAAAATCGGACGCCAGGAGGTTGTACTTCTCGATCATACGGCCGTCCACTCCTTGGGCACGACCCGCACCCCACCCTTGCTGATCTTGAAGTCCCGGGAATCTTTTTCGGCGTCGTAGCCGATCTCGAATTTCTCGGGGATGACGCTCGACTTGTCGACGATGGCTTTCCGGATCCGGGCGCCCCGGCGGACTTCGACGCCCTCGAGGAGGATCGAGTCGGAGACCTCGGCGTCCTCGTGGACCCACACTCCTGCGGAGAGGATCGAGTTCTCTATCCGGCCGCCCGTCACCCGGACCCCCGTGCACAGGATCGAATTCCTGATCGTCCCGCGTTCGATAAACGTGGGCGGATATTGCGGCTTGTAGGTCCTGAACGGCCAGGCGGGGTCGCGTAGGATAGAAGGTGGTGAAGCCGACAGGAAGGCCATGTTGGCGTCCCAGTAGGCGTCGATCGTCCCGATGTCCTCCCAGTAGTCGTCGAAGAGGTAGGCGAAAACGCCGTGGTCGGAGATCAAACTGGGGATGATGTCCTTCCCGAAGTCATGGGAGCTTGCCGCTTTCCGGGCGTCACGGATCAGGGCCTTGATCAGGACCGGCGTCTTGAAAAGGTAGACCCCCATGGAGATCAGGATCTTCGTCGGGTCCCATGGCGTCGCCAGAGGCTTTTTCGGTTTTTCCATGAAATCGACGATCCGGTGCTCGTCGTTGACGCCCATGACCCCGAAGCGGGACGCCTCCTGGCTCGGGACAACCCTGGTCATGATCACGGCGTCGGCGTCCTTCTGGATGGAAAAAAGGAGAAGCTTGCGGTAGTCCGCCTTATAGATGTGGTCGCCCGAGAGGACGAGGACGTAATCCGGGTTCTCCTGCTGGATGGTATAGATGTTCTGGAATACGGCGTCCGCGGTGCCCTCGTACCAGCGGTCGCTAACCCGCCCCTGGGCCGGGATGGACAGAATGTAGTCGCCGCTTTCGGCGTGGAAGATGTTCCAGCCGTTCATGATGTGCCGCTCCAGGGAGAGCGATTTGTACTGCGTGACCAGGGCAATTTTCCGTAGCCCCGAATTGAGGGCGTTGGAGAGGCTGAAATCGATGATGCGATAGGAACCCAAGAACGGGACGGACGGTTTGGCGCGGTCGCGGGTCAAGGGGTAGAGCCTCTCCCCTCTCCCTCCACAGAGGACCATGACCAGCGTTTTTTTAGATAATAGTTCCATCGGCCAACACGATCTCCTCGAAGAGTCCGTCCTCCTTCTCATAGACCTGAAGGAGGGCTTCCCTGGCGGCCGTCAGGCGCCCGCCGTCCGTGAGCCACCCGGCCAGCTCCAGGGCCCGGGAAAAGTGTTCGGCGGCCCGGTTTTCCGCATAGTCCCTGGCGGTCCACGTTGAGATGAGGAACGGCCAGTCCGAGCTTTCGAGAAGGAACTTCTCCCGATAGAACTGGCGGAGCAGGCGCTTGTCGAGGCCGGCCGTCCGCGGGCGGAGCTCCTCTTCGATCTCCTCGATGCGGTAGATATTCTTCCAAATCCAGGAAGTCTCCTCGTTGAACCAGATCCAGTGAAATCCTCCCTGTCCCCAGGAGCCTTCGGGCAGGGAGATGATGTCGACCGGGGGGAGTTTATCCAGGCACCCGCCGGCCGCGAGCGGCTGCATGGGGCTCCGCGAAAGCACCTTGAGCATTCGGTAGATCCACTCGGGGCCCTCGAACCACCAGTGGCCGAATAGCTCCGTGTCGTACAGGGCGACGACGACGCCCGAGTCCTTGTCCTTGAGGGCCGATTCGAGTACCGATACGAAGTGTGAGGCGTGCTCGTCCAGCCGTCCGGAGGCGGCGACCGGGTCGTACGGCTCTTTGAGGGCCAAGTCGGGGTCATCCGACGTGATCCGCCAGTAGCGCATCCCCCCCGGGAAATGCTTCTTGTGGAACTCGAGGTACCGGCCGTCTCCCGGATAGCCCATGTGCCGGCTCCAGACCTGGGACCCGGAGACCTCGTCGCGGGCGAAGAAGGGCACGTTCGAAGGGTAAGCCAGATAACTGGAATAAGGGTCCCGCCGGACCTCGTCGGTCGGCCGGTATTCTTTCCTGGACTTTTCCCAAAGGAGTTTCAAGCCCGGAAACCGGTCGAGGTAGACGCCCTTGGCCTCGCCGCCTTTGAGAAGATGGGCATCGACGAAGAAGTAGCCGACTCCTTCCTGGCCCAGGATCTCGTCGATACCGAGGCGCGGGTACGGCTGGCCGTCCCCGATTGGGGATTTCCAGGCGTAGGCCGGCCTGTAGGCGCACTCCGGGATCCAGAAGCCGCGGGACTCCCGTCCGAAGTACTTGCGATAGACGTGGCGGCCCTGGCGGATCTGGTGACGGATGCTGGCATCCTTTTCGAGCAGGGGAAAATAGCCGTGGGTGGCGGCCGAGGTCAGAACCTCGATCTGCCCGCGGTCCTGGAGCGTCCGGAACCCTTCGAGGATGTCGCCATGGAAGCGCTCGTGGAAATCGTGGAGGAGCCTGCGGTACCAGTCCCCCCAATAGACGGCCAGGGGCAGGAGTGGATGAGCGGTTTTGCGGAACGCGTTCCCGTCGCTTTCGGCGATCTCGATTTTCATCCGGAGGTACGCGTCGAAGCCCCGGACGAACTCCGGGTCCTTGAGCTGGGCCATGAGGACGGGCGTGAAGCTGACGTTGACCTGGGGGGAAATGCCCTCCCCGGCCAGGCGCTCGAAAACGTCCAACAGGGGAAGGTACGTTTCGGCCGCGGCCTCATAAATCCAATCCATTCCGTGGGGCCAGCTGCCGTGGTCCAGGACGTAGGGGATGTGGCTGTGGAGGACGAGCGAAAAATATTTATGGCCCACGGCGTTCTCTCAAAAGGACTTCGATCCCCTGCACCTTTTTTCCGGCCAGCGTAAAGGCCCACAACGGCATGAAACTGAAACCCTGATGAATTATATCAAATCCCTCCTCGGATTGGGAAATCGTCTGGAGGGGCAGGGTCCAAATCTCATGCGTGTCCAGGGGTTCGAAGGAGAGCGCGCCACCGAAGAGCTTGACCCAGCCCCGGCGGTGGAACTCGACCTCCGGCGGGAAGGCCAGGAAGTTCCATTCCGAACCGAACCTGAACGCGACGGCCCTGTCGGACAGGTTTTCGATCTCGTAGGCGACCCTGAGCAGGCCGGGTCCGGGCTCGACCGTTTTGCGGACGAGGACCGGGACCCTGTCCCCCTCCGCCCAGACGCCTCCCCGCCTTTCGAGGACGAGGACGCTTCCCCGGACGGCCGCCTCGTAGGGCTGATTGACGAAGTCGCCCTGCTCGCCGTAATTGAGCTTCCGGTAATCCTCCTCGGTCGAATCGGGATGGATGAAGTGATCGAGGAGGGAGTAGCGCGGATGCCAGTCGTAGCGCATCAAGTCCTTGGCCCGCTGGGGGATCTTCTTGGCGATTTCGTGGATGCTCTTGCCGTTCCCGGCCTCTTGGGTCCGCGGGAAATGGTAGGCTTCGGGTCGGCGCGACAGGACGTCGGACAGGTTCCGGGCCCAGGGCACGTAGTCGACCTCGACCAGCCCGCCCCCGAAGGAGGGTTTGACGAAGAGGTTGAACGTCTCCCCCCGCCGGAAAAACTCTTCGCGCCCGTCGATGTCATAGTCGGTCTTAACCCAGTCCGGCGGGGCGGCCGTTCGTTTTTCCGCCGCGATGAGGTGGTGGTAGACGGCTTCGCGGAGATGGGGCAGATAGAGTCCGCCGAAAACGCCGTGCCAGTAAGGGTCGTTGCACTGACCGCGGTAGAGGTCGCGGAGGGCCTCGCCGTCGGCGCCCCCCTCATGGACCTCCCGCGAAACCAGGAGCATGCGTTTGTGAAGCTGGTTGCTTTCGGTGTACTTCAGGAAAAAATCCCGGAAGTATCCGCCCCGGAGGAACCGCCGGCCCGAGGCCGGGATCATGGCCCGCAGCTCTTCATAGGTTCGCGAGTCTTCCGGCTCGAGCACCCACTCCATCATCTCCTCGTAGGACGCCGGCGGCAGATAAACCCGGCCCGCCGGAGGAAAGGCGTCCAGGTACTCCGAACACGTCATCATGCGGATGTCCTTGGCCTCGATGAAGGCCAAAAACCTGTCGAGCCAGCCCTCGTCAAAAACCCACTGTTTTGTGCCCGGCCAGACGCCGAATTTTTCACCGTCGTCGCCGAGGATGGCCGTTCCGTCCGAGGCCTGGATCTCCTTGAGGTATTCCTCGAGCCTCTCCAGGGAATGGAAAGGGATCATGTACCTGAGTTTCTTGTCGATCGGGAAGACCCGCAGGGGGTGGCCTTCCTCTTCGGTGAGATAAGTGGCGTAGAGGTTCCGGACCCCGGCATAATGGAAGTGCTCCTCGTCGAGCATGGTGTATTCGATCCCCGCGGCGGCGAGGGCCTTCGGCAGCTGGGGCTCCCAGACCCTTTCGGTCAGCCAGAGGCCGCGTGGCGCCTGGCCGAAGTTGGATCCGATGAACTCGTTCATCATGCGGATCTGACCGACCCTGTCCACCTCGGGAATGACGGACAGGATGGGTTCGTAGAAGCCGCCGCTCAGGAGCTCGACCTGTCCCCGGCCGGACATGGCCTTGATCAGGTCCCAACAGCGCCGCTCCCGTGTCTCCATGTGCTCCCAGAGCGGTCCGGAAAAGTGGAGGGAGAACTTGAATCGGGGGTGTCTTTCGAGGCGCTCGAGAAAGGGCCTGTAGCAGTCCTTGAAGGCCTTGTCGACGACCGATTCGAAGTTGCCGACCGGTTGGTGGCAGTGGACGGCGAAGAGGAAGCGCAGGTCCTTCACGGGGTCTCCCCGGCAACCATGGTCAGACGCCTTCCTCGGCGACGATGAGGGCCAGAATGGCCATGACGATGGCCTGGAGCTCGAGTTCGCGCGGGTGGACACGGTCGAGGACGTCGAGGGCCGAATGATGGACGTCGAAATAGGTCTGCGCGTTCGGGATGACGGCCGCGGGAACCGCGCCCTCCTCGATGAGCGGCCCGACGTCCACTCCCCCGCCGCCGGGGCTGAATCTCGTTATGCCCAGGGGCGTGAAAATGTCGCCGAGCGCCCGGAGTCGCTCCAGGAGGCCGCCCTCCGACCGCCCGGCCGCGAGCCCCACGGGAACGAATCCGCCCCTGTCGGACTCCATGGCCAGAATGTGCTTCTCGTGTTTCCGGCGCGCATTCTTGACGTAGTATCTGCCTCCCGTCCCGCCGAATTCCTCGTCCATGAACATGACGACTCTGATCGTCCGTTTGGGGCGGAATCCGAGGGCCTTGATAAGACGCAGAGCCTCGAGACTGGCCGCGCAGCCGGCGCCATCGTCATGGGCCCCCGTGCCCAAGTCCCAGCTGTCGAGGTGTCCGCCCATGAGAATGATCTCGCCCGGACGATCCGTGCCCGCGAGTTCGCCGACGACGTTGGCGGTCTCCACCGTGCCGAGGCTCCGGCAACTCATCTTCAGGCGAACGGAAACCGCTCCGTCCTTTTTCAGCAGGGCGCTCAAGGCGTCGGCATCGGAAGTGCTGACCGCTGCCGCCGGGATCCTGGGGATTCCCTCCTCATAGGTCATGAGCCCGGTGTGCGGAAAATTGTCCACGCGGAAGGTCAGCGACCGGACCAGGGCGGCCAGGCCGCCATGCCGGGCCGCCTGGACGGCACCGCGGACCCGTTGGTCGGCGGCACCGCCGTAGGCGGCGAACGGCTCGAGCTGGCTCCTGTCCATGGGCCTGTTGAAAAAAACGATCTTTCCCCGCACGGCCGGCCCCAGACGGTCGAGTTCCTCGAACGACTTGACCTCGACGACCGGGGCCGTGATCCCGGAATCCGGCGTTCCGATGCTTCCTCCGAGAGCGCAAACGTGGAGCGGAACGGTCCCGAGCGAGGACGAACGGACGATCTCCGCCTCCTCTCTTGCGCCTCTGACCCAACGGTTGACGGTGACGGGCTCCAGGTGAATATTGTCGAGGCCCATTTCCGCCATCATGCCTTGCGTGACTTCGACGGCCCTGGCCGCTTCCAGTGAGCCGGTCAACCGGGGGCCGACAGCCGTGATTCGGCTCAGGAATTCGAAGGCCCTCTCGTCCATGAGTCCAGCCTTGCGGATGCGTTCGCCGGCCTCGGCATAAGACGACCGCGGTTGATCCGCCCCGGCCGCCGGGAGGCCGAGAAGAAAGGCCACGGCGAAGGCGGACACGCCGCACGCCGATTTCGAAATGCGAGGCCTTGGAAATACGATTCTCATGGGACGCAACCTTATTTTATCCAATAAATTGCAGGTTCCTGTCAAGGCGATAAATAACCAGGACTTCCCCCAATAATTAGGGCTGTTTTAGCCTAACCTCTGCATTTTCTATCAGATGTATCCGATTCCATGTGGAATCGTAAAAATGGGGGTACTTTTCGGTAAAATGGGGCCTCTCCCGATGCCAAGCCTGACCGCTTGCATACTCACGTATGAAGGAGAAGACCCCATATGTATTTTGCCAAAACCGCCCAAAAATTGCGAGAGCAGATGGTCCGATTTTCGGGGGAACTTTCCACGGGACTCCCGAAGGTCGCCCGTCGTTTCGTAGCCGAGATGGTCTTCCGGATCCAGGCCCGGGGCTCTGTCCGGCTGACGGAAGTCGGCAGAGCGTTGGGCGAGAGGATCTCGAGGCTATATCTATAATTATCTGGTACCTAACAAGCTCAGGTTCCTGATTCGCGTCCGCGGGGACCGGGGGCTGCGGACGGTCCAGGGGATCGAACCGGCGGTCGATTTAGCCCGAAGCTGCCCGATGCTTTTTAATGAGACGGTGGTGAGAGAAGAGGCCGGTCAGGAACGCCTGGTGCATCTGGCCTGCGGCCTGCGCAAGGTCCGTCTGCCCGACCGGAGGGAAGAGCTGACCCTGGTCGTAGTCAAAGGGTTCGGCGAAGAGCCGCTGATGATCCTGACGAACCTCGCCGTGCGCCGGAGCCGGAAGTCCGTCTGGCATGTGGTTGTCTCCTACATCACCCGCTGGAGGATCGAGGACGTCATCCGGTTCGTCAAGCAGAGTTATCGGCTGGAAGATATCCGCTGTCTGACCTATCGCCGGCTTCAAGCCTTGATGGTGCTGGTGACGGCCGCCGCCTATTTTGCCGCCGTGTACTTGGGCCTTAGGATGAAGCTCCGGGTGCTGGCCGCACACGTGCTCCGGGCCTCGAAGCGTGTCTTTGGTATCCCCGACTTCCGGTTATATGCCCTGGCCGATGGGATCAGACAGTTTCTCTACAGCCAGACCCAGGGACTGAAGAAGTTCCTCGAGCTCCAGAACGCGCCGCCGGTCCAGCCAAAACTCTTTGACTCATAAAAAACGGGGGAAGTCCTGGATTAATAAGGAGGGCCGGAGGGGCGACAGCCCCCGAAGGGGGGTTCGCAATTCCTCCACGGACTCATGTCCGTGGATTCCCGCGAAGGGGACCGAGCTTGAAAAAAAGCCAGTTCTTCTCCCCGCCTGCGCGGGCCTTAATCCGGATCAAGGCGAACCGGCCTTTGAGCCGGCGGCCCGACAATTCGACGACTATCTTGGCCGGCGTCGCTTCGAGCGCACAATACGTGCCTTTGTCCCAGATCTCGACGGTCCCGGCTCCGTATTGATTTTCGGGGATCGTCCCCTCGAAGTCCTCGTAACCGAGCGGATGGTCCTCGGTCTGGACGGCCAGCCGCTTGATCCCTCCCGTGTTGAGGGGCGTCTTGGGGATCGCCCAGCTCTTCAGCACCCCACCGTCCTCGAGCCTCAAGTCATAGTGGAGGCGCGAAGCTCTGTGCTTCTGGATAACGTAAATCAGCCCCTCGCCGCCCGCCCTGGCGCGGGAATGCGCCGGCTCGGACGTCCGTCCGAAATCGCGTTTCGCCTTGTACGTGTTCAGGCTCATGCCAGTCTCCCCTTCCGGCCCCACGTCTCCATGAAGGCCCTATCCCTCGTGCAGGCTTAGCGGTGAAGAAAACATCTTTCGCAGTCGATTTCGCCGGGCTTGCGGGTGACGATCATGGCCAGGCCGGATTCATTCGCCTTGGCGATGACCTCCTGGTCTTTGACGGAGCCGAGCGGGTAAATAATCGCCGTGATGCCGTTCCTGGCGGCGAGTTCCACCACGTCCGGGAAGGGCATGAAGGCGTCCGACGCCATCACGCAGCCTTCGGGGCCGTAACCGCGGCGCGAAAGACGGATGGCGTTTTCGGCCGAATCGATCCGGCTCCTCTGGCCGGAACCGATGCCATGGGTCTTGTCGGACTTTCCGATGATCACGGCGTTGGAGCGGGTGAAGCAGGCCACGGTCCAGTTGAAGATCGCCGCCCAAACTTCCTCCTCGCCGGGTTTCCGGGTTGATACGACGTCCACGGATTCGGGCGAGACGATCCTCGAGTCGAACCTTTTCTGGACGAGGAGGCCGCCCACGACCCGCTTCACCTCGAGCCCGTCGTCGACGGAAGGCTCCTCGAGCGGCGCGCCCATGCGCACGACGCGGAGCACCTTTCTCGTGGCCAGGACGGCCAACGCCTCTGCCGCGAAATCCGGCGCGTAGACGACCTCGATGTTCCGAGGGCTCTCGACGAGGAGCCGGGCCAGCGGCTCCGTGACCCGGTAATTGAAGACGTCGACGCCGCCGAAGTTCGACAGGGAATCGCATCTCCAGGCTTTCTCGAACGTCTCAACCGGGTCGTCGCCGAGGGCGACGCCACTCGGCATTTCGTGCTTGATCATCACGCAGACCTTGCGGCCCTTGAAGATGCCCGTCAGCTTCCGGGCCAGCCTCTGGCCGAGGTCCATATCACCGACATTGATATAGCTCAGGCCTTTGGTCCCCTCCTGGAGAAGTTCGAGGGTCGCCATGTTCGGGCCCGACGCGCCGGCTTCCTGGTAGAAGGCCGCGGGGGTGCCGGGGTTTTCTCCGTACCGCATCGGGAATTTTTTGAGAAAGCGGGTTTCGCCGAAAGGCAGGACGTCCCGGAAGTCTTCCTTGACCTTGGTCTGGTATTGGGTTCGGGCGGTCCGTTCGGGCTTGTCCATGCGTTCAGGTCCTTTCATGCCGATTGATGATGTGAAGATCGATTGCCCCCGGGCCGTCGAGAGTCGCGTAGATGCACGCCGCGGCGACGCGGAAGTCCTTCCCGTGGAGCGCGGGCTTGAGGGCGTCGTATACGCGCCCGGCCGTCTCCCGCGGAGAGGCGCCCTCGAGAACGATCTCGCGCGGCTCGCCCTCAAAGCATGGGAGAGGATCGAGATTCGGTCCCATGTACGTCGATATCAGGCGGGCCTTTCCGGGCTCGACCGGGACCTCGAAATAGCTCCGGAGCGTGCCGCCTGACGGGCCCCGGCGGACGAGGCTCAGGGCGGCCTCGCGCCGGGCCACGCAGCCGCTGATCCGGGGCGTGAAGATTGGAGAGTCGGGCTCGTAATCCCAGCGCTTCAAGGCCGCCGCGAGCACCGAAACGGGCGTCCCACCGCCGGCCAGCCCGGCGCGTATATCCCCGGTCTGCTTGCCATTCGAAACCGCGACGCCGCCGTCCTCGAAAAGGACCGCCGGATAGACGAGGAGGTCGACGTTGCCTTTTTTCAGGACATCCTCGTCGGTCGGCTGGACCCAGATGCCGGAGTCCCGGGCCACGAGTTCGCGGGCCTGGCTCGAGGGCGAACGGCCGGTGATGGCGTAAATAATCACGGCTTTGTCGCCCGCGGCGGAGGTCCCGAGCGCGATGAGACGCCCGGGGTATTCCAGGGACGCTAACGATGGTTCCGGCATTTTGTTCATGGGAAGTTCCTTGAAACCCTATTGATAGCACAGGCCGCGCGGGGAAGTCAAAACCGGGGCGGCTTGTGAGGGGGGACTGAATTTGTTAGAATCGGGCCGCTTAAAAATTCCGCCTCCGATGCACAGCGGGAGGGCACGTATGGCAAAACTCGACCACCCCGAAGAATATTACCGGGACCCGGAATTCCTTAAGTCCCTGGAGGGCCGGACCCTCCGGATTCTGAGCGAATATCTGGGGCCGATGGCCGCGCTGGACAAACATAAGATCAACAGCACTATCCTGTTCCTGGGTTCCTCCAAGGCCGACCCCATCGATCCGGGCTCGCCGCTCTACCGTTATTACTGGGAAATCGAGGAACTCGCCTATCTGCTCGCGAAGTGGGCCATCTTGCTCAAGAAGCCCAAGGGGAAGAATTTTGTCGTCTGCACGGGCGCGGGGCCGGGCATGATGGAAGCGGCCAACCGCGGCGCCGCGCGGGCCGGGGGGAAAACGATGGGCATGAACATCGCCCTGCCCCAGGTTCAGGAACCGAACCCGTATATCACGCCGGACCTGTCATTCTCGTTCCACTATTTTTTCATGCGGAAATTCTGGCTCGTCTACAAGGCCCGGGCGGTCGTCATCTGTCCCGGCGGCTACGGGACCCTGGACGAATTCTTCGAGATCATCACGCTCCTGCAGACGAGCAAGATCTCAAAAAAGGAATTGACGCTCATCCTGTACGGCGAGGACTATTGGCGAAAGGTGATCAAGTTCGAGAGCCTTGTCAAGATGAAGGCAATCTGCCCCGGGGACCTCGAGCTCTTCAAGTTCTGTTCCTCCCCGCGGGAGGCGTTCCAGTACCTGAAAAAAAGGTTTTCGGCGCTCCTGAAATAAATGGGACCGGGTGCCGCGGCCGAAGCAGGGACTTTTCGATGAGGAATCTCGTCCTCACCCTGGCCCTGGGCCTGTCGCTCACGGCCGCCTCATGCTCACGCTTGAGATACCCGCCTCCGGAGGGGCCCAAAGGCGGCTTCGAACTCGGATTGGCCTCGTGGTACGGCCCCGACTTTCACGGCCGGCCGACGTCCAGCCGCGAAATCTATGACATGAACGATATGACGGCGGCCCACCCCAGCCTGCCGTTCGGGACCCGCGTCATGGTCACCAACCTGGACAACGAACGGACGGCGGTCGTCCGCATCAACGACCGCGGGCCTTTCGTCAAGGGACGGATCATCGACTTGTCCTATGCGGCCGCCCGGGTGCTGGGCATGATCGGTCCGGGGACGGCCCGGGTGAGACTCGAAATGCTCAGCGCCGAGCCGGGGGTCAGCGCCCCGGCTTCCCGGTTCGCCCTCCAGGTCGGCGCCTTCGCCGTCCAGGAAAATGCCTACGCCCTTAAGAAACAGCTCGAGTCGCATTATGAGGGCGTCTATGTCGCGCCCTACCAGACGCCCAACAGGACCTATTACCGCGTCCGGATAAGGGCCAAGGACAGGGACGCGGCCATCCAAACGGCGCGCCGGCTGGCCGACGAGGGCTACCCCGTCATCCTCATCGAAGAATGAACGGCCGGGGCCCGGCTTCCTATTTCTGCTTGTAGAGGCCCGCGCAATCCCGGAGCCTGTTGTCCACGCCGTCGTGGACCGCGAACTTGCCCCCCTCGTAGATTCCGGCCGATCCGAAATCCCCTTTTTTATTGAGGGCGTAGAAATGGAGCCCGAAATTGGGCCTGCCGTCCTTGCCGCGCCAGCGCGGGTCGAGGGTCATTTTCCGGGAGACCTCCTCACAGACCTTCAGGCAGGCCTGCTCCGGCGATACACCCCGTCCCATGAGGTCCACGATCCGGAAACTGGCGCAGGTGCGGAGGTTGGCCTCGCCCAGGCCCGTCGAGCCCGCGGCCCCGATTTCGTTGTCCACGTAGAGCCCGGCCCCGATGATCGGCGAATCGCCCACCCGGCCGGGCAGCTTGTAGGACAGCCCGCTCGTCGTCGTGACGCCGGCCAAACGGCCCTCGGCGTCGAGGGCGATGCAGTTGATCGTGCCGTAAGTCATCATGGCGGAACCCAAGGGCCCGGCGTGCCCGCTTGCCGCCGGCGGTGGCCAGGCCTCTTTCCCGGCCTGCTCCTTTTTCCACTTGAGCCAGGCCTCCCTCGCCTTGTCCGTCAGGAGGTTCTCCTCCTTGAAACCCTGGGCCTTGGCGAACTCCAACGCCCCCCTGCCGACGAGGAGGACATGGGAGGTCTTTTCCATAACGAGACGGGCGACGCGCGACGGGTTCTTGATGTACTGGAGGGCGCCCACGGCTCCCGCCGCGTGGGTGGGTCCGTACATGACCGAGGAGTCGAGCTCGACGACACCCTCCGCGTTCGGCAGGCCTCCGTAGCCGACCGACATGTCGTTCGGGTCGTCCTCGACGATGTTGACTCCCGCGATGACGGCATCCAGCGGGTCACCGCCGGACTTGAGGATCTCCATGGCTTTCGCCGTGGCCCGGATGCCGTTCCCGCTGGAGACGACGCGCATCGGGCCCCCCCCCGGTGGCGGGGGCCCGGGAAAGACCCGCTTGCCGCCGGCGACCAGGGCGGCCGCCCCGATCCCCACACCCGTTTTCATGAAATCACGCCGCGTGTATCTCGCCATACGTGTATCCTCCTTTAATATAAGAATCCGTCCTGCAGCATAACCTAATGGATTTCCGCTCAAGAAGCAATCATCCCTTGCAGCCTGCGAATCTTATAAGGAAATTGACAATGGCCAAGGCGTTGTCTAAGATAAACCTCTTTTGCCATGAAGAACCGCATCCTCCTCTCCGCGTCCCTCTTCCATGCCCTCAATGACGCGACGACGGTCGTCGTGCCGATGGTCTTTCCCCTGCTCTACGGCCGGAGCTCGCTCATCACGAGCTATTCGCAGATCGGGCTCCTGTCGAATCTGGGGCTGCTCACGACGCTGTTCGTCCAGTTTGTCGTCGTCAAGCTCTCCTGTCACGTCGAGTACAAAACCCTGCTTCTCTGGAGTTTCATCGGCATCGGCGTTTCGTTGGCCTGCCTGCCCCTGGCTTCGTCGTTCCTGACCCTCCTGGCCTTTTTTCTCTTCATGCGCGTCGTCACGAGCGTCTACCATCCCGTCATGATCGCCTGGATCTCGAAGTCGCAGCCCGCCCGGGGGCTCGACCAGGCGATGGGCATCCAGTCCGGCTCCGGGAACATCGGCGTCCTCCTGGCGTTTCTTTCGGTCGGCTACCTGGCCCAAAAATGGGATTGGAAAATGCCTTTGTTTGCCTGGTCCGTGTTCGGGCTGGCCATCGGAGCGGCGGGCGCGCTCGTCATCAGGCGGGTCTCCTCGAGAAACGAGATCCGGCCCTCGCTCCACATTCACTCTTGGCTGAGGGTCCTCCGACAGATCCGCCAGCTCATCCCGGGGTTTATCTTCGGCGGCATGGGCTGGTCAGTGACGATTTATTACGCGCCGTCTCTCCTCAACCACCAGTTCGCGGTGCCCATCGGTCAAACGGGACTTTATTTATCGTTATGGATCGGCCTCGGCACGGTCTCGGGCTACGCGTACGGCTTTCTGAGCCGCCGTTTCGGCCGGCGCACCGTTTTCCTGGCCAGCATCGGAGGCGCGGCCCTGAGTCTGGCCGCCATCGGCCTCGCCCCCGGCAGGTCGCTGGCCGTCCTGGGGCTCCTGGTTTTCGGTGTTTTCCTCCTGATGACGTATCCGTCGCTCCATACCTTTACGGGAAGCAGCGTCCCTCAGGCGGACCAGACCCAGGCCTTCAGCTGGGTCTCGAACATCCAGATCCTGTCCGGCGCCGTCGTGGCCCTTCTCGCGGGGCTGCTCTCCGACAAATTCGGGATCCGGGCCCCCTTCCTTCTGGCCGCACTTCTGGCCGCGGCCTGCTTCGTTTTTTACGCCCTCCCCAACGGCCCGCGGCTTTCGCCGGGCCGGGACTCGTGACCGGGGCCGGCGCCTTCCCCGGCTCCGTGAAGGTTAAGATTTCGGCGCGTTCAGCTTTTCGAGGCTTTCCAGGAGTTGGATGAGGACCGAGTGGTCTCCCTCGGGGACCTCGAATTTATGGGAATCCCCCTTGAAAACGTCCACTTCCTTCCCGTCGATGAGGAGCTGGTATTTTCCCTTGGTCAGGAAGCGGACCCGGAGGCCCCGCTTCTTCAGCGTTTTGATCTCGAAGGACACTTCGGACTCGTTGTAGAGAAAATGCCGAAAGACGGCGCCTCCGTCGGCCGAAAGGATGGTCTCGCCCTCCTCGCGGAGCGCCGTGATCGACGAGGAGACCTTAACCTCGTATTGCCGGCCCTGGATCGAGAGGCGTGTCAGTGTCCCGCTGTCGTCGGGCTTGAGCATGCCGAAACGGAAGCCTTCCCAAGGGGTGAAATCGAGATACTCCTCGAGGGCGATGAGCGCGAAAAGCGGGCCCCAGCTCTGATAGCGCTGTCCCCCCGCCTCACCGCTCAGGGAGTCGAAATTCTCCGGGCACAGCTGGAAGTTCGTCCACGTCCGGAGAAACATCTCCGCGCTCTTCTTGGCGAATTCCGAGGCCACGAGGTCGAAGCCGTAGGCCTTGAGCCCCTGGTAGACGAGATAGTTTGTCGGCGGCCAGATGTTTCCGCGCCAGTATTGCTGGCTTTCGGGTTTGAAGGACGGGTCGTCCCGGGAGACCGTAGGAATGACATATTCGCCCCAGAACTTCTTGGGATCCAGGAGCTGGTTGAGCATCCTCCGGGCCCGTTTTTCGTCGGGGATGCGGGCGATCAGGGGAAAAAAGCCCGAAGCGGCCTTATGGGAAGAAAAGCGGCCGTCCCAGAAACGGTCGTAATAGAAGCCTTCTTTCTCGTTCCAGAGCTGGCTGTTGACGAGGGACTTGACCTTCTCGTACTCAGCCAGATACCTTTCCGAATCGCGTCCCTGCCCGAGAATGGTCGCAATCTGGGACAGGCACCAGGAGTCCAAGGCGTAGAGAGAGTTGAGATCGACGCAGTTCATGGTCAGCGTCCCGCTCTCTGCGCTGTACGGGACGTCGTCCCAATTGGGCAGATCGTCCTGGCCGGATTCCCAGGCAGCCCTCTGCCGGCCCGTCGCATCCTTTTCCCACGGCGGGACGTCCTTCCCCAGGAGCTCGGGGTCCGAGCCCCATTCGAGAAGGCCGTCCCCGTTCCCATCCCTCCGGAGGAGCCCGGTAGGTTCCCGGGCGGTCCAGAATTCATGCCATTTCTGGAGATGCGGGTAGGCGAAGCGGAGAAGCTCCATGTCCCCGAGTCGTTGGAAGAGCTTCAGGACGACGTAGCCCCCCACGGGAGGCTGGGACCGGTCGGGCGTCCCGCCGAACCGTCCGCGCCAGTTGGGGATGTTGCCGTTGGGATACTGGGTTTCGAGAACCGCCTTGACGGCGTCGACGGCCAGCTTGGAGCTCTCGACGGAGAGCTCGAGGCTGTTGAAGAAGGAGTCCCATCCGAAAATCGTCCAATGGTCCCGGGTGCCGTCCGGCCGCGGAAAAATCCAGCCGCGCCCGGCGGGCGTGTACAGCCGGTGGCTCCCGGGCTGATAGAGGACGATCCAATGGAGGTTGTTCGTGATCGCCTCGGGCACGCCCTCGAACAGCCCGCGGATCTTGACGCGCTTCTGCTCGTACGCCCGGGATTCCTCGTCGATGAGGTTATCGATCGCGAGGGCGTTCTTGTAGCGGTAAATCCGGTCGGCCAGGCTCCGGGCGTCGTCCCCGGCGCCGGCCACGAAATAGATGGCCCGGTCGTCGGCCGTGGAATAGCTCAAGGCCACCTCGCCCGGGGCCGCCGGCACGGCGGCGCCGGGACGATGGGTCCAGAACAGGTAGCTCGACTTGCTGGCTCTGCCCCCCGTGCCCCGGACCTCGCCGTCCGGAAGCAGGCTGTAGTCTCCCGTAAAGTCCCACGGGAGGTAATGGAGGATGGTGACCTGGATGTCCGCCGGGCAAGCGATGCGGCCGACGACGGTCAACTCATCTCGTCTTGACCATTCGATCGTCAGGGTCTGCTTTTTCTGGGCGGGCTTGAGCAGGATGGGCGTTTCCGCGCCCTTTTTGAACGGCAGGCCGAGGTCGAACCGGACCCTGGCGTACTGCCCGTCGGGCGAGATCGGGCCGACCTGCGAGGCGAGATAAAAGAAATCTCCGGCCTCGGCGATTTCGCCGTTCTTCTCCACCTTGAGCGCGAAGGCGAAGGCGCTTTCCTGGTCGACGGCCATGACAAGTCCCGGCCAGGCGGACCCCTCGAGGGCCCCGATGTAGGCTTTTTTCCAGGGATAAAAGACTTCCGGCCTCAGGTTTGAGACGACGACGAGGGACGAGATAAGAAGGAGGAGGGCGATCGTCTTTCTGGTCATTCTCGCGGGCCGGCGCGCCGATTTCTTTTCAGAGCTAATTTATGGGAAACGGCCGCCGAAATCAACCCCGAACTCGGGATTCCCCGGACACGAATGCGTGGAATCCCGAGTTCGGTGCCGGCCGCCCGAAGAATCGGGATGAAATTCCCCCCCAGCTGTGATAGATTAATGTTTCGAAATCCGGCTGGAGGGCATGATGGATTTTCCGCTCTATTTCCGTTCCCGGCAGGGGGAGATGGTCCATCTCCTGAAACAGATCACGGCCCTGGAGTCCCCCACGGACGATAAGAAGGCGGTGGACGCCTGTTCGTCGTTCGTAGCCAAGGAGTTCCGGAAGCTCGGCTGCAGGATCACGACGCTGCCCCAGAAAGACATCGGAGACCTGACGGAAATCGAATTCGCGCCCGGCCGGCTGAAAGACGCCGACGACGAGATCCTGGTCCTCACCCACATCGATACGGTCTGGCCAGTGGGGAAAATCGCCAGGATGCCGTTTTATATTTCGGGGAACAAGCTTTTCGGGCCCGGGGTGCTGGACATGAAGTCGGGCCTGGTCATTCTCCTGGCCGCCCTGGCGACCATGCGCAGCCTGAACTTGAAACCCGGGAAACGGATCAACATCTTCATCAACTCCGCCGAAGAAACGGGCCACGCCGCCTCCTACGAGGTCATCCGGCGCCTGGCCAAGAAGGCGTCCCTCGTCCTGTGCCTCGAGCCGGCCCTGCCGGGGGGAAACCTGAAGCTCGAAAGAAAAGGCCGTCTGGTCATTCGGCTCGACGTGCGCGGCCGGGCCGCCCACGGCGGGACTCCGGACAAGGGGGTCAACGCGATCGAGGAGCTCGTGTCCCAGATCATGCGCCTGAAGAAGCTGAGATCGGGCGAAACCACGGTCAACATCGGCCTGGCCGGCGGCGGCGACAAGGCCAACGTCGTGGCCGAGAGTGCCTGGGCCGTGCTGGACATTCGCTTCTGGAAGGCCCTGGACAGGGAGAGGATCCTGAGGACCGTCAAGGAGATGAAGCCCGCCTTGCGCGGGGCCCACCTCAAGTTCACGGTGGAAAGCACGACGCCTCCCATGGAAAAGACGAAAGCCTCGGGGCGTCTCTTCGAGCAGGCCTGCGAACTGGCTTCGTCGATCGGCCAGTCCCTCAAAGGGGGAAAGACAGGCGGAGGGTCGGACGCCTCGATCGCGGCTGGCATGGGCATTCCCACCCTCGACGGCCTGGGCCCCGACGGGGACGGGATCCATGCCGACCATGAGCACATCCTTGTCTCCTCGCTCGTCGAGAGGGCGGCCCTCCTGACCAAACTCCTGACGGGCCTTTGACCCGTTCGCCGACGCTAAGCCCCGCCTTTCAAAGCGGGGACGAGACGCGAGGCTCAGGGTTAACCCCGATCAAGCCCCGGCATTCATGCCGGGGAGTCGAGGGGTTGACTGGCGGTTATTATTTTGTTAGGTTTGGGATACTTGGAATAACGATGGAAAGAGGGCGCTCGACGTGCCGCATTTCCAGGATTTCATCCGCCGCTCAAAGGAGGAATCATGATTAAGAAGTATTACCTGCTGTCTCCCGGACCAACACCCGTGCCCGAGCATGTGCTCGCGGGCGCGGCCGAACCGATCATCCATCACCGGACGGCCGAGTTCTCGACGATCTTCATGGAGACCACGGAGGGCCTGAAGCTCGTTTTCGGAACCAAGGAGGACGTCTACATCCTGACCTCATCGGGCACCGGAGCCATGGAGGCCGCCGTCGCCAACCTGCTCTCTCCGGGCGACAAGGTCCTGACCATCAACGCCGGCAAGTTCGGCGAGCGCTGGGGGAATATCTGCAAGGCCTACGGCATCGCGCACAAGGAGATTGTCGTCGAGTGGGGCAAGGACTATACCAAGGACGATCTCTCGGCGGAGCTCAAGGCCATGCCCGACTGCAAGGCCGTCTTCTGCCAGCTGTCGGAAACCTCGACCGGGGCCATCTTCGACGTTCAGGGATTCGGCGAAGTCGTGGCCGCGACGAACGCCATCCTCGTCGTCGACGGCATTTCGGGCACGGGCGCCATGCCCTGCCCGATGGACGACTGGAAAATCGACGTCATGGTCTCGGGATCGCAGAAGTCCTTTATGATCCCCCCCGGCCTGGCCTATATCGCCGTCGGCCCGAAGGCCTGGAAACTCGTCGAAACGGCCAAGTGCGCCAAGTTCTATTTCGACTTGAAGAAGGCGCGCAAGAACCTGGCCGATAAGACGACCCCCTGGACGCCGGCCATCTCCCTCGTGATCCAGCAGAAAAAGGCCCTGGATATCATCAAGGCCATGGGCCTCGAAAAACTCTACGAGCACCACCGGATTCTCGGCGATGCCACGAGGGCGGGGGTCAAGGCCATGGGGCTGGACCTGCTGGCCCAGAAGCCCGGCAACATCCTGACCGCGGTCAAGACTCCGGCGGGGATCGAGGGCGGCAAGATCGTCAAAACCATGCAGAATAAATACATGGCTTATATCGCCGGGGCCCAGGACCCGAACAAAGGCAAGTTCTTCCGCATCGCCCACCTCGGCTACATGGGCGGTTTCGACATCATCACGGCCCTTTCCGCCCTCGAGATGACCCTCATGGACCTCGGATTCAAGTTTGAGGCCGGCAGCGGCATCCGGGCGGCCCAGGCCGTTCTGAAGGAGACATGGCAATGATCAAGATCCTCGTCGCTGACTCTATGGACAAGGACGCCCTCGACGCGATGCGGGCGATCCCCGGATTCGACGTCACGGTGAAGACGGGCCTGGCGGAGGCCGACCTCGTCAAAACCGTGCCCGGTTTCCAGGCCATCGTGGTGCGGAGCGCCACCAAGGTCACCCGGCCCGTCATCGAAGCCGGCCCGGACCTCAGGCTCCTCGTGCGGGCCGGCATCGGGCTGGACAACATCGACGGCGCCGCGGCCAAGGAGAAAGGGATCACGGTGGCCAACACGCCCGCCGCGACCTCCATCTCGGTCGCGGAGCACACCTTCGGCCTCATGCTGGGGGCCGTCCGCAACCACGGCAAAGCCGTCCTCTCCATGAAGCAGCACAAGTGGGACAAGAAGAACCTGGAGGGGACCGAACTCTTCGGCAAGACGCTCGGGATCATCGGCTGCGGCCGGATCGGGATCGAAGTCGCCCGCCGGGCTCTCGCGTTCGGCATGAAGGTCCTGGTCTATGACGTCATCCCCGTCAAGACGGACCTGGCCGTCAAGCAGGTTCCGCTCGACGAGCTCCTGGCCGGCGCCGACCTGATCACGGTCCACGTGCCCAAGCAGCCCAAGCCCATCCTGGCGGACGCCGAGTTCCAAAAAATGAAAAACGGCGTCATCATCATCAACGTGGCCCGGGGCGGCGTCGTCGACGAGAAGGCCCTGCTGGCCGCTCTCAATTCCGGAAAAGTCCGGCACGCGGCCCTGGATGTCTACGACAAAGAACCTCCGGACGACTTCTCGCTGGTCGACCATCCGAACGTGACGCCCATTCCCCACCTCGGGGCCGCGGCCGTCGAGGGGCAGAAGAGGGCCGGCCTGGAAGTTGTCAAGATCCTGAAGGAGAAGCTGGGCTAACATCTCGTCCTCCTCTCCCTCGAATAGATGAGCGGGGCGGTGGCGAGACCGCCCCACTGAATCAGGCGCCGGTAGGAACGAAGGACCGTCCGCAGTCTTACGGCGTCCGCTGATTTACATATGAAACGGTCTGCCAACATCTGACCGCGCGGGAGCGCAAGCCATTCTTTTACGGGAAGCCCGCGTTCTGCTAAGATAGTCGCATGGTTTACCTTGATCACAACGCCACGACTCCGGTCGACCCGGCTGTCGCGGACAAGATGTTCTGGTTCCTGAAGGAGCATTTCGGGAACCCGTCGTCCCTCTATCCTATCGGCCGGAAGGTCAAGGAGCTCCTGAACGAGGCCAGGGAACGGGTCGGGGCCGCTCTCGGGGCGCAGCGCGGCGAGATTTTTTTCACGGGGTCCGGCACGGAGGCCGACAATTTCGCCGTGTTCGGAACGATGAACGCCGTCCCGGAGCGCAACGAGCTTATCGTCTCGGCGATCGAACACCCGGCCGTCCTGGAGTCGGCCA
>Ga0315281_10000828_pt1 | contig 44624 bp, 51 predicted proteins | sample YL17G07_0_MG_FD_204540 | JGI IMG/M metagenome (GOLD analysis project Ga0315281, IMG submission 204540) | Sediment microbial communities from Yellowstone Lake, YNP, Wyoming, USA - YL17G07_0 | ecosystem: Environmental > Aquatic > Freshwater > Lake > Sediment | place: USA: Wyoming | collected...
AGTTCAAGGTACCCTAGCCAATTATAAATCCTTTCAACAAAAGAGGAATCTAGTTCTTTAACATAGAAATTACTTCCGGTAATAGGTTTCATAGATCATCTAAATAGTCAAAAGATGTTTAAAGGATTTAAATTGGTTAAAACCATTTTTCTAATACCCCTCTAATAAAACTAAATTCTAAAATCATTAGATAGGTATTAGGAATGGGCACAAACAACAGAAACGGTTTAATCGGACTGGTTCTAAAAATATGAATAGCCGAACGTGGTTCGCACCGAGCATTGCGCGCTTAGGACGTTGAATCTGTCGCTGCCGTATACAAATGCACGGCGTATGCCAAAAGATATAAACTATTGCTTTCAAATATTATCTCATGATGCGGAACGGGTTACTTGCACTCGCTGCAATCGCGTTCGCGTTCACTTTAGCGTTCACGTTCGCGTCCATGTCGCTTCTTCACGCGGCGATCGCGCAGACCGAGACTAACGAAACCCAGCTGGCCGATCCGGGCATGCTTCCAGACAACCCGTTCTACGTTTTCAAAACATTCGGCGAGGCCGTGCGAATGCTTCTGACATTCAACGAAAAGGAAAAAATAAAGCTGCACATCGAGCTTGCAGAGAACAGGCTGGCCGAGGCGAAGAAGCTTCAGGAGTTGAACCGAACAGCGCTCGTGCAGAAGGCGCTCGAGCGGTACCAGGAGCGGCTGTCCGAGGCCGAAAACAGGACCGAGCGGCTGAGGCGGAGTAACATTACCGTCGAGGACATCGACGAGTGGATGAACCGCACGACGAGCAGGCACATCTACGTGCTGCAGCGCGTGCTTGCGAAAGTGCCCGAAGCCGCAAAGGCAGGCTTGGAGAGAGCGCTCGCCAACGCCGAGGAGCACCGCGACAAGGTCCGCACGAGGCTTGTCGAGTGGGCCACATCGAGCGGCAAGAACGTGACTACGGTAATAAAGAACAAAACCGTAAGTACGCACTGCGAGACAGTCGCGGACTGCGCAGACCTGCCGCACATAATGGTCGTGGGGCACTGGGAATGCGACGACGGCCGATGCAAGTATGCGAGGAACGAGACGGAAACCAGCGCAGGTGCGGTGAGTACTCCGCTGTCGATATTCGGAACGTCAACCGCTTCCAAAAACAAGTGAAACGCAACGCGGCATTCGGCGTGTCGAAAAATTTAAACGTAAGAAGCGTTAAGAATTCTATCGGAAAATGTCAGAAACCTCTGAAGGCGTAGAGCTGGAGAAGGGCAAGACCGCGATTGGCCTGAGGTTGCCTGCGGGCAGGCGGACAACGGTGCTGCTCATAGCCACGAACATCGTTCTCGCCGCATTGCTGGCGTACGTGCTGATGCAGAACGCGCAACTGGCGCAGAACGGCGGCGCGAAGTTCGATCTGCTGTCCGCCAAGATCGCATGGTTGGATGTGGACGACTTCCTGGTGAAACAGAAGAACATGACCGTGTCGTACGCGCCGATGAAGCAGAGCCTGCTGGCCTACCAAACCGCGCACGGTCTGCAGGGCAGGTACAGCATCTACTTCGAGGACCTGACCACCGGGGCGTGGGCCGGAATAGACGAGAAGGAGAAGTTCATGTCGGCCAGCCTGTTGAAGGTGCCGACGCTCATCGCGATACTGAAGAAGGTGGAGATGGGCAACCTGTCGCTCGACACAACCGTCATACTCACCAAGGACATGATAGACTTCGAGTCCGGCACGCTCGCATACAACGGTCCCGGCTACGCGATAACCGTGCGCGAGCTGCTGAAGTACATGATACGCGAGTCCGACAACACCGCGCTCTGGGCGTTGGACAGCCTGCTGACCATGCAGGAGTACGCCGATGTGCGCGCGGCCATCGGACTGCCTCTGCCGGAGAACGTGGACGACGCAATGGTATCTCCGAAGGAGTATTCGAACATACTGCGTGCGCTGTACTTATCCACATACCTCCGCCGAACGTTCTCGCAGCTCGCGCTGTCGATGCTGGCGGAGACCGAATACGATAAACAGCTTCAAGGCGGCGTGCCGCCCGGGGTGAAGGTCGCGCACAAGGTCGGATACTACCAGCAGGGCGGCTCATTCCACGACTGCGGCATAGTGTACGTGCCCGACAAGCCTTACATCCTGTGCGTCATGAGCAGGGACAGCACCCTCGCCGAGGCGAACGCGGCCATCAGCGACGTCTCGTCCATGGTGTACAAATACGTAACGTAGCCCGATGCTTGCTAAGCCACGTCGTATCCTTCCACGTAGACGTCCAGCGCCTTGCTATCCGTTAAATCGAAGTTCATCGCATACTTTCCAGCTGTGCCGCTCACGGCCTGCTTCAACGGAGCAGTTGCATTAACGTCCGCGCCGTCGCCGAACGCCGCCACCACCACGCCGCTCACGGCCTCGCCGGTCAAATCGTCAGTGACATAACCCGCAATCGAAGCTAAAGGGTAGTATACCTTCACTGTAAGATACGCGGTCGTGCCGCTGGACGAGAGCACGGTATCGTTAACGGGCTGCCCGTCCACGTCGGCGTAGCTGCTTATGTTGTAGGCGTAGACCTTCGCTACGGAAGCTACCTGAATGTTGTCCAGCTTGACGTACGCGCGGCCGTTCTTCACGCCACTTGCATTTGCAATGACGATGCCCGCCGCGTCCTTCAGCACGATCACGCTGTCGCTGTCGTCGAACGAGAGGTAGCTTGTGCTGTTCTCCTTCTGGAAGCGGATGCTCACGTTGTAGTACTTTCGAACGGTCACGTTCCGCTCGTACTGCTCGCCGGGCGCGAGCGTCTTGTCGAACGCCTTGAACCAGCCGGTGAGGCTAAAGCCCGACGCCAGCGAGGAAGTCGCGATGAGCGCCGCGGTCGCAAGCACGCTGCCCAACATGACGTTTCTGTTCATGCTTTTAACAAGGAAAAGCGCGGGTGATATGGATATGCGACTGCGGTCGGTGGTTGCCTTCTGAAACTTTAAACTCCGGACATGCAAAATATAATCAATGAGAAAGCTTGCATTGCTCGCGTTCCTGTCCGTGATCGTTCTCGTCTCGGGCTGCGTGAAGCAGGAGCAGGCCGCAACATCTGCTACAACGACAACTGCCGCAGGGACGGCCAACATTCCAGGCAGCAGGCTCCTGGCATGGACGAAGGAGGGCGGCGTGCGCATCGCGAGCGGCATAAGCTCGTGCACGATCGCGAAGGACGGCGAGTACTGGATGTACTACACCGGCCGTGGCATCGAGCTAGCGACTTCCACGGACGGTTTGAGCTTCGCTGGCAAAGGCACGGTAGTCTTTTCGGGCGCGCAGGGCTCGGACCAGGAGATGGTGACGAACCCGGCCGTGTTCCAGCTTGATGACGGCGGTTATAGGATACTGTACGAGGGTAGCACGCGCGTCGGCAACAGCCAGACGAACAGGAAGCTTTACAGCGCCGTGTCCGCGGACGGCCTGACGTGGACGAAGGAGGCGGGTGTGCGGTTCTACGACGAGGGCGACAAGCCCGGACAGGTTTTCACGAGCGTGCCCGATGTCATGCGTCTGCCGGACGGAAGGCTGCGCATGTACTACACGCGCGGAATGACGTCCGCAACCGCGGTCTCGAGCGACGAAGGCGTGACGTGGACGAAGGAACGCAACCTCGACCTCGGAGAAATCGCGGTCGACCCGGACATCCTTTTCATGGACGACGGCACGTACAAGCTTTTCTACACAACGTTCGAATCCGAGTGGGCGGTCGGCAGCCAGGTGATGATGAGCGCGAGTTCCGCAGATGGCATAAGCTTTGTCGCGGACGCAGGCAAGCGGCTCGAACCTGCGACGGCGAACGGGCTGATAACCGACCCGGATGTTGTGAAGGTCGCGGGCGGGTACAGGATGTACTACGGGGAGTTCCCGGCAGGCTCGATGAGCTCGAACATACTCAGCGCGTTTTCTTCAGGTTGATAATCACGACTCGTTGAACTCCCGTCCCCAGCGGAAGTCCACGGTCGGATGCCACAGCTCGCGCGCCTCGCCGACGACGAAGATGGAACCTGCCACCAGCACCAAACCGTTCCCGCCAGCGATCTTCATCGCCTCGCGCACGGCTTCTTTCGAATCGTCGACCACCGTGCTCGGTTTGCCAGCAGCCTCCGCAGCCTTCGCAAGTTCGGCCGGCTCTATTGCGCGGCCTTTCACCTTGTGCCGCGTCGCGACGACGTAGTCCGCGATCGCCAGCAGGTCTCGCATCATGTCGTCTATCTTCTTGTCGCGCGATATGCTCACGACGAGCACGAGCTTGTCGTATTTGAAAATTTTCGGCACTTCCGCGGCCAGCGTGCGCGTCGCGAGCACGTCCTTCGCCCCGTCTATTACGACGTACGGTTTCGTCTGCATTATCTCCAGCCTTCCAGGCCATCTCACCTTCGCCAGACCTTCGCGTATCGCCGATTCCGGTATTTCGATTCCGCGCATCCTCAACGCCTCGATTGCTCCGATAGCAGCGGCCGCGTTCGTGATCTGGTATTCGCCGAGCAGCGGGACGTGCAACGCCTCGAAGCTTCGGCCGTACGACGTGCGTATGTGGAACGTCTGGCCGTCGATGCCGGATTTTATTTTCTCGAAAACGATGTCCTTGCCCACGACGAACATGCTCGCGTGCCTCGCAGCGCAGACATCGCGGAAAACTTTCAGCGCGGCCTCGTCGTCCGACGACGTGATGAGTATGCTTCCCTCCTTCACTATTCCCGCCTTCTCCGCCGCTATCTTTTCAATCGTGTCGCCCAGGATATTCGTGTGCTCGAACGATATGTTCGTTATCACGGACACGAGCGCGTCCACCACGTTCGTTGCGTCAAGCCTTCCGCCCATGCCCACTTCAATAACGGCGAAATCCACCTTCTCGTCCGCAAAATATTTCAGCATCAGCGCGGCCGTTATCTCGAAGAAGGTCGGATGCTGGTACGCCGCCGCCACGGCTTCGATCGCGGGCATCATCCCGTTTATCATCGCGATTACTTTCGCTTCCGATATCTGCGCGCCGTTGATGCTCATGCGCTCCGTGAAGTTCGTGAGGTGCGGCTTCGTGAACATGCCTACGCGGTAGCCGGCCGACTCGAGAATCGAGGAAACCATCGCGACCGTCGAGCCCTTGCCGTTCGTGCCGCCGACGTGCACCACGCGCAGCCCGCGGTGCGGGTCGCCCATGCGCGCCAGCAGCTGCTCCATGACCGTCAGCCGCAGCTTCACGTCCCCGAAAAGCTTCAGGTTGAAAATCCAGTCCTTCACTCCCCCGTAGTCGTCGGCCGCGAACGGTTCGATGTTTCCCACCTTGCCTGTTTTCGTGTTTCCTCTCGTTCGTCTTTCTTTCGTACTCCATATGGAGTACTATATGATATGCTATAAAGTATACGGTATGGTACGTATTGTAGTGCACTATTTGGCGTACAGCGGGAAGCGCCTGCAGAGCGAATGCACGGCGTCGAGCACCTGCTGCTTCGCGGACGCGTCGTCCTTGCCGGCGACCGTCTTCGCTATCAGGTCCGCTATCTCGGCCATCTCAGGCTCGCGCATGCCCCGGGTGGTAACGGCGGGCGTTCCGATGCGGACGCCGCTCGTCACGTTCGGCGAGGCGGTGTCGAAAGGTATCATGTTCTTGTTCAGCGTTATGTCGACTTCCTCGAGCAGGTGCTGCGCGTCCTTGCCGGTTATGTCCTTGCCCGTGAGGTCCGCTAGCATCAGATGCGTGTCCGTTCCGCCCGACACGAGCCGGAAGCCGTCCTCCATCATCCGCTTTGCCAGCGCCTTCGCGTTCACCACTATCTGGTGCGCGTATGCCTTGAATTCCGGGCTCGCCGCTTCCTTGAACGCGACTGCTTTCGCTGCGATCGTGTGCATGAACGGCCCGCCCTGTATGCCTGGGAACACGGCCTTGTCGATCGCCTGCGCGTACTCCTGCTTGCACATGATTAGCCCGCCGCGCGGCCCGCGGAAGGTCTTCTGCGTGGTGCTGGTCACGAAGTCGCAGTGCGGGAACGGCTGCGGATATTCGCCGCCTATTATCAGGCCAGCCACATGCGCTATGTCCGACATGAGCAGCGCGCCCGTCGCGTCTGCGATCTCGCGGAAGGCCTTGAAGTCCACGATGCGCGGGTACGCGCTTCCGACGCACACTATCAGCTTCGGCTTGCACTCCCTGGCTATGCGCATGACTTCGCCGTAGTCGATCGTCTCCGTTTCCTTGCTGACGCCGTAGTGCACAAAATTGTACCACTTGCCCGAGAAGTTCACGGGGCTTCCGTGCGTAAGGTGCCCGCCCTGGCTCAGGTCCATGCCCAGCACCGTGTCGCCCGGGTTCAGCATCGCGAAATAGACTTCCATGTTGGCCTGCGCGCCCGAGTGCGGTTGCACGTTCGCGTGCTCCGCGTTGAACAGCTTCTTCAGCCGCTCGCGCGCCAGCTCCTCGATCGCGTCGTACCACTTGCACCCTCCGTAGTAGCGCTTGCCCGGATAGCCTTCCGCATATTTGTTGGTCATCACGCAGGCCTGCGCCTCGCGCACCGCGTCGCTGACGAAGTTCTCCGAAGCGATAAGTTCTATGCTGTCCTCCTGCCTTTTCTTCTCGGCCTCGAGAATCTCCCATACCTGCGGGTCGAACTCGTTCAACGGTGTCTCAAAAGCCATGTGAAAATCACCTTGTGCAGCTGCCGAAAACGCTACTCTTTATCTTGGTTTTCAATCTTATTAGCCTTTGCCGGCTGCTCGGCCGCGGCCGCGAACTTTTTTAACGGAGCGAGTGCAAATTCAATTATGGTGCTGGCAGCGACGCACATACTCGTGCCGATAATAGTCTTCGAGAGCCTGCGCGACAGGTTCAAGCAGCTGGCCAAGCTCTTTTCTCCGAAGCACACGTTCCTCGTCGGCGTTGCAGGATTGATGCCGGACATGGACGTGCCGCTGTTCGCGGCGTTGGAGCGGTTCGGCGCGCTTTCCGGCTCCCCGATAGGCCACAGGGTGATATTCCACAACGTATGGATACCGTTGGGCTTCCTGCTGTTCGCAGCGTTCTTCGCGTACGTCTGGCCTTCGCTGCGCCACAGGCGAGACAAAAAGTACAAGCAGGGCAGTTCCCTCGCGTTCGCCAAAGTGTTCCTGCTGCTGGCCGCGGGATGGCTGTTCCACCTGACGCTCGACGCCGTGCTTACCGGCGAGGTCATGCCGTTCTATCCGCTGAGCGACTACCTGCTGAACTGGAACTTGGTAGGAACAATCGCGAGCACTACAAAGATACCGGATCTTACTCTGCTTGTTTCGATGGACGCGCTGCTGCTGTTCTTCTGGCTGTGGCACGAGGAGTTCACGCACAGGATACGCGATTATTTCTAGCCGTTGTCCTGCGATTTTGAATGGTTTATATATCTAAACGCATGATGGAAAGTCATGAAGCATAATCCGTATGCCGTAGATTTAGAGGAGTTCGAGTACACGCCCTCCCCGGAAGCGTGCATGGGACTATCGCTCAGTCTCGCACGCGGGATTGCTGCCGGAACCATGTACGGCCGGCCGATTGACTCCAGTTTGCTACAAGATCCGGTGTTCATGGTCGACGCCGTCTTCGCCCTTCTCCCGGACTATACGCGGCATATTGCGCCGGAACTGAAGGCGCTCGACAAGGTTTTCTCGGGCGAGCCCGTCAACAAGGACAGGGAGCCGGTTGCATATGGCGCGTTCAAGGAAAAGTACAGCCAGTCTTCCAACAGATAGGCCAACACTTTTTATCGCGGTTTCGTCTTGCTCGGGTACGGGCACAGGCGCTCGACTGGGCATACATAGCACTTCATGTTCGAGGAGCGCGCGCTACGTGCTCCGCAGAAACCTGTTTCTAGGCATCGAAGCTCATTCCAGCCGACATCAAATAAGTCCCGCACTCTTCCTGATGAAATTTATTTTCTCGTCGAGTTCGGCTTTCAATTCCTTTGCCTGCTTTCGGAACCCTCCACCCTGCAGCGTTTCTATGGCGTCAAGATAGTCTTCTATCTTAAAGAACCCGTGCTTGTTCCAAGCGGATTTCATGATATCCGTGACTTTTTTAATCTTTGAGGGAAGCGCCGGCATTACGAACAAACGTTGGTCAACGATCAAGTTGTGTAAATAGAACTCTCTTGGATGCTTTGGCTTCTTGAAGTCCAGGCTCATGAAGCTCGGTTCCAGGACCTCCAAAAAGGATTTGCTCTGCGAGCTTGAGATTCTTCCCTCCATACTCAACGCGTCCATCCTCGGGCCGTAGCCGGAATCCTTTGGATAAGCTTGTATGAAGCTTTCGGCTTCTATGTAATCATCATCCTTATTAAAAGCGTCCTTCTTATGCAGGCCCTGCTTTAGCTTCTGTATCAACAATGCATCAGTCTTGTTGAAATCGTACATGATTCGCAGATTGAGGTTCTTCTCCATAACCGTATAGCTTTCCGGAGCGCCTCGTTTGGAATCGTTCTTCTCGATCGTCCAGTCCATCGGTTCGTAACCTTTCCAATTTTCCTTCGGATAAAGTTCGGAGAGCAACGCGCGCAGAGAGTCCGTGTCCAGTTTTCCAACACCATCGTAAAGCTTGGAGAGCCTATCCGGCGGCACGGTAAAGAACACACCGGAAGGATCTGTCAAAAAATTTGAGCGGTCTACTAGGAAACCGACGCAGTCGCTTGTCGTATAGCTCACAAATCTATCGTTGTTCGACATAATTAGTAATAGTACTAGGATGTTAAATTGTTAACTTTCATTCGTCGCTTCTTACCATATTCATCGACCGCTTCGTGCTCTTGTTGAGATACGGGCAAAGCCTTTCCACGGAACAGATAAGCAGAGCCACGTGGGATTAACATAGATTAATTTATTAAACTACTTCAAATTTTCTGCGATTTCCTTCCCCTTATTTGTAAGATTGTAAAACTTCCCTTTTCTCGCCAAAGGGTTTAAGGTTTTTATTAGTTTTTTATCAGATAATTCTTTCAAAGTTATGCTAACGTGACTGAAATAAATTTTTGTTTCGTTGGATAGTTCTTTAGGCGTTCTAGGCCCATCTTTTAATATTTTCATTATGTTTTTCCTGTAACTGCTTGCCAGCACAAACCCAAAATCTTTCCAATCACGTTCTTTCATTTTTTGCATACGAATAGACGCCTCGAGACTCTCTAAACGCAGTTCCATTCCTAACTAATTTGTTCAAGATATATCTAATATTCATATTCAAACCGAATTCGGTAATAATTTCACTATAATCAACCATATCCCTATTCTTCAAGAAGGTAATGACTCGTTTTGTTAAAGCTTCAATCTCATTATGCTTTGTAACATATTGTTCATGGAGAGATATACGCTTCTCCGAATCTTTCTGCTTATTGAACAAACCGGCCATAATGCCGTATTTACCAACACTTTCATTAATGTCCTTTATAAAACTGCATAGACCTACTATCGAAAGTCTTACTGTGTAAAAATCCAATATGTAAATTTTTCCTTTGTAAGTTTGCAAAAGTTTTTCATGTTTTAGTGCTCCTCTTTTATAACAAAGAGAGTCTATGAGCTTGCATACGTCCATCATAATTTCCTTATTTTTCATTCCTATCAGATTTGTCTTAATACAACCTTCGTCAACAAAAATTGCAGCTAAAACCTGGACTCTATATTCTTTTGGTAAATTGAGGCATCTTTTTAAAAATGAAGAAGGACTGAATTGATTACGATTTATATTAAGAATATGACATGCGCATTTGGCTAAAAACATCGGTACGTGAAATGTCTCTTCTTTAAACGAACCGTCTTTATTGAATGACCTCGTTAGCTTTAATCTTGCCACAGGATTGGTGATGTTTTCAGAAAGCTTTTTGATATATTTTACATTTTGTTGGGAGTATCTTAAATGGTCTTTGTATATCGAACCGTCTCCAATCATATGTGCTATGGGTCTGATAACTAATGGTGCAAAGGCGTATGGAAATTTTATTCTATAAATCCTATTGTAGGCACCAAGTTTAGAATCCTTATAAAGTGAGATCTGTTTCTCGACCAATCTTTTGTCCAGGCGTAGAAAGTCAGATATCACAAATAATCTTGTTGTCTTGATAAATCCCATGTGACCTTTGTTTCGCTGGCAAAGCCCTTCTATGGCTTTTCTATTGACTCTACAAACCTTAGAAAAATTATTGATTGAATTAAACTTTCCATCAATGATTTTATTCAAACGTCTAGCAAATTTATGGTTCAATTTAACAAAGCCATCTATGTTATATGCATGTATTGTAAATAACATGTAATTAAATAGTAAATAATTAGCACTTATAATTATACCTCTTCCTCGAGTGGTAAATTTTTGAAGTATTCTTTCTTATCGTATCTGCAATAATCGTAAATCGGACAAATGCCACACTTGGGTCTTAGCGATCTGCACAAGTCTTTCCCAAAATTTACAAAAAGGTGGTTGACCACTATTTGAATTTTCTTTGGAATTATTTTTTCTAGAACTTTCTGAGTCTCGTCAGGTTCAGAGTCACTATGTACAAACCTCAACCTTTTACTTACTCGATTGACATGTGTATCCACTGCTATAGTGGGAACCCCAAATGAGTATGCCAAAACTATCGATGTTGTTTTTGATCCGACGCCCGGCAGCCGCATCAGCTCCTCGCGCGTCGCTGGCACGCGGCCGCCGAACTCCTTCTTCACCATGCGCGCAGCCTCAAGGATATGCCTGGCCTTGGTCTTGTAGAAGTTTGCAGAGTGGATGGTCTTCGCTATCCCGGCCCGTCCGAGCTTCAGTATCTTGTCAGGCGTGTCCGCCCTGCGCAGCAGCGCGTCCGAGACCTTCTCCGTGACCTCGTCGCGGTTGCGCTGCGAGATGATAGCGCTGACCATCACCTCGAACGGCTTCCGTGCATCGGTGCTGGCGACCTCGCCGCGCCTGCGTTGCGGGTACCTGCGCCTGAGTATGCGGATTATCTCCGTCGCGCGTCGCCTGTCCTGCGCAACCATAAACTTTATTAAATCGCCGAAGCATTAGTCTCTATACTCGCGTCCGCTTTGTTTGCTGGCGTGCGTCGCTGGCACTTATGCGGGCAGACGATTCGAAAAAGACGCACGGCCGTGCGCCGGATGCGTGCGGATGCGAAGGAGCGTATACTCCGGCCGGGTCCAGCAACAGCTCTACTTCTCACGGAATGAATAAAAAACCGATCAAGGCGGTCATCTTCGACATAGGCGACGTGGTCGTTGGCGTGAAGTACGGCAGGCTGTACAAATACGCGATATACAACCTGAACAGGTTGCACAGGATTTTGACCGGGCGCGAGGACGACGGCGAGAACTACGTACGCCTGTACAAGAGCACGCGCAAGTTCAACGACGGTGTCATCGAAATCGTGCGCGAGCTGAAGGCGGCCGGCTACAGGGTGCCTGTGCTGAGCAACGCCGAACACAACAAAATCCGCGCAGCGAAAGAGTTCGGTGCGTATGACCATTTCGAACCGCTTATCCTTTCAGCCGAAGTTGGGTTTGAAAAACCGGACAGGCGCATATTCGAACTGGCCGCGAGGCGCATAGGCCTACGGCCGGAGGAGTGTGTGTTCGTGGACGACAAGAAGAGGAACGCCGATGCCGCGATGCAACTCGGGTTCAATGCCATAGTTTTCAAGAACGCAAAGCAGCTGAGGAAGGATTTGAAGGAGAACGGTGTCAGGATTTAGGTGTCAGCTATGCAAGAAACTAATGAAAAAAGGGAAAACGTTTTTGAAAAACTCGAACCTGAAGTAAGGAAGGCTCTGGCAAAGTCAGAATTGAAGGACAAGGAGCCTACGCCCATACAGGAAGTAGCGATAGAGCCGATACTGTCTGGGAAAAATACTATGCTTATCTCGGAAACTGGAACTGGAAAAACCCTGGCAGTTATGTTTCCTGTTTTCAGCAGGATAGTCAGCTCTCAGCCGAAGCCAATAGCCGTGTTGTACGTCACGCCGTTGAAAGCTCTCAATAGAGATTTGTTGGACAGGCTCATTTGGTGGGCGAACGAGCTCGGACTCGAGCTGTCCGTGCGGCATGGCGACACCACGCAGCACGAGCGCCGCATGCAGATGGAGTTCCCGCCGCACATGCTGATCGTAACGCTCGAGACGCTCCAGCCGCTGCTAACGGCGAAGAACATGCGCGAGAAGCTGCGCAACGTGAAGTATGTAATCCTTGACGAAGTCCACGAAGCAATCGAAAGCAAGCGCGGCATACAGCTCGCGCTCGGACTGGAACGCCTGCGGAAGCTGTGCGGCGACTTCCAGCTGATAATGCTCTCAGCCACGATCGGCTCTCCGGACAAGGTCGCGGCGTTCTTCGCAGCGGGCAAGGACGTGAGCATCATACGCGCCGAGACCGCCAAGCAGTTCGACATACGCGTGATCAGCCCGGACCCGCAGCCCGGAGACGTTGAAATCGCGCACGCCGTCTACACTACGGAGGAAACGGCCGCGCGGCTGCGCGCGATAATGGAGCTCGTCAAATCCGCGCGCTCCTCGCTGACTTTCACGAACACGCGCGAGTTCGCGGAGATTCTGGTCTCGCGCATCAGGACAATTGACAAGAAATTCCCCGTGGGCATACACCACAGCAGCCTGAGCAAGACAGTGCGCATCGACACGGAGAAGAAGTTCAAGTCCGAGGAGATAAAATCGATAATTTGCACCAGCTCGCTTCAGCTTGGGATCGACATAGGCAGCATCGACCTTGTGCTCCAGTACATGTCCCCGCGACGCGTTACGCAACTGACGCAGCGCATCGGCCGCGCCGGACACGGCATGGATCGCGTGAGCCGAGGCATTGTAATCGCAACGGACGAGGACGACTGCTTCGAGGCTGCGGTTATCGCGCGACGCGCGCTCGCGGGCGAACTGGAGCCGACGCGCTTCCACACGAACAGCTTCGACGTGCTGGCACACCAGATCGTGGGGATGACCCTGGAGGACTGGAAGCTCGACGTGCAGGAGACTTACAAGACTGTCGTGCGCGCGTGGCCGTACAGCACGCTTTCCACGCAGGACTTCCTTTCGGTCGCAAGGCAGCTGAAGATACTCGGGCTTGTGTTTTTCGATGAAACGGCGCCTGCGGACAAGCGGCTGATAGAGAAGAAAAGGCGCGGGTTCGAGTACTATTTCTCGCAGTTGAGCACGATTCCCACGACGAAGAACTACCGCGTATTCAACACCCTGGAACAGACGTTCGTCGGAACGCTCGACGAGGAGTTCATGGCGCTGCATGGCGAGCCGGGCACCACGTTCATCGTCAAGGGCGAGCCGTGGCGCATACTCGAAGTCGAGGAGGACAAAGTACTCGTAGAACCTTCGTCGGACATCGACGCAGCAATACCAGGCTGGGAAGGCGAGCTGATGCCTGTCGACTTCGGCGTGGCGCAGGAGGTCGGCGCGCTTCGCAAGCGCATAGCCGAGCTGCTGCAGAAAAAAGGCGAGCGCGAGGCGGAGGAAGAGATAAAGAAGTCCTATCCGATCGACGACGGCGTGGCGCATAAGATGGTGAAAATCATCAGGCAGCAGGCGAAGAGCGAGGCGGGCGTGGTGCCGGACGAGCGCAACGTGCTCATCGAGGATTACGAGAACCTGATTGTCATGCACGCATGCTTCGGCAGCGTCGTGAACGACACAATCGGACGTTTCGTCGCGGCGCTGCTCACGGCGCGCGTGGGCTCCATCGGCTTCAAATCCGACCCGTACCGGATAATGGTTCAGTTCCAGACGAAGGACGGAAAGAAGAACGCGGAGCTCATCAAGGAAATTCTGTTGAACACGAAGCCCGAGCACATCCAGGATTACCTGGAGCTTTCGCTGAGCAAGAGCGAGATGTTCGAGTGGAGGTTCGTGCACGTGGCGAAGCGCTTCGGCGCGTTCTCGAACGACGTGCAGTTCGGGCGAACGAGGCTGAAGAACATAATCGGAGAGTATGCGGGCACGCCGCTGTACAAGGAGACGATGCGCGAGATCGAAACCGAGAAGCTTGACATGGCCAAAGCAACGGACGTGCTGCGCGAGATGCAGGCCGGCCGCATCAAGCTGCTGTTCCATACTGGCCGCGGCATATCTCCGCTCGGAAGGCTGGGAGTGAAGCACAAGTACGCGGAGTTGATCGGGCCGGAGAAGCCGACGAAGGAGCTGATGGAGCTTTTCAGGCGCAGGATAATGGATACGAAGGAGCGCCTCGTCTGCATGAACTGCGGCGAATGGTCGCAGACGTACACGATAAAGGACATGCCCGAAAATGTCAAATGCCCGAAGTGCGAGGCGAAGCTGCTCGCCGTGGTGCATCCGCTGGACACGCAGACGCAGAAAGCGGTGCAGAAGAAGCTGAAGGGCAGGCCTCTCGGCGAGGCGGACCGCGAGCTGTGCGAACGCGCGCAAAAATCGTCGGACATGTACATAACGTACGGCCGCAACGCCGTCATCATCATGGCAGGCCGCGGGATAGGACCGGCCACGGCGAAGCGCATACTGGCGAAGTACCACGTGGGCGTGGACGACCTGCTGAAGGACATGCGCGAGGCCGAGGTCAACTTCACGAAGACGAAAAGGTTCTGGAAGACTTAAATCTCTACAGGCTGAAAACAAGGTTATGGGAGTCAAGGATTTTTGCTACGTCGCGGGCGCTGTGGTTGGAGGAGCTGCCGGCGCGAAGGCTGGCATCTCTATAATCGAGCCTTTGTTAGCATCGTATCATTCTTCGGACATCGGACTGGACGTTCTTGTGAAGATGTTTTGTTACGGCATCGCCATCGCAGGCGGGGCTAAACTGGGTATGATTTCAGTCAACGGGGCTGAAAAAATAATCAAAAAATACGGCTCCGACCGCAAGCAATGAATTCATTTTTAAGACTTGCTGCATTGATTTAGAAAGAGCTTGTTAAGATTGTCAGTAAAGATATGGATTCAGCAAATCTCTTTCAGATACTTTTCCCAAAGTCGGACTAGCACTTGCTAATCCTGTTAAAAGTTTTTTCTTGTCGGCTTTTTTTTCCAGCCCCCAAAAATATTGGTTCACCCAGCCCAAGTCGAGCATGAAGTGCTGGTACGACAACGGGAGTTCTTTCTGATGCTCGCGCAATCTGGACATGTTCGGGTGTTTTTTCAAGCCCTCTACCCAATAATTGTCCGTAAGGCTGAACATCCTTCCGAACGGCAGTTCGGTTATGATGAAATCAACGTCCTCCGGCTTCTTGCCCCTGCCCCACTCCTTGAGTATCTGGTATTTATCGGCCAAGTCCGCCACTAGTTCCGACCTATCTGCCGGGATTGAACCTGCTGGTTCGCGCCTGTATATCACGATGTCCAGGTCGCTGGATTCAGCCCATGTCCCCTCGGCATGCGAGCCGCCGACGAACAGCCCCTTTAATTCGGCGTCGGATATCTTATTCCAGGAGCGTCCGACATCGTATCCCAATTCCTGGAGGTATTCGGTAGGAGTCCCCCCATTTGTAAAGTATTTCGGATGGAGCCTGTGGGGAGGATGTGCAGTAGTGAATCTTATGTCTCCCGCATCCCCGTATGCCCATATCAAGTCGAGCGCGACCATAGTAACCGATATAGATTAGAGATTTAAATATTAACGAAAAGGTCACTTCGATTTGGAATACTCCCCGAACGCCCGGTCGACCGTGTCGCGGTTCGAAGACGAAGAAGTTCTGGAAGACGTGAGCCTATGTTTCATATCTTCGACAGGTACGCTTCCAGGTCGCCGTACTCCTTGCTCCTGTCCAAGAGGCACACTAGGATGATTTTCGAACCAAGCACAGCGTAGACCAACCTGGTCTCCTTTCCGCCCAGGTTCAATCTTACCCTGAATACCTTGGAGTAGAGCTTGGAATGCACGGCCTTGAACCGGAACGGGTTCCGTTCTATCAGTCCGATCTTGTTCTTTATCTGCAGCCGGTATTTTTCCGACAACCCGTCGAACTGCCGTTTGAACGACTCGGCCGCCAACACTTCGAAGTTCATTTCAAGCCCTTGAACAGTTCGTCCTTGCTGACAAGCCTGCCCTTCCTCACGGAAACGTCTATCAGCCTGTCGATCAACCCGATCTCTTTCGGCGTGAAGATGTCGTCGTAATCGTGCTCCATGACCTTCTCCCTGATAGCCACCGTCGCCAGTTCCTGTATGTTCTTGAACCCGTGGGAACGCGCGTACTTCTCCGCCGTCCTGCGCATCTCCTCGGGAAGCCTGAGGTTTATCTGCGGCTTCATAGATACCATTTGGTATCATCGGTATAAATAGCTTCGCGACCTTCCTGGGTGGTTGCATCCTCACGAAGGCGAAGAAGTTCTGGAAGACGTAGGCATGCCATCTCATTATAGACACACCGCCGGCATTGGCGCAATTGTTTTCTTTAACCCGGCCAAATAGAATTATGAGGAGACCGCGAACTATTGTCAAGCTGGCACGCAAGTACGCACCGTACGTCGCCCTTTTCCTGATGGCCGCGGTCTACGCCGTTGCGCTGAGCATAGTTTCCATCGACGGCTACAACAGGTTTGCATATTCGGCGTTCGACCTCGGCCTGTTCGACCAGGGCATATGGCTGGTCAGCATCGGGCGCGACCCGTTCATCACAATCCGGGGCATGCACCTCTTCGGGGACCACATACAGTTCACGTCCGTGCTTTTCGCGCCCTTCTACGCGGTATGGAACGACGCGCGGGCGCTGCTGGTGGCGCAGAGCGTAGTCCTGGCATCCGGCGCCGTACCGCTCTTCCTGATAGCGAAGGAGAAGCTGAAGAGCCAGTACGTTTCGCTGGCCTTCCCGTTCTGCTACCTGCTGTACCCGGCGCTGCACTACCTGAACCTCGAAAACTTCCATCCGGTCACGCTGGCGGTTCCGATGCTGCTGTCCGCGTTCTACTTCATGACTAGGAAGAGATACGCCCCGTACTTGGCGCTGGTCGTGCTGCTGTTGCTGACCAGGGAGGAGCTCATATTCACCGTGCTCGCGTTGGGGGCGTACGCGTTCCTCTTCCATGACAGGAGGATTGGCATCGCGACAGCGCTGCTCGCGCTGGTGTGGATACCGGCGGTTTTCTACGTTGTATTCCCGCACTACATACAATTCTACACGCCGTTCCAGCATCCGAACATGGCCAGAGGAGGCGGCATCACGGACATTATAGGGGCGGTGATATCCCCGCAGGAGATGGCGTCGAGGCTCGGCACCCAGGCCAACCTAGCGTACCTCTCGGGCATCCTCGCGCCTGTCGCGTTCGTCCCACTCCTGCAGCCGCAGGTGTTCATGCTCGCGCTGCCTGCCCTGGCGATAAACATGATCACCGGATGGCCTTACGCGCACTCGATCGAATACCACTACACGTACGCGATAATCCCGTTCGTGTTCATATCAGTTGTCTACGTGTTCTCGTCCGCGATTGACATCATGAAAAAGCGCGGGTTCCGCTTCCGGAAGGCGGCGCTCTGGTTGGCCGTGTCCGCGCTCGTCGCGGCGTCCATCGCAGGTAACGTAGCCGTCGGACCGGGCTCGACATCCGTCACAAGCGGCCGCTTCGCCGAGATATTCGAGGCGTTCTGGAACGCGAATCCGCGCGACGTTGTAATGCAAGAGGCCGTCGCGGTGGTGCCGGGCACTGCGACCGTTTCCGCGTCGTACCTGTTCGTACCGCATATGTCGCACCGGGAGGTGATATACATGTTCCCCAACCCGTTCAGGGAGGCGTACTGGGGCGCGGAATTCGGGAACTTCACGCCTCCGACCCCAACCAAGGACGTCGATTACATCGTGCTGGACGGGACGGTGAACGAGTTCGAACGCGAGACGGTCGTCAGGCCCCTCCTGGAGTCCGGAGCCTACTACAAGATATTCGAAAAGGAAGGCGTTGCAGTCCTCAGGAGAAGCGTCACCTTGAATAATCCTTGAACGCGCGTTCCACGGCGTCGCGGTTCACGTAGTTCGCGTGCCCGCGGAAGCCGCCGCCGAAGTTCGCGGGTATGTGCATGAGCTCGTGGATTATGGTTTTCGTCTGCTCGTCCTTGCTCAGGCGGTCGAACTTCTCCGAGATGACTTCAATCACGTAGAAAGCCTTCGAGCCTGTCGCGACCTGCAGCACCTTCGGTGTGCCGTGTATGCGCGCGATGGTGCGCCGCGCCTTGCTCCCGCGGCTGCGGACGAACGCGACGCGCTTCGTGTCGATGTGATACATGCCCAGCCGGCCGACGATGTCGAACGCCAGACTGTTAAGCTCGGGCGCGGGCTCGTAGCGCATTATAAACAAATGTCCGGCAACGCTTATATAACGGCCAGGACAAAATCCAATTATGCTTACCGGTTTCGCCGCAGCGTTCTCCGACCCGGCACAGCTCTCGATGGTCTTCAAGCTGCTGCTGGCCGCATCGCTGGGCGCGATAATCGGCTACGAGCGCGAGAAGCAGGCCAGGCCCGCGGGCCTGCGCACGCACGTGCTGGTTGCAATGGGCGCGTGCGTGTTCGCGATGCTGGCGTTCGCCGCATACGTCGGCACGGGCAACGAGGGCATAATGGCGTCGTCCATCGTTATCGGGATCGGCTTCATGGGCGCCGGCACCATAGTGCGGCAGAACGAGAAGATCGTTGGCCTGACAACGGCCGCGTCGCTCTGGCTTATGGCGTCCATAGGCGTGGCCGTCGCGACCGGATTCTACCTGCTTGCGATCGCAGCCACAGCCGTCGGCTTCTTCGTGCTGAGCATAAAGCCGATCGAGGGCGCGATACACCAGAAAGCAAAACGCGCCAAGCGATAGGATAAGCTAGTATCCGCCCGACGTGTCTATATCGCACGTCTCGCATGTGTTTATCAAACTACGATGCCTCGATGAAATTTCGTATTTTACCAAGTACCGATTTTTTATCTTTCAACTCTTCGTACCAGATTACTAGCGTGTGATAACCAAGCTTTGCAAATCTATTCTTCCTCAGTTGTTCCTCTTCTGGGTTGTGCCACGGCTCTCCAAACAATTCGATAATTTGTCTCTTTCCACCACAGCCGACCCAATCCGGGTTCGAACCTTCGATTATGAAAGACCCGTTCCCAACAAAAACGAATTCTTTCGGGAAATACGACTGAATCCAAGAATCCAATATTTCCTCTGATTTGTTAGGTCTTCTGAAAGTTAAGATTTTCTTTAAATATTCTGGATTGTTTTTATATAATTCTCTTAATGTATTTCTTATTTTTCTTTTTGTTTTTATTGGGCGAGGCTTCCCCTTAGTCCATGGAATACTTCCTTTTTTAAATTCTGTTCTAGGCGAAGATCTTTCTCCTTTTTTGAACCAAGTTTTTTGTGTTTTTGCTCTGACTTCAGGTCTTTGCATCGCTTTTCTAGTCGCTTTCTTAATTTTTTCTTTTAATTCCGGATGCTCTCTATACAGTTGTAACGTGATCGCTCTATTCTTCTCGGCTACCCTTCTCCGTATTTCTGGATTTTTCATTGGATTATTGTCTCCTCTGAAATAAAAATTTTCTTTTCCTTTATTCCATGGAATATGCCCTTTATAGAATTCTGTTCTGGTAGAATAATGTTTTCCTTCTATAAACCTACCATTTCTATCTCTCACTTTCGATATTGTTGTCATAGAAATAGAATAGTAATCTATTTACTCAATCTTTACGAAACCACAGTTCCGCTGAGAAGTTTAGAGAATGTTATTAATAAAATTTGAGAATTAATTAGAATCCGCCCGAGCTTCCCCCACCCCCCGACGAACCGCCACCAAAGCCACCGCTTCCTCCACCACCGCCTCCGCCCCATCCGCTTCCTCCGCCGCCTACGAACACAAAGAAGTGCGAGCTTCTCTTCCGCTTCTCGCACCTTTTGTACTTGCATTTCCTGCACACGTGGCAGACCTTGTTGCCCTCGTACACCATGTCCATCCAGCCGCCGCACTTCGGGCACCTGCGACTTCGGGCGTACGCAATGGCAAGTGCAATGAGGAACGCCAGCGGCACTATAAACGGTATCAGCAGGCCATAGTCGAAGCTCTCGTCGAACTGCGCGCTCAGCGCGCTGTCGCCCGCGATTATGTCGCCGAGCGTCTGCACGGTCAGGTAGAGGCCTTCGCCGTACTTGCCTTCGCGGAAGTACTCGGTCATGTACGTCCTGCCTATGCGGCCGGCCTTCGCGTCGTTCAGCTGCCCCTCGAGCCCGTAGCCGACCTCTATGCGCCACGCGCGGTCGTCAGTTGCAACGACAACGAGCACGCCGTTGTCCTTGCCTTTCTGCCCGATCCCGTTCTTCTCGAACACACGCACTGCATACTCCTCGATTGACATGGGCTGCGTGCTGCGAACGGTCAGCACCGCCACTTCGGCCGTAGTTGCAGCTTCGAGGTTTGATGCATAGTCGTTTATCGCGTTTTTGTACTGCGGCTCAATCACGCCCGCGAAATCGGTCACGTACGGCGTAAGCGTAGGTATGCTAACGTCCTGCGCGGCAGCGAAAGCGGTGAAGAACGTCGAAAAGGAAATAATCGAAAACGCCAACAAAGAAAAAGTCAGCGTGATCAAAGTCCTCGCATTAGTCTTGTCCTTGGTTTCCATCGGCTGCAACCTCCGTGGCATCGCGCATCCGCTGCGTTCACTGCGGGAACACTACCGGCGCCGTCTCCGCGCCCGCAACGGACGTGAAGTACGCCTTCTGCGCGAAACCGAACGCGCTTGCGAGCAGGTTCGTCGGGAAAGTGCGCACAGCCGTGTTGTAGCTCTGCACTGCGGTGTTGTAGCGCATGCGTTCGACAGATATGCGGTTCTCAGTGCCCGCGAGCTCGTCCATCAGGTTGCTGACGGCCGTTATGCTCTTCAGCTCCGGATAGTTCTCGTAAACGAGCAGAAGACGCGATATCGCCGAGTCCGTGGCGCTTCCGACGGCCACCTTCTCGTCCACGGTCTTCGCGGCCGACCACTGGCTCCGCAGGCTCGTCAGGTTCGTCAGCAGACCCGCTTCGAACTGCTGGTACTGCTGCACCGTGCGGACGAGGTTCGGTATCAGGTCGTACCTGCGCTGGTACTGCGTCTCGACCTGCGCCCACTGCGCGGCGACGGACTGGTCCATTCCGACAAGCCCGTTGTACGTCGCGACGGCCCACAGGCCCAGCACGGCCACGACGGCAACCGCTATGAACCAAGGTTGCGTGTAGAATGGTTTTTTCATTGGGTTTTCTTTCGCCATACTAATTCTCTTTATTTTCATGATTTAAAAATAAACAGTATTTGATCGTGTTCACGATTTGTGAACAAATACAAATGTTTATATACCAGCTGCTCTATAAATATAGCATATGCTACAAAATTATAGCAGGTACAAGGTCTTGCAGGAGTTCTTTGACTTCCCAAGGAAGAGTTTCCAGATGAGAGAGATCTCTAGAAGGGTGAAACTTGCACAACCCTCAGTGGTAAATCACCTAAAAATACTGCAGAAAGATGGTTTGATAATGAAGGTGGAAAATGGCATCTACCCGGCATTCAAGGCGAACAGGGAAAACGAGGACTTCAAACTGTTAAAAGAGCAAAACCTCGTTTGGCGCATTCACAGATGCAAATTGATTTCGCTTTTGGACGAAAAGCTGAAACCCAATTGTATTGTCTTGTTCGGGTCTGCGTCCAGGGGAGAAGATACAGAAACGAGTGACATAGATATATTTGTCCAAGCAGAGGAGGAAGAATTGGGTTTGGAGAGGTACGAAAAGACGTTGAATAGGAAATTAAAACTGTTTTTCGAGCCAAAGTTGGGCACGTTGAGCAAAGAGCTGCTTAACAACATAATCAATGGTGAAGTGTTATACGGGTACCTGAAGATTTTTTGAATCGGAATCGGTTATCGATTTGGTGGTCTGATGCGAGAGTGGGAAGAGTATTCGGAAGACGTGTCACGAATTTCTCCAGACAAAGAAAAAGCAAAATCGCTATTGCAAGTCGTTTCGCTACGGGAGAAAAACATAAACGCTATGAACCCTGACGAATTTGCAACTTTGATTGTTGAAGGTTATTACGAAATGGTAAAAGAATTGATAACAGCGATTATGTCCGTAGACGGTTGGAAAACAACAAGTCACGAGCTTTTGGTAGGTTATCTTGCAAAGTTTTACAAGGAATTTTCATACGCGGAGATGCAAATAATAGACCAGCTGAGAAAAGCAAGAAACGACATTTCATACAGAGGTGTTAGGATAAAACCAGATTATTTAACAAGGAACAGGGACGCTATTCTGAAAATAATAAATAAATTGAAGCAAACGGTTCAAAGAAAATTAAGGGTGTCAACATTAATAAGTTCTGAAAATAAAAGCTGAACTATGACCGCAAAGGGCCTTTTCGTCGCGTTCGAAGGCATGGACGGATCGGGCAACACCACGCAGTCGAAGCTGCTCGCGGATTTCCTGAAATCGGAAGGCCTCGACGTGGTGCTGACGAAGGAGCCGACCGAGGGTTACGTGGGCAAGCGCATACGCGAGGTGCTCCAGAAAAAAGCCTCGGCGAGCCCGCTGGAGCTGCAGCAGATGTTCGTCGCGGACCGCCGCGAGCATATGGCCGCGCTCGTAGAGCCGGCGCTGAAATCCGGCAAGACCGTCATAACCGACCGCTACATGTTCTCCACGCTCGCGTTCGGCGGCATCGACGTGGACATGGAGCTACTGCGGCGGATGAACTCCGGGTTCCGTGTGCCTGACATAACTTTCGTTGTCGACGTGCCTGCGGAGGTTTCGATGGAGCGCATGAAAAGGCGGCTGAAGGAGAACGGAACGAAACTGGAATTGTTCGAGAAAACTGAGAAGCTTAAGCGCGTGCGCGAGAATTATTTAAAAATCGCGAAGCTCTATCCGAACGTGCACGTCATCGATGGCAACCGTCCGATAGAGGCGGTGGCTGCGGACGTACGAGGCATCGTCTCGCGCGCCATGAAACAATGAGGTTGGAGGCGCATTGGATTGAGAAAAACGTCGATGCTTTTGGCCGGCATTGTGCTGCTCCCGCTCTTGCTGGCGGCGTGCTTCTATCCGGCGATGCCCGAGGCGATGGTGTCGCACTGGAACGCGCTGGGCGAGCCGGACGGATACGCGCCGAAGGCGTTGGCGCTGTTGGCCGTGCCCGCGGTGTCAGCGGCCGTTGTCGCGCTGTTCGCTGCCGTGCCGGCCATGGATCCGCTGAAGGCCAACATACGCAAATTCAGGAAGCAGTACGACACGTTCGTCGCGCTGTTCGCGGCGTTCATGCTCGCGCTGCAGGCCGAGGTCGTTTTGTGGAACACCGGGGTGTTTGTCAACCCGAACGTCGTGCTGTCCGTCGGCATGGCCGCGCTTTTCTTCTACGCGGGCGTGCTGTTCGAAAGCGCGAAGCGCAACTGGTTCGTCGGCATACGCACGCCGTGGACGATGAGCAGCGAACGCGTTTGGGACAAAACGCACAAGGTCGCGGCCAAACTGTTCAAAGCCGCGGGCGTGCTCGCGGCCGCGGGCGCTGTGCTGCCCGAGTACGCAGTGCTGCTCGTGCTCGCGCCAGTCATGATCGTTGCAATCTATTCCGTCGCGTATTCCTACGTAGAGTACAGCAAGGAAAGGCGGCGAAGCAGAAATCCGGCCTAGTTGAAATAAAAATTAACGTTGTTCAGCCCGGCCATCTCCCGGCGGGAGACTGCCGTCGTTCTCTTCCATGGTGGCATAGTCGCATATCGCCCAGTCTTTGCCGGCTTTCGTGGCTCTATAAGTTCTTCCTCCATTCGACTCGTGCTCTTCCACAAAGCCGGTGCTTTTCAAGCCCATCAGATATACGTCCAATGTGTTTTCGTCCCCAAACGGCTCGAGGAATTCCAGTTTTATAGATTCGTACGATACTCCTTTCTTTGCAAAGGCTATCTTCTTCAACAGCTTCAGTCCCAGCTCGTCCACGTTTCTGCCGGCTCCGAACATTCCAATCAATCCATTTTAACTACTGTCAAGTGATTATATATAAAGATTCCGTTCCGTGCCGCTTTTGGCAAGTTCCGAAAAGCACTCTATTCACAAACTCCGTCCGCGCATTTCCACGGCACGTAGCACCACGGGTAGTATCCTTCGGTCTCGCAGCACGGGCCGTTCCTGTAGCCGCAGCCGATCCGCGCGATGAAGTCCTGCGTGAAATAGTACGAGTCGTTCAGCGCGTACACGCCCACGCCGGTCTCGTCGAACTTGCTCTCAAGGATGTTCTCGCGGTGGCCGGTGCTGTTCAGCCATCCCTGCGTGGCGTTCTGCGCGAGCTGCTCGAAGGTGTTGTACTCGATCTTCTTCACGATCCCGAGTATGTTCGTCAGATAATAGCTCACGCCGCTTTCCATTAGTATGTTCTCGCCGCTCGAGTTCCAGTAGTACACGCCGTCTGCCATGAGCCGCGTGCTGACGTTCGAGCCGTCGCTGCCCGTGTGCGAGAAGAACGCGTTCGTCGCCATGTCCGTGCTGTGCGCACGCGCGACTGCAGTCACGTCCTCGTTCCATTTCAGAATCGTCAGGTTGTGCGCCGCGCGCTCGTCGTTCACCAGATCGAACGTCCTGCGCTCGAGCCACGCGATGTTCTCGGCCGATGTATTGGAGGCCTTCATGTTCGCAATGGAAACGCTCCCGGCATAAGGCAGCGTCGTCGTTGTGGTCGTGGTTGCGATTGAAACAGTCGTGGTCGTCGTCGCATTCTCCACGCCCTTGAGCGACGTCTCGTAGCTGGCGCCGATGTAGTACAGGATTGAGATAACGGACAGTGTGAGGAATATTCCGAAAATGATTATCGTGCGCGCGCTCATTATAAGATATTGCACGGCGCGGCGGAATAACTTTTACCTGTTCAGTTCTGTCCTAGGCTTTAAAAAAAAGGATGAAAAAATAGTTATATTTCATAAGTCCCTTCAGTAAAATCTATGACATCATCCTTAGAAAAGTCTAAATTTTCATAAGTGTCATCTCTTCTAAATTCTACAACATCAACCAAATTTATCAAATCTGCTTCTCTTGGACATTTATCACACCTTCCGTATTTTTTATCGTGGCCAAGCATTCTGCATTCATCGCAAATTATAAAATAAATTCTAAGCCTTCCAAAACTGGTATGCCTAATTCCACCATATTGGGCTTTCAAATGTGGCGACCTAGATTTAACATGGTCTATGCCCATGGCTTTCCATTTTTTTAATTCTTTTAGAACTCTTTCTTGCCCGTCTTTAGACATTTCTTCAAAATTCTTACTAAATCTTTTCTTCCGCATAAAATGAATAGTCACAAAAATCATTATACTTCAAGTGGAATGTATTCTTCCTCGGCAATAGCAATATCCAACGATTCTTTTAATTTCGGGTTCAATAAAATTTCAAAAGTTCCAAACCATCCTTGGTCTATCCTAAATTTTATCTTAGCTTCAGAATCATTTAATTTCTGTATTAAAGGTTCGCCTAGTGGCAAATCCTTGACTTGCTTACCGCGTATCACAATTTTTGCATATGCGACATTTTTTACTTCGTCGATGGTCTTGGATTCTGTATAATTGCCGAACATATCAATCCTTTTTACAATCTCAGGATTTTTTTGTAAAACACTTCCCATTCGGTTTAGGATATCTTCGCCATCTTGTGTCAAATCTAAATTATTTGTAATAAAGTTTTTTTGTTTTAATTCTTTCAAATCAGATTCTAACTCCCGACTAAATTCACCAAAATGCCATCTGATAAAATTATAGCTGAAACTTTTGATTTTATTTTCGTTCATATTATTTTCAGCGAAGAATACAGTCTTTTGGGCTTTGGTGTCATCTTTAATCCTAAATCTGGCAAAAAGGTAAATTAAAAGGAGTTTATCTGCAATCTGTTCTTCTAGCGTTCTAGGCGACAATCCTACCATATTAATCATCTTTCTTAGAGTTATTAAAACTTTGATAGTTTGAGTTATCACCCACGCTCGGTTTCCGTGGTCATCATCATCGGTCAGCAAACGGATAAAATTATCATCCAGCGTCCCCGTAGGAACACTGGGGCTCATACCTACCTATCAATTGTTCAAAGGGGGTAAAAAGCTTTACCATCCCCGCCAGTGGTAAACAGCCGAAGGTTGGCAAAACTATCTGGTTTCACTCCGTCGCCTTCTCGAGGAACTCCTCTGGCTTCTGCTCGAAGTCGAAGCGCTCGCCTATCAGAAAGTCCTTGAACCTCGCGAGCGGCCCGGCGGGCTTGTACTTCTCGCCAGCGAGCTTGGCGGCGAGCTTCTTCATCTCCGTCGAAGCGTTGGAGAACTTCGCGTACGCCATGAGCGGAACTCCGGCGGCGATGCTCTCCGGAACCTTCTTTTCTTCAGGAATAACAGCAACGATGGGCGCGTCGAACGTCTTCTCCAGCTGCTCGAGCCTGAGCTCGTAGCGCTTGCCCTGCACGCGGTTCACGACAACGCCCGTGACCTTCTTGCCCATCATTTTTACGAGCTCCATAATCTTCAATGCATCATCGACGTCCGGTATCTGCGGCGTCGTTACAATCAAAAGCTCCTCCGATGCCTTTATGGCCGCTTGCACGTCATTGCCGAAACCGGGCGCGCAGTCGATTATGACAAAATCATATTTCGAGCCCGCGAGCTTGTGCACGAATCCCTTCAGCCTGTCGAAGTCCAGCTCTTTCAGCGTGGACGAGGAGGGGATTATCTCGAGCGTGCTCGTGCCGCGGCTGTACACGAACTTGTCGAACTTCTTGTTCTTCACGATCTCTGGAAGCGTCTTGGCCTCGTCGCCGTAGATTCCGAAGTGCAGCTTGATGTGCGAGCTGTACAGGTTCGTGTCCAGAATGACAACATTGCGGCCGTAGTCCTCCGCGAGCGCGGCCGCCAGGTTGGTCGTGACCGTCGTCTTCCCGACGCCTCCCTTGCCAGACAGAACTGCAATCACAGCCATGTATTCAACCTCTCCGTTCAAAAATTTAAACCCTATGCAATTTGCCTACAGCCTCCTCACCCAGTCCTCGTCCGCGAACCTCTTCTTCACCTGCTTCTTCATCCCTTCGAGCACGTCGGCCTGGAACTTGGGCTTGTAATAGTCGTTGCGCCAGGGCGTGCGCCTGCGCGCGAAAGTGCGTATCGCGAATATTGCAATCGCAGTCGCAGCAACTCCGCCCGCAACAATCCTCACATCATTCCTCTCGGACAGCGAAACTACAGCGCTAGTTATCGGGTACGTGTTTATGACTATGCCTGGACCAGTCGTAGTTGTCGTAGTCCCGCCCGCAGGTATCGTCGTTGTTGTCGCAGTAACTCCTGTGGCCGCAGGCAGCACATCGAGCGCCACCTTGTAGCTGCTCGAACCGGTCACAAGCCCGGCAACGGCCTTCACTATTACGGTGAACGTTGCGTCCGCAGCGTCAGCGGGCAGGTTGAGCGTGTACCGCAGCTTGCCTGTCTTGCCGCCAGCGCCTATCAGTGTGAGCTTTATCGGATCGGAGACAGTGTAGTAACCCGCAGGCAGTCCGTCTATCGAAAGGCTGAAAGTGCCATCAACGTTGCCCGTGTTCTCGACGTCCACGGTGTATATCGCGCTGCTAGAGGCAGACTGACTGACCGCGGTAACCGGATTGACTATCCTTACTGTCAGGTAAGGCGCTATCCCTCCGCCACCGCCTCCGCCGCCTCCAGTCGGTGCTGGCGCGCCTGCCGGAGCAGTCGTCTCGGTATAAGTTACAAATTCTGTGAAGTGCCTTGTCCAGATTACCAAATCTCCATTGTAACCAATCTTACAATCTTTCTTGGCTGGGTATGCAGTGAACCATGCGTCGACCTGCGACTGGCTGGTCGCGCTAGGACATGTATCGGTTATCGGAGTGAATATTCCTCCTCTCGTATAACCAGCAGATTGTCCGGCTTTTCCTGGAATGACAAGTTTGACAGCCTTGTCGAAAGTAAGTTCTATATCGCCAAAGCCTATCTCAATCACGGACGTGACTTGGCTAACAACGTTTCCCGAAGTTGTTGCTGTGACAGTAGCCGAAGGTGATGTTTTGACAGTAGGTACGCTTATCACGCCCGTCCAAGCGGTGCTGCCGGTTATCGTAGTGTTGGCCGGTATTTCAATCTTAACATTTCCGACAGACGTTGACGCGTCTATTGTGAGCTTGCCCGTGAGCGTTGCGTTCTTAGTATCGGCCGATGTCACAAGCAGCGGCGCGACGTTGAGCGTAGCGTTAGTCACGTTAAGCGGTATGGTTATGTTGGACTCGGCATTGCCCTGAGGTATAACTACGTCCGTTTTGCCAGTAGTGATGTTTGTGCTGGTTTCCAAATTAACCTGCGAGTCGCTGGACAGCGTTGTCATCGCTGCATCTATGTAGTAGGGTTCAAAGTCGACGTTATCGGACATCTTAGATTGTATGTCAGTCTTAACCAAAGTTCCCCAATAGTTTTCTTCTGCATCACTTTGAACAGGGAACTCGTTCTTGATTTCATAATTGTTACTGTTGTAAATCTTATTTTGATTAACAGAAAACTTGTTCAGAGTTCCGCTGACTGTTGTCGGTATCCCCCAAGCAGGGCATGATGTAGCATCTGCGAATATACCGTTTTCACCTGAATTTGAGATTATATTATCAGTTATAGTTATCTCGTCAAATTTGTCAAGACTTATACCTCCACATGCAAAAAGAACAATTGCACTACTTGCTGTTTCGTCGATTGTATTTTCTTTGATGTTTAAATTGACTTTTTTAGACACATCTGTCCAATGATTATACACGAAGAAACTCCTCATACTGGTAAGTGTATTTCCGATAATATTCATCGTACCCCCATTCAAAATTTGTTCACTAGGTCCGGATTCAACAACAATAGCCCTTCCATTACCACTAGTAAATATATTATTGGATATAGTAGCAATCCCTTCGAATGCAGCAATATGGATAATATTACTATCTGCCGCAGAATTATCAATAAATTCCGAACCCTCTAAAGTGAAGTCTCCTTTTGAATTAATATACATTGCCATACTTCCTCCCTCGAAAATACTATTTCTAATAGTTAATCCTCCATAGAGAGAAAGGTAATTAGGCGGACCGGCCTTTGGAATATCTAATATAACATTAGCCGCGCATGTTGGTGAACCTTGCCAACCAGCTTCGGTATTTGTCTTATAAAATCTTAGAGCTTCCAAAGTTACATCGTCTGCCTCGATGACTACGTTATCACATTTTCCGTCAAACTGGATCGTTGGTTTAGAATCAGATGCACCCAAAATAGTAACTTGCTTATCTATTGTTAAATCTCCACTTTGGACATAAATTCCATCATAAACTTCTATTGTATCGCCAGACTGAGCGTTATCTATTGCATCCTGAATTTTACTCCAAATGGTGTGGAGTAGCGATTCTTCGGGGCGGTCAATCACCACGGCGCGGTCAAAGGTGTTGGTATCAAGAACCTGCTGTATATCTAGAACGTCAGCCTCATCCAAAACCTGGACAGTGTTATCCTGGAATTCGTTGTCATTGATAGAAGTTCCGGCAATATTACTGACGTCCTCTCTAATCCTCACGCCATATGTGCAATCATGGATATTGTTACCATTGATGACTGTATTGATGATAGTCGGATATGGGCCTCCTCCTGGCCATCCCCAGAACTCCACGCCGCTGGCACCAGTGCCGTAAGCGTTGCTGATCTCGTTGTTGATGATTTCTGTGTCTTCGATGAATACTCCTCCATCAGAATATAGGTAGACACCGTCATTCTCACTATCCATTATGATATTGTTGGCTATGCGGTTGTTCTTGCACTCGGTGTATCCTGCACTAGGCCATTCTGCGACCAGCCAAATTTGCCAGTAATTGTTTATGAGGATGTTGTCTTCTATGTTGTTATCGCTACTGCCGTAGATCTGTATTCCTGCCAGGCCACCCGGACCTACGCCGTACGGTTCACCCTTGTAAGGAACTCCTCCCTCTTGCATCGCCGCATCTCGAATAGTGAAGCCCGACACCGTGACGCCGCTAACGCCGTCCACGAGCGGATATTCCCCGATGAGGATTCCCGGTTTAGCAACAGGCCATGAGGGGTCCTGTGTTGCATCAATAATGGTTGTTTCTTTGTCCGCTCCTACGAGATTAAGGTCAGACTTAACTATAGTGATATGTTCCGTATAAGTCCCGGCAGCAACATTAATCGTGTCGCTTGAACTTGCTGCATCTATAGCATCTTGTATTTTATCATCTGTATACCAAGTCATTGGAGTTGTTCCTACAGTTGCTCCTAACCATGGTGTATAATCAACATTTCCTGAGAGAATTGTTGCAAAATTAGGATTCGCTACACCCCAATAGTTTTTTTGTGCGTTAGTTTGATAAGTTGCATCGTTCTTGATTGCATAGACAGTATATCCAGTCACATTGTTCGAATTTGCTGTCGGTGCTGAAACTGTTGCAACTCTGGTGTTCGGGATGAAAATTCCTATCTCGCCGCCGACAATGTTGTTGTCTGTCGCAGTGACATCGCCCTTGCGGAATACAAGTCCAAAGTACAGATTATTCAGCACATCGTTATTTTGTATCGACACTAAGCCGCTTGTCTGCCTAGCGTAAATGCCCATGTCATTGTTTTCGACCGTGTTTCCAATAACATCTACAGATCCTCCGGCTTCGTACACAAGAATGCCTCCAGACTGCCATCCGTTATAGAAATCATTACCTGATCCGCTTCCAGTGAAAATGTTGTTTTTGACGACATTGTTCTGTATCGTTCCGGACGCTCCAGAACCTACTTGAATACTATTTTGAGCTATCTGGTTCGTAGCGCCGACACCAGTAACCTTATTTCCAGAAATCATAACCGATAGGCCATTCCCCTTTGCAACTATTCCATTTTTCTGATAATCGTTTACTATGTTGTTTGTAATCGAAACCTCTCTGCCAAAGCCGTCTTGGTTATAAGCGTATATGCCTAAGCCGTGTTGGTTGCCATTTAGCGGAGTTTCCCTTACGCCAGTCACGGTTGTAGAATCTATGATGCCTGCAGCATTTTTCAATGCTATGCCCGCCATCTGGTAATTATTGTTACCCTTGCCGTCTCCATCGACTGTAATGTGACTAATCTCTACATTGGGCACGTCGTGCACATACACTACTGGTTTTATGTCGTTTCCGTCGTTGAACTTTACCGAAAGAACGTTCGGAGATTTTATGATAGTTTCTGCTCCAACACCGCGTAGAACAATCTGCTTGCTTATGTCAATCTGTTCCACATAAGTTCCAGCCGCGACATTCACAGTTCCACCAGAAGCAACAGTATCTATCGCGTCTTGAATTTTGTTGAACTTGGTTGCGCCCCAACCGACTGTGCTCGAATCGAAATTATTATCAACAAAAACTTGCGTCGGTATAGAAAAGTCGTAAGTCGTGCCATCCAAGTTTACGTCATCTATGTATCCAGAGAAGCCAGCCCACGGACCGCCGTATCCGGCTCTCATATCTATTTTAATTATTGGAAGAGAACCATATGCAATTGAGGCAAATTTAGTGCCAGATGGATTGCTCGGACATCCTATAGTTGTAGCTTCACCATTGATATATTGGGCGAGCGTAGGAGCACTGTGAGGGCAATCTGGTCCTTCAAGAGATTCACATTTCATCTCCGTTATGTTGTAGTTTTGCCAAATGTCCAATATGGGATTTTCGTATGTATAATAAGGTTCGCACTGTAAATAGTAATCCCCAGGAGCCGGATAATCAAATATGCCGTTTCCATTCCCGTCAAGATAAAATGACGGCCAAACCGTCAATTGTCCATATGTTCCTCCATTTGTGACATAACTCCAATAATCGAAAGAATCTATGTCACCAAGAGTTCCTGAAAACGGCAATCGCACCCTTCCTTGATCGCTTGTAGTCTGTGTGGACAATTTCACAGAACCGTCTAAACTATGATATTGTTCCGACGAAAAGCTTACATCTCCGGTACCAGTTTCTACAAAAGTTATATCATCGCCCACCGCCTTCGCAAAATTCGGCAGGAAGAGCATCGAGCCTGCTAGCACGAGAACGAGAACCGCAACCGAAAGAGCGGCCACGCCTTTCGAAAACCGCCTGTAAGACATTAGATAAAAGCTTCTTATTAAAGGATTTAAACCCTTCGAAAAGTGGGTCCGGGCCTCCGGGATATCGCCTGGCCCTCCGCATACTAACCAATGCGACTGGTCCGGTTCCTAGAAATCCCGGGAAGGAATCAGTACAAGTTGTATCCGGGGTTGCTGAAGTGTATTATTGCGCTGTTGTCGAAGCCTATCACGCTTTCCCGCGTGAAGAACGCGTCGGCGGCAAGCTTCACCATGTGCCTTTCGGCTTCTCCGACAGGTTCCACTTTTGCTTTTGACGCCTTCGCATCTGCGCCCTTCACGTAGCCTGCTATGTACACGCCAAGAGGGCCGTCGAAATACAGCAGCTCCTTCCCTCCGACTATCGTCGAGCCTGCCTTCTCCGGCATGTCCCGCGCGAGGTATTCCGGCACCCCAGCAGGAAAAATACAAATATTTAAATGCACCTTTGCTATTACTGCTTAGATGGGAGGTAGAAAATGAAAGCAAAACTAAGTTGGTTGATTTCTGTTTTAGTAATAACCTTTTTGGCATTTTCGGTAATAGTTTCAGCTTCCATGCTGATCCCTTCTGACGACAAGGCAAAAGAAAATGCAAGGGCTCCTGAAAACTCGCCAGTAATAGATGAAAATTGGGGACTTGAAAGAGTTGACTTTATTCATTATGTAAAGCCGGAAAATCCTGGGAAGCCGGGGAGAACTGAAACATGTTATAAACTTTTGGGAGTTAAGTGGAAGAGCTTGCCTGTGAGTTATGTGATAAATCCTAGTAATCCTCAAGGATTGACTGAAACTTTTGTAACGTCTGCAATTTCTACATCGGCTGAAACATGGGATGCCTCCACATCAAGTGAATTATTTGGTGATGCGTATACTGTAAATTATAATATGGCTTATGGGGTGCAGGATTTTGTGAATGCAATTGATTTTGGAGATTATCCTGATGATAGAGTTATCGCAGTAACAAGTGTTTGGTATACTCCAAGAGGAAGGCAGATTGTAGAGTTTGACATAAGATTTAACACAAGATTTGGCTGGGGTGATGCAGAGGCTGATAAAATGGATCTGCAGAACATTGCAACACATGAACTTGGTCATGGCGTTGGACTTGATGATATCTATAGTGCCACATGCTCAGCAGTAACAATGTACGGCTACTCTGGTTATGGGGAGACTCAAAAGAGAACACTTGAACAGCCGGACATAATAGGTCTACAGAAAATGTATGGAATTTAATTTTTTATTCTTTAAATTCTAAATTTTTGGCGCCCTCTCGACTTTGATTTTTTCCCTCCGGGAACGTTGCACTAAAAATCAATCTCTCCTATCGTCGAGAGAAACTAACAGCGATTTAACGGTTTCGCTCGGTTGCACTTCGCTTTCCCAAATTGGCTTCACCGAATTCGTATAGCCGCATACGTTATAGGTGACGTTTACTTTACATCTAACTATTTTCGCGTGCAAATCCCGCAGCAAACACGAAAGTGGGTCCGGGGAGATTCGAACTAGAGTGGGCCGAGCCGGATTCGAACCGGCGACCTCTGCGATGTCAACGCAGCGTTTGTTAAGCTAAAGCTTCATAACCAACTAGACCATCGGCCCTTAGTTTAAACGGTAGATTGATATTGTTATAGTCTTTATAATACTTTAAAACCTCGTTAATGTGCAATATTTTGCCTTCGGAAAGCTTTTTATGAAACCTTACTATATGCTTCAAATTTGAACTGCCGACAACTTTAAAGTATTCTTCGATCTTTTCCCACGAGGCGGTCCCGCACAACCCCTCATTTTTATAAGTGAACAAGTTGAGCTTTACTCCAATGTCGTATGCTTGGTCGAAAAGTAGCTTGTTCCTAGAAGAAAAACACAGTATCAACCCATTAGAATGGCCTGAAACCGACCCATCAGTATCGATTAGCCCCCTTAAACAGCCAATCATATATTTTTTATTGGAAAAAATGATACGTGGTACCGACGCGTTGTTTAGGATCTTATCCCCATAAGGAAGTTTGTATTTTTTATTGAGCAATTCGCAAAGCTTTATCGAGGATATGGTCAGATATGCTATATTCCTTTTTTTATCTTTACTAAGCCTCCCATGGATTCCAAAAAGTCCTTTACACAGCCTCCATACGTAGTTCAAATAATTTATATCATATCTAGAGTCTCCAGAAATCCTCAAAAAATATTTAGTTAGCGTCCCGTCGCCCAAGCATATGCCAATGAATTCTGCCAACCTTGTGCCCATTTTTGGCAGTTTAATTTGTTTGGTAGTTACCTTGCCGACTCTTCCATATTTGATATAGGTATTTTTCCCTCCGAGTCGTTTCCACTCTATCAGATTTTTTGGATATTTTCTACTCATCTTTTTATATCCGATTTTTCCGCCCTTCACGGCACCCCAGTTGTCCGAAATTATTTTCTCGATTCCGAATCTTTTCCAATGGATGCCAGATTTTTTGGTTAAAAATTGTGCTGTGTCTAGCGATAATAGTCTAGTTTCATTACGATAGCTTTTCATCGCAGAATAAGAAACGTCCAAGTCATTTTTATAAACGTGAGAAAATTTCCGCAGTGTCATGTTCGTTTCTTTGCAAACTTCTTCCAAAAATTTTTTCTGCATTCCTTTTTTAAATCGAATCCTCATAGTATCTAATTATTAGAGTATATAAATATATTTAACCAACTAGACCACGAACCCGGACTTGCTATCTGATTATATCGCGGCAAACGCTTAAAAGTTGCGTCCGGCTCGGCTTTACACACAAAGTGCTTCCTGCACATAAAGTCAAAAATTGAATGGCAATAATATTTTATGATTTAAATAAAAATAACGCACTATCTTGCCTGAATGGAGGTGAAATGACAGTCGGCAGCTTATCGCTCATTCCTTCATCATCTCCTTCTTTCATCTCGGGGCGGAGTTCGCGCAAGAAGAAAGGAGCAAGATTTATATACTAATGAGTATATTATCATTAGTATATGGCTAAAATAAAACTCTACGGATACAGGTGTGAAAGATGTGGGCATACTTGGGTTCCGAGAAGCGCTGAAGGTAAACCGTTGGTGTGCCCAAAATGCAAAAGTCCATACTGGGACAGGCCGAAAAAACTTATTACTAACAAAACAAGACAATTATTATGAGCATAGAAAGATTCAGGAAAATTTTTTCAATAATTCCAGATTCGGAAAAAAAGAAACCAGTTATAGTCATCGATAGCGAAATAATCGTTTGGGAGAGAGCGTATAAGGAAATATCTGGCAAGACGAAATTGGGAGAAAAAATACAGAAAGAATTAGAAAGATTGGATATTATATGATTAATAATATATTATCTATAAGTAAAACGATATTACTTAATATTTGATAAAGGTATTTCTTAATTATGAATCCAAAAATAGAATCTGAAAACAAAGGACCTTCTGAAATTATGTGGAAAATAGTCAGAGCTAGAATTTCCACTATGTCGCCCAACATAAGACTTTCTATAGGCGGATTTGGAACTATGGACAAGTCTCAATTGATTGAACATATAGATAGAAAGGACGATATCGGAAAGATATTGTTGAAAGCGCATATGAACTATATCAAATCTTTCAAGTTGGAAGCCAACCAGTTCTTTGGTTAGGGAATTTCATGGTAAATAGAGTTCTAATTACCAGAGTAGAAGAGGACGAGATTACAAAATATTTGAGCGTATATATAAAAAGAAAAATTAAATCAGAAGCTGAAAAATCGGGGTTTAAAATAATAGATTTACATAACGAAAGAGCAACGAAAAAAATATTGGAAAGTGTATTAAAATCTTTAAATCCCCTTTTGATTCTTTTTAATGGACACGGGAACGACGAGTCTATATTTGGTTATAGAGGAAATGTTCTGGTTCAGTGTGAAAGAAATGTTTCTATTCTTTGTGGAAGAATAGTGTATGCCCTTACCTGTAGTTCGGCGAATGTATTAGGAGACAAGGCCGTAAATCAACATGGAACTTTGGCTTTCATAGGATACAAAGAGCCGTTTATCGCATTAAATGACGATTACAGCGTATCGAGGCCGTTAGACGATGAAATAGCAAAACCTTTCATAGAATCTGCTATGAAAGTTTCCGAATCTTTGGTAAAAGGCAATACAACCGGAGAATCCTTGAAAAAATCAAAAGATATGTATAATCTTTGGATTGCATATTATAGAGTTCATAGCGAAATTGCCGATGCTTCTGACATATTGCAATATCTTATAGCAGATAGAGATGCTCTAATAATGATTGGAGATACAGATGTACGCGCTCTGAATTAATTTTTTATACTATCAACCGATTTAGACAGCCGACCCATCAACCGTTAATTAGACAGAACCATATCATCAATAAAAGTTTGATCCTCCTCATTTTTCAATTTGAGGTATCTTTTTAATTAAATCGTTTCCTGAGATTGAAGGAAGAGTTCTACTGAAAATTTAAAATTCTAGCCGTTAGCAGCTACCATCCGCCGAGCGACTTGCCCGCGAGGTACATGACCACGACGGCGGACGCGAGCATGAAAAGCACCATCTGCAGGCTGGTTATGTAAACGCTGCCGGGCAGCAGGTAGAAGCCCGTGCCCATGTCCGGCAGGCCGCCGCCCAGCGATGCCGCGCCGAGGTTGTTCAGCCCGCCGAGCACCGTGAAACCGAGCGCCAGAACGGCAAGCATGGCAACGACCTTGCCGACCGTGGTAACGGCAACCGCTTCGGCTTCGGCCTCTGCCTCCGGTTTCTTCTTCGGCCTGGGCCGTGCGTTCGACAGCTTGCCTTCCATCTGCAACGCTTCGAGGTATTTGATGTTGTGCCCCACAAGTCCGATCGTCTTCTCAACGTACGGCTCGACCGACTCGAGCCTCTTCAGTTCCTCGTCCAGTTCCTGGAACCCCGCCCAGTGCATCTTCCTCCAGTCCTCGTACGTCTTCAGCTTGTTGAGCAGCGGCTTGACCTTGGTGTTCAGCGCATTGTACAGCCCCTCGAGCTTCTGCTTCGCGTAAAAAGAGCCCGGCTGCGCCCTGCTCAGCTTGTCGAAGTAATCCTCCAGCACCTCGGACGCCTTGACTATGTCGTCCTTGTAGCGGAAGTTCTCGAAGTCCTTCTTGTACAGCCGCTGCACGAGGAACGTGAAAAAATTGCCGAGGTATATGTCCACGTTTAGGAGGTTGTCCCTTATCGTGTACAGGTCTTCCTGCGTGGCCATGTTCGCATCAAAAATAAATTACGCTTTCCGAGAATTTAAAGTTCCGAAAGCGGCGGCTCAATCCATCTTCAGCATGTCCTTGCTGCGCAGGACGATGAAGGAGAACACCGTAGCGAACGCTGCCGTAAGGTACATCTCCAAGCCCACGCATATGCCTATGGTCGCGGCCATCCACACAAGCGAAGCGGTCGTCAGGCCGAGCACGCGGCCGCGCTCCTTCGTTATCATCCCGCCTCCGAGGAAGCCCACGCCGGTCATCACCCCGCCGATTATGAAAAAGTTCTGCATCTGCAGGGCCATCACGGCGAACAGCGCGGACGCGCACCCGACGAGCATGAGCGTGCGCGGGCCGATGAACCTGAGCTTCCTCTGCCTCTCCCTGCCGAGCACGAACATCATCGCCGCGGCCAGCAGAAGCTTCGCTATGGTGAGCGTTTCCGGGTACGACACGATGCCCTGCAGGGCCTGCAATGCTTCTTCGAACATAGAAAAGAGATTATGTCGTCCGCGGCATATAAAGGAATCGCCTGGGATCCTGGAAAAAACGAGGCGCCCTGAGCGAGCAGATTAAATAGGAAGCTGCAGAATAATGAGTAAGGTCTTGCATATGAAAGGTTTCAAATCCAACATCGAGAACGACACTCTGTCGAACGGCGATTTCCGCCGCGTGCTGTACACCGGCAGGCACAGCCAGCTCGTGCTCATGTCGCTGAAGCCGGGCGAGGAGATCGGCATGGAAACGCATGCCGCGGTGGACCAGTTCTTCCGCTTCGAGCACGGCACGGGAAAAATAATAATAGACGGCGTGGAGCAGGACGTGAAGGACGGCGACGCGGTCGTAGTGCCATCGGGCGCGAGGCACAACGTGATCAACACGTCCGCGGACTCCGACCTGAAACTGTACACGATTTACTCTCCGCCGGAGCACCAGGACGGCACTGTGCGCCACACGAAGGCCGAGGCAATCACGGGGCCAGAGGAGTTCGACGGGAAGACGACGGAGTGAATTCAGATTTTGTACATTTTCCTGTACATGTCCAAGTCTTCGCTGCCTATCGTCGGAGGCTCGTACCAGAACGGTATAGACAGGACCATGTCTATCGCCGGCCGCTCGGTCGTGGTTTCAACGCAGATGAAATGCGCCGTGGGACGGGAGCAGAGGGTGTCGTGCATAGTGGCTATCGTCCTCCCTCCGAGCTTGACGTCGTAAACGGTTTCCGGCCAAGGGTATATCGTCCGTTCGCCCTTTACAAATTCCAAGTCGTTTTTTTCGCAATACGCTTTGAATAAGCCCGCCATGGGGTCCATCGCGAAATCCAGAAAGTGCAGGTGGAATATGTTATTCGCTTTGTCATGCTTTTCGTAGCACCAGAACGGCCAGCCTTCCTCCATCCATTCGGGCGGCTTGCGTTCGTAATGCCAGCGGCCGAAGACCCCGGCAGTGTCGTATTCGTCGACCTTGCTCACGTCTTCGAGGAATTTCACGAAATCCGCATAATGGACTTTGCCCATAATCTACAGTAATCTAGCAAGGTTAAATTCCAAGCTCAATCATTGCGTGCGAACAGAAGGGAGCTGCAGCTATGGTAGAGCGCCCGGAGCGAGATTCGAACTCGCAGGGGCTTCGTGTAAAATAAGGAAAAAAGTTGGAAAAGTTGGATTTGTAAAACTTTAAATACTAGTAAAATTAATAAAAATCATGGAAAAATTGGAAGACATAGCAAAAGTTTCTTCGAAGGGCCAGATAGTCATACCAAAAGAAATAAGGGAGAGGTTGGGCGTACAGTCCGGGGAGAGGCTGCTAGTTATGACTAGGGACAAGGAAATAATCTTGAGAAAGGCTGAAAGGGTTTCTTTGGAAGAAATATCTGGAAAAATGGAAGAGGCCAGCAAAAAGATAGACGTCGATAAACTTATAGACGAGGCAGTTAAATGGGCAAGATCAAAGCAGTCCTAGACACAAATATTTTGGTGTCTATGCTCTTTAGAAAGACCCTGGCAAGAGAATTCTCAAATCTGGTTGAAGAGCGAAAGGTGGAACTATACTCGTCCGAAGCTATCCTAGAAGAGTTGGCTAGGGTAATAACGTACCCCAAGGTTGAAAGAATATTCGAAGAGGTCGGAATTGGCAAGAAGAGCGCGCTGGAAGCACTATCTGCAATGTTGAAAATTGTTAGACCGAGAATGAAAATTAATGTGATAAAAGAAGATCTCAACGACAATAAAATTTTGGAATGTGCCATAAAGGCGAAAGCGCAGTACATAGTCAGCGGAGACAAGCATTTGCTAAATCTTGGAAAATTCAAAGGCGTAAAGATTGTGACGGCGAGAGCATTTATAGATTTGAATAGATGATTAAGGGAGTGATTTAGGTAATTGTCATAACCGTTTTTTGTGCACTGTTATGTATCTTCTGATGAAATAACTCACAAAACCTTCTTCATTCCTCTGTAAAGCTTTATAGTAAGACTTTCTGTTTTTGTATTCTGTTATCAGCATAGGATAGTCACTGTTCCATAAAATATAATTCATTACAAGTCTGCCGATTCTACCGTTTCCGTCGCCAAAAGGATGTATTTTTTCAAATCGGTAGTGAGCCCTTGCTGCCAATTCAACAGGATTAAGTTTAGAGCCATTTAGTTTAGACTCGTTTACAAACTTTATAAGTTGTTCCATAAGTTTTTCTAAATCTTGCCAATCCGGTGCTATGTAAATACCCACTCTTACTAGGTAATTTCGAAATCGCCCAGCAATGTCTGGTTTTGTTTCTCCAAAAATATCTTTATGCCATTTCAATAGAAGCTTTTTCGATATTTTTTCTGTAGTTTTTAACATCTCTAAAAATACTTTTGCATGGGATTCCGTCTCTCTGATATCTCTCAAAGGTTTGTTCGGGGCTATTTTGTCTTCTAATATTTGCCTTGTTTCTTCAAGCGTTATTGTAGATCCTTCTATCGCATTTGTGTTATATGTAAAGGCTATAGCTATTTCATGCAACTCTTTTTCTTTTACAGATTCGGGATATCTCTTCCATTCTTTCTGAAAGCTGCTTTTTATTTTCTCTAATTTATTAAGCAGCGCCTTCTTTGTTTCCAACATAATCTTTTCTTTGATTCCCTCGATATTCTTTGGGATGTCTTTTCCTAGATACAATTCTTTGGTTACGACTTTGCCGTTCTTTCTAAACGAATGTTGCAAATAAAAATACTCTGTTTTACCTTTCCTTCTTTTAAATATTCTCATAAGTTATTTTACCATTACAATCTATTTAAATCTTTCATTTTTTAATTTTTGTAATGGTACTATGTTGAGACCAGTAGTTTGCTAATTTTGCACGCTAACAGAGGAATCCGCGGAGGATCTGCTCGGGAAAGCGGAAGACTTCTTTGTGAAGCTGAAGCTTATGATTAAAAACCTCAGGAACGAGGACATCTCAAGGGCAAGGAAGGAATTCGGCAGACTGCTGGGATGAATAAAAAACGAGGCGCCCGGAGCGAGATTTGAACTCGCCAAGAAACGATTTTTATTTTGTTAATTCGTCTTTTAAAATGGACTTTAATCTTAAGAAAGCAGTCTTGCCTTTCTCCACATTCTTTTTTATAACTTCTTCGCTTAAAGTTCTGCCGTAATATTTTATCCCATGTCTTTTCTTTCTCAGAATGTGCAAAAATTCAACTTCGTAATCGTTTAAATTCCTGCCCCTCAAGAATTCGATTGCGCATTCATGGGAAAGTGTCTTTAATCCTTCCAAAGCGAGAAAGGCGTGACACAATTCGATGATGGATTCGTACATGCCTTCCAAAACAAATATAGAAACTTCTTTAGTTGAAAAGAAATCAAACCTATCGATTGCTATTTTGAATAGAGATTTTGCAAGTTCTTTGTCTTTCGTCCTTCTTTCCACCAGATTGTTTTTGGCACATTCGCTCCATCTCATCTTCTAACCCCGTTTGAGTGCGTCACAAAATCTTCAAGTAGCCTCTTATTACAAAGCCGTTTACCAGATTATTCAGCAGTTCCTTGTTCTTTCTTTTAGTATTTTCCAAATCCTCTATGAAAAGCAAAGAAATTTTTCTATTCAATTCATTTTCTATTTTTTTAAAGTCGATTTCCACCTCTTTTGCTCCGACGGCACAAAAATCAAAATCGCTGTTTTCTATGTCTTCGCCCTTAGAAGCAGAACCAAAAAACACTATGGCGTCAAAGTCTTCTACATTTTTTTCTATAATTTTGCCAACCTCAAAAGCGTATAGTAAGTTGTAAATTCTTTTGTATGTTTTGAATTCTTCACTTTCCCTGTTTGATTTAAACAAAGAGAGATTCTTTTCTTTGTACCCAACTATCAAATTTTTCTTTTTGATGTCTGCGATGTGCATTCTAACTTTTGTGGGGCTCCAGTCCAGCAACCTACAAATCTCTCTTAAATGAAAAGAATAAAGAGGTTTTTTAAAGAAAAGCCCCAATAGTTTCCAATCGTTAGATTTTTCTAACATATGTAATATTTTTATAACAATTGATATATAAATCTAATGTTTGCTAGCGCCCGGAGCGAGATTTGAACTCGCAAGGACTTTCGTCCGACAGCTTAGCGGGCTGTTGCCATACCGGGTTAGGCGATCCGGGCTCTGCCTCAATGCTAATTCGTTTCGCCCGTTTTTATTTATATGTTTCGTCCATCGTCCGCCTGTTCTTCTAAATCCTCGGCACGACGTAGAGCAGATCCGCGGGCGAGTTTATCACGGCATCCGGTCCGATCTGTTTTATCGCAGCGCCGTCGTAGCCGCGGCTGTTCATCAGTACGAACCTCCCGTCGACGCCGAGCGTGTCGCACGCGCCGCGGAAGCTGTCGCTGTCGTGCCGGTCGTCGCCTACGTACAGCGCCTCCTCCGCTCCGACGGCTTCGAGCATGGCCACGCAGGGATACGGATGCGGCTTGAGGAAGTGCATGGGATCGCGGCAAACGTAACGGTCCACGTACTTCAGCATGCCGTGTTTTTCAAGCATCCTGAGCATCTCGATTTTCGAAGTGTTCGTCACTATGCATACCGTGTAGCCGACCGCCTTCAGGTCGCGCAGCGCGCCTGCCGAGTCCGGGAAAGCCTCGGACCTGTCGTGCTCCTGCAGTTCGTTCTCGAAAAGGGCCCTGTCCAACGACGCCATCGCCGCGTTTATCTCGTACGGCTTTCTTTTCTGCCCCCCGAGGACCTCGAGCGTGCGGTTCCATCTCGGCGCCATCCTCGGTTCCACGTTTTCGTACTCCGATGGCAAGATGCCGTGCTTGGACGCCTCGATGATTATGCGGTCGCGCACCGGGTGGCCGGACCTCGCTTGCGTGGAGTCTCCCGACGTTTTCTGGTATATCAGCGTGCCGTCGAGGTCGAAAATTATGGGTATCGTCGGTTCCATAAGATTACGATGGAACCGAAAACTTAAAACCTCGCCTGAGGCCGCCGATTAAGCGTGTTCTAAATATATTTTAAAAAATATGTTTTTTTGAAAGAAATTTCAAACAATACGATTCGAGAGGAAAATCGTAACGAAACGCAAAACCCGCGACGCGGAAATCATCGCGCGCCGCCGATAACAAATATTAATGTCTGGAAGCCAATAATAACATATCGAAAGTTGTTTTCGAGCGGAAAAATTTAAAAACGGGTGGGATTTGATATGCCAATAACAGTGAAGGACATCGGCGACATGTTCGGGAAGGACGTGTTCACCAACAAGGGCTTCTACGCGGGCAAGGTATCGGACCTCGAGTTCGACCTTTCGCGCTTCAAGATCCGCAGCGTCGTCATCGAGGCGGCGAAGGGCGGCGTTCTGGGGCAGATGGTCGGCGGACGAAAAGGAGTGATAGTGCCGTATCCGATGATACAGGCCATAGGCGACGTCGTGCTGATCAAGCACATCACCAGCGTGCCCGAGGCCGAAGCGGCGGCCGAGATGCCGGCTTGAGCCGCGTCCCATGGAAAGCTTGAACGGCCGCCCTGAGCGGACAGCTTATTCGCCGGTTTCTTTGTTTTTCCTGGTTTTCCCGATTCTAAACCCTAATTAAATCCTAATTCAATCCTAATCAAATCCCAATCCTATTTTCTAGATTCTATCCCCGAGAAGAAAGAAAAGGGGGGAAAGAGGAAGGCTGTCGGTAGCCGTACGCAGAAAACTCCGATCGTGTTCAAACAACAGTCATTCGTTACGGCCTAACCGAACCAAATTCTACCAATACTCCGTCTCTTCCTCTTCCTCATCCAGCAACGGGTCCCAGACGTCCTCGTCCATGCTTTATCGCCTCGTTTGCAGTTTTTGTTTTTGCCTGTTTGCCTTTATCGTGGGTGTGAACCCATCTCCCGCAAAGAACCAACCCGGGAGACCAAATCGTGCTGTTTGGCGTCGACCGAAGGCCAGCCGTGCATGCGCCTAGCGTATGACGTCTATGCCCAGGGTCTGGCTGATTTCCTTGACCACCGGCCTCTCGAAGCTCACCGGTCCCAGTATGTACGGCGACTTGACGCCGGTTATTATGCTGATGACCTGTATCTTGCCCTCGAACTCGGGCAGGATCCTCGCTCCCCAGAAGACCTGTGCCGACGGGTCGAGGTTCTGGGCGACCGTCTCGCCTATCATGTTCACCTCGTCCAGTCTCATGTCAGGACCGCCTGTGATGTGGATCAAAGCGCCCGCTGCGCCTGTATAGTCCACTTCCAGTAGCGGGTTCAGCAACGCCTTGGTTATGGCATCCTTGGCGCGGTCGCTGCTGTTGCTCTCGCCAACGCCGATCGCAGCTACGCCTCCGGCGTGCATCACTGCGCGCACGTCCGCGTAGTCCAGGTTGACGAGGCTCGGCAGCGTGATCGTTTCCGTTATGCCTTTGACCATCGCGGCTATGAGCTCGTCCGCCACGGCGAAGGCGTTCTGTATGGCCATGTTGCCGGCGTACTTCAGCAGCTTGTCGTTCTCGATCACGATCGCCGTGTCGCAGACCTGCCTCAGCGCAGCCAGCCCGTCCTCCGCCTTCGATATGCGCGAGCCTTCCAGCTTGAATGGCATCGTCACTACGGCTATGACTATCGCGCCCTGCTGCTTCGACATCTCGCATACCACCGGTATGCTGCCAGTCCCTGTGCCTTTGCCAAGGCCGGCGATGGCGAACACCAGGTCCGCGCCAGCTATAGCTTCCTTTATCTCGTTCCTGCTTTCCTCGGCGCACTTCTTGCCAATCTCAGGATACCCTCCGCAGCCCAGGCCGCGCGTCAGCTCCTTTCCGATCAGGATCTTCTTGTCCGCCTTTCCGACGGCCAGGT
>Ga0315281_10000829_pt1 | contig 44617 bp, 40 predicted proteins | sample YL17G07_0_MG_FD_204540 | JGI IMG/M metagenome (GOLD analysis project Ga0315281, IMG submission 204540) | Sediment microbial communities from Yellowstone Lake, YNP, Wyoming, USA - YL17G07_0 | ecosystem: Environmental > Aquatic > Freshwater > Lake > Sediment | place: USA: Wyoming | collected...
TAAATTCCACAGAGACATACTATGAAGAACAAAGTGAAAATAATGTAAAGGCAGAAAAATGCAAGTGTTGCATATACGACCCAATTTGTTTTGGGTTGAATAAAGCTTATGCAGAAATAATGGGAATTAACGATTTGAAACCGATTTTTGGAAGTATGAAACCACTTGTTGAAAAAAATAAAATCAGTTTGTTTAAGAACTTGCAGAGCATACAATCTTCAGATTTGAAATTGGAGTTTGATGACCTAAAGCTTAAAGCAAATTTCACTGGCACAAAGGCAGATGTGATAGTTTTACTTAGTGGCGGTGTTGATTCAACTCTGGCTGCTGCAATGTATGCAAAAAAGAACAAAAATAAAAAAATAGTCCTTGTCACCTTCTGTGAATCTTACTCACCGGGTACAGAAGTGGTAAGTATTAGTGCAAATCATTTGATGAAAAGACATAAAAATATTGTAAAATACTTTATAGTGCCAATTCCATATATTGTTTCAAAGAAGTTTGTTTTTGAAGGACTTGAAGAAGTTTACAAAAAATTTAATTTCTATATAACATGTAGAAGGTGCAAGTTCCTAAGATTAACATACTGCATCTATTTGCATAAAAAATATTTTGATGGAAATATCATTATAGATGGCATGAAGGGTGGTGAAGGTGGCCCTACCAAAATATATACAGAATATTTGAGTGAATATGGCATAAAATTCTTTCACCCATTAAAATCAATTCTAGAAAAGAAAAAAGTTATAGAATTGATAAAGCATGAGGGATTACCAATACAACAAAAAAATGTTGCCTGCCTATTAAGTTCCCTTAAAACACGTCTGAATAAACCAAAGCCGATATCTCAATATCGGGCAACTCTTCATAAAGAGAAAGATAAGTTTACTGCTTTATTAGAGCATCACAATATATACAAAAATAAGTAGGTATGAACTTGGAAAAGATAAAAAAAATCTTTGTAAAAAATAAAGGAAAATTTTCAGTCATTATCATTTTTTCATTTGCACTAATCATAACAATTGTGGTTTATTATGTTAGCAGGGATGTTCGCTTTTTGCCGATTTATGAAATTTCATGCTTAATAGAATACAATAAAACGCTTGCGGAAAATCAATTGGAAGCGAACAAAATAAATACTATCTTGGACCAAAAATTTCAGGCACTATGCAAAAATGCAAAAACTATTGATTTTGAATTTCAAGGGTGTGATTTTGATACTTTTACACACTATATTGAAGCAAAAGTGAATCTAGGAAAAAAATCAGAACTTCTCGAAAACAAAGAGGTACTTTTCCTTCTTAACAAAACTTATGTTGAGCATAAAGCTGATTTTGTTAATAAAACTAGTTTAGTTCCCAATGATAACAGATGGAACCATATATTGATGGCTATGAATTCTCTTGACATGCTAGATAGTGAGGAAAAAAACTTTTGGATTGCCCAGTATTCTCATTTTAAACTTTCAGAAGGTGAGCCAAAACTTCCGCAAGTCTGGAACCGCATATGGATGCTTAGGCTTCTTGATGTTGATAATGTTAACGACCTAGCTGGATTTTCTAGTTCAAACTTTTCTGAGATAAATCAAACTGTATGCGGTTACATACCTAAGATAGTAGATTTAAAAAATGAAAATGTTTTTGGTGAGGGAGAAACAGCAATGTTTAGCAAATACTTAGTTATTAAAGAATTTTGCAATGCTACTATAGATCAAGGAGATAAGAATACTTTACTAAAGATTAAATCTATGGAATTCGATTCTCCTTGCGAGAAACTTTATGGGGAATATTTATGAATTATAGTCAAATATTCCTTTGGTGGTTATTATGAAAGACATAAAGAAAATAACATTGTTTTTCCCTACAATCCCAAATGGGCAGTGGGCATGAGTTGTTCTGAGTAAGCAGGAGTATGCTCTACTAAAGGCAAATAGAATAACTCAATCTGAATCTTTTTACAGCTTTAGAAGAGAAAGGAATTATAATAACAGAAAAAAATCAAGGCAGGTATTGCTCAGTTGGATTTCAAAAAAGTAAGATTTAAATGATGAAAACAAAATTATTATTAGACAGTCATGACATTGCCTGAGATAAAAAAGAAGGTTTCTAGTTTTCTTGTTGGTGAAGAGGGGCAGATTTCTAAAAAGGTGGTAGTTGGACTGGGTATTGTTTTTAGCGGTGTTGCTATTGAGACTGCTAAGGCTTATCATTGCCAGGCTACTGCAACGGCGACAGCTACAGCGACTGCCACAGCAACGGCTACGGCTACTGCGACAGCAACGGCTACGGCTACTGCGACAGCAACGGCTACGGCTACTGCTACTGGCACTGGGACAGGGACTGGAACGGGTACGGGGACTGGAACGGGTACGGGGACTGGAACGGGTACGGGGACTGGAACGGGAACAATTGGATGTGGGTGTGGTTGTTGCCTTCTTTCTGGAACTAAAATTTCTATACCAGGTGGTTACAAAAATATTGAAAATCTCAAAATTGGTGATGTGATTGTAGCTTTTGATAAAACAACAAGGCTTGTAAAAAAATCAAAAATTATTCAAACTTTTTATCATGAAAAAATTAAAGGTTATTACACAATAATTACTGAGGATGAAAATAAATTAGATGTCACTGGAAATCATCCTATTTTTGTGTGTAACAAAGAGGCATATAATCCAGTAGAAACCTTAAAAATTGGAGATAAAATAAGTTGCCTTAACTCTAATAATGATACCATACCTATAAAAGTTGTTGATATTATTTCACATAAGGGCATAGTAGATGTTTTCAATATTGAAGTTGATGGACTTCATAATTATTTTGCTAATAGCATTCTAGTTCATAATAAAGCCTGAATTTTTATACAAATCAATATAATAGTATGAACAAAAGAAAAATAAATCATGGCATTATATTATTGACTACTGCTTGCCCTATAGAATGTGAACATTGCGCACTGCGATGCACAAGTTCTAAAGAAAAGCAGAAATGGATGCCTGAAAAAATTATAAGAAGAATTGCTGAGGAATATTCAAAAAATGATATATTATCAGTATTAATTAGTGGTGGAGAACCATTTTATGATTTAAAAAAATTAGATAGTTGCTTAAATATATTACTTAATTATTACAAGTCAGATAAAATAAACATTGCAACTTCTGGATTTTTTGCTACTAATAATGAAAATACATTAAATATTTTGAATTTTGTAAAACGGAGGGTTGGCGCTTTACAGGTAAGTGTTGATAGATTTCACATGAAAAAAGTACCTTTTAGTAATGTAGAAAGGGTTCTTAAGTTTGGAAAAATGCTGGAAATAAGAATTGTTTTAAGAATCCTTTTAGATAAAAAAAGTAGGCATTTAATTAAACCAGTAATTAAATTAATAAGTAAGTATGAGCCGGAAATAGCCTTTTCTATTACAGACCCGTCTGGTAGAGCAGAATTATTTGACCAAAAATTAATAGGATACAATGAAGTCATAAATTCTTTTACATCAAAAATTAAAAATAAATTAAATAAAAGAAAAATACATTTTCCACAGTCACCAATCAGGTTTACTATTTATCCCAATGGCAATGTTTATGTGTGTTGTAATTCAGCAAAGTTAACTTTTATAGGAAATATTAATAACGAAAATCTGAATAAAATGCAAAATCGACTTAAAAGAAATTTTCTAGGATTTATATTTTTTAATGGTTTAGATTGCAAGTTTATTAATAAATTAATACCATCGGATGTATCAGATCAATGTGATTTTTGTAAGAATCAGCCATTCATTGAAAATAGTAATTTCGGCGTGGAATACCAAGGAAGAAAATTTATTAAAATCAGCATGAAAAGTTTAGATTCTGCAGAAAAAAAATATGACGGAATTCATGAACTTTTATTGTCATTTCAATTAAATGAATTTGATTTAAAAAAAGAAAATGGAATTAAGATATTAAAAACTTTTGAAGAATTATTTGATAAAAAAATTAGATTTAAAGTTTCAAGACCATTGCCGAGATGCCTTTTTGGGCAGAATTGGAATAAGGTTGTGCGAAAATTTAAAATTCCAAAAGATTGTTTTGAATGTAGAGAGCTATTTTCAGTAGATAGAAATGGAATTACAAAAATTTGCCCAAATATTTATAATATAAAAGGTAAAGATTTGTTAAATTTTAAAGGAAGATTGGATATATTGAAATATTATAAAAAATTTTATGAAGAGTTAGAAATTTCAAAAAAATGTAATAATTGCATTTATTTTGAAAGAAAATTATGTAATGCATTATGCTTCAGAAAAATTTAAAAAATAATTATTTTTTATTACATTTAAATTAACTGCTCTACTGTTTTTGTATATTTGATAAAATCATTTATAGACACGTATTTTTCTGAGCCAGAAACAGACACAAGCTCTAAAGTGTTTCCTTTAATAAAGATTATTCTGTAATCAATTAATGGAGTGTTATTTAACACAGAGGAGCTTTTAAAGATAATTTCATTTTCTCCAACCTTTACGATATTTTCAGGGTTTTCTACTAACTCACCTATCCATATCTCTCCGTTCTTTCCTATACTTGAATTAATAAATGTATTTTCTTTACTAATAGCTTTGGAAATATTTTCTTTTGGATATTCGGAGTTATAGCTCAATACAAATACAGCATCTTGAACAGAAGTGCCTTTTTGAAATTCGACCAAATAACCTTTTTTCCAACCTAAGGTTTTTGAGAAATCGCTTACATCATTTATATTCCTTTCTCGAAAATTAATTATATGATACTTGGGCCCAACATCTTGTAGATTTAATAACTTTTTAGAATGTAATTCTTTATTCAAAAGGTTGAATCTTATATAATTAACCGTAAAAATTATTATGAAAAAAATCAATATTAAAAGCAATAATATAATAAGCTTCTTCATAAATAATATATTGGCACTTTTAAATATTAAATATACAAAATTATAACCATTATAGCACGTTTATTTTCTTTAGTCGCACTTTAGATCCAATAGCATTATTAGAAATTTCTAATAAAGAACAAATGATATATATGGTAATATGATAAAAACGCAGTTATTTTTAAACTATATGAATAAAGATTTTTTAACACCTTTCGGAACTTCTGTAGATAATGATATTAAAGGTAAATAAACTTGGAATCAAAAAAAATGAGAGCAATAAAGAAAAACTTCTTTACTAGAAATAAGGAAAAAATAGAAAATTTTAAAGAAGTTGTTGAAAAAATAACTAATTTGTTTAAAGAAGTAATAAATTGTAAAAATTAAATAAATTTGTTATACATATTGAAATGGTAAAGATGTCATATGAAAATAAAACTTGTTAGCCCACCATTTGATGCGATAAAAGAAGGATTTCTTCTTAATTTTGGTTTACCTCGGTTAAGTAGTTTTCTAAAGAAAAATGGATATCAAGTAAGTATAGATGATTTAACTGTCAATTTTCTTGAAGATTCAATGCATGAAATTTTAACTTCAAAAAAAATGAATTTCTCTATTTTTACTGTTTTTGATGATTCAACTGTTAAATGCCTTGAAGATTTGAAACATAAACTTTTAACTTCAAAAAAAATGAATTTCTCTATTTTTGATGATATTAATCAAGATTTAATTAAAAAGCATTTATTGATTGAAAAAAATCCATACCTAGATTTAATAGCCGAAAGAATTATTAGTAAGCTTGAATATAAGGGATTTGACTTAATCGGATTTTCAATTATTAGTAATGCCCAAGTTTTTCCAACTCTGATATTAATCAAAAAATTGAGAGAATATTGGAAAGGACGCATAGTTTTAGGCGGCCCATTCTTCAACTCATTATCTATTTTAGAGAATAAAATTACTAATGATGGTATCAATTTAATGAAGGATTTTCTAAAGACTTATTCATTTGTAGATTATATCATCGTTGGAAGGGGTGAAATTCCTCTTCTTCAACTTGTTAAGTCTATTGAAAACCATAACCAAAATTTGGATAAAGTGCCTGGTTTGGTTTATCGAAAAGATAATAAAATTTTTGTTAATAAGCATATGAGCTTTCTTGATTTGAATGAATTGCCTTGCCCTGACTTTGAAGGTTTACCATTAGAGAAATACTATAAAACAATAGGTCATAGAGAGTTGTTATATCAAATAAGTGATGGTTGTGCTTTTAAGTGTAGTTTTTGCACACGTACAAATAGCAGTTTGTCATTTGTAAATCCTAATAAAATATGTGATGAATTATCCACCCTTTCACGAAAGTATAAAATAAAAAATTTTTGGTTTCTTTCACGTGCTATAAATTTGAGTTACAAACATTTGAACGATTTGTGTGATAAAATACTTGAAAAAAATATTCGTATTAAATGGTGTTGCATGATAAGGCCAGATAACTTGGATAAAAAAATTGTAAAAAAAATGAAAGAAGCAGGTTGTTATAAGGTTCTTATAGGTGCAGAGTCAGGAAGTCCTAAAATAATTCAAAACATGAATAAAGGATTCTCAGTCGAAAAATCAATTAAAAACATAAAAATTATTACTAAAGCTGGAATTAAAACCCGTATTTTTTTAATTATTGGCTACCCTCATGAAACTGAAGATGACATAAACAAGTCAATATATTTTGTAATCAAAAATAAAGACTACATATCCGAAGTTTTCTTGAATAGATTTATACTTCAAAGAAATTCACCTATTTTTCTCAATCCAAAATTATATGGAGTAAAAATTTTGCACCCTATTGATTTTTTTAATTTTAGTTATGCTTTTGATGAAATTAATGGGTTGAAATGGAATGATAAAACTTTACAAACTAACAGATTTTTTGAAAAAATTTTTCCTATTTTCAAAAAAAATAAAATTAACTTCATTTTGTGATTTTACGAAGATAAGACTGTTATTTAAACTTATTTAAAGCCGAGTAATGCATATTATTTTTATAAATTTCTTTAAATGATATTATGAAAGATATAAAGAAAATAACATTACTTTTTCCCCCAATCCCTAATGGGCAGTGGGCATGGGTTATATTGCCGTCATCTGGAATGGCGTATTTGGATGCAGTTTTGAGAGATAAATTTGATGTTAAGATAGTTGATGTAAATCTTTTACATCCTACGGCCGAGTTTTATGAGGAATATAACAAATTGAAATATCCAAGCACTTGGAAAGAAATCCACCCACAAATTTTGGAAAAAATGTTAAAAATAACAGAAAAAACACAGCCAGATGTTATTGGTGTTGGAAGCTGGTCGTTTAACATGTCCTTCGTTATGGAATTTATCCGAGCATTCAAGGCAAGGAATCCTCACATACCACTTATATTGGGAGGAATTACCCCAACACATATGCCGACAGAAGTATTGCAATTATCGCCATATGTAGACTATATTGTTAGAGGAGAAGGAGAATTTACATCACGAGAGTTATTAGAAAAACTATCATTGAATAAGCCCGTTAATAAGGTCAGAGGAATATCTTTTAGGAATAAGGAAGGGAAAATTGTTCATACTGCAGATAGGCCACAAATAAAAAATTTGGATAAATTACCGTTTTTTGATTATGAAAATTTTGTTGGCTTTAAGCAATGGAATTCTCCGCCCAAAATGCATTTTGTAAACGTCATGGCATCTAGAGGGTGCGTTGGTCGTTGTTCATTCTGTTCTGTTGCTGCGTTTTGGGGTAAGCAGAGATTTTACTCAGATGAGTATGTTATTGGACAAATAAAATATTTGCTAGATTTGTATGATCTTGCTGAAGATAAAATAGCCTGGATGGATGATAATTTTGTAGCCAGTTTTAGTAGAACAAAGAGACTTTTGAATAAAACTCACAACAAGTTCCCTGAATATAAACAGCAAATTGTGGATATGCGAATAGAGGGAACACATAGTGGCTGTACACCCCAAGAGTTTTTGAACTTTGCAAAAAAAGTCAATGTGGAATTCATGGGGCTGGGAATGGAATCATTGAACTCTGAGTCATTAGTTTTTATGAACAAAACAATCAATCCTGAGAGATACAAGAAAATTGTTCTGAAATTAATAAATTTGGGTGAAAAGAATGAAATAAGAATTTATCTGTCTGGTATAATAGGTTTGCCAAATGAAACCAAAAAAGATATGATAAGGCAAGCTAATTTTTTCATTGATTTGTTCAATAACCACAAGTTTGTAGAATATGCTTTTGAGCCGCCGTGCCTTCATCCTGGAACAAAACTATGGGGTGACTATTTAAAAGGTAAAATTAAAGTCTACAAAAGACCTACACAAAGTGCAAAAAGTTGGCAAGAAAGTTTATTTTCAGAAAAATATAATCATTTAATTTGGATGGAGCCTAATGCCTACAGGATTGCTAACACCAAGATGAATGCAGAAGAATTTGAATATACTTTATACAGATTGTTTCGTATCTTGGCCCGTCTAGGAAATATAGCCAGGGAAGGACAACCTAGATTTTTTGTGGAAAAGCTTGACTATGATGGAAGCAATTTAAACAAAATTTTTGAAGAATCAAAAGGTTGGCCGCATTATGGATTTGGAGAAGTACTTAAGGTTTAAATGATGTACAAAATTCTTATCTAATAAGATTAAATATCATAAAAATTCATAACGAATATAGATAGGAATGTTAACTCTGCAAGAAATATGGCAGTTGGTTTACTCACCACCTTTCTTGAGTTTGTTTGTTCTTATATCTGCTGTGATTTATAAACATACAAAATTTGGGGATAGGGGCATTAAAGGCTGGGGTTGGATAATTTCGGGGGCAATGATATACTTGCTATTAACTGTACTGAATACAGTCGACTTGGCACTCCTATCGATGTCGACTTACGTATCGCAGTGGATGTCTTTCTTTTTTTCTGTAATCTTTTCCATCTTTGTGATAATTGGTGTTCTCAAAATAATTTTAGATTTAATCAGATAGAGTTTTCTTTCGTAAATTTTATAATAAGAATATAAAAGTCAAGCTCCCTTTAATGAATAGAGACAAATGTATGATTTAGTAAGATTAGGTACTTCTTGTAATCAAAAATGTGATTTTTGTTTCAATAGCTGGGAACCTATAAAAAAAGATTTAAAAACAAAAGAAGCAAAGCGATTGATAAAAATTTATTCGAGAAAAATGAAGTACTTGTCCTTCACGGGTGGAGAGCCAACTATTAGACCAGACTTGCCCGAATTAATTAAGTATGCTACTCAAGCCGGGATTAAAGAAGTGGGTATACAAACAAATGCTGTACGATTGGCTAATAAAAATTATACAAAACTTCTGGTCAATAAAGGATTGTCGTATGCATTTGTTTCGTTGCATTCCCATAAAGAGAACATTTCAGATGGATTGACAGGAACTCCAAAAAGTTTTAAAAAGACAATTCGTGGTATAAAAAATCTTTTAGACCTGGGGGTTAGAATTAGAATCAGTCATGTCATTTGTTTACAAAATTACAAAGATTTGACAAATTTTGTCAAGTTTGTTCAAAGTATCTCACCTAAAATGGAGATAGAATTCTCAACTGTGTTGCCTTCGCCTGACATAAAAAAGAATAAAAAAATGATAGTAAAACTTTCTGAAATGGAATCCTATTTTTATGGTGCTTTAAATTATTGTAAAAAGAATAACATTACTTTCATAATAAGTTCGTGTTCTGTTCCTTTGTGCTACGCACAAGGCTTTGAAAAATATTCCACGGAACATAATACCATGGTTAATTTTTTTAATTCACAAGAAAAAGCAATCGATCCCATGAATAATTTGCCAGAGAATTTAAAAGTTTATGAAGAAGCTAGAGGCATAGAAAGTTGGAAAAGAAATAAAATAAAAAGTGAAAAATGCATGGAATGCTCGCTAAACAGCTTTTGTAATGGGATTTGGATTAATTATGCACAAACATTTGGTATAGATGAGCTGAAGCCTGTAAAAAGCACATTTATGGCTTACCATTTTTAATATAAGTAATAATAAATTTATACAGTAATTGAATAAGTGAAATTATGCCAAAACCTTCTCCGCCTAAGTGGTTGAATAGCAAAATAGAAGAAAATCAAATAATAAGAATAACGCCGTTGATGCTAAAACCAAAACTAATAACCAATATGAAAAAGAGTAAGAAAAAAGTAAACTTTGTTGCTTTTGATCTTAGACAAAATGATTTGAATTTAAAAACTGGTCAAAAAATCCTGAACTTTTTGAAGAAACTGGATCAAAATAAAATAAATTTCAAGGTCGCTAAACCTCTACCGAGATGCCTGTTCGGACTTGATTATAATGAAATTGTTAAGAAATTTGATATTCCAATTAGTTGTGCCGATTGCATGGAACTCTTTACTACACAGGAAGACGGTACAGCCAAGTTTTGTGAAGTTTTAGATAATAGGCTGGGACCGAAAATTGAATTTATGAAAGACAGGGAACAGATATATGAGTATTTTTATACATTCTACAAATATTTGAAGCCATCAACTAAATGTAAAACTTGTATTACTTTTCAAAGAGGAAATTGTAGTGGATTGTGTTTTAAAGTTGAAAGTTGATAATGTTGAAAAAAGTAGTGACTTTATTTTGGTCGCTAGACCCTTTGAAAATTAACCCCTATCAATATTTAGCACCATCTTCAGCAATGCTATATTTGTCTAAATTTTTACATGCAAATGGGTTTGAAGTAAATGTTGTAGACGCTCCTCTGATAACCTCACATGAAGAATTTTCTATTAATCCAAAAAAAACATTAGAAGAATTGGTAGAAATAACAGAAAGAACAAATCCAGATATACTTGGAGTTGGAAGCTGGACCTTTAACATGCCTGTTGCCACTGAATTTACTAGAGAATTTAAAGCAAGAAACCCCAATATTCCCATAATTCTGGGTGGTATAAATGCTACTCATTTACCAAATGAGACCTTAGAGTTTTTACCCCATATAGATTACTTGGTCAGAGGAGAAGGAGAACATACTTTATTGGAATTATGCCAAGCTTTGTCTTCTAATAAGAAGAGTTTTGGGAAGATAAAAGGAATCAGTTATAGAAATAAAGAAAGGAAGATAGTTCATACACAAGATAGGCCATTAATAAAAAATTTAGACGAGTTGCCATTAGTTGATTTGGAGTGCTATGCCGAGTTGAATAAAATTGATTTTGAAAATCTACGTTTTGCAATTTCCCCTTCAAGGGGGTGCATAAATAAATGTTCCTTTTGTAACATATCCTCAATGTGGGGCAAATCGAGATTTTTCTCTCCGAGCTATTTAGTGAAACAGATAAAGCATATACAGAATCTTTATGGAATGAGAAGAACTGTTTTTGAAATTGATAACCTTACTTCTAATTTGGTTTGGGCAAAGGCGTTTGCCAAAAAAATGCAGTCATTGCATATGTCGTGGGCAGCAAATGCTAGAGTGGATTTGATAAACAAAAATTTGTTTGCACTTTTCAAGCAAAGTGGTCTTTATAGAATTTATCTTGGCATTGAGTCAATAAACCCCAAGATATTAAAGTTCTTCAACAAAACTCCAGTACCAGAATCATATATTAAAAATATCCCTAAAGCTTTGGAAATTCTAAGTAAACTCAACATAAAAATATCTACCGTTTTTATAATAGGAACACCAATTGAAACAAACAAGGACTTGGATGAGTTGTATGAATATGCACAAAGCATCAGAAAAAAATATAATGTATTCAATATAGACATGTCTATGCTCACACTGTTCCCAGGAACACAACTTTGGAACAAATATGAGAAAAATGAATTGCAAATTCAAAAACTTCCAGATGATGTCAAGAAAGAATGGATTAAAAAAGAATATTTGTCAAGAGTAATATTTGAAGAAAAATATGGTCATATAATATGGATGAATCCAACAGGATTTGTATTTAGAAATAAAGTAATGTCGTTAAGAAAACATCTTTCCTTATTGCCAAAATTCTTTGAAGATTTTGGTTATGGAAGAAATATTCAAAAACTAAAGAATTATTAAGGAAGGCGGTATGAAAATGATGCAAAAAAGGAAAGTAACGTTATTTTGGGCTTCTGATCCAAACATTTATGACCCATATTCTGAGTTTTCAGTATCTAGTGCAATGTTATACCTATCTAAGATTTTACAATCAAATGGCTTTGATGTTGTTGTGATAGATTCAAATTTTGTTATTACACATGAAGATTTTGTCATGTATCCTGAAAAAACATTAGAAAAAATCATTAAAGCAATAGAAAAAACCAATCCGGATATTCTAGGCATTGGTTCATGGACCTGTTCAATGCCACTTGTTGCAGAATTCGTTCGTGAATTTAAGGCAAGAAATCCATATATCCAAATCATTTTAGGTGGTAGCAATGCAACACATGTTGCAAATGAAACTTTAGAACTTTTGCCCGAAATTGATTTTTGTGTCAGAGGAGAAGGGGAATACACGCTATTGGAATTATGCCAAGCTTTATCTTCTAATAAGAAGAACTTTGGAAAGATAAAAGGAATCAGTTATAGAAATAAAGAAGGGAAGATAGTTCACACACCTGATAGGCCACAAATAAAAAATTTAGATGAGTTGCCTTTGGTTGATTTGGAGTGCTATTATGAGATACCGAAAAAATTTTCATTTCCAATTCATTTTGAAAGAGGATGTATTGGAAAATGCTCGTTTTGTAGCATTAACTCTATTTGGAAAAAACCATCTTTTTTCTCTCCTGAACATGTTGTAGAACAAATAAAGCATGCCAAAAATCTCTATTCCGATATTAAATTCATATTTTATAATGATAACCTTTTCTCGAATGTATTTTGGGCGAAAAAAGTAGCAGAAAACATACATAGAAGTTTTCCTGATTTAGAATGGGCGTCTGCATTTAGAATGGAACCCATATCAAATGAGTTGATGTTATATATGGAAAAGATGGGATTAAGATATACTTATATTGGAATAGAGTCTAACATACCAAAGTCTCTAGTATTTTTCAATAAAACTATTGACCCAAAAATGTATATCAAAAGAATACCAAAGGTTCTAGAAATTTTAGGAAAATTGAATATATTTAACGAACTTTCATTTATGACTGGTGCACCAGATGAGAATAAAAGAGAATTAATAAATCTAAAAAATTTTATGCTTGGAATAAGAGAAAAATATGAAAATATTGGAATTAATTGGGCACCTTATGTCTTATTACCTGGACCTAAACTTTGGGGCAATTATCTAAATGGAGAGATTAAATTAGAAAAATTACCTAACTGGGAAACGTGGGCTGATAGTTTCTTTAAAGAAAAATATCAACATCTAATATGGATGGTACCTAAGGCATATACCATAAAGAATAATAAAATGACGATGGAAGATTTAATTAGAATAAGGCTGGAATTTGAAAGAGATATTGGCTATGGAATAGATTTTCAGACTAAATTTAATGTAAAAAGTTTTAAGAATAATTTATAGGTGACGTATAATCAAAAATAAAATCATAACTTTATTTTGGCCACCAACGCCTTTTATTAGCAAACAACATGATAAAATTGAGGAATATGGGCAGGTATCACTTTCATTAGCATATCTTTCTAAAATCTTAGATGTAAATAATATTGAATCAAAAGTAGTAGATTCGAATATAATTTTACTACCCCATTTATTGAATGAAGAATTTAGAAAGCGACCAGAGAAAATATTAGAAAAACTAATAAATATAGTTGAAAAAACAAACCCTGAAATTTTAGGTGTTGGAAGTTGGACTTACAGTATGCCATTTGTCGCTGAATTCACTAGGGAATTTAAGGCAAGAAATCCTGATATTCCAATAATTCTTGGTGGAAGTAATGCTACTCATGTACCCACCGAGACCCTAGAACTGTTACCGCACATAGATTTTTGTGTAAGAGGGGAGGGTGAGTATACTTTATTGGAATTATGCCAGACTCTATCTTCTGGTAAGAATACTTTCGGTAATATAAAGGGCATCAGTTATAGGAATAAGGAAAGGAAGATTGTACATACTGAAGACAGACCGCTGATTAAAAACTTGGACGAGTTACCGTTATTAGATTTGGAAAATTTTTATAAACTCCCTAAAACTTTTCGTCTTGCTTTTAATACATCACGAGGTTGCAATATGAATTGTACATTTTGTAGTATTCGTAGTTCTCAAGGACATTTGAGGTACTACTCTATTCCGTATGTAATAAAAAATATTAATCATTTGATGAATTTATATGAATCACATATAGTTAAGAATACTGGTATACATTTTCATGATGCAAATCTTTTTTTCGATTTAAAAAGAAGTCAAGCTTTATTAAAATTGTTGAGAACAAACTTTCATGAATTAATGTGGTCCGCAGATACCAGAATTGATTCAATAACAGAAGCACTAGCTACCGAAATAAAAAAAAGTAATTTTGTGGAAATTAGTCTAGGAATTGAATCGATAATCCCTGAGACATTAATTTTTTTTAACAAAACGAACAATCCATACAAATATATTAGTTCGATATCAAAAGTTTTGACAATTTTTGAAAATAAAGGAATTGCTTTATGTTTAAATTTCATTGATGGTGCACCTAATGAAACCCAAAAAGATATGCAAAAACTTAAAAAATTTGTAATAAAATGCATGCAAAAACCCAACGTAGATAGAATTGCTATAGGAGTTCTTATGGTTTTCCCAGGAACTAATTTATGGTATAAATATGTAAATGGAGACTTACGGCTGTTTGAAGTACCTGGGGGATCTCAAGAACCATTTGCTGAAAAATATTACAACTTTGTTTTCATGGTGCCGAGTCATTATAAAATTAGAAACTGCCATATGACGAATAAAAAATACTTAAAATTAACTGAGGATATTTATGAGCAATGCTGTAAGAAAATAATTCACTGATTTATTTTCAGAAAAATATAAAAAATTGTTTTGGATGGTTCCAAATGCATTTATAATAAAAAATAGAACTATGGAATATAGTAAATTTTTGGAAATAGAAAATATTTTTAGTTCTTTAGTGAAAGATTACAACATAAAGAGGAGAGATGAATATAGAAGGCAGTTCTTAAAATAATTTTGAACATAGTGAAACTACCTTTCGGTAAAAATATTAAGAAGATAGAAGATATGCTTTCATTTTAGGTGCAGGGATTCCTTTATTGAATAATTTTTCTAAATCACTAATTTTGACGATTTCTGAACCTAAAAAATATTTGGTAGAATATAATTTAATTTCATCAGAATATTGTTGTAATTTATGATTAACGGGTATTTTAAAAATATAAAATGTGTTTGGATCCCCTTGTTTTTCTCCTTTTGACCATTGATATAATTGGGACATGAATATATCCCATGAATCATCTTGAGAATTGAAATAGCAATTAAACATATGCCCATTTGGAGAAATTCCCTCCTGAACAAGCCTTATGTTGTTCCTCCAAGTGTAGTCGGTTGTAATTCCCAAGGATTTACACCAAGCGTCAACAAACGCCATTTGATCAGCACAATTACCGACTTGTCTTCCATTAGCTAAGAAGTGCTCTAAATATATGTCAACATTCCCTACAACATCAACAGTTCTTCTTGATTGCTCACCCATTTTTTTCAAAATTTCATTAGGATCAATTATATCCCAATTATTTAAGAAGAAGCTATCAATACCTTCAAATGTTTGAGTAATAGCTTTATTAATCCATTTGTTGTTTTCAGCAATCGTCCTTAATTTCTTTAATTGCCCTGTATCAACAGTATTCCATTTATAAGCATTTAAATCTAAAACTTTTCCTCTATCTCTATATTCATAAATTATATTATGTAAACTATTCAATGCCGGATGAGCTGAAACTCCACCTATCCATGCCCAACAAACTTTAGCTTCCAAAGGATTATCTTCAAGATTATAAGATAAACCTAAAGCTCTCTGCATTTCACTAGTTTCTCTTCCAAAATTTAATAAATCATTAACATCTTTATAAACAGTTTGTCTAACTTCATCAGTTCCCATAGTAGCCCACAAACCATTAACCATAGAATCAGCTAGAGCTAAAGTATCATCTCTTCTAAACCAATTCTGCCTACCAAGCTGATTTAAAATCTGCAGTTCAGTATTCCAGTTTGAAACAGAATATTTGAAATCTTTAGGATTAGGGGTTCCACCTTTCAATATCAACTCGCCAGCCTCTTTTACTTCTGGATTTGTAGCATTCAAGAACAAATCATTAAAATCCCCCGTTGTATCAACAGCAGCCAAATCAATTTTTTTAGATTCAGGTAATTTATTCCACTCTTTCGCTAAATCATTATAAACATTCCCAGCAGACATCATCTCAGCAATATATTCACCAAACAAATCCTTCGCATAATTCCCTGGCTCTTGCAAAAACTTTCTTTTCAAATCAGTGAGCTTGTGATCCTGAATCGGCACTCTCCATTCAACAGCATACTTGGCAAACTCCTGGTCTGGCAAACCAGCTGTTAAACCCAAAAATTCCAAAGTGGTATCATCCAAACCAAACTCTATTGTATTTCTCTGAACTGCTCCAGGAAATCCTGACAAATAGCCTAGAGATTTAACCGCTTGGTCAGAAACTTTGTTTTCTTTTATCACATCGCCTATTGCTTTAAATTGAAGAGATTCAACAACAGAAGGTTTATACTCTTCAGGAGCAAATTGCAAAACTTCTGGAGAAACTACATCGGCTTGAGAAACACCATAAAGATAATCAACAAAAGATTTATTATTTTCAGTTGCCTCACCGCCAAGTTTGACATCAAGTACTGCCATTACACCCTTTGACAATCCTCTATCTTTAGCGTATGAAGCTAAAGGAGTTAATGATTGGCTTGTAATAGGAGGATTAGAAGTAGTAGTTGTGGTTGGAGGATTAACAGGTTGCTCACGTGTAAGAAGATAATATCCGGCAGCTCCTGCCGCAGCTACAGTAGCCATAGCTACGCCATACCTCAAAAAATTCCTTCTACTTGTCTCTTTGTTAATTTTATCATCCATTGTTTCTGGCATATTATCATTACTCTTTAGTAATTACATCATATATAAAGATTTCTATTGAAAAGGGCAATAATTAAAATATCCTTGCAAAAATTAATACTTGAAACAAAGAAATAATCAAATCATCTCAAGTATATTCAAAAAAATAATTAATTAAGTGAGAGATTGCTGAAAAACAGATTCATAAAGAAAATGCTGAATTGCTGGCTAATAGCAATTATTTAAAAAGGAAATATAGCAAAGCCATCTGGGTCCACATCCTGTTTTCAGCCTGATCGAATACAATAGAATTTTTAGAATCTATTACGTCATCCGTTACTTCTTGCCCACGATGTGCCGGAAGACAGTGCAAGAACACAAAACTCTTTTTTGCATGTTTGACTAAACTTTTGTTAATTTGAAATGGAGAGAGATTTTTAATTCTTTCATCCTTTTCACATTCCATTCCCATAGACACCCAAACATCAGTGTATATCACATCAGAATTTTTCACAGCTTCTATAGGATCATTGACAACCCTAATTAAGTCAGAATCTACTTTTTTTATAATTTCTTTTTTTGGAGTATATTCTCTGGGACAGCATACGGTGAGTGGCATCTTTAGCAAATTACATCCCAGTATTAAGCTATGACAGACATTATTATTTCCGTCACCAACATAAACAATCTTTTCAACTTTTTTGAATCCAATGCTCTCGTCTATTGTCAGTAAATCTGCAAGAGCCTGGCAGGGATGTTCCAAGTCACTCAACGCATTTACAACCGGCACCATTGCTGCTTTAGACATTCTAACCAAGTCATCATGAGAAAAAACTCTTGCCACGACGCAATCCCCATATCTTTCTAAAACCTTGGCCGTGTCTTCAACCGTCTCCCCCCTTCCCAGTTGCAGTTCGTTCCAGCTCAAGCTTATAGGGTTTCCGCCTAGTTTGTTTATTGCCACTTCGAATGACACTCTGGTTCTAGTGGAAGGCTTTTGAAAAATTAAAATTATGTTTTTCCCTTTTAGAGCTTGTGGGATGTTTTTAGCTTTTTTGAATTTCTTAGCTATATCTAATATATTCTCTAACTCGTTCTTGCTTACATCTGTTATAGATAAAAAATCTCTAGTTTTTAATTTTTGCATAAAATCATATATTTAATAATGCTTTAAAAGCTTTAATTTAAAATATCAAAAGTGAGAAAAATGAAAGTTTCAGTTGTTATACCGACCTTGAACGAGGAAAAAAACATAGCTAGAGTCCTAAAAGAATTACCAAAAACTATAAACGAAATAATAGTCGTTGATGGCCACAGCAAGGACAGAACAGTTAATATTGCCCAAAGATTTGGCGCAAAAATCTTGTTTGACGACATAGGAAAAGGATCTGCTCTAAGAAAAGGTATGGAAGCAGCTTTAGGGGATATTGTGATAACAATGGATGCTGATTACTCTCACAAAAGCTCTGAGATTGGTCTGCTGATAGAAGGAATAAAAGGCGGTTTTGACATCTGTATGGGTTCCAGATTTATCCAAGGCGGCGGAACTGAGGATATGCCTTGGTACAGAAGACTTGGAAACAAATTCTTTGTCTTTTTGGTCAACCTCATATGGAGAATGAATTATTCTGACTTATGCTATGGATATCGCTCCTTTAGAAAAAACTGCATCAAAAAACTAAACTTAAAGTCTGAGGGATTTGGTATCGAGGCAGAGATATCAATCAAAGCAGCAAAAAAAGGATTAGCAGTTTTGGAAGTTCCGAGCTATGAGAAAAAAAGGAAATTTGGAAGAGGCAATTTAAGGACTTTCAGAGACGGCTTCATAATATTAAAAACTATAATAAATGAAATGTTTAGAAGTTGAGCTGATTAAGTGCTTACAAAAATAAAAATTGGTTCAAAATTTATCCTGACAAACCTTGGCTTTTTCAGCCCTTATGAAGTGAACTTCGCCATAACCTACAGGTGTAATTCCAGATGCAGAATATGCAACATCTGGAAGAAAAAACCTGTGAATGAGTTAAGCTTGAAGGAAATAAAAAAAATAGCAGAAAAGTTGGGATTCATCCACTGGATGAGGCTGACTGGTGGGGAACCATTTTTGAGAAGTGATTACGTTGACATAGTCAAATCATTCAACAAGAACTTGGACATCTATCTGTTATCCACACCAACAAATGGGCTGCTAACAGAAATAATTTTTGAAAAAGTGAAGTCAGTTCTAAGATTTTTTGATGGAAGGTATGTAATAACAGTAAGTATGGACGGTCCTGAAAAAATTCACGACAGGATAAGGAGGATGAATGGCTGTTGGAAAACTGCAATCAAAACATATGGAAAATTAAAAACTTTAGAAAGAAAAAATAAGAATTTCAAAGTGTTTTTCGGTTATACAATTTCTCCATACAATCTTGGCATGTTTGAAAAAACCGTCAATGAAATAAAAAAAATTATACCAGAGATGAATGCGGGAGATATTCACGTCAACCTGTTCCAAACTTCTGAAGTGTATTACTCCATAAGCACAGCACTCAAAGGATTGTACCTTAAAAAAATGTCACAAGAGCTGGATAATGTCTTGAAAATGAAAGGGAAAAAACTAAATCCTTTAGACATGGTAGAAAGGAAATACTTGGAGCTTGGAAAAAAATATTTGAAAAGTAGAAAGACCCCTCTGACATGCAATATTTTTAACCTTTCCTGCTTCATCGACCCGTATGGAAATGTCTATCCTTGCACGGTTTTCAACAGAAAGCTTGGGAATTTGAGGGAATTCGACTATGATTTAAAGAAAATATTAACTTCTGAAAAAACAAAAGAAGTAAAAGAAGAGATCATTCAAAACAAATGCCCTCAGTGCTGGACGCCTTGCGAAGCACATCAGATGATATTGAGCAATTGGTTGAAAATTTGAAAAAAATTAAGAGTGAAATTTATCTGTTTTTAATAATATTGTTAGCAATATCTCTGAGATTATTATTTTTTAATGGTTTGCGCGGTCATGATGATTGGGTATATTTGTTTTACACCAAATCGCTATATTATGGAATTACTAAGGAGGCTTTCAGCAGTCTTTGGGGAATGAGACTAACAGTGATTTTACCTGCTTTATTTCTTTTTAAAATTTTTCAACCGAGCTATACACTTGCATTTTTACCAACATTCTTGTTTTCTTTGGGCAGTGTTATTCTTGCATACCTGATTTCCTTGAATATATTCAAAAACAAGAAAGTCGCATTGCTATCAGCTTTTTTTATGAGCTTTTATACTCTCGAGGTTTTTGTAGGGACTACAATAAGAAGCGATGTTGAGGTTGCATTTTTTTCAGGACTTTCAATTTACTTTTTTATAAAAAGTGATTTAAAAAATAGGAAATTGAATAAAAAAACTATTCTTTATTTAATTTTGTCTGGCATTTCCGCTTATCTAGCATATATGTCAAAAGAAACAGGCATATTGATTCTGTATTTTTATTTCATTTTCTTTTGTTATGATTTGTTCTCAAGAAAAAAAATACAATCAAGATATTTGTTTATATTAGTCGGATTATTGATTCTATTTTCTTTGGAATGCATTTTCTATAGAACTCAAACTGGAAACTGGCTCCAAAGATATGAAAAAGGTTCCATGTGGTATACAAAAACTTATGAAACAGGGGGATATGAAAATGATCCAACGACGAGCTATATGTTTGTGCCATGCTTTCTATTCAATATAAAGAATGGCTATTGCCTCAAATTAACTGGTGCAGACAACTTTACAAATTCATATTTTGCCAAGGATTCATATCATTTATCTGGCTTTTTTTTCTACACGGCATTTTTTTTCATGCTTCTTCTGTTATTGAAAAAAGATAAAAATTCATACATTTTTATCATATGGCTGATCAGTATTTTGCTTTTCATTTTATTTGGTTCGATGAGTTTAAAATATTATATACCTTTTCATAAAGAGCCAAGATATTTTACAATTATATCATTACCAAGTATGATAATATTGGCGAGAGGATTTGATTTTGCTTTGAATAAAAGAAATAAGATTATTTACTATTCTGCCCTACTTTTTATCGTATTTTTATTTTTAAGTTCAATTTTAATTCTTTACAAAGCCCATGATGAGTACATAAAGAGGAACAGACATACCGATGAAATCTATGAATTCTTTAAGGACAAGCCAGAGGCAAACATATTTGCCGACACCATGATAGGTCAAGAACTTGATTTAAAATTTAACTATAAAAGATATGACTATGCACACAATTTTCCTGGCAAAGCCGGTTATGGCTTTCTAATTGACCTCAATTTTTTTCAATGCAAAAAAGGTTTAGAGGGTACGTATATAGTTGAATCTGGAGAAGTAAAGATTGATTTTTATAAGAATTTAAAAGAATGCATCGATGGTGGAAGAATTAAACTAAATCTCATTAGAGAATTTAAAGATGACATAGGTGAAGCAAGAATATACTATCTAACCGAACAAAATACAATTTTCTAAAAATCCTATCAGATGTTTTGTAAATAAAAGCGAATTATTTCTTTAAACATACTCAATGAATCAGAAAAAATTTTTACTGTTGTCACCCTTCTCGGCTCTTTCCATTTGACTGGTAGTTCGTAAATTCTTTTTTTATTAATTTTGGCTATCAAAATTATTTCCGTATCCCAAAACCAGTAATCGCTCTTTGCTTCTTCAGCATATTTTTTTATAAAGCCTTTTCTGAAAAACTTGAAACCACATTGATGATCATGAATCTTAGAATTAAATAATGCTCTAACCAATAAATTAAAAAAGAAACTAAAAAACTTTCTTTTCATTGATTTACTTATTCTTGAATCTTTTACACCCCTGGAACCTATGACCAAATCATAATCTTTTGCTTCAAATAATTCAACAACTTTATTTAAACATCTGATATCTGTAGCAAGGTCAATATCCATGTAACCTATTATATCACCATTCAGAAGTTTTACAGAGTTTTTAATTGCCCTACCTCTGCCAAGTCTTACAGGTGAGTGAATAAAAATTATCTCCTTATGCTTTTTTATAAAAGCCATTACATTTTTTGCAAAAACATCACCACTTCCATCTTCAGCAACAATTATCTCAAAAGGTAGGGATAAAGATTTTAAATAATTGTAAATCACAGGTAAATTTTTTACCAGATGTTGTTTACTTTTATAAACTGGAAGTATCAATGATAGTTTCATATTACTTCACACATGGTCCTAAAAATTTGAATGTTTGCATTTCTCTCATTGTTTTCATACACTTTAATAAAATTTATTGAGCTAGAAAAATTAAAAGTTGCAATTCCTGCTTCATGCCTTCCAACAAGAATGTAATTTATTCCATATTTTTCAATTAATTTACAATCTCCTGTAGAATAAATATTTCGTATATCATTCTCAGGATCGTTAATAAGTACACCCAAATTCCAGGCATAAACGCCCTTAACGACTGTTCTACCTGTAAGGCTTACCAAGCTATTGAAATCATCTTTAGTTAAAAAGATGGAGTATGGATTGGTGTTATAAACTATCCAGTTTGCTGTATCTAAATCAACTTTGTTGAATAGGACTGGATAATCATTGGTGTAATAATTACCATCATATTTTTGAAGCTGTGCTTTAAAGATATTTTGATTGAAGTAAAAAATAAATTGGAGTGTAGTAAGAAAAATTATAAGCAATACCAGAATTTTTCCAAAATATTTTATTTTGAATATTCTCTCTAAAAAGAAAGAAGAAAATATAGACATGAATAATAGGAAGTATAGAGTTATCTTGTTGTTATCCCCGAAAGATGGTTGAAATCTAACTAAGTTAGCAGCCAGAAACAGTATAAGAAATGGTATGAAAAAAATTCTTAATTTTTTATTAGCAAGAAAGAAACCTATTACACCCAACACAAAAGGTATGCCCATTACTCTAACCCAGAATATAAAATGTTTAAATATTAGAAGTACTGGACTATCGGCTCCCCAAAAACGTTCATTGTAAACAAATCCAAAAAAATAATCAACTTTTGGAACTTCCATCATCCAGTATATTTGCGGTAGAGAAAGCAATACTAACGGGATGAAGAAATACAGCCATTCCAATTTTCTTTTATATAAAAAAATGAACAAAGCTGTAAAACTAATAACTATAAAAGAATGTGCATGGAAAAAAGGAATTAAACCTGCTACAATTCCGTAAAAAAATAAATCTTTTTTATTAAAATTTGACTTTGAAAAATTTCTGTAAAAAAATGAAAGTATCATTATTGCCAATGAGAAACCAATAAGGTATGATCGTTGAGGTATGAAAATATTGGTTAGAATCTCAGTGAAGTTGAAGTAATTGTAAGAGACAACGTTATTTACTGAGTTAAAATTGAGTATGTTTAAATCAAATCTTGCACCATCGAATGAGCCGCCAATTAATGTGGTTAAAATGTTGACAAAACCAATTCCACAAAAGAAAAATATTAAAAACGATATGCTAGTTAAAAGTTTATTATTGGTTATATCACGGATAAAAAATAAAGTGAGCGTAACAAAAGAGAACACCAGCAGAATGTTGGGAACGACTATCGAAAGTATTAATGGAAATCCACCTTTTGCAAGAACCGCTGAAAAGAAGTCATTCAAAAACGGATAACCCATATTTGTGCTAAAATACAGAGGGTATTTTGGTGGGAAATTGTTCTTGTATAAAAAAGAAGTTTCAATTGCCATATGAAAAGCTGCATCGCTGCAAAACCCATCTATGCATCTAATATTCCCATATTGATCGATTCTTAAACCGATAATAAAATGCAATAAGTAAATTATTAGAACAAAAATGAATACCAAATAGTATTTATTATTATATATGAATTTTTTCCAGTTTTTAATATTTGGGTCAAGTCGTTTTTTAAAATTTTTTATTTTTTTATCACTGAGTTTAAATTTGAGAATAAAAAAAGTTAGAAGCCCTAGTATTATAACTGATAGTAAAATTGTAAAAAATGATAGACTTAATAAAAAAGAGACGATAAAAACTGTCCAAGTTGAAAAAAATATGCCAATTACTATACTAAAAGATAAACGTCTTAGTAAGTTGCTATTTGAATCAAAAAATAAAGATAGTGAAAAACCAAAAATTATAGACAGTAGGAGGAGAATTATAGACAATAGCATAATTATTTTTTATTGACTTATCTAATATTATTAACTCTTTAATATCTGAGTAGATTTTCTTACTGCAACATCAGAATTATATTTTATTTTAAAACCCATCTTCTCAATTTTTGAAACATCTAACAGCATTTTCGGCACATCACCCTCCCATCCTCTTTCTTCTCCAGTGAAAACAAATTTAGGAGTTAAATTCATTTCTTCAGTAACTATTTCCGCTATTCTTTTAACAGATGTCCAATCTTTTGACCCTATGTTGTATATTTCAATTTGCTTTTGCAATTTCTCCTCAACCAGCAACATTGCCTCAATGCAATCACTGATATAAAGGTAACTTTTAGTTTGATTTCCATTACCCAAGATTTCCAATTTACTTTTGCTCTGTTTGAGCTTATTCACAAAATCAAAAATAACACCATGCGTTAATCTCGGACCGATTATATTTGCCAGTCTAAAAATTGCAGCTCTTATATCAAAAGTATGGCAGTAAGCAGAAATTAAAGCTTCACAGGCAAGTTTAGTCCCTCCGTACAAAGAAATTGGACTTAATGGAGAATAACTTTCTGGTGTGGGTAAAACGTTAGCTTCTCCATAGACTGTTGAGGATGAAGTAAAAAAAATCTTTTTAATATTGTTCTTTCTGATAGCTTCTAAAACATTATATGTAACCAATATGTTCTGATCGATATCAATTCTTGTATTTTTAAGTGCAATTCTGATGTCAGGATTTGCAGCTAAATGCCAAACCTCATCTACATTCTTAAAATATTTTGAAATGTCATCTGTAAGTAAATCTAACTTGTGAAACTCAAAATTAGGGTTGTTTAACTGATGGTTTATAAATTCTATTTTCCCAGAACTCAAATTATCAAGGACTATTATTCTATTTTTCTCGACTAATCTGTCAACTAAATGAGAACCTATAAAACCAGCACCGCCTGTAACCAATATATTCATCATACCACCACTAAAACTCAATTTATATATTTTCCTTACTGATAAATTAATGTATGTTAGTATTAGGTATTTGGGATGGACATGATGCAGGAGCTTGTATAGTAGAAGATGGAGAAATTAAGGTAGCGATAAATGAGGAAAGATTGACAAGAAAAAAGCTGGACATAAGGTTTCCTGAAAACTCAATCAACGCTTGTTTGAAATATATGAACCTAAAACCTGCTGATATAAAAACTGTGGCAACTACAGGAACCCAACTAACAAGAATAATGGCGAGGAAATTCCATTCTTTGGATGATAGTTTTTACAAACTCAGAAGACGCTTGATAGATAAACCTAGGTTAGAAAGGGAAAGAAGATTCTTCAAGTATTGGACGGCAAAATTTAACGCCACCTATCTAAAAGGGTTCACTGAGTGGCAAATCAAAAAGAAACTGGAAAAAATTGGGTTTGAAAATCCAAAAATCTATGTCATCGACCATCATCTAGTCCATGCTGCTTCAGCGATTTTCACTTCTGGGTTTAAGAATAGCCTTTGCATAACTTTGGACGGAGTGGGCGATGGGTTGTCTGGCAGTGTTAATGTTTTTGAAAACGGAGAAATAAAAAGAATTTCAGCAATGAAAGAAAAAGATTCTATAGGTTTGTTTTTCGAAGAGGTTTCAACTATTCTGGGCTTCCGCGAGCTAGAAGATGAAGGTAAGGTGATGGCCATGGCAGACTACTCTTACCCTATACCAGACGAAAAAAACAAGCTTCTTGATTTCTTCGAAGTCGATGGGTTAAAAATAAAAGCCAAGCACTCCACCATCAAAAGATTCAAAGAATTGGAAAAAATAAAATGGAACACACCAATTGAAAGGTTTGCTTACATGACTCAAAGAACTTTAGAGAAGCATGTTTTACAATTTTTCAAAAATGCTGTAGGAGAAACTGGATTGAAGGATGTGTGTTGGAGCGGTGGAGTTGCATCAAACATAAAACTTAACAGAATCCTTCGCCTAAATTCTGGATTAAAAGATTGGTTCGTATTCCCACACATGGGTGATGGTGGACTAGCTGTAGGTGCTGCCTTGTATGTTGCTCACATGCTCGAAGGAATACAGCCAAAAAGAATGAACGATGCTTACTTTGGAATTGATTTTAATGATGAAGAAATTAAAAAATCAATACAGGAATTTTCGAACCAAGTAAAATATGAAGATGTTAAAGATCCTGCTGGCATAGCAGCTGAACTGATAGGTAAAAACAACTATATTTTTTGGTTTCAGGGAAGAATGGAATATGGACCTAGGGCCTTGGGAAACAGGAGTATCCTCACACTGGCGGATTCAGAAGATGTAAAAGAGTTTTTGAACTTGATGGTTAAAAAGAGGGAGTGGTTCCAACCTTTCTGCCCTTCACTTTTGAAGGAAGATGCTGAAAAGGTTTTTGAGGACTATGATGGAAAGGCGGACAGATTCATGACGATGGGATACATGCTAAGGAAAGAACTGGAGAAAAAGTATGCACCTATTGCAAATGTCGATAGCTCTGTGAGACCACAGATGATTGGTGAAGAGAACCAAAAATATAGAGAACTGTTAAAAAATGTTAAAAGGAAAGGAGGTGTTGGAATAGTTTTAAACACCAGCTTTAATGTCCATGGCGAGCCAATAGTTTGTTCACCAAAAGACGCCTTAGAAACAATGGTCAGAACCAAGACCAAATATATGGTTTTAGGTAATTTTTTTGTTGAACTAAAGAAATAAGATAATTATGTCAAAATTAATTTCAGTAAACTACAAACTGCTCAAACAATACATTCAAGTACTGAGCCCATTAATCTTGATGCTGATTGTTGTAGGGAGTTTTGTATTTTATTCTGCCAATTTCATTGATGGAAAGTTTTTAAAAGATACTCTAACCGTATCAGAACCAATTTTCTTGTTTGTAAATTTCTCTCTAATTATAATTCTATTTTTAGTAAATTTCAATGGCATAAAAAAACAGTTCAAGAATGTTAAGAAATACAGCTGGATATTTTTGATAGCAGTTTTCTTTCTGGGTTTTATTCTAAGAATGTACATCGCCCCACACACTCACAAGGTATTTTTCGATGAGGACATATACCTCGACACCAGCAAGGAAATTCTCGCTAGAGGTAAAGGCTCTTTGTGTAATTATGGTGATGCAAATGGATGCTATGAATATGATTTGATGAAATGGCCGAACGGCTACCCCTTTGTTCTTACCATCCCATTCTTGATTTTTGGAATCAGTGAATCAGTAGCATTCAATTTCACAGTATTGCTAGGAAGCCTGTCGGTAGCTCTTGTTTTTTTCATTGGCTATCTGTTCTCTAAAAACGAAAAAATTAGTCTGTTCGCTGCCTTGTTGTTTGCCCTTATACCTGTCCATATAATGTGGTCTGCCACCACATCTTCAGAGCCCATTTTAGTTTTTTTCACTCTTCTAACAATTTTCTTTTTCATGCTTTCATTCAAAATACAGACGATGAAAATGAATGCCTTGGCCCTAATGGTTCTGTCGTATGCAATGCAAATAAAAATCGAGGGTGGGATGCTACTGTCATTGATCGCCTTTATGATTTTACTGTTTGATGCGAAGTGGATGAAAAAATTAAAAAATCATAGATTCTTGCTTTTGTGGATTCTCTTTTTCATTTTAATCACGCCTTATCTGATTCACTCATATTACTTTTCAAAGTATGATCCTTGGGGTGCTGAAGGTGAAAAATTCGGCTTGAAGTATTTACAAAAGAATTTGTCAGATAATCTTGGCTTTTGGATAGCAGGTTATCCGTCAATAGAGCATCCATTCTTATTTACAATATTTGCACTTGTTGGACTGGTTTTTACTTTTAAAAAAGATAGGAAAATATTTTTATTCCTTTTGATATGGTTTGGAAGTTTCTTTTTGCTCTATGCATTTTTCTATGCTGGTAGTGTTAGATATGGAGTTGATGTGAGGTATGCCTTGAGTGAATATCCGCCTCTAATTCTTCTTGCAGGTTATGGCGTTTATGCTGTCACTCGTATAATATCCCAAAAAAGCAAAAGAATTTTTAATGAAAATTCGGTCGCTATTCTTCTGGCAATTTTTATACTTTTTTCCTTTTATTTCTATCTTCCATCGATTTCAACACCCGCAGACAAAATACAAGAGTCTTATGGGGCAAGGCACTACCATGATTTTGTTGTGAATAATGCAGAAAATTTGAGTGATGATTGCTGTATTCTTTCCCATGTTCCGAGCATATTTTTAACCATGAATAAATGCTCTCTGCAGACTTGGAATGGACAGAATGAAGTGAGGATGAAGGAATTGTTTTCAAAAACTGATTGTGTGGTATTTGATGATGGATATTGGTGTACTTTGCCACCTTATAAAGAATCTGTTTGTAAGAGCATGTTTGACAAGTTTAAATTGGAAACAATCAGTAGGTTTAATGACACTGTTGAACAAAGAGAATATACCCTTTACAAAGTTTTAAAACCTGTCGAATGATAGGTAAATATCATCTAAAGTTTGTAAAAACCTGCGATTGCAGCTATCATAAAAATTAATTGGCGAATTTCGTACCTAGGCCTCCATTGAAACACTTCGTTACTTGAAAGTCTAATGGTTCCCTTATCGCCATTGATAGTAACTTGATACTTGTTGCCGTGATTCAGGAATTTTATTTTTGGCCTGAAGCTGATTGCTCTCAAGGATTGAGGGAACAGCTGCAAATATTCCTTGAACCTCACGTTCTCCTCCAGGCAACTGCCGTTCAAAATGTCAAACACCAAGCCTTCAACGTTCCTGAACATCACCTGCCTCAGTTCCGTGGCATGATTCGAATAAATTTTTTGCAATTCCTCTGAACTCAGCTTCAAAGTATTGAATTTAACTTTCAACAGCTCCTCCAAGTGTGAAATTATCTCCTCGGTTTTTTCGTCTGGCCATCTGTAGACCTCTAGAGTTTTTGTCAGCATGTTGATGAAGCAGTAGGTCCTTTTCAGGACTTTGCTCTTCCCATTCTCTTTAAGAAAACTGACAATCTCATGAACATCTTCCTCGGAAAAAGTTCTTTTAAGATTTTCCTCAATCAGTTCATAATACCAGTAGCTGATGAAAACCTCGTCCTTGTTGTATTTGCTCTCCTTCGCACTGATCCAGCTTTCAGAAAATTTTTTGCCGTTAAGAGCTTCGCAGACTTCAAAAATTCCTGGCATGTTTTTGAATGAAAAGACGGTTATTACTGGCATAGTAAGAAGATGGAGAAAAGGGGTTGATATAATTTTAGAACTACTTGCAGTGGTGACTACAGGCCTCTCCAGATCTTAACCCTGGCCCAAGCAATCCTTATTCTTCCATCCGGCTCCTGAATCAGCATGGGTTGCTCGTAAACGACCCTCTCTGTCTGGCCAATTGGCGCTTGGCCGTAATTCAGTTTTACATTCAGGACTTTTGCAGAAGAATTGCTTGCAATGCCAGTCAAGTTGATGGCATAAGCAATATAATTGTAGTTGCCAAGTTCTAGCGGAGCATAAAAATTGCAGCTGTAAAAGCCTGTGATGATGTTCGCAGTCGTGCTGCACACCTCAATATTATCCTTCCTAACGCTAACTGTCTGGTTGAACGGGTCCTCGTTGTTCCAGACAGCATGCCCAGAAGCTGTTATCGTGTCATTCCACCAAGCTGCAGTCGGGCTAAGGGTGATGTTTATTTTGACATAATCTCTCCCGGTCTGGCCGCGGGTGGTCTGACGGACTGAAAAAAATAAGGTTAAAACAAAAATAACAAAAAATATAAAAACCTTCTTTTTATCAGGCAGTTTTCTCATTTATCTCTAATAGTTAGATTTAAATTTTCTCAAATAAAAGTTTCTTATTTGAATAAGTATAAGATAAATTGTGATTAAATGGCAGAAAAAAAAGAATTACAGGAGAAAATACTGACATACAGGATATTGGAAAGCAGGTTAGATGGCTTGCTAAAACAGAGGGAAATGGTGGTGTCAAAATTAATAGAGATACAGAACACTTTGGGCAGCATGGAAGAGATGGAAAAAACTAAGTCAGAAAAAATTATGTATAATTTTCCTCTCGGAGCTGGTGCCTATACCATTGGCCCAGTAATCGATAAGAAAAAACTTATTGTTGAAGTGGGAGCTAACATTGGTATCGAAAAAAGTTTGGAAGAGGGAAAACAGATACTTGGCAAAAGGAAAGCAGAGATTGAGAATGGATTGAATAATTTACATAAAGAAATTGCAGAGATATCTGCTGCTTTAGATCAGTTGGGCCCAGAGATACAAGGCATGAGTGAAGAGACAGAAGCTGATTGAGATGTTTGGATTCCTCAAGGACAAGTTGAAGAAGGCTGTAAAGTCTATTTCTGAAAGAATAGAGAAGAAGGAAGAGATAAAAGAAAGGCCGGCTGTTGAAGAAAAACCAGAAATTTTAGAAAAGGCAGTTGAGATTGAAAAGCCTGTTGAAGTTACAGTAGAGGAGAGAATTGAAAAAAAATTAGAAGTTGAAGAACCTGAAAAAATAGAAGCTCCAGCAGAAAAACCGATGGAAGAAAAAATAGAAATTGAACTAGAAGTCAAGCCGGAAGTGAAAATAGAAAAAGAGATTGAAGTTAAAAAATTTGAGGAAAAGCCCAAGAAAGGATTTTTTAAAAAAGTTTTTGAAAAAGTTGTGAAAAAAGTCGTTGAGAAGAAGCTTTCGAAGGAAGATGTAAGCCCGATACTTGATGAACTAGAGAATGGATTGATTGAATCAGATGTTGCTTATGATGTTGCTGAAAAAATTAAAGCTGACTTGGAAAAAGACTTGGTTGACAAACCGATAAAACGTGGTAAAGAGAATGAGATGGTTGTTTCTTCTTTAAAAGAGAGTTTGCTAGGTATATTGAACGTTCCGGAAGTTGACTTGAAAGATTTGGCAAAAAGCAAGAAGCCCGCCTTGCTGATTTTCTTGGGTTTCAATGGGTCTGGAAAAACAACAAGTTTAGCAAAGTTAGCGAAATGGCTGATGGATAACGGCTACAGCTGTATATTCGCAGCTGCCGACACTTTCCGTGCTGCCGCCGAAGAGCAGTTGGAAGTTCATGCTGAAAGATTGGGCGTGAAAGTCATCAAGCACAAGCGCGGCGCTGACCCTGCTGCCGTGATATACGATGCGATGGAGCATGCCAAATCAAAAAACATTGATTTTGTGCTTGCTGACACTGCTGGACGTGCCCACACAAACCAAAACCTTATGGACCAATTGAAAAAAATTGTGAGAGTCAACAAGCCAGACCTGAAAATTCTTGTTATGGATTCGTTGGTCGGGAACGATGCTGTCCCTCAAGCTCAGCTGTTTGGGGAGATTGGTGTGGATGGTGTTATTTTTACAAAAGTTGATGTGAATGAAAAAGGTGGAGCTATTCTTTCTGTCACTCACCAGCTTCAAAAACCCATTCTATTTTTAGGATTGGGCCAAGAATACAAGGACTTTGAAAAGTTTGACAAGGAAAAATTTGTGAGCAATTTATTGGGTTAAATTTAAAAAGCAATAGGTGTAATGGTAATTATGTTTGACAACCTTAGTAAAAATCTAACCGATTTGATAAGAAGGATAACCACTGGCAGTGCAATTGACAGAGCTGCAGTCGAAGAAATACTGAAAGAACTGCAGAAAATACTGCTCCAGTCGGATGTTGACACTGCTCTGGCAAATGGCTTGGTGTCGAATGTAAGGAAAAAATGTTTGGAAGAAAAAATACCTGCTGGCTTGACTCTAAGAGAATACATTCTGAAGACAATTTACGAAGAGCTAGTCAAACTTTTAGGAGAAAAACCTGCCGAACTGATGGGAAAAAAGAGATTGATGCTTATCGGTTTGTTCGGATCTGGAAAAACAACCACTGCTGCAAAGCTAGCAAAATATTTTAAGAAGCAAGGGCTGAAGCCAGCTTTGGTTTGCTGTGATTTGCATAGACCTGCTGCACCCGAACAGTTGAGGCAGCTGGCAGATGAGGTCAAAGTGAGTTATTTTGTGGACAAAACTCCTCTTGACTCAGCAAGAAATGGCTTGGAGAAATTCAAGGATTATGATGTGATCATTTTTGACACTGCCGGACGAGATGCACTCGACAAGGGATTGGCAGATGAGCTGAAGAAATTGAGCGAGATAATAAAGCCAGACGAGGTACTGCTAGCGATTCCCGCCGACTTGGGAAAAGTTGCAAGAAAACAGTCAGAAGAATTTCACAAACTGGTTGGAGTTACTGGAGTAATCATAACAAAAATGGATGGAACAGCAAAAGCTGGTGGATCGTTGGCCGCGACTTCTGTGACTGGAGCAAAAGTCAAATTCATTGGGATTGGCGAGAAGATTGACGCGCTCGAGCTTTACAACCCGCAGAGATTTGTCTCCAGGCTTTTAGGCCTGGGTGACTTGGAAACTCTGATGGAGAAGGCAAAAGAAGTTGAGATAAAGAAGGAGTCAGTAGAAAAAATTGTTGAAGGAAAGTTTACTCTACAAGATTTCTATGAGCAGATTGAAGCCATGCAGAAGATGGGCCCCCTGAAACAGATAGCATCGATGATACCTGGAATGGGGATGATGAAAATTCCTGAAGGTTTGATGGAAACCCAGGAAGAAAAAATGAAGCATTTCAAGTACATAATGCAGTCGATGACAAAAAAAGAAAAAGAAAATCCTGATGTAATCTCAGCTTCTAGAGTAAAAAGAATATCGAAAGGTAGTGGGAGGCCAGAGTCAGAGGTCAGAGAGTTGCTGGATCAATACAACAAAATGAAGAAGATGATGAAATCTCTTGGTGGGATTAAAGGATTGCAGAGAGGGGCGCTTAAAGACTTGGCAAAACAGTTTGGCTTTAAGCTCTAATGTCTAAATTTTGATAGGAGATGCTGAATGAAAATAGAAGAAAAGGCAATAGAGATGATGAAAGATTCTTTTGTTTGCGATAATTGCCTAGGTAGAAGCATTGCCACACTGCTTAGCGGATACAGTAACGAGCAGAGGGGAAAAATCATTCGCCAGTATATAGCATTCTTAATTGACTCTGGTGAAAAAGTTAATGCTGAGTTGTCAAACTTCTATGGAATAAAGTTCAGGAATGTGAAAATAAAACTGGAAAAGCCAGATAAATGTAAGCTGTGCAAAAATTTTTTTTTTGAAAAAATAAATGAAACAACAAAAGAAATAATCAAGAAGTTTAAGGAAATAGAGTTCAAAACTTTTCTAATTGGCTCGATAGTTTCTGATGAATTGCTGAAAGCAGAGGAAGAAATTTGGAGCAGGGTCGGGATCGAGCATTGTGAACCAATCAAGTCTGAAATCAATCGTGAGCTTGGTAAGAGAATAGAAAAGTTGACTGACAAGAAGTTCGAGTCAAAGAATCCGGACATTACTGTGATAGTTGACTTGAATGAAAACAAAATAAGAATTGAAATAAGAAGCTTGTATGTTTCTGGCAAATATCAAAAACTTGTGAGAGGTATTCCTCAATCAAAATGGGTTTGTTTGAGATGCCATGGGAAAGGCTGCACATACTGTAAAGGCGAAGGAAAATTATATCCAACATCTGTTCAAGAAATCATAGACAAACCATTGCTGAAAGCAACAGGCAGCAAAAAATCCAAGTTCTCAGCGCATGGCCGTGAGGACATTGACGCTCGCTGTCTTGACTACAGGCCGTTTGTGCTTGAATTGATAAAACCGGCAAAAAGGAAAATCGACTTGAAAAAGATTGAGAATCAAATCAACAAATCAAATAAAGCCAAGGTAAAATATTTGAAAATATCAACTAGGGAAGCGATCAAAAAACTGAAATTCATGAAATTTGACAAAACTTATTTGGCTACGGTGAGGTTTGAAAAGAAAATCGATAAGAAAAAACTGAAGCAGTTGAAAGGCCTGGTAAAAGAGCCAATCCTGCAAAAAACACCTTTGAGGGTGGTTCACAGAAGAGCTGACAAATTCAGGAAAAGGAAGGTAAAAAAAATAAGTTGGATAGTTTTAGGAAAGAAAGAATTGCAGTTAAAGATAAAAGGAGAGACAGGCCTTTACATCAAGGAATTGATAACAGGTGACGAGGGGAGGACAAAACCGAACATATCAGAAATAATAAACAATAAAGTTAAAAAGATAAGTTTAGATGTAATCAAAATACATAGTAAAGGTTGATGATTATGACAAGGAAGTCGAGAGGTTTCAGGTCAGGAACAAGAAAAAAGCTTACTCAGAAGCCTGGATACAGGCCTCCTATAACCAAATTTTTGCAGGAATTCAGAAAAAGCCAGGCTGTGGTTATACTGCAGGAGCCATCCAGCCAAAGTGGCATGCCCCATCCAAGATTCAAAGGCAAGATGGGTAAAATTATAGGCAAGCAGGGTAAAGCATATATTATAGAAATATCAGATGGAAATAAGGTGAAAAAACTAATAGCTAAACCAGAACACCTGAAGGCGATATGAATGAACATACTATCAGAAGAAGTGATAACTGACTTGCAGGCAAAGGATGTACTTGAGAAGAGAGAGAAAGAGGGAGAGCTAAAGTACGAGCAGAAGAATGCTTTAGAGATATTGAGAAAGTTTGTGAAAGCAGATCCTGAAAAGATTAAGAATCTCATGGAAGAATTGAAACTAGTTGAAGGTATCAGAGACAAGCATATTGTTTCTATTGCTAATTTTCTACCAGAGGATAAGGATGAGTTGAGAATTGTTCTCCATAAAGAGTACACTTTTTTTACTCCCGAAGCTGTCGAAAAACTCCTTGAGACTGTAAAGAAAAACATCTGATTCTACGGTGATAGCCGCCATGAAAGACGATTATGTAATAGTATTGGATTTTCTTCCGCACGGAAAAGCCACTGACAGGAGAGCAGAGCCCCTAGCCCAGACTGTCGGGGACAAATTTTTCAACCTGCTCGAAGTCGTGGTCAAGGAAGATTCAACAATAAAGACAAGGGATAGGCTGTACATTGGAGAAGATAAAAGGGATCATGTGAAATACATTCGCGGAAGGATTATGTATGACAATCTTACCAATTATGCTAAGACTGAACTGGAGCAGGTTGTAACTGAATTGATAGAAAAGGATGAGAAAAGATTCGTGAATTTCTTCAACAAGGCCACACCTGTCACCACTCGACTGCATACTTTAGAGCTATTGCCAGGAATTGGAAAGAAACATCTTTGGAGCATAATCTCTGAAAGAAAGAAGAAGCCATTTGAAACTTTTAACGAGTTACAGGAGAGAGTGGGGATGCTGCCTGATCCAAAGAAGATGGTTATAAAAAGAGTTTTAGACGAGTTGCAAGGAAAAGATAGGCACAAGTTATTTGTATCGAGTGATTTTATTTAGAATTTTAACATCCGCCAGTAGCAGTAGAGCTGCTGTTGGTTCCACTCAAAGTCTGAGAACATTCTGCCGGAGCTGTGGTGAATGCATCGCAGATCGCCTGCTTGAAAGCTTCTGAGCTTCTCGCTCCATTGTAAGTTACGCCATTAATCACAAGAGTTGGAGAACCAGAGACTCCATACTGAGTTGTCAACTGCTCGTCTGCCTTTAGCAGGTTCAGCCCTTCAGTTGAGTTTGAGCAGGCCTGTATTTTTGCTGTGTCGATGCCGGCGCTTTTCGCGGCAGCTTTCCAGCAAGTATCTAAAGCTGCGGCATTTGTGGTGTCAATCTTTCCGTAACAATTGTTATCAATTCCCATCAAGTAAGTCCAGTAAGTTTTTTGGTCATAACTATTCATGATGCAAACCTGTCTCAAATCTTCTTGAGCTTCAGTAGCACCGTGAAGAGATTGTACCGAGTCTACTGTAGTTCCTGAAACACTTGCAATAAATTTAATTTCTATATCAGCTTTGCTTCCAAGCAGGTCAAAAACTGGCTTCATTAAAGTCTCAGCCTGAACTCCATATGGGCAAAATCCCATGACAAACAATTCAACAGTCGGCTTGTCAGTCTTCGGAACTACAGTTGGCTGAGTGGTTGTGGTTGTTACCTGTGTTCCAGTGTTGATCGGTTGTGAAACAAACAAATAAGTTCCATCTTTTGTCACATAGATTGGAATATTCTGACCTTGATAGGATGTGGTTACCTTGTAAACACCGCTTACCTCTTGAACAGAGACAAAAGTGGCTGTACCAGTTTGAACCAAATTATTATTTATGTAATCAATTGCCTTGTTTGCAGTATCATTAGCTGACAAACCAGTAACTCCACCTGCTCCACCTCTCAGATAAAGAACAACTACAGCTATTAATAGAATCAAAGTTGTAATCATCCAAATGCTTACACGAGGAACGTGAATTACCACGGTTTTTTTCTTTGAACTCTCTTCAGCCATCGTATCAACTTAAATTTTCTTGTATATAAAAGGATTTAAATCTATTCCTCTGTAACTTTTTTGGCTGCTATAGCCACTGAAATCCAAAGGAGGCCCCCTATAAGAAACAGAGTGAAAGATATCATCATGGCAACAAAAATTCCCATATAGTCTGTACCTAACCCAAAATCAGCATGACCAGCAATAATTGCTCCAATGTAAATAGAAACTGCGCCTAGAATCCAGAAAAGTACAATCTTCAAATTTCTTCTTGTCATTATCTCTATATTTTTAGTTAATTTTTGGATAATTAAAGGCTTCTTGATATTCCAGTTACTTCCACTTCGCCTACTTCTTCTATTTCCCTCAATTTTTTCTCGACTTTTTCTAGCTCGCCGCCAGAATCAGGTACGAATTTAACCACATGGAAAGCAACAAGGCCAAAAGCAATTGGCTCCCTATCTATTTTTTCAGGATTGATCGCTGCTTTGATCTTCTCTTCAAGCTCATCAAGATTTATCTCGACATCTTTTGGTAAAACCTTTAGCCCTACTACGACTTCTGCCATTTGCATCACTCAAGGCCCACAGAAGCTGCAGTTAGAACAGGTGTATTTGTTGCTGGCTGTCTTGCACCGAGAACATCTTACTATTTCCACTTCCCCGCAGTCTGGACATTTAAACCTGACAAAGTTTTGCCTGGCTAAGGCATCTGTTCCACAACTTGTGCATTTTAATTCTGACATTTAACCACTTTATTATCTTTTGTTTGAATTTAGATTATTTAAGTGTAATATTAATATTTTTATAGGTTGCCCCTATAGTCTAGTTTGGATAGGACGATGGTTTGCGGAACCATTAGCCTGGGTTCAAATCCCAGTGGGGGCAAATTTTATTTATAACCTTTCAATTTAACTTTCATGAAGTCATATGCAACTTTGGTGCTGCTAAAAACTTTTTTTGCCTCTTCTTCCAACTCCTTTGGATCTGTATATCTTCTGCTGATGTGGGTCAGAACTAGCTGCTTGACATCTGCTTTCTTTGCAACATTTGCCGCCTGCTTGACATCTGCATGAGCCTTTCCTTCTTCTTCCTCAAGAAAAGTTCCATCATGAATCAGCAAATCAGCATCTTTAGATATTTTAACCAAATTATCACATGGCTTCGTGTCACCAGAGTAAACAACTTTCAAACCAGGTGTTTTTTTAGCAACTTGTTCAATATTTATTTCCTTTCCCTTGAATTCTGCCTTGCCAGACTTCTTCAGTTTCTTCAGCCAGAACCCTCTCTTTAGGTCTAGCTTCTTCAACTTCTTAGGATCAATATTCCACCTGTCCTTTTCTTTAAAGCAAAAAGCAACAGAAGGAACTGTATGATAAGCCGGGATTGAAAATACTTGATATTCTTCAGTCTCATCGACCAGATTAATCTCTTCTCCTTCAAAAGGAATGTTCACTGCCTTAACAGGAAACCTCAAGCCAAAATATCCCAAGTCAATGATGTCTGAAACAAACCTTTCTGCTTCTGGCCCAAATATTTCCAGTTCTTTAGTTCTCTTCTCCAGGTTCATCGTCTGGATTAATGGAATCAATCCTGCAAAATGATCGGCATGCCAGTGGGAAATAAAAATTTTGTTTATGTCCATGAAACTGATTCCCGACAACATCAGTTGCTTCTGAGTTCCTTCGCCGCAGTCGAAAAGCAGGGTGTCCTTCTCTTCTGAAAAATACTCCAGAATTATTGCTGGATGATTTCTGTTCTTGCTTGGAATTCCTGATACTGTTCCAAGAAAAGTTATTTCTATCATATCAAACTTCCTTTCTCAAAATATTTTCTCAAAAATATTCCAAAATTGTTGTCTTTTTTAATTAACTCAAAAATTTTATCGCTTTCAGAAATTATTTCAAATTCTTTTGCCAACTGGTCAGCAATATAACTAGGTATACCTTTTGCCTTCAGGACATCAACCTTCTCTTTCAGGGTGTCCATCAGCTTCTCTCTTGCACTCAAAAATTTTCTTCTTGTCTCCACTGTCCAGAAATTTTCTTCTATGAATGGACCTGTCAATACATGCTGTTTGTATTTCTCTAAAAACCTTTGAGAATCATCCAAATCAAAAACCTTCGGCCCAATCCTCTTTTGTATCATTGGCAGTTTGGAAACTTCCATTTCCAGCAAGACAACAGCTAGATTTTTCTCATCAGTGTAAACATCCTTCCTCAAGACAACAAATTCATTCTCTTTTAAAACATTCAGCAGCCTATCAGCGAATTTTCTGAGCTGAGGCCAGAGGATGTCAGGAACTATCTCTGGCGGTTTGAATTTTACAAAAATCAGTTCTGTCCTTCTCTTGAGCTGATTTTGAATCAGCTCATTCTCAGTTATAGTCTCTAACTTTCTTTTGAAAAACATTTCTCCTGAAGGCCTTTCCAAAAATTCTTTGGCTATTTTCTTGAACATGAAGAAGCTGTGGGCTGAAACTGCAGCAGCAGTGTTCCTTCTCTGATCAGTAGGATCGATAAGAATCAAAACCTGTTCCTTGAACTGCTTTCTGAGATGGTGATGATCCTTTTTTGAATAATATTTTTCTATGTCGATTATATGGCCTGGCTGCCAGCTGATTGCAGACTTTAAGGCATCCAAAAACTTCCCGTAGTTTATTATCAACAGCTCGCACACGTATCCAGAAAACCCTTCAGTCTTCGCATCGGCACCATAGACACCATTAGCAGTCAAAAACTGCTTCAGTAATCTTACCTCGTCCGACTTGCTTACTGGCAAGTTCTTCTCAACATATTTCACATGGAAGGGAGTTCTGTCTACTGCCGACTTCAATTCTTTTGTTGATTTGACCTCAAAGCAAGGAACGATGTCAATATCAATCCCTTGAACACGTCCACGGACATACGGATGCTCGGCATACTCTATCCTGTAAGTTCCATTCAGCTTGCTCACAACTTCCTTCCCAAGCTTTAAACCAATATCCTCAAGTTTTTTATCTGGCAATTTTGTAGGAAATAGAACAAAGACTTCAAACTCCATCTTGCTTGGGAGCCATGTATCCCTTGTCAAGCTGCCAGCCAAAATAGCTCGTGCCTTGAATTTTTTTGCTTCCTTGTTTGCAACATCCAATGCCTTTTTTGCTAGAGCAGTTAACTTCTTCTTTTCCTCAGGCTTTGGCCTAGCATGTACTAAAACTTCTTTTAAAATCTTCTGATATTCTTTTGGCATAATTATCTTTTGTAAGTTTTTCTATAAAGGTTTTGAATTTTTTGCCTTAAGGTCATCAACAACTTTTTGAAACTTCTCCAAAATCTGTTGCTCATTTATTGTAAGGATTTCTCTATTTTCTACAACAACAGTCCCGTCGATTATTACACTCTCAACACTTTTTCCAGATAATGAATCAATGTGTTTAGTACCAAGAATGATTATATCTGCCTTTTTCCCTACTTCAATCGACCCAATTTCATTTTCTAGTCCTAAGCATTTTGCCGCATTGATTGTAGCAAAATCTAAAATTTGATTTTTTTTGATTTTATGAAGTGAAGTTGCAGCATTCATCTCTTGGAACAAATCTAATGAGGTATTGCTTGCGGGGCCGTCTGTTCCCAACCCTACTGTTATACCTTTTTTAACCATCTCACAGACAGGTGCAACCCCAGACCCAAGCTTCATGTTGCTAATGGGGCAATGAACGACTGAAACTTTTTTTTCTTTCAAAATTTTCATATCTGTTTCTGAAACGTGAACACAATGGGCAGCAGTCACAGTAGAATCTAAAAATCCAATATCATCCAAGAATTCTACAGGGCTCTTCCCTCTTTTCTTTTTCATCTCTTCGACTTCTGATTTAGATTCAGACAAATGGATGTTTATTTTCAGTTTTTCTTTTTCAGAAATTTCTTTAATCTTTTTCAGCGTATCTTCCGAGCAGCTGTAAGGAGAATGCGGACCGAGCCAACTTCTCACTTTTTTAGATTTGATTTGCTTGACTTTTTTTAATAACTGATCAAGTTTTTTCAGTTCTCTCATATTCTCAGGTAATACATCATAAATAACAGAAGAAACTAATGCTCTCATCCCAACATCTTTAACAGCCAAACCTACTTGATCAGCAAAAAAATACATGTCTCCAAAAGTTGTTATACCATTCTTAATCATCTCCATACATCCAACCAAAGAACCATAGTAAACATCCTTCGGTTTCAATCTCGCTTCCATGGGCCATATATATTTTTGTAGCCACTCTATCACTGGAAAATTGTCTGGAGTTCCTCTGAATAAAGTCATTGCAACATGTGTATGCGGATTGACCAGCCCAGGCATCACGATTTTTTTTCTTCCATCAACAACAAATTCAGCAGGATGCTTCAGGTTTTTCCCTATTTCGGCAATTCTACCATCATCAATGAAAATATCTGAACCCTTCAAAATTCCATTTCTCTGAGTCATGACAAAGCTTGCATTCCTTATCAGCATACTCATAATATTTACCAGAATTTGTCGCATTTAAATAGGCTTTATAAAGATTTCGCTACTGTAGAATAGTAATACTTATATATGAGTTACTACCAAGGAGTGAGTATGAACCATAAGCAACTCAATCGTAATAACTTCGAGGAAGTAAGATTCATCGAAGAGCAACTGTTTGATACCAAGCAAGCCTTATTCTCTGAAACTAGTGTGAGAAGAATTAGATTTTTGCAGAGCAAGATAAACTACCTCAAAGAAAAAGCAAAGCAATTAGAAATATAATAAGAATTGGAAAATTTTTCAGTAAGTATAAAGTAGCCCCGGGCAGATTCGAACTGCCGTCCTTGGGTCCAGAGCCCAATATCCTTGACCGCTAGACGACGGGGCTGTTTCAATTGCATTTTATTTTTTGAATTATTAAAACATATTTAAACTTTATTTGCATAATTAAGTTAAAGGTGTTGAGATTGAAGGGTGACCGCCAAACAGCATTTTGATTCTGTTTCTTTTAGTGATTTTACTCAATTCTTAAGCTCTGAACTGATAAATAAAATTAAGGAGGAGTTCAAGTGAGAATACTTCAATTGCATTCAGACTTCATAGAGTACGAGCCGATAAAAAAAGAAATATCTCAGGCAGAGGAAGTGGAGAAGAAGAAGTACAAAATAGAAGAAGTTGTTGTTCTGTTTACTGCTGTCGAGCAGGGTGATAATGAAGCTGTTGGGAAGAGTGCGATAGATGAGATTAAGAAATTCCTTGGCAATTTGAAAGTCAACAGGATTCTGATTTATCCTTACGCCCATTTGAGCAGCAGCCTCGCTAGGCCAGCTGAGGCTTTGAGTGTTGTTAAGGAAATGGAAGCTTATGCGAAAAAACTTGAGATAGAAACTTTTCGCGCACCATTCGGGTGGAACAAGGCACTGCAGATAAAAGTGAAAGGTCATCCTTTAGCCGAGCAATCAAAGGAGTTTCGGGTAGGAGTTGCCAAAGGAGAAAAAGTATCAGAGGAGAAGATAAAGAGATTGGGGAAGAAACCGGCTCTTGAGACGGAAAAGTTGAGTGAAAAGGATCATAGGGTGATTGGGCAGAAGCTGGATTTGTACAGCTTTCAGGAAGTTGCGCCCGGCATGGTTTTCCTCCACAACAAGGGCATGGTGATTAGAAATGTTTTGTATGATTTTTGGAGAAAGGAGCATGCAAAAAGAGGTTATCAAGAAATCTATACCCCGCAGATATTGAATAAAAATGTGTGGTTAATCAGTGGGCACTGGGACCATTACAAGGACAGTATGTTCTTCACCAAGGTTGATGATGTTGATTTTGGATTGAAGCCAATGAACTGCCCTGGTGCGATAATGGTTTACAAAAGTTCTAGCCGCAGCTACAGGGATTTGCCGTTGAGGTTGGCAGAGTTTGGGCTTGTGCATAGGAATGAATTGAGTGGTGTGCTGTCTGGATTGTTCAGAGTTAGGGCGTTCACTCAAGATGATGCACACATATTTGTTACTCCTGAACAACTTGAAGATGAAATTATTAATGTTGTTGATTTGATTGACTTCTTCTACAAGGTTTTTGGTTTCGAATATCACATTGAGTTATCGACAAGACCAGAAAATGCGATGGGCTCAAAGGAAATGTGGGATAAAGCTGAGAAAGCTTTGAAAGAAGCACTGAACAGAAAAAAATTGAAATTCAAAATCAATCCTGGCGAAGGAGCATTCTACGGGCCGAAGATTGATTTCCACATAAAAGACTCTTTGGGGAGAAATTGGCAATGCGCGACTGCTCAGGTAGATTTCCCAATGCCAGAAAATTTTGATTTGAACTACATTGGCGATGATGGAAAAAATCATAGGCCAATACTGATTCATAGAGTTATTTTCGGTAGCGTTGAAAGGTTCATTGGAATTCTTGTCGAGCATTATGGCGGAGCTTTTCCAGTCTGGCTGTCACCAGTTCAGGCCAGGATTTTGCCAATTTCTGAAGACAACAAAAAATATTCAGAAAAAATTAAAGAAGAACTGGTTAAAAATGAGATCAGGACTGAGATTGACTTGGGAAACAACACGATAGAATACAAAATCAGAGAAGCGCAGATGCAGAAAATTCCTTACATGATTGTGGTTGGAGATAAAGAGGAAAAGAGCAAGACTGTAGCAGTGAGAAGCAGAGATGGCAAAGTCAAATACAAAGTTAAAGTTGAAGATTTTGTAAATCAAGTTTTGGATGAAATTAAAAGAAAAACTTTTTAGAATCAAGAAGAATTCCTAAAGGAAATTTAGATTTTAACAATTTTTAGAACGAGCCCAAATCATTTTGAACATTGGATCCAGAATATCTCCAGACGCATGTTCACTCTTGCTCCACATCGCCATGTCTTGAGTTGAGTGGACTTTTGAATTTGTCAGCGAAAGAATCATTTGCTTGCCGTCAACGACCATGAACTTGCCAGAAACTGGAACTTCTTTCTCATCAACGACTTTCACATCTGCAATTGAGTTGAATGCTTTAATTGATTCAGAACATCTTTCAGTTCCAGTCGCAGCAATTTTTATGTCAACTCCTCTCTCCTTTGCTTTCTTCAGAGCATCAAGGTGATTGGAAAAAAGATCATTCAAACCTTCAGGTGTGGTTACGATATTGATGTTTTTATTCGCATCTCTGAACATCGTATCGGTTTGCTGAAAAACAGAATATCTTCCTTTCAGAGCTCCTGTCATGTCTTCTGGAGCCACTATCTTCAATCCTTGCGAGAAGACATCGTTCAATTCCCTCATCACCGGAGAGCTCTTCAAATCATCTATTCTCTCCCGAGACTCACGGGAATCTTCTTCCAGCTTTTTCTTCGCTCTCTCAAGAGATTCCTCAGGAGAGATTGCAACATATCGAATTGGTTTTGCAGTCTGAACAACAAGAAACCCTTTATCCGCCAAACTCTGCAGAACATCATAAGATCTGCTTCTTGGAACATTTGCAATCTCAGAGAGTTCTCCAGCAGTTGAAGTCCCACGGGCAAGCAAAGCGACCCATAATCTCCTCTCATACAAGTTCAAACCAATTCCTTTCAATGCGTCAAAAACTTTTGCTGAAGCTAACATCAATTTCCCTCTATGTTTTAACTATGAAGTAATTTAATATATAAGCTTTTATGCCTTATTGGTGGCATAAGCAAATTTCTTAAAGGTTAGCTGAAGGTGCTTCCATATCAATTTTTTTTCTATTTTCCAGCTGATAATTTTTTGTTTTAGGCGAAGCGGAATGAAAATAATTTTTATCAATCAACCAGAACGACCCTGACTTTCAAAAAGTTTTTTCACCCTTTCCAAAGTGTCAGCCTCGTCTGGCCCTTTGTCCTCCCTTATCCTTTGAAGTTTTGGAAACCTCAAAGCCATTCCAGACTCGTAGTTCGGCGATTTTTGAATCTCCTGATATCCAACCTCAACAACAATTTTTGGTTTTAACACAACTTCCCTTCCCCTCTCACTAACAATCAAAGGTTTCAGCATCTCTGTCATCAATTGAAACTCCTCTTCAGTCAACCCAGTCCCCATCATCCCGCATGAAAGGAATTTCCCGCTGTCATGATCCCTGCAGGCCAAAACATATGAACTCAGCCACTTTGCCCTTGCTCCTTCACCCCAAGTTGCACCGATAATAGCCAAATCTAAAGTTTCCATGATCGGTTTGATTTTATACCAGCTACCAACATGCCTTCCAAAGACATATTTAGAATCCA
>Ga0315281_10000831_pt1 | contig 44598 bp, 39 predicted proteins | sample YL17G07_0_MG_FD_204540 | JGI IMG/M metagenome (GOLD analysis project Ga0315281, IMG submission 204540) | Sediment microbial communities from Yellowstone Lake, YNP, Wyoming, USA - YL17G07_0 | ecosystem: Environmental > Aquatic > Freshwater > Lake > Sediment | place: USA: Wyoming | collected...
CACCCCCTCCTAAATTAGGAGGGGGACGGGGGGGGGTTGCCTCCATCGAAAACGCCGCACAGTCCGTACTCGATGCCCGCGCCGCGCATCCCGACGCTTCACTCGCCGACCTCTATGATCCCGTTGCCATGCCGACGGACCTTCGTAAAGCGCATCAGGCGCTGGATAAGACCGTGGATGCCGCCTATGGGAAGAAGACTTTCGCCTCCGATGCCGAGCGTGTGGCGTTTCTGTTTGAGTTGTATCACAAGTATACGAGTTTGCTGCCGGGGCCGGAAGCGCCAGCTCGTAAGAGAAAGATTAAGTCATAGCCAACAGGTTGGGTTAAACGAAGAGCAACCCAACAGCCTTTGTCTGGTTTCGTGGTGCTCTATCCGACCTACTAACAGCATTTCATGTATTACAATTTTTCTCGGCTTCATCAGACGTTGAGGGTAACGCCTGCTATGGAAGCGAAGGTTGCGGATCAAGTGTAGAAAATTGAGGACATATTAAATTTATTTACAAATTAAAATATTTTATCATACTATCCATCTTGTTGTAATTAAACGTTAATTTATCTATCTTTTTTCTTGACAGAAACACAGGCTATTGACAATGTAGTATAATGTATGTTAGAAGGTGTCCATGCACATACACTTGTATATACGCGTAAATGTGCATATAATACTCATCGCACCCCACGCTATCGTGTCCTAGCACAATAGAAAGGAAGGCGATCATGGCACTCGAAAAAGAATTAGAAACATATAATAAAAAGTTGCCAGAATTAAAAGATTCTGAAGGTAAATTCGTGCTTATCCACGGTGAAGAATTGGTGGATATTTATTCTAGCTACGATGATGCGTTAAAAGAAGGTTACAACAAATTTGGATTAAAACCCTTTTTGGTAAAGCAAATTCGAACCGTAGAGGATGTTCAATTCATTACTCGATTTGTGGCATTTTGCAGTCCGTCTCGCGTTGGGACAGTATAGATGCCACATTTTACGCTTCAAATCTCTCCGCAAGGCCCCTTGTTAAACGCGGTCATACACGTTAGCAAAGAACGCAATTCCGCGCTTACAGCGGCAGGTCAACCAATTCCAAATCCAGTTACAATTCGCGCACTTGTTGACACTGGTGCAAGCACAACTTGTATTGATCCTTCTATTTTAAAGGCATTGTCGCTAACCCCAACAGGTAATGTAAAAATGGTTACTCCTTCTACCGGGAAAACTCCGGTAGATATAGATCAATATGATGTTGGCATAGTAATCCCCGCAGCAATCGCAAATCAAATTCCATTTGCTCTTCAAACTATTCCCGTAGCATGTACTGAGCTGGTTTCGTCGCAGGGCTTTCATGCACTTATAGGGCGCGATATATTGAGTCATTGTCTTCTTAACTATAACGGCAGTATGGGAATGTTTACTCTTGCCTTTTGAGTTCATTAATTCTTTTCACTTTTCGGTAAATAATTTACCAATATACCAATAACTCACTCCGCCCCAATCCAACTCGCTTAATTTAATCACATTAGCCAGTAGGTTGGGTTAAACATGAGCAACCCAACAGAGTGAAATTCATCAAAGGCTGTTGGGTTGCATTGCGCTTAACCCAACCTGAGAACTTTTCTGGTGCGCTGAACTCTACAATAAAGCACTTCATAATTGAGGTAAACCATGAGTAAAGAAAAAAACCTCCGGATCAGAAACAGTACCGCTGAATTTCTGGTTTTTTCCAAACAAGCAGGGGAAAACTCCATTGAAGTGCGCGTCGAGGACGAGACTGTCTGGTTGACTCAGAAGCTGCTTGCCGTGCTGTTTGAAGTCACAGTTCCGACAGTTAACGAGCACTTGACCAACATATATCAGCAGGGAGAACTCACCCAGGCGGCAACTGTTCGGAATTTCCGAATAGTTCAAAAAGAAGGGAATCGCGAGGTTGCCCGAAATGTTGACTGTTACAACCTCGACGCGATCATCTCAGTCGGGTACCGCGTAAACTCGGCGCGGGCGACCCAGTTCCGGCAGTGGGCCACCGGAGTTTTGAGGGATTTCGCCATCCGTGGTTATGTGCTGGACAAGGAACGCCTCAAAAACGGCGCATTCTTCAATAAGGAATATTTCGAAACGCTGCTGGCGGAAATCCGGGAGATTCGGGCCAGTGAGCGGAAGTTTTACCAAAAGATCACGGACATTTACGCCACGGCCATGGACTACCGCGCCGAGGCCGAAACCACCCAAACCTTTTTCGCCACAGTGCAGAACAAACTGCACTTCGCCATTCATGGACAGACAGCCGCGGAGCTGATCATGGACCGTGCGGACCACCACAAGGAACGAATGGGGCTGACCACCTGGAAGAGCGCTCCTGACGGCAAGATCATCAAGACCGATGTGGCGGTTGCCAAGAATTACCTGACTGAAAAGGAACTGAAAGCGCTGGGCCGCTTTATCACCATGTATCTGGACTACGCGGAAGACCAGGCCGAACGCTACATTCCGATGACCATGGAAGACTGGGCGGGAAAACTGAAGGCCTTTTTACAGTTCAACGAACGGGAGATCCTCGACAATCCTGGGAAAGTTACGCAGGAAATAGCCAAGGTCTTTGCCGAAAGCGAATTTGAAAAGTACCGGGTCGTGCAGGACCGGCTGTTTGAATCGGATTTTGATAAGCAGGTCAAAAAATTCCTCAAAAGTAATGATGAGACATGAAAAACAGTATGATGTAAATATTGATGACACGTATCATTCGTGTTATTATTGGACTATCAGTGATTCCTGTGAAAACATAGCATCAGGGCATAAAAACCTCGATCGTGATTCATCTATTCGCTTTTTAAAAAGGTGGCGCTTTCATGACAAAGACTACCAAAATGCTCGCGGCGGAGATACACACCTTGCCGGATGTCGAGAAAATGCGCTTGGCGGACGCGATTCTCACCGACCTTGACAAGCCGGACCCTGAAATAGACCACATCTGGGCGGAAGAGGCCCGTAAACGGTGGGCCGCTTACAAAGCGGGCCGCATTCCCACCGTATCATATCAGGAAGTGATGGACAAGCACCGCCGCTCATGAAAGTACGCTTTCTTGCACCGGCGCAGCCAGGTTGGGTTAAACGAAGAGCAACCCAACAGCCTTTGTCGGGTTTCGCGTTGTTTTACCTGACCTACCACTATTTGGACAGGCAAAGGTAAAGAACAGGCGTCTTGCGGCGCTATAACGACTGTGATATAGTCAAGTAAGGGTCGCGGGAACGGAGGATTTCACAATGAATGTCGCTAAGGAAAAACTGGAGACTCTGATCAAGGACCTGCCTGATTCCGTGGATATCGAAGAGGTCATGTTCCGTATTATGCTTCTTCAGAAGATAGAAAGCGGAGAAGCGTCCATTAAAGAAGGGAAGACCCTGTCGCACGATGAAGCTCTGAAAAGGCTGTCGAAGAAATGGCAGAACTGATTTGGGGTGATGCCGCAATCTCCGACCTTGAGAGCATATTTGACTATATTGCTCGCGACTCCCACCACTATGCCAGACATCAGGTCGAGAGAATCCATCTGTCAGCGGAGCGCTTGCGTTTGTTTCCCGAATCCGGCCGCCACATCCCCGAATTTCCGCACTTCCCCCATCGAGAAGTACTCATTGACAATTATCGTCTAATCTATCGCTACGCTGCTGAGGCCGAGAGAGTATTTATCGTAACCGTCATGCATGGACGTCGGCTGTTGAACGAGGCTGCATTATTGTAGCAGATTGGCCCAGTTATGATTGAAGATAAAGTCAAAAAAACAATCAAAAAGCACTCCATGCTGAATCCCGGCGAATATATCGTCGTCGCGGTCTCGGGCGGTCCGGACTCGGTCTGCCTCCTGAGCGTTCTTCATTCGATAGCGAAGGATCTCGACCTGAAACTCCACGTCGCGCACCTTGACCATATGTTCCGGGGCGAGGAATCCGCCGGCGAAGCGCTGTTCGTTGCCGACTTGGCGAAAAGACTGAACATCCCCGCGACCGTGGAGCGCATCGACGTGCCGGCCTTCTGCCGCGAACGCGGCCTGTCTTCACAGGCGGGAGCACGGGAGGTGCGATACGGGTTCCTGCAGCGAATCGCCGCCGAAACCAGCTCTTCCCGCATCGCCACCGGACATACCGCCGATGATCAGGCTGAAACATTTCTCATGAGGCTCCTGCGCGGCGCGGGAATTTCAGGTCTTTCCGCCATTCCACCGCTTCGGAAGAACATCATCCGGCCATTGATCGACGTCACGCGGGAAGAGGTGCTGAATTACCTGGCCGCCAATGGTCTGGAGTTCAAAACCGACCCGTCGAATATCAGCCCCCGGTACACCCGAAACAGGGTCCGGATGGAGGTGTTGCCGGTCTTGAAACGCTTTAATCCCCGGATTGTGGAAACGCTTGCTGCCGAGGCCGCCCTCTTCCGGGACGAGAACGAGGCCCTGGACAGCCACCTGTCGGCATGTGCCGCCCGGACCATCTCCCGGGACGGTGAGCGCGTGATAATGAAACGGGAAGAATTCAATGCCCTGCCCCTGGCGTTCAGGCGCAGGCTGCTCAGAACATTCGTTGACCTGGCGGGAACGGCAGCATCAGGGCTCTCGGCGGTCCAGATCGAGGAAGCGCTCCTTTTCATGGCGGCGGCCCGGACCGGCAGGACCATGGACCTGCCCCGGGGCTTTGTGATCACCCGTGAGTATGATCAGTTCGTCATGAGTGCGAACGCCCCATCAGCGGAGTTTGCGAATACGCTCACGGTCCCGGGCCTCACCTTCATTTCATCGCTCGGCATGGAGGTTGAAGCCGGCCTCGGAGAAAACCGGACGAGTGCGGCAAAGGACATAAATTATCTCTGGCAGGCGGAGTTCGATTATGATAAGATAGGGCCGATTTTGACCTTGAGAAGCAGGCGTCCCGGAGACCGGTTCCAGCCCGCGGGCATGGGCGGCCGAAGCAAAAAGCTCCAGGACTACTTTGTGGATGAAAAAGTCCCGGGACAAAAGCGGGACGCCATCCCCCTCCTTGTCTCAGGCAACGACATTCTTTGGGTAGTGGGACTCCGGACGGACGAGCGGTTCCTGCCGAATCCGGAAACACGGAGAATGTTGACAGTTCGTGTACGGACCATTCCTGAAACGTGAAGGTGGAAGGGGAGCACTTCACCGGTTCCCCATCGCCAATTCCCCGATTCAGGAATAATAGGGATTTCATTCAAGAACAGGGGGCAATCATCATGGTAGGCATCGATTTCGGAAAACCGCTTTTTACCCGGGAAGAAATCCAGCGGAAAATCCAGGAACTCGGATCGCGCATCTCGACGGACTACGCTGACAAGGATGTGCTCGTGGTCGGCGTCCTCAAAGGCGCGCTTTTCTTCATGTCCGACCTGCTCCGCTCACTCAGGATCTCCGTCAGAATGGACTTCATCCATTGCACCAGTTCCGCCACCAAAAGCAAGGGCGGCAGTCCGGTGCAGATGATGTGCGATGTGAAGGAGAACATCGAGGGCAAGCATGTCCTGCTGATCGAGGATATCATGGACTCCGGCGTGACCATCGATTACCTAAAAAAAATGCTGCTGGAGCGGGGCCCGGCATCTCTCAAGGTATGCGTGCTCCTTGACAAGACCGAGCGCCGCATGGTGCCGATCGAAGCGGACTACGCGGGCTTCCGCATTCCGAACAAATACGTGGTCGGTTACGGCCTTGACTATAAAGACCGCTACCGCAATCTGCCCTATATCGCCGTGCTCCCCGTTGAAGAGCGTCAGACCTCGTAACGAGATAAACTATTGTCACACGACCGGGAATATGTTACTATTATTAATCAATGAAGATTGCCCGGTGAATTTTCCATGGTGATGAAATCATTCGATTTTCACGTTCCAATCTTCAATCCCCAGCTTACAATCGCTAAGGCATCGGAGGTTTCTATCAGTGAGTGCATTCTATAAAAACATGGCGCTGATCATGCTGTTCGTCGTCGTATCAGTGCTCATCTTCAATCTCTTCAACCCGGTCAGTCAGACAGCGGTACAGATCCCCTTCAGCGACGTCATGGACAAAATCGCGAACAATGAAGTGAACGATGTGACGCTCAAGGGCGCCGAGATGTCCGGCAATTACAAAACCGGCAAGTCCTTCAAGACCAATCTGCCGGAGTATCCCGACCTCGTCAAGGACCTCCGGTCAAAAGGAGTGAAGATCAACGCCGAGCCGATCAAGGAATCGGCGTGGTACAACTTCCTGGTGGTCTGGGCGCCGCTCATTTTAATGGCGCTCTGGTTTATCTTCATCATGCGCAATATGCAGATGGGCGGGAACAAGGCCATGTCCTTTGGAAAAAGCAAGGCCAAGCTCCTGAACGAGACCGCCAAAAAAGTGACGTTCAATGAAGTGGCCGGCATGGACGAGGCCAAAGTGGAGGTCCAGGAGATCATCGAGATCCTGAAGGACCCGCAGAAGTTCCAGAAGCTCGGCGGCAAGATCCCGAAGGGCGTCCTGCTCGTCGGCCCTCCGGGTACGGGCAAGACGCTCCTGGCACGGGCCATCGCGGGCGAGGCCGGCGTCCCGTTCCTGTCGATCAGCGGATCGGATTTTGTCGAAATGTTCGTGGGCGTTGGCGCGTCGCGCGTACGCGACCTTTTCGAGCAGGGCAAAAAGAACGCGCCCTGCATCATCTTCATCGATGAGATCGACGCCGTGGGCAGGCATCGCGGCGCGGGGCTGGGCGGAGGCCATGACGAACGCGAACAGACCCTGAACCAGCTTCTCGTGGAAATGGACGGGTTCGAAAGCAACGAGGGCGTGATTCTCGTAGCTGCCACGAACCGGCCTGACGTGCTCGACCCCGCCCTGCTGCGGCCCGGCAGGTTCGACCGGATGGTCGTGATCCCGCGGCCCGACCTGAACGGCAGGATCGGCGTGCTCAAGGTGCATACGCAAAAGATCAAGCTCGGGCCCCATGTGGACATCGAATCCATCGCGCGCGGCACGCCGGGCCTGTCAGGGGCGGAGCTCGCGAACCTCGTGAACGAGGCGGCGATCCTCGCCGCAAGAATAGGCAAGACACAGGTGGAAAACGATGATTTCGAGCGCGCCAAGGACAAGATTCTCATGGGTCTTGAACGCAAAAGCATGCTCATCAGCGACGATGAAAAGAAGAACACGGCCTATCATGAGGCCGGGCACACCCTGGTCGCGAGGCTTATTCCCGGGACCGACCCGGTGCACAAGGTATCGATTATCCCTCGCGGCATGGCGCTCGGCGTCACGCTCCAGCTTCCCACGGCTGATCGCTACTCCTACGACCGCGAGCACCTGCTGAACAATATCGCGATTCTGCTTGGCGGCAGGGCCGCCGAAGAAATTGCGCTCCAGCACATGACCACCGGCGCGGGCAACGACCTCGAGCGCGCCACGGCCCTTGCCCGCAAAATGGTCTGCGAATGGGGCATGAGCGACGCCATGGGACCGCTGTCCTACGGTAAAAAAGAAGAACAGATCTTCCTCGGCCGTGAGATCGCGCAGCACCGCGACTACAGCGAGCACACTGCCGTCGAGATCGACAACGAGGTCAAACGCATTGTCATGGACAACTACCACCGGGCCAAGACCCTGATTCAAGACCGGTCGGACGCGCTCCACGGTCTTGCAAAGGGCCTGCTTGAAAAAGAGACCCTTGACGCCGCTGATATCGACGCGATCATCAACGCTCAGCCCGCTGCGGCTTAGGAGAACGGTATGGGGCCTGTCCTCCGTATCTCGGGCCGCGGGGCACTCATCATAACTTTGAAGGGTCTCACCGCTGCTCATGCGGACATCCTTTCAAAGAGTTTTGCCCGATCGCCGGAAATCGGAGCAGGCACCAATGCTGCTCCGATTTCCTTTTCTCCGCGGGAACAAGCCATTGATGGGGGGCCCACGATCATTCTGACCGGCGCCCCCGGCCAATTTCGCCGCCTTGCACTCGATCCGCGCATTCCCCCCCAGCTGGCGCGAATGCTCGACTCTCTGCTTGACAACTACCTGCGCTCGGATTATAAGATTGACTGCGGGGGGAAAATCCTCGACCTTGGCAGCCGCACGCATATCATGGGCATCCTGAACGTGACCCCGGACTCTTTTTCCGACGGCGGGCGCTATGCTGATCCTGAGAAGGCCCTGGACCATGCCCGCGAAATGGTGGCTGCCGGCGCGGACATCATCGATATCGGAGGGGAATCCACCCGGCCGGGGGCCGCGCCGCTGGCTGAAGAGGAAGAGCTCCGCAGGATCATTCCGCTCATCGAGCGCCTGAGAGCGGAACTCCCGGTCCCGATTTCCGTCGATACCTACAAATCCTCGGTGGCGAAAAAAGCGCTCGTGGCGGGCGCAGGGATCGTAAACGACATCAGCGGCCTCCGGTTCTCGCCGGACATGGCAACGGTAGTGGCTGATGCCGGAGCGGCCGTGGTCATAATGCACATCAAAGGCACGCCGCGGAACATGCAGCAGGACCCGGTTTATAACGACCTGGTCAGCGAAGTCATGGCCTATCTTGCCGAAGGGATCGAGCTCGCCGTCAAGGCCGGCGTGGACCGGGAAAAAATACTCATCGACCCGGGCATCGGATTCGGCAAAACACTCGAGCATAATCTGTTACTCCTGGACCGGCTCGATGAGTTCAAGGGCCTTGGCAGGCCGGTCCTGCTCGGCACGTCGAGAAAAAAATTCATCGGGACGGTACTGGATGTTCCCGTGCCTGAGCAGCGCGTGGACGGCACCGCCGCGACGGTGGCGCTCGGGATTGAGCGCGGCGCGCGCGTGGTGCGGGTCCACGATATCGCGCGCATGGCCCAGGTCGCACGGATGACAGATGCTGTTTTACGGGCAAGCACGAAATAACAAGCACCAATTTCTAAATAAGCACCAAATGACAATCGCCAATTTCCAAACATGCACTAATAGCCAAGGACCAAGAACCAAATGTTTCGATAATTTGAGTTTTGTTATTTGAAATTAATTAGAATTTAGGATTTGAAATTTCGAATTTGGTGTAATGCATGTTCAATAACTTCACTGAAATACGGGAAGCATTGGCGCACTACCGCTGGTTCAACGACACGGTGGACATCGCCCTCGTCTACTATCTTTTTTACCGGCTGCTGCTCATCATCAAGGGCACACGGGCCTTTCAGATGCTTATCGGCATCGGACTCCTCGTCCTGGTGCTTGTCGCCTCACAGGCCCTTGAGCTCCACTCCCTCAACTGGATCATTTTCAGTTTCTGGTCCCAGATCGTGCTCGCTGTCGTGATCCTGTTCCAGCCCGAGATCAGACGCACCCTTGCCCGGGTCGGAGAGCGGCGCCTGTTTAAGTCCTTCTCGTCCGTCGAAAGCTCCAAGTTCATCGAAGAAACGGTCAAGGCCGCCATCTCCATGGCCAACAAGCGGATCGGCGCGCTTATTGTCTTCGAGCGGGACTCGGACCTTTCGACCATCGTCGAGATGGGCACCGACCTTGATGCAAAGGTCACGAAGGAAATCCTCGTAAGCATCTTCCTGCCCTACTCACCGATCCACGACGGGGCCGCCATCATTCGTGACGGCAGGATCGTCGCGGCCGGCTGCTTCCTGCCGCTTACCTTGTCGTCGAACTTGTCGAAGGCCCTTGGCACGCGCCACCGCGCGGCCGTGGGACTCACGGAAGAAAGCGACGCCGTAGTGCTGGTCGTGTCCGAGGAAACAGGCGAGATCGCGGTGGTCAAGGACGGAACGATCGAGCACAACGCCGACGCGCCTGCGCTCCGCGCAACACTGTCGGAATTTTTTGCGAAAAAGAAGAAGGGCCGGTGACCGCGCTATGAATTTCCGGAACATCCTGTTTGAGAACTGGGCCATTAAGCTCGTCTCGCTCGCGCTCTCCCTGACGCTCTGGTTCTACGTCACCTCAAAAGGAAAAACCGAAATGACGCTGACCGTCCCGCTCGAGCTGCGGAACATTCCCCAGAACATGGCGGTCGTCGGCGATGTGGCCGGTTCCCTTGAGGTGCGCGTGCAAGGCCAGGAACGGGCCCTTCGAGACATCACGCTCGGGAAAAAGCTCATCGGCATCATCGACCTGTCCATGGCCAAAGTGGGCGAAAATTCCGTGCCCCTTTCCCCTGACGATATCAGACGTCCATCAGGGATGACCATCACTCATATGTCGCTGTCTGAGGTCAAAATAAAGCTTGAACCGCTCATCAGAAAAACCTTCCGGCTCAGGCCGGTTCTCCATGGGTTTCCCGCGAACGGTTACCGCCTGATGAAAATCACGGTTGTGCCGCCAAAAGTAACCGTCGAAGGTCCTGCCAGCGTTGTGAAAACACTGGACGGCCTCAAAACCATGCCGATCGATATTCAGGGGGCAGACGGGAATATGTCCGTAGACGGCAAGATCGATTACCAGGGCCAGGCACTCAAGCTTCTGGAAAAGAATATCGAAGTACGAATTACGATTGAGAGGGTGAACAGATGAGAAAACTTTTCGGGACCGATGGAGTGAGAGGCGTGGCAAACCAGGACCCCATGACGTCGGAGATGGCAATGCGCATCGGCAGGGCTGCGGCGCATATTTTCCGTGATTCCGCCCGCAGACACCGCATTGTGATCGGCAAGGACACGAGGCTCTCGGGATACATGATCGAGAGTGCGCTGACCGCCGGGCTGTGCTCCATGGGTATGGACGTGCTGCTCGTCGGTCCCGTACCCACACCGGGTATCGCGTTCCTCACGCGGAGCCTCAGGGCGGACGCCGGCGTGGTCATCTCGGCCTCGCACAACCCTTACGAGGACAACGGAATCAAATTCTTCGGCAGGGACGGATTCAAGCTGCCGGATGAAGTCGAATTTAAAATGGAGGAGCTCATCTTCTCCGGAGGAATCGATGCCATCAGGCCGACGGCGGCCGAGATCGGCAAGGCCTTCAGGATCGACGATGCGATCGGCAGGTACAACGAATTCGTTAAATCCTCCATTCCGCGCGGCATGGACCTGTCGGGGCTCCGCATTGTGGTTGACTCGGCCAACGGCGCGGCATACAAAATCGGTCCGCGCGTCCTCACCGAGCTCGGCGCGGACGTCATCTCGCTCTACGACCAGCCGAACGGAGTAAACATCAACCAGGGCTGCGGTTCACTCCACCCCAAGGTCATCTGCCGCGCCGTGGTCGCGAACACGGCGCAGATCGGCGTCGCCTTTGACGGCGACGCGGACCGTTTGATCCTGTGTGACGAAAAAGGCACGGTCGTAGACGGCGATACGGTCATGGCCATCTGCGCGCTCCACATGATGAAGCATGGCAACCTCAAACATAACACCCTCGTGGCCACCGTCATGAGCAATCTCGGGTTGGAACTGGCGATGGAGCAGGCGGGCGGCAAGCTTGTCCGCGCCGCTGTCGGCGATCGTTATGTCATGGAAAAAATGATCGAAGGCGGGTACAACCTGGGTGGAGAGCAATCGGGACACCTCATTTTTCTTGACCACAACACGACCGGCGACGGGCTCATCTCCGCGCTGCAGATACTCACCATCATGAAGCAGACCCAAAAACCGCTGTCGGAACTGGCAACCTGCATGAAGACCTATCCTCAGGTCCTCGTGAACGTGAAGGTGAAAGAGCGGCGCGACCTCGAGTCCATACCCGCAATCGCGGAGAGGATGAGCGAGATCGCAAGGAAGCTCGAAGGCACGGGGCGCCTGCTCGTGCGTTATTCCGGCACCGAGCCCAAGGTCCGCGTAATGATCGAGGGCGAGGACCAGAAAGAGATCAAAGCGCTTGCCGACGGCCTTGCGGGAATCATCAGGGAGAAGCTGGGGTAGGGAAATTCTTTTCGACCATCGCTCCGCTGTGCTGAAAATGTAAACTGAGTAAAAGCATCCCGTGCTGTACCCTGAAAATCCTTGCAAAAACTCCGTTTTTCATAGATAATATATTGTACAAAGCGCAAGGGAGATGCTTCAATCTGAAGGACCTCAGAGATAGAATACGATTGCTCGTGCAAGCCGGTCATTACCGGGTAAAAATTCATGCGGTGCGCCACATGATCGAGGAAGGATTTACTGAGAAGGATGTAATTGGCGTTCTCGTCAGTGACTGTAAAATACTGGAATCGTATGAAGAAGACAGCAGGTGTCTGATTTACGGACATTACACAATGGAAGGCAAGGTGCGGCTGCCGCTGCATGTGGTCTGCGACCACTCGAATAACAACCTGATTGATGTGGTGACGGCATATATCCCGCAGAAGCCGTGGTGGCTTTCACCGGCACGAAGAGGAATACGATGATGAAAAAAACCGATGTTTCTAAAGGACCATGCTCGGAGTGCGGAGGACAACTAAAAAGGAAGTATGTAGCTCAGGCCTTTGAACGAGGAGGGGTCACGGTCAAGCTGACCGGCATCTCCGCCCTTGTCTGTTCAAAATGCCGGGAAATCTACTTTCAGCCTGGCGGTTCGGAAAAAGTCGTCGAAGCCGCCAACTCCCTTTTCAAGATCGCCACGTCAGAAAGGCAGCATAAACGCCCGTTGACAGGAGAAATTTGCAGGGCCTAAGCGCGCACGGGAAGCTGAACAGCGCCTCACAACAGGGCCGGTTGGAAATGAATGAAATCATCTTCAACCGGCTTTTTTATCAGGCATTGCAAACAGGACCGACGAAAAAGTTCGGAGGAAGCCATGAAGCTGTTTGAGAAATGCCCTGTGTGTGGCGGTGAATTGGTTGAGAAACGTGTAGATAAATTCATTCAGATCGGGAAGACCTTCAAGGTCGCGTGAGCATCGGCGATATTATGATAAGAAGAGGCCCACGTCGCTCAATGTGCAGCGTTGATTTAGCGGAGTGAATAAATGCCGACAATACTCAAGAGAGGCCCCTACCGGTTTTTCTTCTATGCAGGCGATAGGGATGAACCACGGCATGTCCACGTTGAACGAGATGATAAAATCGCAAAATTCTGGCTTGAGCCTGTCAGAATGCACAGCAGCGGCGGATTCAGCCGCGCGGAGATAGCCAAAATTCAGGAAATCATTGAAGAGGATCTTGGCCGATTTGTGGAGGTGTGGAATGACTATTTCGGAAGTTGAATTGCTGGTCCCGAATGCTGAAAAGGTAAATATCACAAAGGACACCCTCACTGTTGACTTGAGCGACGGAAGGACCATTTCCGTTCCGCTGGCATGGTTCCCGAGGCTGCTCCATGCCACAAACCAGGAGCGCAGGCATTGGAGGCTGATCGGCAAGGGACAGGGCATCCACTGGGAGGACATTGATGAGGACATCAGCGTCGAAGGACTGCTTGCGGGAAGGCCGTCAGGGGAAGGCCAGGAATCCTTCAAGAAGTGGCTGGAGCAGAGACAAACCAGACGCCGGGCGCATGTATGAGAGCATAGTTGGTTTACTACAATGCATCATGAGCATGAACATCCAGCGGATGTCCTAAGGCTTGATCAATTTGAAGGAAATTTCCACTGAACTCGCGGCTCATCGGGCGGACACCGAAGGGCATAAACGGGGATACATTGTAAGCGAGCCATAAGAGGTGGAAAGCCCATCCCTGACCCAACATCCCATCCTTCTCTGCGGTCAATTGTACTTCCTGAACTTGTTGTAGTTGCCACCAGTGCAGCACATCATGTTATAAATCGTACTAATTGGCATACCCTAAAAATACCCCATCGGAATCGTTGACAATCCGGGAACACAAGCATATATTCGTGCATAAGATTGTGAGCACTTTGGCATATTCATTGCTAAATTAGAAAACACCGAATATCCGTTATTATCTAGGGGGGCTCGCTAATAACGGATTTCCGCTATTGGCGAGGGGGGCTAGTCAATTGCTGGTTAGCGCCAAAAATATATACGGCACCGAATGCAAGAAATATCAAACATAATCGAAAAGTATAAAGAAGTTGACCTCACAAAGGAGCTTTCAAGTAAAGAGGGACTGAAGAAATTCTCAACAATATTTTACGCTGATGTCGCTGAGATATATGATGCAATCACCAGAATTAGAAATATTGAAAGAAATCCAACAGGATTTTCTCTAAATGATGCTGCAATATTGGGACTTCTCGTCAGAATATGGAAGCTGCTCAAGGAAGTAGTTGCATATTACAAGGCTGAAAATGGCCAAATCATATCTCATTTCGACAGACAAATTGTAGAGGCTGCGATCACGGCAAGTTACCTACTTATAAAGAATGACGACAGAACGATAGAAGATTACCGGAAATGTTCTTACAAAAACAGGCTCGCAGCACTTGAAGAAGCGGATACAAAAGCATTTTACGCAACTCCTGCGGGTCTTCGATTAATATCTTCGATTCGAGTCAAAATGGCGGCAGAAGGGCTTGACCTCACCTCATTTGAGGAACAGAAAAAGCACAACTGGAAGCTCGAAGGAAAACCTTTCGATAAAATCTTCAAGCAAATAGAACCTGATGAATTTTATAAATTAATGTATGGTATGCCATCCGAGTCATTACATGGCTCTTGGAATGAATCTTTAGACTTTGACCTAATCAAGAATGAGGATGGGACATATTCAACGTATCCATTTTATCAACCTGGTGATGTTCGCTTTATCACTCCTATACTAAGAATTACTAATGACCCTTACTTGCTTTGGCTTGAACGAATTGAGTGTAAATCCGAATATATTGAAAAAATATTTAGGTGGATGGAAAACATTAATAAACGACTATTCATTGCCTTTGAAGAAACATATGACCTGCGCTAACACGCAAATCAACCCGACTGACGATAACGCTGGTTTGGTTTTGGCATGGGCTGGTTGCGCCAGCGGGTTCTTTATTTCGTTGGTCTGCTATTGATGGATATAGAGAGGAACGTCTTTGATGATGTGGCTCATAACGATCGTCATCGTCCTATATTTTGCTACCTTCAGCGTTAATAAACTTAGCAGCGCTATTTTTGGCCGCAAACGCTCACCGCTGGCAAAACTCGTAGAACCAGCAGAGTTAGCAATTGAACCCTATCAAGACAGCACGAACGATGTTGTTGTAAAAAAACTTGCTGCTACATATGCAATACCTACAGCCCTATTGTCCCAGAAGTGGCAATCTCTATGGGTTGATGATAAAACTGGGCTCAGTACAGCAAACATAGAGGACATCGAACAACTATTTCGTCCGTTACCATTGTGTAATGTCCCATATGCATATGAATTGATCGACAGACCACCTGCCATCCTGAAAAATAGTGCCGACATCATTGATCTAGGACCACCGTCAGAGCCGCCGTCGCTTCCAGAAACATATCCGTCTCCAACAATGTCGTTGCCGTATTGGTCGAATAAATTGATAGATCATCTTTTTCATGAACATGTGGAGGCCGCTCATAAAGATTTGATTGCAAGGTATCGTAGTCTTCAATATAAGCAAGCAGCTCTCGAAGAGTCTGCTCAAAATATCAACATCGCGCGCAAGAAAGCTTGGTCAGAAGCTGTGGCGCGATATCAGAACGCCAAAATATTTTTCCGCCAACGTGAATCAGCTAAGGCCGATATTGACCGGTTACGACGAGTTAAGACTCTTATTGCAGAAGGTGATGAAGCGGGAGTCGTTCAGCATTTTGATCTTGTCTTGCGTCGTTTGCAACTACCCGCCTTCCTTCCTCGGCAATGGGTTCTGCGGTTTCAAGCAGAGACCAAAACATTGCTTTTAGAGCATCGTTTTCCTGAAACGGCCCGTCTGGATGTGGTGAAACTTGTTCAGCAAACCCGAGGAGCTGTCATAAAACCCGCTCCACAAGCCATCCGCAAAACCCTGTTACCTAAGATTCAACCTGCGCTCTGCCTACAACTCGCTCGTGCCATGGCGGACAATGATACTTTCAACCTTTTAGACGCTATTGCGGTCAATGGCTGGGTGGATTTCTTCGATCGGGCGACAGGCCAGCCAAAGCGTGCTTATTGTGCCAGCCTCATCGCTAAGAAAGAAGCGTTGCTCGCATTGAACCTTAAGAATGCTGATATTGTTGCGGCTTTCAATGGTCTGCGTGGCGCAAATGCGGGGATGTCCTATGAAACAGCCCCCGTGATGCCTTCGCTGCGCATGCAAACTGATGATCCTCGCTTCATAGAATCCCGTGAGACTATAGAGAAGATGGCGAAAGGCGAAAACTTAGCGGCAATGGATTGGGAAGATTTCGAACATCTCGTTCGTGAACTCTTTCAGCGTGAATTTGCTGCGGTTGGGGCTGAAGTAAAAATTACTCGGGCTAGTCGTGATCAGGGCGTAGATGCAATTATATTTGATCCTGATCCGCTTAGAGGTGGCAAAATTGTTATTCAAGCGAAACGGTACACGATACCCGTTGATGTCTCTGCGGTTCGAGATCTTTATGGTACCGTCCACAACGAAGGCGCTAATACAGGTATCCTTGTCACGACAAGCCATTACGGTCCAGAAGCATACGAGTTTGCGCAGAACAAACCATTAAAACTGATCAATGGCGCGCAGCTTCTAGGACTTCTTGAGAGGTCTGGGTATCATTTCAGGATCGACCTGAATGAAGCAAGAGCACTTGCGGGTAAACCGAATAATAAAAGTCTGTAATATTACGAGTCCGGCTAACTTTGGACAATGTTAAGTCGAAACTTGAGAATATGATCCAACAAGCGCCTGGACAGCGTCGCGCCAGAAGGCGGCGCGTGACCCGCGTCGTTCATGCGCAAGTTACAAACCGTGATTGTTAATAATTTCGGCTGTCTAAAACTGCACATTTGCAGGTGAATGCTGCAACTGAAATTACTTTGACACAGTCCAATTGTGCCTCGGTTTAAATATGCAACCCTATGCATAAACCCATCATCCCCCTCACTCTGGCGTACCTCACGGGCCTTCTGCTCGGCCACGGGTTTCTGTACTTTCCCTATTCCATCAGCATCCTGCTCCTGCTCAGTATTCTTGCCTCGATAATCCTCGCCTGGTTCAATAAACTGACTGTCCAACCTACGCTGCTCATCATTCTCCCCTGCCTTGCGGGCATGGCCGCATACCTTTACTCGGCAGCGTGGTTTCCTTCTGATCATTACACCCGCCTTGTGACGCCTGATAAAGCATTTCATGAGCTTTTCGGCAGGATAGCCTCTCCACTAGACCGGGATCCGGACAGGACAGGGTTTGTTCTTGAACTCTCGAAGGTAGACACCACGCCGGTCTCCGGAAATGTCCGCGTGACCGTGCGCGAGGAGCTCTCATCCGCTGGCTACGGCGATACAGTCCGCGTTAAAGGGAAATTGTTCGAACCGGGAGGATTCAACAACCCTGGCGGCTTCGATTACGCCGGATACCTTGCCCGGAGCGGCATCGCATACATTGCGAGTGTTAAGAATATCGACGCGGTCGAAGTCCTCAGTCGCAGCGCCGGCCTCTTCAGAAAAGTCCAGGACTGGCGGGAACAAATACGGCAATCCTTTCTGGCTTCCACCAGCGGCCCCGGCTCGGCCATCCTCCAGGCCATGGTGCTCGGCGAGGAGGGCGGACTCACCGACGAGCTGCGCGACCGGTTCATGGCCGCCGGCGTCACGCACATCATCTCCATCTCCGGCTCCCACCTCGGCATGGTGGCGGTCCTCTGCTTCGGCCTGATACGGGGACTGCTGTTCATGATGCCGGAACGGTTCTACCACCGGCTGACCCTGCACGTCGATCCGAAACAACTAGCGGCCTGGCTCACCCTCCCGCTCGTGGTTTTCTATACGCTGCTTGCGGGAGGGCAGGTTGCTACGGTCCGCTCGCTCGTTATGATCGCGGCGGGACTGTTCGCCATCATCCTGAACCGCGAAAATGCGCTGATGCACTCCCTTGCTCTTGCGGCGCTCCTCATCCTCATCGCAAGTCCGCAGGCGGTCTTCGATATCTCGTTCCAGCTTTCGTTTATCTCTGTCCTGGTCATCGGTTACGTCGTTTCGCTCTGGAACGAGCTGCAAATCAAACCGGAAACCCGCTACCGGAAAATCAGGAACGTCGCTCTGCTCGTCATCATTTCATTATCCACAGGCTTAGCAACCGCGCCGCTTGCGGCATTCTACTTCAATCAGATCTCATTCGCCGGCGTCGTCTCGAACCTCATTATCGTTCCCTTTGCGGGGATGGTCGTTGTTCCTCTCGGTCTGTTTTCAGGGGTCCTCTCTCTCTTCACCCTTCATCTGCCGCTGGCCGGGCTGAATCAAATCGTATCGGACATATTTATCAACATGGTCTTGTTTTTTTCCCGGCTTCCTTTCGCCGAGGTTCATCCTCCCTCACCCTCGCTTATAGGGCTGCTGCTTTACGCTCTTTTTTTTATCTCGCTGCTTCTGCATGCCAGGGCACGCCTGCTTTCCCGGTTCAAGCCGTTCTCAGCAACTTCCCGGATTTCGAAGGTCCCGATTTTCTCTATGGCATTCGCAGGCGCGATTTCCATTCTTTCGCTTGCCGTCTCTTTCATTCCCCTGCACCATACCGTGGTCAGCTTCCCCGATGTCGGACAGGGAGACTGCGCGCTCGTTGAACTTTCGGGGGGAGAAACGATCCTCATCGACGGCGGAGGTACGCGCGACAACCGCTTCGATATCGGGCGGCGCGTTCTTGCACCCTTTCTCTGGAACAAGGGCATACGCAAACTGGACCTCGTGGTCCTGTCCCACCCCCATCCGGACCACATGAACGGGCTTGTCGCAATTTTGAAAAAATTCGAGGTCGCTTCTGTCTGGGAAAGCGGACTGGACCCTGATTTGCCAGGATACGATGTATTCAGGCAAACAATGCGAGACAGGAACATATGTTACCGACAGGTGTCCGCTGACGATCCGCCGTCATCGCTCGGCGAGGCGAGGCTCCGGGTGCTCCATCCACATGAGACGTTCGTTGCTCATGACCGACAGGCATACGCGGCGGAAAACAACCGCTCGCTCGTCGTAGAGGTCACGTCGAAAGGCAAGACGTTGTTGTTTACCGGAGACATCGGGATGGAGGCGGAACAGGACATCATGCGGACCACAGAGGACCTGAAAACGGACCTTATCAAGGTCCCGCACCACGGAAGCAAAAGCTCAAGCAGCCGGCCCTTCATCGAAAGAACGCGGCCGAAAATAGCGATCGTAACCGTGGGCGCGGGAAATCTGTATCATCATCCCGCTGAGACCGTGGTGAACAACTATAGTGCTGGCGGCGCAACGGTATACCGGACCGACACGGGTGGCGCGCTCAGGGTCACGCTGAAAAATAATCACTTTGAGATAATTCAGTGGAAGGAACGCATCCTGAAGCGGATCGCTGTCGAAAAGAGCGCGGAGTGGAAGGCCTGTGAACAAGAGAACCTGAGGCGGCTGACGCTCAGGGCAGCGGCGCTTTAATGGGGTACACCTTCAGAAAACCAAGAAACTCCTTGGCCGTATGCGTGCAATAGTTGCGCTTGGGTGAGATGATGCTGAAGTTCCGGTTGAACTTTACATCCTTGAAGGTCATACTTTTAAGGACGCCGTACTTGATCGCCTGGCGTGCGGCCCAGGCCGATACGATCGATATTCCGACGCCTTCTTCCACGGCACTCTTGATCGATTCAGTGCTGCCGAGCACGAGTGATAGTTTGAGGCTGTCGAGCTTGATCCCGTGGTCCTCGAGATGTTTCAGAATGATCTGACGGGTGCCTGAACCCTCTTCCCGCAGGATAAGCGGCTCCCTGATCAGGTCCATGGCGGGGATATTGCGCCGGTCCGCCCAGGGGTGCGCGGGAGACATGATCACCACGAGTTCGTCCGAAAGCAGCGTATCCACGGCAAAGCGCTGCTTGCTCACATCCCCTTCCACCAGCGCGATATCGATCTCGCCGGCGTTCAGCCGCTCGGTAATGATCTTCGTGTTGCTCACCAGAAGCGAGATATTGACCTGGGGGACCTTCTTTTTGAACGCAGCGATGATCGCGGGGAGAAGATAGTTGCCGATGGTCGAGCTGGCCCCGATGGAGAGAGACCCCTTGATCGAGCCGGTGATCTCGCTGATGTTCTTTTGTGCCTCGGCATAAAGCGCGAGAATCTCCTTGGCCCGCTTGTAGAGGATCTCGCCCGCCGGCGTTAGATTGATGGAATTGCCGGACCGGTCGAACAGACGGGTCTCGTAGAGCTCCTCCATCGCCTGCACTTGCAGACTTACCGCGGGCTGGGTAAGGTGAATGAGCTCCGAGGCCTTGGAAAAGCTTTTGGTATCTGCGACGGCGCAGAACACTCGTAGTTTATGATCTTCCATAGTTAGTTGTAGTATTCGGACCAGTAATAGTATGGATTGGATGAGGCAAAATCGATCGTACGCCTGTCAGCACGTCTTATTTATAAGGCAATCCACTATTCTTGTCAAGAGGTTTATCAAGGCTTTGCCATGATCAGGGGGGAGCCGTGCCGTGAAAAAACAGAATCTTCTTGACATTTCCGCATTTACGGTTAAAATGCACAGGTTTGTGTAACCGTACTATTAAACCGGAGGTGAAAATACCATGGCAGAAATGAGTAAAACCGCTAAGGCGGCCACAAAAAAGGCGATCGTGAACCTCAATGTGCCCCAGTGCTGCGCCAAACCCATGCAGGCGGCAAAAATGTTGACCACAAGCGGCAAGGTCCGCGGCATGATGTGGTTCTGCGATAAATGCTCTAAAGAAAAGGCTTTGTAAGCCGGTTTTTAAGACATCCTTTCGTTGCAAAGGCGGTGAATACTTCACCGCCTTTATTTTTGTTCGCTCCCTTCTCCCGCATCAGTATAATTAAATCTTGTCCTATGCACAGGAGTTAGCAGTTGCAAAATAATACCACTTATGCTAATTTAACCATGAAAATCGCTTCGAGAAATCACCCTTGAGCGATTCGGTTCAACCGCATGTGTTTCCTCTCACCTTTTTGTAAAAGGAGCTCAGCAAAAACCTATGGCACTCTTTCCCAAGTCAATTGATTTTTTTGTACAGTTCGACCGCGCGCTGGAAAACCTCTCCCGGGCGGCCAATGTGCTTGTCGATATGCTGAACAATTTCGATACTTTCGAGAAAAAGGCAAAAGCGATGTATGAGTTCGAGCAGGAAGGCGACATGCTCACTCATGACATTATGAAGGACCTGAACAAGACCTTCCTCACCCCCATCGACCGGGAAGACATCCATGCGCTCGCATCCCGGATCGACGACGTCCTTGACCTGATATGGGCCGCAGTGGACAGAATGGTGGTGTATAAGATCGAAAAACCGACACCTGAGGTCATTTCCATAGCTGAAGACCTGCAGATGACGGCTGATGTTTTAATAAAAGCGCTGCGAGAGCTCCGCGCAAAGCAGTATTCACGCGTGCAGGAGCACTGCATCGAGGTCAACCGGCTTGAAAACCGCATTGACCGCAAATACCGCGACGCGCTCGGCAAACTCCTGAACGACCACAGCGATCCAATCTACATCATTAAGTGGAAAGACATCTATCAGCTGCTCGAAGACGCGTCGGACCGGGCGGAAGATATCGCCAATATCCTCGAAAGCATCGTGCTCAAATATGCCTGAAGTCCTGGTCCTCATTATCGTCCTGGCAGTGTTCTTCGATATTGCGAACGGCTGGCATGATTGCGCCAACGCCATCGCAACCGTGGTATCCACCAAGGTGCTTTCGCCCGTTCAAGCGGTAATCCTCGCCGCAACCATGAACATCGCCGGGGCGTTTTTAACCACGGCCGTGGCAAAGACCATCGGCAAGGGCATCGTGGACCCGGTGGCTATAACCAACGCAGTCCTGATCTCCGCACTGCTTTCCGCCATTCTCTGGAACCTCATTACGATCGTCATGGGCCTGCCGGTCAGCTCTTCCCATGCACTGGTCGGGGGGCTTGTAGGGGCGGCAGTGGCGCACGGCGGCGCGGCGCTCTTGAACATCGGCGGCATTATGAAGATACTTCTTTCCCTCCTGCTCTCTCCCCTGTTCGGCCTCGTCATCGGTTATCTTTTCATGAAAATAATCCTGCATTTCTTCGGACAGCTGTCGCCCGGCGTCATCGGCAGGTACTTTGGCCGGCTCCAGATCGTCTCATCGTCGTTCATGGCCTTCGGTCATGGCTCCAACGATGCGCAGAAGGCCATGGGCATCATTACCATGGCCCTTGTCGCCTCGGGAAAGATCAAGACCCTCGATGTCCCGACCTGGGTCGTTCTCACGTGCGCCCTTGCCATGGGTTTCGGCACGCTCTTTGGAGGATGGAAGATCATCAAAACCCTCGGCCACAATATGCTGAAACTCGAGCCTATCCATGGCTTTGCCGCGGAGACCTCATCGGCCGGCATTATCATGGCGGCAAGTGCCTTCGGCATGCCCGTAAGTACGACGCATGTCGTCTCGACCGCGATCCTTGGGGTGGGCGCGACCAGGCGACTCTCGGCAGTCCGCTGGGGCATCGCAGGCAAGATCGTAATGGCCTGGGTGCTCACCCTGCCAGTCTGCATCCTCATGGCCTGGGGCATCGAGACGATCATGACATACTATCATTTTACTTAACGAATTTTAGCCCCCGCCCCGGAACTCAGGTGACTAGTACACTGTAAATAGAGTTCTTGATGGTATTGTGCCAATTTTTCTCGTCAACCCGGCATGATTTTAGCCAGAATGACGGTGAGAAACCATCAGAAATTAAGTTGACGGTGTACTAGAAGCTATTGATGTCCATTTTTGATATTTTTCGTTTGTCTACCCCCCGGTATTTTCCCGCCTTCAAGAGCTCGATGATGTTTTCATAGGCCACAACATCATCAAATTCCGTGAAGCATGAGCCGACTTCCTGCGAAGCGTGCGAGTCGGACCCGCCGGTAAAAGGGAGCGTCAACATCTCCGCCGACTGGATCGCCTTTACATTAAAGGCGTGCATATTACATCCATTATAACCTTCGAGCGCACAGATGCCCTCTACGTTCCGCACCAGATCTCCCAGACTGTTCACCGACCGGTAAGGGTGGGAAGGGATCACTACGCCGTCCGCCTGGTTCACGATCCTGATGATGTCCTTGATTGGTGCGTATTTCATGGATAACTTGTCGGTGTCCACGCCAAAGATCAGACAGTGACCTTCGTCGGACGAAAATTCGACTCCGCGGAAAATCAGGATCCGATCTCCATATTTTTCCCTCAGGACCTCGGCGTGCTCCGATGCGCCATAATAATAATGCTCCGTAAAGGCAATGCCGTGAAGGCCAAGGCCAATTGCGCGGATAACGGTCTCCTCGGGGTCAGCGTCGTTATCTCCGCTGTGTTTTGAGTGGACATGAAGGTCTATCTTGATTTTCATGGAAGTCACGTTTAATTAATCCTCTTATGCCGAACTATGGGATACGAGCAGATTATTAGAAATTCAGGAATTCTGTTCGTCCCGCGAACGTTTTTCAGCAGCACCCGTTTTTTGCCGGCAAATGCCGCCGCAGGCACAGGCAAAACTGCCTGTCCTGGCTTTCTCGAAAGCCTCTTTCCCCTCGCGATAGCAAAGGCCGCCGATAATCAGCGCTCCAAATGTATCGAGACCGCCGATATTGGTGAAACGGTACCCGACGCTCGCAGCAAGCAGCACCACCGAAAGCCGCAGACATGCCCGCGTGCACGCCGCATCGGCGATGATCGCCGGAGAGTTCAACTGCGTTCCGACTTTTGTCTTTGCGCTAATCAGCGCCCACATGGACAGGATCGATACGACCGAGATGACGATGCCCCAGGTGGTGCTTTCCGGCCGGTGCCCCCGGTAAAGATCCACGATGGAGCTCAAGATCAGCCCGGCGGTAAGGATATAGAAAGACGATCCGGTTATTCTGAGCGCACGCTGCTCAAAAAGATCCAGGTTCCCGCCATCATTCTGTTGAATACGGCGGATCATATGCCAGATGCCGGTCCCTGAGACCACCTCCACAAAGGAATCGAGACCGAATCCAAAGAGCGACATGCTCTCATCTTCCAAGCCGAAATAAACCGAGAGCAGACCTTCGGCGATATTATACAGAATCGTGATAAGTGCAAGGTTTTTCGCCCAAGCATAGAGCTTATCGTTCGCGGAAATCCAGCCGGGAGCGTCATCATATGCCATTCATAATTCCTTCCACCAAAATTCCAGTTTATTCCATATTCGCGATATAGTGTTGAATGCAAAGGCGTAAACGGTAGTGTGCAGCGGACCCGTCAGAGTCCATTATTTCACGAACCGCCCGTGCCCTGATTAGGCGCCGAATATACACGATACAGTGGTCAATGAGTGGTTACCACAACTGGCGGTATTCAGCCATAAAATCAAGGTCCTCCAAAGTCATAAAGTTAGAACTTTACGTTGATTTATTATCAGGTTCATGCTAAATCATCTTTGGAAAATGAATATTAAGCTCTTCTTCGCAGCCCTTTGCGAGACACTGTTTATCATGAACCATGGAGGCAAGGATGCATGATATTGGCCGTATGTTAAAAGAAGGCAGGGTAGCTCGTGGCCTTGAGATAGGTGATATTGCACGGAAAACCTGTATCAGCGCTCGCTATCTCACCGCCATGGAAGAAGGACACTTTCATATTATTCCGAAAGTGTTCGATAAGGGCTATTTGAGGATCTACGCTAATATCCTCGAATTGGATTCAAAACCATTGCTGTCGAGGTATCAGGAACGGACCGCCACCGTAAACACCCTGGCCCAAGACGCATAGAGTTCGCAGAGAAAGAGGAAATTCCCTGGCGCTGGTCAAGCGATCTGCCTGTCCGCCTCCCTCAGCCGTTGTGCCATCTCCCGCAGCATCTCAACAATAAATTCAGGGTACTCGCTCATCAGTGCATCAATGTTCCCGCTGCTGATGGTAACCAGTTCCACGTCCTCGAGCGCCACCGCCATTGCCACCCGCGGCGATGACAGGAGAAACGAGACCCCGCCGAAGCATTTTCCAGACGTGATCACGCCGAGCTCCTTGTCGCCTTTGCGGATCGCTACGGCGCCCCCGAGCACCGAGTACATCTCCTTGCCCGGGTCGCCTTCGTTAAAGATGACCTCTCCTTTTTCGTACCTGGACACGTACTTATTGATGATCCCTGCGGGAACGTTTCTTTTTCCTTCCATCAATTTTTTAATAAAGACCGTCTCATCCCTGCCTATGCTCGCGGCGATCTCCGCCCCGACAAGAAAGACGACCAGCGAGCAGTAGATCCAGATAATCACGATAAAAAGCGATTTAAAGGACCCGAAGGCGAATCCATAGTCCGGATTATACACCAGAAAGAGCTGGAAAGCTGGACGCATCGCAAACCAGAGGAGCGTTGTAACGAGCGCGCCGACCGCGAGGTGAAGCGGACGCACGTGTTTTGAGAATACGGCGTAGAACGAAAAGACCACAACCATCACAAAGAGAAAGGGCGTGACTCGCTCGACATAACCAAGGTGCAGGTGCAGGTGGCTCCTTTTTTCCGCAAGCGTGAACAGAACGCCAGCCACCGCAATAGCGGACAGGCCGATGAGAAAAACAACGCTGATCGCCACATCGAACAATTTTTCCAGAAGAAAGGGGCGGGTTGGTTTCTTGCGGAAAATCGTCCCGAGCGAGACCCTCATGTCAGCCACGAGCGGTGTAACGCTCCAGAGAAGCAACAGAGAATTCAGCATCCCGATAGCGCCCATGTGGGCTGCAATGAACCTTACCTCGTTCAAAATATCCTGGCTGTAGCCCGGAAGCAGTTGTTTGAGCAGCTCCTGTGTCTTTGCCAGGGCCGTCCCGGAGGAGCCAATCACGGCGCCCAGCACAAAGGTGAGTAAAAAAAGAGCCGGGATCAGCGCGAGCGCCGCTGAAAACACGAGCGACGAAGCTGCGGACAGGTCATCGTTCTTCCGAAAGGAGGATGACGCCTTGGAAATGACAACCCATATCTTTTTCAATAAATCCTTAAACATATTCGCGTCCTTCGATGCGCCCCTGGATGAAGCAACAGACGTCCCGGCACCGAAGAAAGAAAAGACGATCTGCGCTACGCTATGTGCAGGGTTATTATAGATGCTAAGCAAAGAAATATCAAGGCGGGTATCCGACCAAAGGTGGGAATAATAAAGCTGAAGATCTAGGGTGAGAAGAGCAATACGATAAGGAAGTAAAGTAAAAATGGCGTCCCCAGCGGGATTTGAACCCGCGTTATCGCCGTGAAAGGGCGGTGTCCTGGGCCAGGCTAGACGATGGGGACAGATGTACTAATTCGGGATGTGAAATTCGGAATGCGGAATTAGAAATCTGAACTATTCTGCATTTCGCATTCATCATTCCGCATTGCAATAACTGGTGAGCCGGCTGGGACTCGAACCCAGGACACCCGCCTTAAAAGGGCGGTGCTCTACCAACTGAGCTACCGGCCCGCTCTCGCGGTATTCTTCAAAGCTGCATATACTAACAAAGAACCGCAGTCTTTGTCAATAGAAAAGACTTTTATTCCTCTATTTCGTACGCCCTGTTGCCGTCTTTTTAAAGGGCTGTTCCAGGATAATAGTCTCATCACGCCGAGGCCCGGTCGAAATGATGGACGGCTTCACATTGCTGAGTTTGCACAGCTTTTCAACGTAGGCCCGCGCTTTTTTCGGCAACTGCTCGTACTTCTTGACGCCGATGGTGTTCTCTTTCCATCCGGGCATCGTAATATACTGCGGAACGCCCTTCTCAAGCACAGCGAGTTCAGAGGGCATTTCCTCGTACAGCTTCCCTTTATATTTGTAACCCACGCAGATTTTGAGCTCGTCAAGCGTATCGAGCACGTCCAACTTCGTGATGGCCGCATTCGTCATCCCGTTCACTCGCACGGCATGCCGGATGATGAGCGTGTCAGCCCAACCGCACCGCCGCGCCCTGCCGGTTGTTGCGCCGTACTCTTTGCCGCGCTCGCGCAACAGTTCGCCGGTCTTGTCTTCAAGTTCAGTGGGAAAGGGGCCGCTGCCGACGCGCGTGGTGTAGGCTTTTACGATGCCCAGAACCTCGGTGATGGTGTTCGGGCCGATGCCGAGCCCGGTGCAGGCGCCGCCGGCAGTTGGGCTTGAAGACGTAACATAGGGATACGTTCCATGGTCCACGTCAAGATGAGTACCCTGGGCGCCCTCGGCCAGAATTTTTTTGTTTTTTGCTATCGCTTCATTCAGATAAAGCGTCGTATCGGCGATGTATTTTTTAAGCCGTTTGGCGTAGCCCATGTACTCGTCATAGACCTGGTCCTGGTGCACGAGTGGAGCGTTGTAAAATCGCTCAAGCATGAAATTCGCTTCGCCGGTATTGCTCGCCAGCTTTTCACGGAACGTCGCCGGATCCAGGAGCTCGGCCATCCTGATGCCTTTACGGTTGATCTTATCGGCATAGGCCGGCCCGATGCCGCGCCCGGTAGTTCCGATCTTTTTGTTGCCTTTCAAATTCTCGCTCGCTACATCAAGGGCCTTATGGTAGGGCATGATCAGGTGCGCGTTCCTGCTGATCAGCAGGCTCTCGTCGAACTTCAGGCCCCGCTTTGCCATGGCGTCCATCTCTTCGAGGAGCGCCGCGGGATCGACAACCACTCCGTTTCCGATAACGCATTTCTTGCCTTTGTGCAGAATGCCCGAGGGGATCAGGTGAAGAATAAACTCGTTCTCACCAACAACGACGGTATGCCCGGCATTGTGGCCGCCCTGATAACGTGCGACCACATCGGCACGCTCCGTGAGCAGGTCTATGATCTTTCCTTTGCCTTCATCGCCCCATTGGGCGCCGACAACAACTAATACCGGCATGATAACTCCTTCAGCAAATCCGCAATCTGCATTATATCTTGACCTGCTTTACAGACAGGACATTCGGCATCTGCTTGATCTTTGCCATGATACCATCGGATACTGTGCCGTCGATGCTCACGACCGACATGGCCAAGCCGCCCTGTTTCTCGCGGCCGAACTGCATGCGCGCAATATTGATCCCGTTTTGGCCCAGGAGAGTGCCGATGCCGCCGATGACGCCCGGCTTGTCGTTGTTCATAAGCACGAGCATGTCACCCTCGGGTACGGTCTCCATGGGGAAGTTGTCCACCTGGATGATACGGGGCTCTTTCTTGCTGTTCAGCGTACCTGCGACCGAGAGGTCTTTGCCGCCTGCCTTGACCTTGATCGTGATCAGGCTCGTATACTCAGTCGTGTCCGTCGATTTGGACACCTTGATCTCGATGCCCCGGTCCTTGGCGATAAGCGGAGCATTCACGTAGTTCACGTTCTCGTTCAGGATTGGTGTGAGCAGTCCCTTGAGTGCCGCAAGCGTGATGGGTTCCTGTTTGAGGCTTGACACCTCGCCGCTGTACTCCACCATCACCTGAGTCAGACCTCCTTCGCAAAGCTGCGCCTGAAACAAGCCCATGCGCTCCGCAAGGTTGATGTAGGGGCTAAGCGTCGGAAGCTGGTCCGCCGGAACAGATGGCACGTTCACGGCATTCCGGACGGTCCCGGCAATAAGGTAGTCCACGATCTGTTCGGCCACGGCCACGGCCACGTTCTCCTGGGCCTCGAGGGTGGACGCGCCCAGGTGCGGCGTGGCGATAAAGTTGTCGAGCGTGAGCAGCGGATGATTTTCCGGCGGCTCTTTCTCGAACACGTCAAAGGCGGCCCCGCCGACCTTGCCGCTCTTTAAGGCCTCATAGAGGTCCGTTTCGTTCACGATGCCGCCACGGGCACAGTTGATGATGCGAACCCCGTCCTTCATCTGGCTGATCGTGTCCTTGTTGATAAGGTTCGCCGTTTCCTTGGTCTTCGGCGTATGGACCGTGATGAAGTCCGACCGTTTATAGATCGTCGGCAGGTCGGCCAGCTCGATGCCCATCGATTTCGCCTTTTCCGCGGAAATGAACGGGTCGTATGCCAACACCTTCATGCCGAGCCCGATGGCCCGGTTCGCAACCACGCCGCCGATAGCGCCCATGCCGATGACGCCGAGGGTCTTGGCGTAGAGCTCGATGCCCTCGAATTTTTTCTTTTCCCATTTTCCCGCCTTCAGCGAAGAATAGGCCTGGGGGATCATGCGGGCGCAGGCGAAAATCATGCCGAGGGTATGCTCCGCCGTCGTGACCGTGTTGCCGCCCGGCGTGTTCATGACCACCACACCCTTCTTGGTGGCAGCCGGAATGTCCACATTGTCCAGACCGCTGCCTGCGCGGCCCACGACCCTGAGCTTGGTCGCCTTCTCAAGGAGCCCTGCCGTGACCTTGGTGGCTGAACGGATAACCAGGGCATCATAGTCTCCAATGATCTTTTCGATCTCCTCGACCGAGGTCTTGCTCCGGGCGTCAACTTCGAGTCCCGCTTTTTTCAGTATCTCTACCCCGATGGGCGAAAGATTGTCGCTTATTAAAACTTTCATGAATCCTCCACATGAAACGCGAAGGTAGGAAGGTGAGAAGGTAAGCCGGTAGGAATAACAGCCTACCCTCGTACCCTCTTAACCTCTTACCCTCGGATCCTCTATTTTATCAGAATTTCCTGCGCCGCGCCCACGCCCGCGCCGAGTTTCACTGGATGGCCGAGCCCTTTCAGCACCATCTCGATGCCGGCAATGGCCGTGATCACATCGAAGGTATCGGCATAGCCCAGGTGCGCAATGCGGAAGATCTTGCCCTTGAGCTTGTCCTGACCGCCCGCGCCCGTGATGCCGTACTTCACCCGCAGGTCCTTGTAGATCGCCTGGCCATCCACGCCTGCCGGCGCTTCTATCGCCGTAAGGGCATTGCTCGGGCTTTCCTTGGGGAACAGTTTAAGGCCCATTGCCGCCGCACCCGCGCGGGTCGCACGGGCAAGACGGTCGTGGCGCGCAAATACCTTTTCGAGTCCCTCATCCTGGAGCATCTTGATGCAGGCGTTCAATCCGATAATGAGCGTCACCGCCGAGGTGAAGTTCGTCTGGTTCTTCGAAAGGTTCTCGCGTTCTTTTTTGAAGTTGAAGTAAAACTTCGGCGTCTTGGCCGAATCAGCCATTTTCCAGGCTTTGTCGCTCACCGAAACGAATGCAAGCCCCGGAGGCAGCATGACCCCCTTCTGCGATCCGCCGATCATCACGTCAATGCCCCACTCGTCAGCCTTGATATCATGGGCCACCAGGGCCGAGATGGCATCGACGACAAAGAGCGCATCGGTTTTCCTGACCACGGCGCCCACCGACTTCACATCGTGGTACACCCCGGTGGAAGTCTCGTTCGCCTGGACGAACACCGCTTTTATTTTCGGATTTTTCTTGAGCGCTGCTTCGACCTGCTCGGCTTTTACGGCAAAGCCCCACTCCACGATAAGCTCTTCGACCTTCATCCCGTAGGCCTGACAGATCTTGGTCCACCGTTCGCCGAACTTGCCTCCGTTGATCACCAGCACGTCGTCGCCGGGGCTCAGGAAATTCGTGACGGAACCCTCCATGCCGCCGGTGCCGGTGGAGCACAGGATCAGCACATCGTTCTTGGTCTGATAGAGCCACTGCAGGCCCTTCTTCGCCGAATCAAGGACCGGAAGAAAATCCGGGGCGCGATGATGGATGATCGGCATAGCCATGGCCAGGAGCGCCTCGGGAGGCACTGGGGTCGGGCCGGGGGCTAAAAGATATTTTTTCTGCATAAGTATACCCTCCACAATATTTTTAGACAATACGTCCGTCTGCTTGCTTCATGGTAAAAAAACGCGTTATCGTTAGCGATTGATTATGAACGACGAAGACATGAGCGTCCCATCGGGACGGGACCTATGCCCGGGGTTGGCATATCGCTGGGATAGTGCGGGCGTCTGTGCTGTTTCACGGTAATACGTGCCTCTCTTGTGATAATTCAGGCCAAAACCACTTGACAGTAGCATATGCGGCGGAAAATTGTCAAGGAAATAGTGAGGCCTGATCCCTCAGTGCTTGAGCAGGCCAGTGGACAAAAAACCTTATTTTTGCACAACATCCATGGTCATTTCCACCGAGAGCACCGGTGTGAGACGGTCATTCGAATAAATAGTGACGCGTTTCGCCAGATATCCGTTCTTGTTGGCTGTGTCCACCGTCGCTTTCACACTTCCCGTGCCCCCCGGTTCCAGGTGATCAGAACTGATCACCGCGGCGGTACAGCCTCAGGACGACTGGACTTTTTCAATGACCAGCTGTTCGCCGCCCGCGTTCTTGACTTCGAATACATAGCTGACCTGCGTCCCCTGAATGATCTTGCCGAAATCGTGGTGCAACTCCTTGACCTCGATCCTCGGCCCCTTATTATCAAGGGCCGCCAGCGGTCCGGCGCACAATAAGCCGCCTATCACCAGGCTTATCAGAATAATCCTTTTCATGCTTGATCCCCTTCCCGGTTCCTCAGCGATTCCGCATTTGCCGCTTCACATCCCATCTTTTTCGACTGACCATCCTGACAATCTTTTTGCGTCAAATCACCTTTTTTCGATCAACAGGGTACGGAATTATATGCCTCGCCGGCAGGAAATGTCAACGATTATCCGATGAACCTCAGTGTTGCCCGTGACCACCCCCTGCATCACTGGTCTCTCATCACCCGCGCCTCGTCTCCCGCCTTCACCAGCAGATGCCGGCGCTCAACGTCGGCGAGCGCAGCCAGCAGACTCGCCTTGATACCCGGCTGCTCCCGCTCGAGGACAGCCAATAAATTTTTTATCTTACCGCGTTTCATATCCGGGTCCCCGCAGGCGGGACAGGCGCAGCAGGCAATGGGAAAACCCGCTTGTGCGGCATAGCGAATGATATCGTCCTCGGGTACGTAAACGAGCGGCCTGATCACCACATTCCATCCGTCGTCGGCGTTCAGGAGCGGCGACATGGCCTTGATCTTGCCGTTGTAAAACTGATTCAGGAGCAGCGTCTCAATGAAATCCTCGCGGTGGTGGCCGAGGGCTATTTTCGTGCATCCGAGTTCACGCGCCCGGGTGTACAGGACGCCGCGCCTGACCCTGGCACAGAGCGCACAGGCGGTATCGTCCGGCGCAAGCTTGTCAAGCAGAAGCCGGTGGATCGGCGCAGGAACAACCTCGTATTCGAAGCCATGGCGCCCGAGGTAGTCTTCCATCAGACCGGTATCAAAACCCGGGAACCCCGGGTGAACGGTGATTGCAATAAGAGAAAAACTGATCGGCGCCCGCTGCCGCAGATTGTCCAGCATATGGAGCAGCGTCCAGCTGTCCTTTCCGCCAGACAGCGCCACCAGGATACGGTCATGGTCCTGTATCAGACCGAAATCGCCGATGGCACGGCCCGTAAGCCGCCTGATATGATGCTCCGTCTGGTCACCTGCGTGCATGGGTAAATCCTAAAGCCTGCGGACGGGGAAGTCAATAGTTTTATGCGTGCATTCCCTGAGCGGGTGAAACAAAAAAGCCCCCGGAAAGGCTGATTCCGGGGGCTTCTCGGTAAAGAATGCTGTTTTTTATCTTCTTTTCTTGGCGGATTTTTTCGTGGCTTTCTTCTTTGCCGCCTTCTTCTTTGTCGCCTTTTTCTTCGTGGCTTTTTTCTTCACTGCCTTTTTGGCGGCTTTCTTCTTTGCAGGCTTCTTCGCGGCCTTTTTTACCGATTTTTTCTTTACCGCCTTCTTCTTTGCCGGCTTTTTCTTGGCAGCGACCGTTGCCGGCGCCGATGGCGCTGACGCGGCGCTTATGGCCGTTGACTCCAGACCGCAGCAGTACACCGGCTCCTCATACACATCGCCGGTCCCCGACACTTCTATTTTTCTGCCGCACACCTTGCATTCATACTGCATGATTCTCTCAATACCCATACGCGTTCCCCTCCTTTTATCTGATAACCCGTGTTTGCACGGGCTGACTGGCGGTACTGGCTGTGTGGAATCTGACTAGGTTCAGACTTCTTACGAGAACCCAAAAACCATGCTGAAGCAACAGAACTGCTTGAACGGTACTGTAGAATCATCTTTGTAAAATGTCAAGTTTTTTTGCGAAAAAACCGCTCTAACACCACACCCGGGGCTGCTTTTTGTTCGCTTTGATCATCGCATTTCTTCTCATCTCCGCCAGTTTAAGTTCCCGGATATGCTCCAGACCATCAATTGCCGTTGACAAGGCTTCATCGGTAACCGTACTGTCCCATTTCCCGGACTCTGCCAGACGATAGAGCTCCAGTATGACCTCATCAATATTCATAAAATCTCCTTACATTTCAAATACTTATATTTGTTTCACGATAACAGCATTAAGATAAAACGTTGTTGCCCATAAAAAAAGCCGGAAGAATATTCTCCCGGCTCGTGGTTCATTCTAAAGGTCTCTGGCATATAATGATGCTGATAAAAATAATTTTTCTCACCCTGCCTCCGTCTGTCCGCAGTCTGCAAGCCATTGCCACCCGGGCAACCATATTAGGATTGCCCCTGCGTTAGAACCACACTTCAAGAGAGTATCCGCTTTTTAAATCATCCGCACTTGGAGAACCCGCAGCCCCTGCAGAAGGCGCAGCCTTCGCCGAATTCGAGCAGACTGCCGCAGTCCGGGCATTCGGGACAGAGACCGAGGTGGTTCTTGTTCCCTCCCTGAGCGCATCCGTCATTCGACACATAACCGACCGTTGCCTGAGGAGCGGCTGCGGCGGCCCGGGGCTTGTGGTGCTGCTGATGGCTCACGGCGTCCTTGGTGTAGCGCTCGAGCGCCCTGGCAATGGCATCAGGGCAGGACAGGATCGAACCGCCCTCGCCCCATGCCGGAGACGGGCACCGGATGCCTTTCACCTGCTTGATGATGGAGTCGATGGAGATGCCTGAACGAAGGGCAAGCGAGACCATGCGGGAGACGGCCTCGGACTGGCTCGCGGCGCACCCGCCGGACTTGCCCATGGTCGAGAAGACCTCGCAGATGCCCTCCTCGTCTTCGTTAATGGTAATATAGAGGTTGCCGCAGCCCGTGGGAAGCTTCTGGGTGACCCCATGGGTGAGCAACGGACGGTTCCGCGGCTTTTTTTCCTCGGCCAGTTCGGGCGAGGCCGAAGCAACGGTCACGTGCTGGCCCGCGGCCGCGGCCTTGCGCGCCTTATCCGTGGCGCCGGTGCTGAGCACCTGCTCGTCGCGCGACCCGTCGCGATAGATGGTCACACCCTTGCAGCCGGACTTGTACGCCATCATGTAGACCTTCTTCACGTCTTCGCGGGTGGCGCTGTGCGGGAAGTTCACGGTTTTGGAGACCGCATTATCGGTATATTTCTGGAACGCCGCCTGCATGCGGATATGCCACTCCGGGGTAATATCGTGGGCGGTCACGAATACGCGCTGCACGTCCTCGGGGACCACGGAGACGCCCGTACACCCGCCGTGCTCGGCGATGTCCTTCATGAGGTCGTCGGAATAAAACCCTTTCTCCTTGGCAACGCGCTCGAACACGGGGTTTACCTCGAGAAGTTCCGCGCCGTCCATGACCTTCCGGACAAAGGTCAGCCCGAAGAGCGGCTCAATGCCGCTGGAGCACCCGGCGATGATGGACAAGGTGCCCGTGGGCGCGATCGTCGTGATCGTCGCGTTCCTGACCGGAGCGCTTCCCGGCTTGTCGAAGATGCTGCCCTTGAAGTTCGGGAAGGCCCCGCGCTCTTTCGCGAGTTCCTGGCTCGCCTTCCGGCCCTCGTCGGTGATAAACTGCATCACCGTCTCGCCAAGCGTTACGGCCTGGTCGGAGCTGTACGGCGCTCCCATCTCGAGCAGCATGTCCGCAAAACCCATCACGCCCAGGCCGATCTTGCGGTTCGCCCGGGTCTGCTGGCCGATCTTTTCTATGGGATATCTGTTTACATCGATCACGTTGTCGAGGAAGTGGACCGCCTGCCGCACCGTATGCCGAAGCTTGTCATAGTCCACCGACTTGTTGTTCGGCGCCAGCATTTTCGCCAGATTGATCGAGCCCAGATTGCAGGATTCGTAAGGAAGCAGCGGCTGTTCGCCGCAGGGGTTGGTGGACTCCACCATGCCTACGTGCGGCGTGGGATTATACTGATTAATGCGGTCTAAAAAGATGATGCCCGGGTCGCCGTTCTTCCAGGCCATGTTCACGATGGTCTCGAAGACCCGCTGAGCGCGCAGGGTCTTGACCACGGCCCTGCTGCGGGGAGAAACCAGGTCGTACTCGCTGTCCTTGTCCACGGCATCCATGAAGGTGTCGGTCATGGCAACGGAGATGTTGAAGTTGTTGAGCCGGTCGTTCTGCTGCTTGCAGGTGACGAAGTCGAGAATGTCAGGGTGGTCCACCGAGAGAATGCCCATGTTCGCGCCGCGCCGCGTGCCGCCCTGCTTCACCGTCTCGGTGGCGGCATCGAACACGGTCATGAACGAGATGGGGCCCGACGAAACGCCCTTCGTGGATTTGACCACGTCGTTCTTCGGCCGGATGCGGGAGAAGGAGAAGCCGGTGCCGCCGCCGGACTTGTGAATAAGCGCCGCGTTCTTCACGGAATCGAAGATTTCCTCCATGGAGTCGCCCACGGGCAGCACAAAACAGGCCGAAAGCTGGCCAAGCTCGCGTCCCGCGTTCATGAGCGTTGGGCTGTTCGGCAGGAACTCGAGGGAGGTCATGAGGCGGTAAAACTCGGTCGCAGCGCCCTCCACGTCGGCGTCGGATTTGCCGTAAGCCTTGTCGCCCTCGGCAATGGTCCGTGCCACGCGCGTGAACATATCAACCGCTGTTTCGACAACAGTCCCGTCTTCGTCCCGTTTGAGGTACCGTTTTTCAAGGACCTTGAGGCAGTTCTCGGAAAGATTGAGACCCTTACCGGATGCTGTTTTCGAACTAGTAGCCGCACTCTTCATAAAGCCCCTCCCAGGATAATGTTATAAAATAGTATTAGTAGAAATCAAAGCCGGGGCAGCCTAATGACCGCCCCGGTATTATTATATTACAACTTGTCCGGTTGACCTTCCAGATTATTAAAACAGTTTAACGAGATGTTCATTATGGCCCTGTCCGCGAGATGTTTTTTAGGTGAAGCCTGTTTACAGACGCGAATCTGGAAGAAGAAAAAACCAAAAGAAAAGAATCTACAGACGCATAACTGTTATGCAGTATAACACAACATCTTGTGTTGTCAAGGCGATTTTTATACCATATGTAGTCAAATTCGGCGGATGTTTTAGCAAGAGAGGGTCGTCAAAGAGGCATGAAATCAGGATGATATGCGGTTTAGGAAAATTGCTATTTTAAAACACCGCTTCAGATGCGGGTATCGTGAACCATAAGGACTGAAGTAGTCCGGATATTTCATATTGCAACGGGCTGTGAGCCGGTGTTGAGTTAGGTGTATCATGCTCAGAATCCGGAATATAGCGCCACGTACCCCCATTACATTTCGCGCAAAAGCTTAGACCGCCACATTGCGGATTTTCTCCCAGTCCTTCCCTTTCGGCATCACGAACAGGCATTTTCCATTGCTCTTGAGAGCCCATAGTTCTCCGAGACGACGCTTTTCTTTTGAATCATCGTTGCTCCAGCGGTCAGCGCCCTTGTACTCCACGACCAAGTACCGACCGTCCTTCAGCTTACAAACGAAATCGGGATAAAACTTATCAGTCGAGGTCTGGAGCCAGAAGGAGAAATTCGGCTGTTTGTCCAGGTTACGCACCCAAAACTCTACCTCATCCATCTGGTCGATGAGCTGGGCGCATTGGAACTCCTCCCCGTCCCCTTCCATTTCGCCGACTTTGGGATAATAATGTTTGCCAAAGGAATCAGACGCCAAGCACCAATTTCTTGCCGGGTATTGATCGGGGTGATACGTGAAACATCGTTCAGGCGTAACCACAATCTCCGGCCCCTCTTCGCCAAACAGCAATGCCTGATAAGCCTTGCTCCGTGCCTCCAGCCGATAGCCCCTGATCTTTTCCTCGACAATCTTTCGCAGCTCAAATTTCTTCCGAACAAGCTGGGCCAAAGGCATCTCCCGATTATCCAGCAAATCTCCCGTCAGCGCAGTAAGGAACGTCACTTTCTCCTGCGACACCAGCTCCCGGAAAAGCAGGTTGCAGTCGAGCCAGTGGATCAATTGCGAATCCGTCCAGTTCTCAACAATATGAATGAGCTGCAGGTCGTGGTTGAGCTCGGGAATAAACCGGCTCTTGACCCTTCCCTTATCGCTCACGTCGATCTCACCGGTCTTGCTATGCTCGCCACTCAGAAGACCGAACTCCTCTGGCGACAATTTCGCGGCGAAGCCGTTTATATCCCAACCGTTTTCGATAAGATGGTCTTCCTCGAACAGTTCCAGTTGATTGTCGCGCTTGACGCACATCAGGGGCACGTCAAAGACCATCCCGCGCTCAGCCGGACTCTTGGAAAGCTCTACGACCTGCTCCGCATAGGCACGGACCGCGGTCGTCCACTGAAGACGCGTACTGTCCATGAGAAGCTGACCGGCAAAAACCTGTTCCTCTTCAGGAGTCGGGACCTCTTTCAGTATGACTGTTTTGGTTTCAGGATAAACCTCTATCTTTTCCCGTAAAGATGGACTGAGTGTACCGGGATCAGGAACTTCTGATAAGGAGATCGTCTGGGAGGGAGCTGTTTTTCGGACATGCTGAAGCTCCAGGGCTTCCTGTTCTGGCTCGGTTGGCTTGATAAAATCCTGTGCTTCCTGCCGGTTAAACCCGTTCTCCACAAGCGCATCCACGAGGTTTTTCGCCGCTTCCGCGAAGTTCCGGGACGCCACAAAGGCATAAGCGCGGTTCAGTTCCTTGATCGCTTTCGGTTTGCAATAGGGCAACCGGAGTACACGGCCAAGAATCTGCTCGACAGCGCCGGTTGCCCGCTGCTCAGCTACGGAACACAAAACATAGGCAAAGGGACAATCCCAGCCTTCACGCAAAGCCTGGACCGTGATGATATACCGGATTTCACACGTTTCATCAGATAGGACGATGCCCTCAAGACCTTTTGTCTCGCCTGTAGCCCGCACAATCTGGCTTGCGGGAATATGATGATCTTCAATAAGCGATTTCTCAATGACTTCAACGGTTAGAGTTTCATGCCCCTGCCTTCGAGGCTGGGCCTGAAGCAACATGATAGGACGGATGTAATCCCCGGAAGTGCGCCGGTCTTCTACAGCTTTTTTCTCAAGAGCAACGCGCTCGGCTATCGCGTCACTCAACAGCGATTGCCAATCAGTTCTCGTCTCAAGGCGAATCGGCAGTTTGATCATGTTCTCAGCCTTCAACTCGGCTGCGGACACGCTGTGAAGAACATTGCTCGGGTTGTGGCTGCTGTCCGGCGTTGCGGTGAATTCAAGAATCGCGGACGGTCTGAAGCGCGCGAGGGTGTCGAATGAAAGATCGGTCCGGGCATTGTGCGCTTCGTCCACGATTACCACAGGGCGATGAATCCTCATCACGTTCGCGAGCGAATATGGAGTCAGGCCGTCTTTATCCTTAGCGAGCTTATCTGCAATCTCTTGCGGCAAGCTTTTGAAATGGTGGTCCAGCGCGCCCGAGCTTTCGTAAACTTTGCGGCCGTCCTTGTCCTCAACCCGGAACGCCTGGAGCGTGGCCACGATGATCACGGTCGAACCGAGCACATCGCCCTGATTTAAATAGAGCGCTTCCCCGATGTCCTTGATCGTAACAGCCCCGAGGTCGCTCTCCAACGCCTGCAAGTACGGATGGCTTTGGTCTCTCAACGCGGTCAGAGTCTGTTCTTTGATGGCGTTCGATGGAACCAGCCAGAGGACGAGGGAATTTTCCTTTTTCAGATATTCTTTGTTCGCCACCGCGATGGCGTGACACGCAAGCAGTGTTTTTCCCCCGCCCGTAGGTAGACGCAGGCACACGTATGGGATGTCGGCCAATTCCGACGGCTCTTTGATCGGTCGGTACGGAATGCCCTGCTCCCACAACTGGCGCGTAGTCTGATAGAACGCCGCGTCTGCATCTTGTGTGCGCTCGCACTCGCGCAGGTATGTGCGGAGAGATTCCAGCGCCTTTTCCTGATAGTCCTTAAGCGACAGCATCAGCGAGTCCTTATCTCATATGGGGTCTGTCTGAAAATGACATTTTCCCGCTTCAACCTCTGCGGGCTGAGCCTGCAAGCAGTACCGTAAACCACCTTCACCCCGTTGTGAGGCGGCAGATTGCTCAACACCTCGCCGGTCAGCACATTCCCGCTTGAAGGTTGTTTGTCGCCCAGTACGCCGTTATAAAGCAGGTAAATCGCAGTACCGTTATACACGCCAAGCAACGGCGTCTTTCCCGTGACGCGTTTTGGTATTGGCTGACCCGTCTCGGTGAAGAACACATGCGCCGCTAGATCGGTGAAAGTCACCTTTTCATGGATATTACCCTTTTCATCAAAGAGGGGCTCAGCAAGAGTACAATACCGATACCCCCCGCCCAAGCCTGCATTATCTCCATATCCACTAATAGCAAGACTCACCCGCTTTGCTGTTACATCGAGGCAAATTTTTTCATCCATCTCAACTAAAATGAACTGCCGATTCCCAGTGTCTTGTTTATTTAATTTCAGCATTGCATGCCCAGTGGTTCCTGTACCTGCAAACGAGTCAAGTATAATGTCACCGGGTTTTGTGGCAATTTCTAATATGCGCTTTATTAAGCGTAGCGGTTTGGGTGTCTCAAATGCAGCTACTTTTCCAAATAACGCATGTATTTCCTTCTTTGCCTCATCTGTATGACCGACATCATCATGAGGCCACCAGGTCCAAGGAACAAAACCTTCAATCTCTGTCATATACCTGATGACATTCGGCTGAGAATTCCCCTTTTTCCCAAAATAAATTCTCCCCTCTGCTCTTAGTTTTTCAAACGTTTTTTGCGATAATGACCAGCAGCGCCCAGTGGGAGGTTTAAATACTTTACCGCTCGGCGTTGTGATTTCATAGAATTGGTCTTCTGTCGCGTGGCCTTCCTGAGCTGTCATAGGAATTGGTCGCCAGCGGCCGCGAGAATCATTGTTGGGATTTTTATAAACCTTTGTCTGCTTTTCATCCGGTGTTACAAGATTACGCTGTTTCTTAAAGAGACCTGGGTTTAACGCATAGACAACAATATACTCATGCACATCACCGATTGCTTCGCGATTTTCGCGAGAATACCTTTTTTGCCAAACATTGGCTGCCACAAACTTTTCTCGTCCAAATATTTCATCCATCAGATTTCTAAGGTGGTGTATTTCAGAATCGTCTATTGAAATCCAAATAGAACCGTCTTCTCGTAAAAATTCTTTAAGCAACATCAAGCGTGGATACATCATACAAAGCCATTTGTCGTGCCTTGTTAAATCAGCGAATTCAGGTCCAACGACTTTACCGAGCCATTGACCAATTTCCAAACTGTTGACGTTATCATTATAAACCCAGCTTTCTTCACCAGTGTTGTAGGGCGGATCAATGCAAACGCATTTTACCTTTCCGGCGTAGTAAGGCAGAAGCGCTTTGAGGGCAAGAAGGTTGTCGCCTTGGACGATCAGATTACCAGCGTCGGAATCACCGGTGGACAGGCTATTGTCGCACCGCAGCAGCCGGTACGGCACTTCCCTGTGATGGTTGATTACGGACTTTTTTCCAATCCAATCAAGCGTGGGCATAAATTCCGTTCATCATTTGAGGTATTAACATGAGATTGAAAAATAACGTACTATAAACGGCGGGAAATGTAAAGGGGTTTGAGCTTTATATACAAAACACGAAGGCGGACAACAACTTGCTTCTTGATTTGTCAAAACAGCACAGGACAACAATAACCGCCCACTGCACCATTGGCCACTATGGAAAGCAGTGGGTTTCAATAATACAGACAAGTTTAACTGGTTTTCCTATTGTAAGGAGACTGATTGGTTGGCTTCAGAGAAATACCTTTCTCGCTCGCTTTTGTCCGGACTGCATCTTCTGTACGGCCAACTTTGAGTCCGATAACTCGTGTCGGCGTGTTCGCTTTCGCCAATTTTTGAACCGTTGCAACTTCACCAGGTGTCCATACTTTCCCTGAGTTCCTTGTTGACTTTGACATTCTTGATCTCCTCTCCATGGCCATGATTCGTTAGTTAATCGTCCTTCTGTTTGCTCTTGCCGATGCTCAACGAGCTTAAAAACCTTTCGCTGGCGATGCGTCCTTTTCTGCCTTGTTATAAATATGCAGCTGTTCGTTTGCTGATATTATCATAATGAAGCGGTCGTATCTGTGTTCATCTACAATCTACAGAACCCGCAGATCATTCAACAGGCAAAACATACTCAAGTTCCCTCCCCATCACGCTTCGCAGCCACAATGGCTCGCACCTGCCCTTTCCAGCCTGTCTTGTGAATAACCCGTTCAAAGTCAGTGCCATATCTATGCGAGATGAGGTCAATCCGACTTCGTTTGCTAAGCTCCTTCCAATTATCGAATAGGATGTAAACAGCATTACCATATTGGATGTTCTCAAAGACAACGAGATTATCTTCAAGAAGAGCACCGAAATATCTTCTAAAACCACTGCTGCCAAACACCAATTTTTTCGGCTTCAGGCTCATGAAAAAATCATACCGCAGTCCAGCAACTTCCTTCTCTTCAGCCGTCGGCGATCTGTCGGGGAAAATCCGCGCAACCACATCCTCACGACTTCCAGGTGGTAGAAGTTGCCAGGAAACATGCAGCGATTTCATATAGTCGCTTAAAGCTGTATCAGCCAGCTCTATACCGCAAGCCCCAACGTTTTCCTGTAAGAGGTTCAAGTTCTCGAACAACCTTTTATTGAATTGTTTGCTAGTCTTCTCCAATACCTCGTTGACCTTGAATGCTATCACATAGCCTGGTAAACCGGGTTCTGTGTTTTTGCACTTTACTGAAATTGCGAGTTCTCGTGGGGGATCGAAGTCACGCGGATATTTTTCGTTAGGAAGATCAACCGTATGAGTGCCATAATTACCCCAATTCGGTGCCTCCACTGAACGATAGTATGTTTCCTTAGGAAGGTCCTTGCGGATAATTACCAAACCCTCGACATTCTTTCGCGAGAACTTACCTTGGGAAGCAGTTGGAATCACGGACTCGGGAACCTTGAGACCATCGTTTGTCAGCATAATTCCGAGATGCTTTAACTGCCCAGCCGCTAAAATATTTGCCCTAAACATTACCGCGCAGCCCGCTACGACATCGCTCGTTTTGATCGTTTTTAATTTAGCGACAATTTCTGCAGGAATTTTGCGAAAATTCTTTTTCATTTGTCCTCCTCATGTAGCTTGCCAATGCCCGGCACGCATCGGCCGCCACCAACATCTGCGTAATAATAGTTGACATGTTCTCTCAAAAGATTTTTTTACCCACAATATTCAAGCCCTTTGATAATAGGCCAGCTCTGTCCGGTAACCACTCAGCTCAGAGAAGATTTTGCTGCATTAGAGAGATTTACCGCAGCCTTAGCGGCATCCGTTATTTCGTCAGCTGGCGTAACTGTTAGTTTGTGACTGTCATAAATCCGGCCGGGAGGACATGCGATTGTAGTGAGAGTATCTCCGCAGAGCTTGGCGAGTGGCTTATTGGTCTCCGCAGCTGAGCCAATCTCAGCCATTTGCTTGTGAAAACCTAAAAAAGATGCGGCAATCGCAGACTTATATCCGTAGTCCTCCTCTAGCCGCTTCGCCAGAGCCGACTCCCGGCTTGCATGTAGGGCCAGCCATACCAACGCCGCCACAACTGGTAGACGAGATAACCACATGCGCAGCACTTCATCATACGTCGGGGTTGTTGCTGCCCCACCTGCCCCACCTGTCCCACCATGATAGAGTGCCCACAAGCCCGTAATGGTCAGCATTATAATTGCCAGTAATGAGCTGACGAAAATCCACTGCCAACGGTTATGTGGCTTTAAAAAGGTTTTGCGTCGATCATCGAAGGCATGGGCAAGGCCTGCGCTTGTCGCACCTGGGAGTAGGTCTGTGATTGTCTTCAATTGAATTGCGCACTGCGATTCGAGCTCAGCAAGTCGCTGCTCGTATGCTGCTACGCGTGCTTCCACTTCAGCGGACTTATCGGCCAAACCCTTTATCAGAGCGGTTGAGTCCTCTGCTGCCTTTCGTACATTAACGACTGCTGCCGCATCAGTTTCAACGGTCCCTTTGCTTTTTTGAATATCCAGGAGTAGCGATGCCGCACTATCTGCCGCCGTCTGAGCGCGTGAATTCTGGCCTTCTGCTGCGGTCGCTTGTTGAGTCGCAGCAGTGAGGACACGGTCAAGATTGCCCCGTACCGCATCTGCGTGCTCCTGAGCCTGTTGAATATGATCCGACTTTGTTGCAATCACAGCTTGATCATCTGTTATCTTCGTTTTTGCCGCAACTGCTTGAGTAGTAGCATTTGCGATGTCTGAAAGCTTAGCTTGGGCGTCTGTAAGGGCAGCTGCTATAAGCCTTTGAGATTCTGCAGCTGCTGTAGATGCAGACTTAGCTGATTCGACGAACTCCGAGATCGTAGCCATTCTGGCTTGGGCTTCCTTCAATATTTCCTCGATGCTATGTTGTTCAGTCGGGACGTTGGTTCCTTCGGATAACGTTGGGGTTGGTGAATTTGTATTGCCAGACATAAACATTACCTCCAATTGCAAAGTGACTTGTTGTTTGTGTAGCGGTTCGTCTCCCTGATATTTGATCTATCCCAAACACCTTCCCTGGTTTTCATCGTGATGCCCGTCCTCTGCGAACGCGTCGAAAGTCCCACTCTAAATACTAAGTTCGTCCGCGTAATTGTAAGATATTATTTGACCAAGTGCTGTTTCCTTGTACGCCTTTTCCTCATGTGAATACTCGCTAATAGCCTTAGAGCTCATACTTTGGAAATGCTCTTTAACAAAGAGGAGTGTCTTTAATTCAGCATCAGAAAACAGCGAGAGATCCGGCTTCCTTTCAGAAACGAGTTTTTCTCCGCAATGGTCGGCAAAGCAAACCTCTTCTATTCTAATGGCGCGATCATTAACCAGTGAAGCGAAATAGTACTCGTAGTTATCCGGCACCGGGCCAAGAGGTAAATGCACGTAACGAAGTCCGGTTATCGATACGCTCGTATCCTTATAATTCTTGAAGTCAGCATAAAAGAGAAACTTATTGAGTCTCGTCTTGAAAGTGCCCTCATCCTTGCAGAAAAAAAGAATCGTATTGAACAATTTGGCGAGATCGAGCTTCTTAAAGCCGCTCAATTCATCGGGCGAATAATTGCCGAACCGGTCTAGGTAAATCTTCTCAAACGTGCAGCTTTCCGCGTCGACGATCTTAAGTTCCTTGATAATCCGGTCTCGTTTGTCGTCGGAGCTTATCGCATCCGGATTTTGTTGAAGCAGCTTTAAGAGATTGTGCGGTTCCATGGTGAGCCGAAGGGCCTTTTCATGCGCGTCGGCCTGGAGCGCCCCGTTTTCGTAGCGGCTCAGCGTGGCGAGTCCCCATCCAAGGAGCTTGCTCATCTCCTGCTGCGTGAAGCCGTACCTTTCCCGCTGTTCACGAATCTCTTCAGGTTGAAGCATGCTATGACGCTTGCGATATTCCCGGTATGCTTGCTCAATCGGATCAACAGTGGATTTGGGCGCTCTAAATTCGTTCCCACACTCTAGACATTTCAGATATT
>Ga0315281_10000832_pt1 | contig 44479 bp, 37 predicted proteins | sample YL17G07_0_MG_FD_204540 | JGI IMG/M metagenome (GOLD analysis project Ga0315281, IMG submission 204540) | Sediment microbial communities from Yellowstone Lake, YNP, Wyoming, USA - YL17G07_0 | ecosystem: Environmental > Aquatic > Freshwater > Lake > Sediment | place: USA: Wyoming | collected...
ACACGTTTGTAGAGAGCGAAGAACTTTGACAACTAAATACTGCTCAAGCGGACGAAGCTCACATGATTTTTATATCGGAGTACTTTCGCCCTCTTAAGCAGGGTGTGATCGTGAAAGCGATAACACTTGATTTCGAGAAGAAGTTTTGACGCGACGTCTCCCGCAAGGAGCGAATCAACTCAGACTCTAATCGAACGACCGCGCGTAACGGTTGATGCTCTGCTGAGAGGCAGGGAAGAAACGCAAACCCGACGCTCCTACCGCGTCGGCCACCCTCTACAAACGTCGGGGGTAGGCCCGACAAAGTTCATGGAGCCGCTGGTCAAGCTTAATAAGCGCAGCGGAAAATCAGAAAATGAAGATCAGCCACATTGTTTCGGTCGGTTCGGTCGACGGCGTCTGCACCTCGGCCGCTCTGCTCCGCCTCATCGGCTCGAGCTCGAACGACATCGGCCTGCAGTTCACGCAGGCGTTCACGGTCGACAAGATCGACGTCGCGAAGTGGCCGGCCGGGCAGAAGGTGGCGTTCGTGGACCTCGCGGTGAACAACCGCGACAAGGCCATGACCGCCGACTTCGTCCGCCGCGTCCGCGAGGCGGGCCACGAGATCGTGGCCGTCATCGACGAGCACAGCCGCGAGGACTGGCTCGAGGTGCTCGGCACCTTCAACGGCCTCGAGATCGAGCCGCAGAGCCAGGCCGCCGGGAATTTCAAGTCCTCCGGCGCGATCCTGAAGGCGACCATCGGGGCGGATGCCGACGACCACGCGATCGAGTTGCTCGACGCGGCCGACGCCGGCGACCGCATGGACTTCACGACCCGCTTCGGCAGTTTTGTGAACCAGGCGGTCAAGAGCGACATCGGCAACGACGCCCGGCGCGTCCACCTCGCCCGGCATTTCGCCACGAGCAACGAGCCGGATTCGACCATCCAGGGCTGGATGGCGGAGTACGAGGAGATCCTGGCGAACCACAAGCAGATCGTGGACGCCAAGATCGATCTCGGCGACGGCATCGTGCGGGTCGTGGCCACCGGCAAGAAGGTGGACATGACGACCCTCATGAGCGGCCTCTACAAGGGAGGTGCGAAGGTGGTCGTCCTCGAGGGCGAGCAGTTCAACAAGGCCGCCGGGTGCAAGATGCGCATGGTCTCGTTCGGGGCTTCCGACCAGAAGCTCGACCTGCTCACGCCGGTCAAGGCTGTCGTCGCCTCGGCGTCCGGATTCACCAACAAAGTGAACGTCGATCCCGAGCACGAGGAGGCCGCGCTCGCCGCCGTCCGGACCGCGCTGAAGAGCTAGCCCTAGCTCACAGCACCTCTCCCGACACACACGAGGTTGTCGGAATAAAAGAGGCATCTAACCTCAACACGTAGTACCTTATCGTTCTTTCTTAGCACTCAGCGGGAAGCGAAATAGATTGCACATCTACTCGCTTCCCTCCTGAACTGAATCGCTGATTACAAAATCAGAAATTCTGACAGGAAAAAATAAATCATCTCGAGAAAACGCCAGGCGAAAAAATCGTCCGGCGTTTTCTCGAGAGAGACGATAGGTGGAGTATCGAAAAACTCCGCGTCACTTCGGGCCTCCCTGCCCGCATGCCTGTAGGCCAAAAAGCCGAAAGGAAGTCAGCCTTGAAAAGCTGGCCGAGCAGGGTGGGAATAGCCGTAAGGCACCCCTGACTCGCTCGAGGAGACACCATGAAGAACGGAAATGGAAGCAACGGCGCGCAGCTCCCCGTCATCGGTTTCGAGAAGCAGATTCTCGAGACGGTGAAGGGGTCGGCGGTGACCATCATCACCGCCGAGACCGGAGCGGGGAAGTCGACCCAGGTCCCGCAGTTCCTCGCGAACGCGGGTTACCGAGTGGTCGTGACCCAGCCCCGGCGGCTCGCCGCCCGCGCGCTCGCCCAGCGCGTGGCTCAGGAAATGGGAACGCGGTTGGGTGACCGCGTCGGCTTCCGAACGGCCGAGGAGCGTTCGGACTCCGCTGCAACGGAGGTGCTGTTTGTGACGGATGGGCTGCAGCTCGTCCGTGAGCTCGCCGGTCAGGGCGGGACGGGTCGCAAGACCGTCCTCGTCCTCGACGAGGTGCACGAGTGGAACATGAACATCGAGGTGTTGATCGCGTGGGTTAAGTCCCGCATCAACGCTGGCGATGATCTCCGCTGTGTCCTCATGTCGGCGACGCTCGACGCGGATCGGTTGGCTTCCTTCTACAACGGTGCGCCGGTGATCAGTGTCCCTGGTCGCCTGTTCCCGGTGGAGAAGAAGTCGGCTGCAGCCCGCGACTTGGTCGCCGAGGCGGTGAGCCTCGCCAAGCAGGGAAGGAACGTGCTGGTCTTCCAGCCGGGCAAACGTGAGATCGCCGACACCGTCGGTCAGATCGAGCGTGAACTCGGCGAGAAGGCGCTCGTCCTGCCCCTGCACGGCGAGCTCGAGCCGAGTGAGCAGCAGCGCTGCTTCGCTCCGCCTCCGGCCGGGAAGGTGAAGGTCATCGTGTCGACGAACGTGGCGCAAACCAGCGTCACGATCCCCGACATCGATGCCGTCATCGATTCCGGAATCGAGAGGCGGGTCGAGCTGGCCGATGGGATCGAGGGACTCTACCTCAAGCCCATCAGCCAGGCAGACTGCAGCCAGCGCGCGGGTCGCGCCGGTCGGACGAAGGCGGGCGTGTACGTCCTCTGCTCGGAAACGGGCATGACGGATCGCCAGCCCTACCCGACGGCGGAGATCATGCGGTCGCGGCTCGATCAGATGGTTCTGCGTTTGGCGGTGCAGGGATTCGACGCTACCAAGCTCGAGTTCTTCCACCAGCCCGACAAGGACACGCTGGTCGACGCCCGTCGCGCGCTCGTGGCGCTGGGCGCAATGTCCAGCGAGGCGAACGTCACCAAGATCGGCCGTCGCATGGCGCGCTTCTCGGTGAGCTGCGAGTACGCTCGCATGCTCATCGAAGCGGAGCGCCATGGCGTGGTCGAGCAGGTGGCGACCATCGCCGGCTGCCTCGAGGCTGGCGACATCCGCGGCCGCGAAGGTCAGTGGAGGTCGCTCACTCAGGAGTCCAAGTCGGACCTTCTCGCTACCCTCGACGTTTTCGAAAAGGGTAAGGAGATGAAGGGACGCAACGGACAGTCCAAGGCGGAAGCCCTCCGTGAGGCGGGCATCTTCGTCAAGGATTTCTTCCGCGCGGACGAACTCCGCCGGAAGCTCCTGGACGCGACGCGCAGCGAGGTCCGTTCCGACTCCACGAAGTTCGCTTCAAAGGAGGAGGAGCGGCAGGCGATTCTCAAGGCCTGCATCGCCGGCATGGTGGACCACCTGTATCGGAGCCAGTACGGCCGGTACATCAATGGTTCGCCGGTCGAGCGTGAGCTCGCGCGTGAGTCGGTGGTGCGTGGCGGCCCCGAGTGGTTGGTCGGTCTGCCGAAGGACATCCAGATCAAGGATCGTCGGGGTCGTCTCATGACCCTGCGCCTCGTCTCGATGGCCACGGCGGTCGATCCGACCTGGCTCGCGGAAGTCGCGCCCCAGCTCGTGGAGAGGAAGACCTCCCTCCGTCCTTACTTCGATCCCGCGAAGGACTCTGTCGTTTCAACGACCGAGACCTACTTCAACGGACAGAAGATCAAGGAGGAAGTGGTCACCGATCCCGAGCACGCCGAAGCGGCGAACATCTTCTGCACGTGGCTCGCGTCGCAGATGGTGTAGTTCGAAAAAAAAGAGCAAGGAGATGAGAAGACTCCTTGAAAAATAATTCTTCTCAAAACACTCTATCTCCCTGCCGCCTGGATTGCACATCCATTCGGCAGGGACATCTAACGGATCCCTGAGCAATGCTGTTCGGGAATCCTGAGATGTCATCAATCGCAACCCGCTGGACGCGGGAGAGGAGAACGTCATGGAAGCCATGGAAATCGTTTCCCGCAACAAGTCGCAGCAGGTTCGTGCGCGTGAGCTCAACACGCGCGCCGGCGAAGCGATCTTCACGGTGATGAACCGTGACGAGGTCGAGCGCTGGCTCAAGGAGCGTCTCGCAGGAGCGCGGCGGATGGGTGAGGTGAAGAGCCTCGCCGCCATCGCGTTCCCGGAGCTCGAGCAAGGGATGATCGATCTGGTCGTGGGTGAGAACCCCGACGAGATCATCGTTCTCGGCAAGGGCATCAAGGTCGAGTACCGCGACGGGTATGCCCCGCGCGTCACCCTCGACCGCGAGACGATCACCGCGCACGGTTGGCGAGAGCTGCCGGACGCGGGGGTCAAACTCCCGGGCGGCAGGCTGGTCGAGGTCGTGGTCAGTTTCGGCTACTACGACACGGTCAGCGGCCAGAACATTCCGGAGCTTAAGTCGCGTTGCGTGAGCAAGGCGAACAAGAGCCTGTGGGACAACTGGCCGACGGAAGGCCGTCCCGCCATCGCGTTGCCGGACCCCGCAGATCCGACGTCGGTCGTGCCCGAGATCATCGAGTGCCAGTACGGCGTCTCGGTCATCGACGGCTCGTCGCTCGTCGCCTTCGGTGTGGTCGCCCTCAAGGGCTATCGGTACTACTCCTCGGATCCCTATTTCGAGGGCAAGTGGTTCCAGGTTCGTGAGGAGGCCGACGCGACGCGTACGAAGTCCGCCGCCAAGCTCGAGGAAATCCGCAAGGAGGCCATCGAGCAGAAGCGCATGGACGACGTCCGCAAGACGGCCGAGGCGGCACAGGAGTCGCTCCGGAGCGTCCAGTCCCGCGAGGGTTGGTACGATCTGGACGGCGACCTCCGCTCGCGCGTCGACAGCAAGCGCTACGAGTACCTGCCGTCCGGACTGGAAGACCTCCAGACCTGGACGCAGAACACGAACGCGCTCGTTGCCGAGGTCGAGGCCGCTTTCACGGCCAAGGCCGACGCGAAGGCGGCGGAAGACGCGCGAATCGCCGCAGCCGAGAAGAGCGGGCACCTCGTGCGCAAGCTCGAGGTCACCTGTGACACTCGCTACGGTCGCGGTCACGTGTGGGTCATCCGGCCCGACGGCACCGTGCGCGAGCACGACGGATACGGTGACGGTGGTCGCCGCCGCTACACCTGCTATGCGTGGAACATGATCAGCGATGAGCTGGTCATCGTCCACGACGCCAGCGTGAGCGGTGTCGACAGCTTCACCGGTCAGACTGGAATCGTCTGGCGGCCGATGGAGGTCACGCAGGCTCAGATCGCCACGGTCGAAAGGCTGGAGGGCGAGCATGGGCTGGGCGGCACCTTCGAGGTCGATCCGAGCCTCGTCGCGAAGAGGGCGAAGATGATGGACGAAATCCGCAAGGAGATCGTTCGCGTCTCGCCCGACGAGAACGTGCAGGATCTCAAGTTCCTGAACGTCTCCAGCGCCGACGGTTATCAAACGCGCCACGAGAATCCGCGCCGGCTGGTCAACTGGGCCAACCCCTTCAGCGCAAGCTGCGAGGGTCGGGAAGCCCAGGTCGTGAAGTCGGTCCGCTGCGCCGACGGGATGGTCGAGTTCCTCGCCTACGAAAAGTGGGGGACGACCAACCTGAACGTCCGCTGGCGGACGCTGACCGACGAGGAGAAGGCCACTCCGGCACCGAAGCAGGCAGCGCCCAAGGCCGATGCCAAGCCCGCGAGCTCCGAGCAGGTCACGACCTCGCTCGACGCCCTCAAGGCAAAGTTCGGCGGCAGCAAGAAGCGCTAGCAACTCATGCGAAGTTCCCTTGACTTCGCTGAAAACTTAAAGGGAAAGGAGATTGACAGCTCCTTGAAAAACAATCTGTCTACACTCTATCTCAGGGGAAGGGTAAGATCGCACATCTTGTCTTTCCCTCCTGACTAGAAATTCGGATCACTCTGATCAGAGTTTCTTACAGGAATCTTCAGACATCTTTTCATCTGTTATACTCAACATAAGCGAGCATCCAGACAGCGTCTCTAAGCTCGCCCCTCTACAACAGTCCACGGCAAGTATGCGTTCGGAGAGGGAGAACTCATCAGACTCTCTCCGATGAACTACTCGCTTCGAATAAATGCAAACCGTGGGCTGCTGTGGGAGGAGGTTAAAAAACACCGATTAAACTCCGGTGTTTTTTGATTGAGTCAGGAAAGATTTGATCTTGTAGGTATTTTGGTCTAAACTCTCAGTAATTCTTATGTCCCTCGAGCAAAATCCCTTCTTCTTGAAGAAAAAGTACGGCGATCTCCATACCGCCACGGAAGTCACCCAAGCCGCACGACGTAAGGAGGCTCGAACAGGAGAAAGGGTCCCACAGGATCCGGCTGCTCGTATTCAGAATTATCTTGATCGTTTTAAAGAAATCACGGATCGCAAAAATCCAGAAGAACGAGAACGTGGCGTTGAGGCCATCAAACGTCTTTTGTATCGAACCGCTATCGTCAAAGCAGAAGACATCCCGGAATCATATTGGGATGGTCAGCGTCGTATGGCCCGTGAACAAGGACACGGTGATATTGAAGTAACAGATGAGCTGAAAGAGCAGCAAGCAGAAATCATTATCACCGATCAAAAGAGTACCCTTGATAATTGGATTGAGTACCTCGCCTCTCAAGATGCTCCGTATCCTGATTGGTTAAAGTATTGGACGACAAGAAGCGTCCTCGGCATGGGTGAATTCGACAAAGAAAAGAAAGCCTTTACCAAACGCACAAAAGGAACTGTAAAACCTTTTCCGGATATCAACCGTGAAGCGCTCGCATACGTTTTGGATGCCGTAGAAAAGAAATACGCCAAGCAGCACATCAACCTTGCAACTCTCGAAGAAGACGATCGCAAGAAATTTGAGACGCTTCTCAAAGAAGAAAGTTTCCCAAGGCTCTACGCTTGGGCGATTGAGAAGGTCACGCCAGCATCTGTTGAGCTTCTTACTGTAACGGATGGTAAATGGGTCAAATATCCCAAAGGTGCAGATCACATGTCACTCGTCGAATCACTCCAAGGACACGGAACCGGTTGGTGCACGGCTGGAGAATCGACAGCGCAAGCCCAACTTCAGGGCGGTGACTTTTACGTTTACTACTCTTTCGATGAAAAAGGGAAGGCGAGAATCCCTCGCGCGGCCATTCGCATGCAGGAAGGTAGCATCGCCGAAGTTCGTGGGATTGCCAACGATCAAAATCTCGATCCGTATATCGGAGATGTGGTGCAAAAGAAAATGGGCGAATTTCCTGATGGCAAAGCCTACGAGAAGAAGGCTGGCGACATGAAACAGCTCACGACTGTTGAAAAGAAGGTGCAAGCCGGTAAACAATTGGGCAAAGATGAGCTGGTGTTTCTTTACGAGATCAAGAGCAAGATCGAGGGCTTCGGCTATGGACGTGATCCTCGCGTTGATGAACTTCGATCGCAGCGGAATCCCATGGTAGATATGCCGGTTGTATTTGAGTGCGAGCAAAAACAAATTGCGAGAAGCCCGCAGGAAGTGAACGAGCTCACGAAAGCATATGTCGGCCCTCTGTTTCCCGGCATCTTCAAGGTGCTAGGTCATCTGGAACATGTGTATACTGCTTTTCCTGAAGGTAGGATCGTCCAATATAACGTTGAGATCGGTGGGCAAACCGAGAAGCAACTCGAGGCCGCTCTTGAACGAGCTGGTTTCAAGATTTCTGATTACGCTCGTCACATGATGAAGCAAAAGGAATTCAAAACGGCCAAAGATCCAGAACAAGCAGATCTTGTACGGCTTCAGGTTGGCGATCTCTTTGGTGATCAAGACGCTCATACGACGGATGATATCTATAAGAAAGCCGACCAGCTGGGCTTAGAACTTTGTCCCGCAGAAGTAGGTCCGCACCTTCGTCTTAAACTCAAAGATCAGCCCATGGGGGAATGGTTCCGTATTGCCATGAAGCAAATAACCGCTCCCGGCGGGAGCCTGAGCGTCTTCTCCCTTGAACACGGTGACGGTGGGCTGTGGCTGAGCTACTACTGGACGGGGCCTACGCGCGAGTGGGATCCGGAGGACAGGTTCGTCTTCCGTCTCCGCAAGTAATTCTTAAAATTTTTGTGACTTTTTAGTCCCTTTGATTCTTTGTTGCTTTGACCCTTTGAGCGAGATCATAGGCATTCCCATGAGTGAGGATGCCCAGATATGAGGCAAGAGTTTCTTTTGATTGGCTTTGTTTTACCTTTTTTATCATCCGACGTTTTGTTGATGTACGAAGGACGCGATGATGGGAAAAATGAACCCAACCCAAAAAATCCACGCCAGATGAAATAGTTTTGATAAAAACTTTTTTTGGATGGAGCGAAAGCTGAAGTTCGGTCTCAAGAAATTGGGAGATTTTTGGAAGGAGATCAACTAAGAAATCTTTACGCTCATGTAGAATGATAAAATCATCGGCATAGCGAACGTAGTGTTGAATTTTGAGTTTACGTTTCATGAATTGGTCGAATTTATTCATGTACACATTCACGAGAAGCTGGCTCGAGAGATTGCCGAGGGGCAGACCGATCGCGGGATTGTCGTGCGTGTGAAAGCTATCAATAATTTGTTCGAGTAGGCTCAATATCGCAGTATCCTTGATGTGCCATCTCAAAATGGTTTTGAGTGTTTCATGATTGATGTTGGCAAAGAATTTTCTGATGTCACATTTCAATACCCAGACGGTTCGTGTATGATTTTTTGATACTTCCCTTGCAAATTCCCGAAAACGGTTGTTTGCTCGTTGGGTACCTTTCCCAAGGCGACAAGAATACGAATCATGAATGAATTGTCGATCAAAGTAGGGGTAAAGAATTCTGCAAATGGCGTGATGAACAAGGCGATCACGAACACTTGCTTTGTGGATCTCTCGCGGCTTTGGATCGTTGATCTTAAAGGCGTAATAGGGACCATGTCGATAGGTTCTCTCGGCTAATTCCCGCTGAAGCGTGAGGATATTATCCATGAATTGAACAGAAAATTCGGCGACATCCTTGCGTTTTTTCTTGCCATCTAAGAATTCCTCCCACGAATCGAGCAAGTTTTCCACAGAGATGATATCATCGTACACATGCGGCAGCCCGACTCCTCTCTCTCTCTCTCTCTCTCTCTCTCTCTCTCTCTCTCTACAAAGCCTCGATTTTGCATCGGATCAAAGAGGGATATCTGGTTTGGGTGAACATTGTTCCGCATATTCAGAAAGGAGCACGGTATACGTTGGGTGCGCGTATAGAGAATAAATTCTTGGATCTGCTCGAAGTCAGTTACGCTGCTTATTTTACGGACAAAGAAGCGAAAGGCCAAAAAATTTCAGAAGCTATTTTTATCCTAGATATTCTTAAGTTTTTTGTCTCAGTCGCATGGGAGGGAAAATTGCTCTCACATAAACAATTCGAGGATGTCGCCAAGAAACTCGAAGAGATCGGCAAGATGCTCGGAGGCTGGAAGAAGAGTTTGGAGAATCCCCAAAAGAAAAACCGCACCTTGTAGCGCGGAAAAGATGATACTTTCGGAGACGGAAGACGAACTTGTTCTTCGGATTCCACTTGTTCGTAGGCTTCGTCCAGTTGTTGTTCAGCCACAGCCCATCGTCATTGTGTTCAAGGTTGAAGACGTTCAGGTTCCCGTCGGGATCGGTTTGTGTGAAGTGCCATCCGAATCACTGCCTACGCAAATTGGCGTATGGCTGTATTTTATGCGCGATCGAGAATCGCCGAGCGCATCACACCAAGTATTTCTTTTTAATGACAAGCTGCACATCCTCTCTGCCAAGCCGTAACCGGACAGATTCTCAATTTGCAGTTGCCAGTGAGGTCTCGAACAGCCGTAGCCGTTTCACGATATAACCAAACTGGAGCGAGTATAGCAGATTGATTAGTTGAGGAGTAATCCCTTATAAAGGATGTATTTGAGCTATTTCCAAAGCCAAGCTACGGTACAGTCGCTTGTCAAGCACTTAAGCACTTATTCATTAGTTCCCGGCCTTCGAACCGCTTCGTGCCCTGCAAAGGGCGGCGTCTCCTTATATTGGGATGCGTTTACTGACGGCGCGGCGATGATGGGCTATGCTTTTTGAAGCGTCCTCTGATAGGATCGCTTTGCTCTTGTATATCGATACAAGGGCAGCATAGTGCCGTCCATCTGAAACCGCGAAGGCCAGTAAACCGATGCGGGAGTAGGGTGGGCGGTTTATGATCGAAAATGATGCGATCATCGAAAGTTTTTTGGTCTGGCTTGGCGGCAGTCGTTCGCCAGCGACAGTTCAGTCGTACAAGTTCGCTATTTATTCACTCACGAAGTATCTGAATGAGCTCGGCAAGGTGCTAACGGACTGCGACCTCGACGACCTCTCCAGATATCACATCTGGCTGGAGAACAGGGGATTACGAGGCGGTACGCGCGCTCTCTACATCACGTCCCTGCGTACGCTCTGGAAGTGGCTCTATCGTCAAGGCAAGGTAAAGATTAACGACGATCTGATTCCTGTTCCGCAAGGGGTCGAGAAAGAATCACATCCGTTTCTTGAACCGCAAGAGTTTCGTGCGATCATGAATCTCTACGACGAGATGTATCCGAAGGAGTTGCGCGATAAGACGATCGTCGCGTTCCTCTACAATACGGGCCTTCGCCTTGGGGAGATGTTGAATCTGAATATCGATTGCCTCGATATGAAAGAGCGCAAGGCGGTAGCGAAGACTTTCAAAAGAAAACATCACAAGCGAGAGGTCTATTGGGATGAGGAGACAAATCGATTGCTCGAGCGATGGCTGGAGGTACGGGAGAGGATTCTGGGCAGAAAGGACAGCGGTACCGAAGCGCTCTTTATCAGCTTCAATACGGCTACCGACCCCAAACGTATGGATCGGAGCGCAGTCCAGAAGACGTTTCGTGCGGCTCGCTTAAAACTTGGCATCGAAAAGCGAATCACGCCTCACTCATGCCGGCACGGATTCGCATCGCTTGGCGTCAAACGGAATGTGAATCTTCGCTACCTCCAAGTCATGATGGGGCATGCGAATATACGTTCGACCACCATCTATATGGGCTACAAGAACTCGGATGTCGAAAGCGAGTACCGGAAGATTTTCGAGACGCAATTCGAGGCTCAAGGGGACAAGCTGGCTAAAACAAAAACCGAAGGCGGTATGCTAATCGAACAAACTTATGCCGAGGCCGGAAAAATTGCAGCGGAATCTGCTAATCGTGAAAAAGTGTTCATCAGGTAGTACAATTCGGGAGGTCGCCGGCGAGTTCAACCTCCATTGGACGACGATCCATAAAATCGTCCAACGACATCGCCGCAACGCTCGCCAAGGCCATACCTTGGCGAAACTTGCCTAGAGACCCCTTCAGACCCTCAATACTTGACGAAAGCTCAAGTAGGTAGTATATTTTAAGCAAGGTTGGGAGCATTTTTACATAAATTGCCGCCAGTGAGCGGCCCGATGAAAAGGTTTGCACCGTGAACCTTAGTGGAGCAAACGTTAAGCTTGCGACACCCTGAGCAACGCCGAAGGGTGGTCAAAGCGCTAACCCTCACCCCAACCCTCTCCCATCGGATGGGCGAGGGGGCCGAACAAAACAATAAACCCTCCGAGAACCGGAGGGTTTTGAGTTGAGCGCGCCTGACGGCGCGGTCAGCGTTCGGCGGCCATGATCTGCTCGAGCACCCGGGACCAATCTTTGGCCCCGTCGGCGGTCATGGGCGAGTGCATGATGAGGACGGCCGTGCCGTTCACCACGAGTTTTCGGTCGCCATGAAACCAGTCCACGGCCGCGCTCATGGGGTGGTTGTGGTGGTTCATGTCCGTGGCCACGGCGATCCGCTCTACGCTGCCGGCAAGCGCCAGCACCAGGGGGAAGCCGATGGCGATTTCGCGTCCCAGGTGCTCGGCGCAGGCTTCTGCGCCGAGGGTGGTGCTTTCGGCAGGCATGAGCAGGTCCAGGAGGGTAATTTGGAAATCGCCTTGCTCAGCGCGCCGATTTCGGCGACGAGCTGGACCACGAATGAGGGCTGGCCCTCATCCTCGACCAGAGCCACGGCTTTCACGCGCTCCGGGGACCGGGCAGCGAATGCCTTTGCCACGTCTCGTTCGCTCTTGGTGAAGTGAGCGATGAGAATGCGCGTCCTCTCGGTCTCCTTGAGCGCACGGAGAGCGTCGTCCACGCGGTTGAACACCGCGACGTCGGCCTCGACATCCTGTGCGTCGACCATCTGGTCTACGATCACCACTCCGGTGAGGGTGGTAGCGACCTGCTTGACCGCCATGGCGAGCGGGTTGGTTGCATAATGGCTGTCGAACTTCACAAAAAGAGTCGGCTTGCTCATCATTTTTCTCCTGAGTTTGGTTGTCCTGCCACGCGAGACACTCATCAACCGATGAGTGTTTTGCTATCTGAAAAAATGGCTGTTTTAGCACAAATTCAGGCTTACTATCTTTGAGTGACGAGTTCGATAGTAAAAATCCCAACAATTCGCGTTTTTCATCGGGGTTGGCTTTTTCAAATAGTTTTCCTGCATTTTTCGATAGTTCTAAAATTTTACGGCCAAATTCGTAATAACCGATGTCGGCGTTGTTGTGTAAGGCGATACGTTCCGCAAGATCGTCGAGGCGATTTTTGTACTCGGCATACTTTGAATCGTAGAAGTCGTCCGTAACGCGACCGTCGAGTTTATCCTCGTACATCTTGTCGAGCCTATTTTTGAGCGTGGAGTGCTCCCGAATAAGCATGTCGTAGTCTTTGTCGTGGGTCGCCCGTTTTTCCTCTAGTGACTGTTTTAGGCCAGCGACAACGTAGGCGTGGCCGTTCTCGCTCAAACGGATGCTGTCGAGCAGTTTCTGAACTTCGGCATTGATCGTTTCTTCGCGGACGGGTTTTTGTGAGCAAACGGTCTCAAACTTCGTACAACGGTAGTAAACGTATTTCTGTTTCTTGATTTCAGCCGTGATTGTCCGCTTACACTCCCCGCAAGAGAATACGCCCTTATACACGAACGGCTTGATGTTGTGCCGCTTGCATCTGTTCACGTTCTTGCCGCTCAAAACGTTCTGTACGGTCTGCCACGTGTCCAAGTCTACAATCGGCTCATGCGTACCACCGTAGAGCTTTTTCTCCCAAAGAAATTTGCCGATATAGGAAGGATTTTGCAACAGCTTGGCGACGACAGACTTATTGAGCTTGACACGACCAATGGGCAAGTCTCTTGTCAGCTTCAAATCCTCAACGTACTGGATAATGCTTTTTAGGGAATGTTGACCCGTCGCGTAGATGCTGAAAATCGTTTGCACGAGCGGCTTGTTCTTTTCGTCAATCACGATGATCGACTTTTTTGTGATAGGGTCTTTCGCGTTCAAGTACCCAAGGGGAGCCTTGGCCGGATACTCCCCGAGCCGCAATTTTTCCTTGACGCCTTTTTCAACTTCTTCTTTAAGGTTGTCAATAAAACCCTTTGCCATGACCGTCTTGAGGCCGTGCATGAGCTTGTCTGATGCCTTGCTGTCTTTTCCGATGCTCTGGCCTTCTTTGACGAGATGCACGGTTACGTCACACTCTTTTATAAGCTCCTCGATAGTCACATAGTCGCGGAAGTTGCGATGCAAACGATCCGTCTTTTCGACGAGGATGAACTTGAGGCCGTGCTGGCGAACGTAGGCAAGCATTTTGTTGAACTCCTTGCGCCCCGCTTCTTTGGCCGTCTCCGCCTCCTCGAACTCTTTGACGACCGTTATAGCTGTTGTTACGTGCAAAGTCCCACAGAAGCCGTTTTTGAGCACCAAGCGAGTTGCCCAGCTCTTGCTGTTCACGGCTTGATACTCGGACATAGGTAACGGCTTTTTGCATAGATCATTCCAGACGTTTGCGCCTTTCGTTTTCGCCCTCGGGGAGAAAGTTCTCCGCGCTTATGACGCGCTGTCCGGTCTGTTCTTCGAGCTGGATGCGGGCACTTCGTGCGATTGAGCCGCCTTTTTTCGCCGCGATTTCGTTCCGCCCGTACCCTTCGGCATTTTCAGCCTTGGCTATTTGAGTCGTCGAAAGTTCCGCAAGCGCGGTAAAGATTAGTTCGGCCTCGGTCATGTTGTCGCGCAAGTTCTGGCGCTTCAGCCCTTTGACCTTTTTATGTTGACCAACCGTTATGCCCGACCATTCCTTATGTATCACGTTAGTCAGTTTGGCGTATTCAATTTTTTCTTTGACGCCGTGGCCGTTCCAGTAGTCCGTAAGCTTGTTACGCGCCTCCTGTCCGCGCATACGCCCCTCTATCCACTTTTCAGGCCTCCCCAAAGCCTGCCAGTTGCGTCGTGCCCGTATAACGGCCAGCTCTGGGTCTACGGTCTCTTGTAGCCGCTCATAGCCGACTTTGGCCAGCCACTGCTTGAATGGCTCGGCTTTGCGCGATGGAATTGACTGGATAATGCGTAAAGTGCCCCGTACATCGGCACAATTGACCTTTTGCCGCCCGCCCTTAGTTTCGATTGAAAGGGGGGTGACAATCTGTCCCCACCCTTCGCTTAAAATAGCGTCTCTTGAGCGCATTTTTTTGATGTAGTCGGTCGGGTTAGCGGTATCCGTGAGCACCCGAACAACGTCAGGAACGGCGAAATACCATTTATCGTCTTTTTCGCTCCATACCCGACGTACGGGATGGTCTTCGAAAATGACAATGGACTTTTGGCTGGATGGCTCATTTTTCTTACGTGGCATATTTGGTGGGGTTTATAACTTAGCCCGTAGTCGTCGCTCTTCCTCCCCCTGCGGAATGAGCTCGAAGTCAAAACGGTCGTTCAATCTCATGGTTGTGAGGCGCGTGCGCATTTGCGCGATTTTTCCCTTCATCCCGTTAATGCGGTTAAAAACCGCGTCCTTGTATTCGGTATCGGCATTTCCCATGAGTTGTTCGCCTTTGCTTTCTATGACATAGACGATCTCCAGCTCTTTGTTTTCGTTCTTACGGGCAATGATGAAGTCCGGCCGTATCTTTCCGCGTTGCCAACCCTGTACCGCGTACCAACCGTGTCCGACTTTGTTGCGAGCCCACCAAAGGACATTTTGGCTTTGTTCGATGTAACGTGCCACGCCGCTTTCGAGCGTATTCAACGAGCTGGGATCAACGTCTTCGTAGAGCGTGAGGGCGTATGACGATCCAAGATTATTTTCGATCATGTCAGTATCCGGCATGGCGTAGCCTATGGCCGGATCGTCCGATACGGCCAATTCCAGTTTGCCGTTCTTGAGCAACGCCTCAAAAACCGTTTCCTCCTGTGCCTTTTGGTGCGCCCGCAGGTGTTTTTCGAGTTCGCGTGCGATGTATCCCGCGTCGCTGTCCAAAACATCCTGCCCCGTAGTTTTGGCGATGACGGTAAATACCCTATGGGCGATGCCGTATGCGACAAAAACGTTTTCCACGGTTTCCGAAAGGCGGCGCGTGAGATACAAGGTGTCGAAGCGGACGGATTCGTTGACCGCCGTTTCACGCGCCCTAGTCTGACCCTCCAAACCGACGATCATCTCCAGTTGCGTCTTCTTCGTCTTGCCGACGGTCGGGAGCAGTTTCTTGGCCCACGCATCAATCTCCGCCGCGTTCCAGTCGATGCGCGGCTTTATGTCCGCGTCATAGGAAAACCGGCGCGTATGCTTGCCGTCCTTCAAAAGCCAAACGGGGAGAAAAAGCGACTCGGGATATTTCTGCAGGATGCTTTTTTTGATGCGGACGGGTCGGGGAGCTTTCAGGATTTGGCCGCCCGCGTCCCGTACCTCGATGCCGCTGTACACGTCCCCAAGCCCTTCGTCCTCAAAACCGTTTTTTACGTGGTCCAGCACCTCTTGGACATGACCGCTGGCGAAAAATACGTAGCTCTCGTCGAGATCCGCTACGCCCGTTTTTTTCGCATAGGGTTGTCGAAGAATACGGCCGACGAGTTGCGTCATGGATGAGCCGTTTCGCGAGTTTGGGATGACGCCCAGAATGTATGCAAATGAACAGTCCCAGCCCTCCTTGAGTGCCTCTTTGGTGATGATGTAGCGCACTTCGCTTTCTTTGGATAGAAGTTTTTGCGCCTTGATTTCGTCGAGCGTGCTCGATTTTACGGCAATCTGGTGCGCGGCCACGCCCGAAGCGATTAAAAGCTCCCGCACGTCCTCGCTATGCACGAATCCATGCCCGCGCTGATCCCTCCCCGTCCGCTCCACTTGGATGAGGGCTATCGGCCGGATGTAGACGCCCGCGTTAAGTTCGAGTTTGTGGGCTTTCTTTTCGAGCTCGTTCCTTTTCGCTTTTATGCCCGCAAGCATGGCACGCCAGTCGCCGTCGTGCGCCGGTGGGATGATGTGCAAGTCGAGCTTGATCATATCCTCGGCCTTGAGGTCGCGGCCCGTGACGGAAGATACGATGTTCATGCCGCGTTTGGGCGTGGCCGAAAGTCCGATGACCACCGACGGATTCAACCCGTCGAGCGTCGCTCGTGCGTTATCCGTGAACATCGTGTGGAACTCATCCACTATGATGAGCGGCTTCAGAGTGCGGATGGTATTGCCCAAACTCGTCTTAATTTGCTTTTGCGCAAGCAGGGTATCGGCTGTCGTGTCGAGGTTTGGGACGGTCTTCAGCATCTCCTGATGCAAATCATATCGGTTCTCTGGCGGGAAGAAGTCCGTATAGCCGCTGTCCTCAAACATCTTATTTGTGTCCCGCGTCGCGGACTGGATCATCAGCATCAGGATGACGAGGTTCTCTTCCACGTCTTGCCGCCGCAGGGTTTGGCCTTTTTCCAGAATGAGCGTGCGGTTGCCGCTGGCTTGATCCAAAAACTGCCGATACGGATGGCTTTTGTTCTGTAGGTTCTCGATGGTCTGCCTGTAAATTTGTTCGCGATGGGTTATCCAAACGACCAGTCCCGTCTTTTGTTTGGCCAAGATGTTCTGATAGGCACGGATCGTCTCGACTGCGACGAGCGTCTTGCCGCCGCCGGTGGGTATCTTAATGCAGACGCGCGGGTACATCTTACCCGCTCCGGTAACGGGCCTGTCCGGATACTGCCGATATTTTACGTTCGCCGCGAATCCCAAGGATACATAATCCGGCACGCCCGCCGACCTGTGCAAGTCCAAAAATCCGAAAAAATATTCAATGTCACCGATAACCCGTTTTTGATAGTCCTTAAGCATAGCTAGGCGGCTCTTTCGAAGAGGTTATACGGGATGCTCACGAACTTGATGTTATATTGTTCGAGCATCTCTTCGTCCAAATAGCACGCTGGCGCATAGACGACTTTTCGTCCCTTGTCTTTCTTGTGCGTTTCCTGCGCCCAGTCGAGCGTAATGGCGAGCGACTTCAACGCTTCCATGTCTGGCTTGTAGAGCAGATAAATGGATTCGTTGTCGCCTTTGCCTGCGAACGCGTCCTGTTCCTTAATTTTGGTTTCGTCGGGATGATTTTTGCCCGTCGCAAGGTAGTAAACGTACTTTGCAAACTCTTTGTAACTTGGCAACTTACCTGCAAGCAAGTTTTCCGCATCAATTGCCATGCCAAGAGCATTATAGGTGAAGCCAGCATCGTAACCGTCTTTTTTTATCGCGCGACGCACGCGCTCCGCCGTGATCTTGTCAGCGTAATCTTCCATCTCTACAAGAATGTATCTACGGTTGGTTTTGTCTCTCTTGTTCAACGAAAGTACCGCATGCGCGGTAGTCCCCGAGCCCGCGAAGGAATCGAGAACGATGTCGTTTGCACCCGACCCCATTTCAACGACACGCGTGAGCATTTCAACAGGTTTCGGATATGCGAAGACTTTTCCGTTAAAAAGTTCTTTCAATAGCAGGCTCCCTCTTTCAGTGTTCACATCGCCATCGTTCCAAATCGAACGAGCCATTTTTGTTTTGCTTCTGTATTTTTCAACAATTTGCCACCCTCCTGCTTCCATTGCTTTTCCTACAATCTCCCCGTTCAAGTTTGCTGTTGATTTTTCTTTGCCCCAACGCCAGACGGTCTTGAAGCCTTGCGATTCTTTTGGCACGACTTCAATCCAACCGTTCTTTTTCTCCAAAGAGATTTCAAAAAATCCATTAGCATCTTTCTTGTTCGGGTTAACGTAGAACGGATAATAGAGGTTTGGCCGATTCCCGATATGAAAAGCGGTGTTTCTGTTGCGTAATTCTCGTATCTCAAACCCACTAACTTCGTCTTCATACGGAAAAGCCTTGTCGGGGTCGTAGAGTCCATTAATCTCCACTTCATCGCTCTTGCCATAGACCATCAGATAGTCGTGCATACGTGCCACGCCTCCGTAGTCTCTACCTCGGGGGTTGCCTTCTACAGTGATGCAAGCGATAAAGTTTTCTTCACCAAATACTTCGTTCATCAACATCCACAAATGTTCGGCTTCGTTATCGTCGATACTAACGAAGATGACGCCATTTTGTGAGAGAAGCTCCCTCAACAACTTGAGCCTCGGCGTCATCATACAGAGCCACTTGTCGTGCCGCGTCAGGTCTTCGCCTGCCTTACCCACGATTTTGCCGACCCATTCCTTGATTGTCGGACTGCTTACGTTGTCGCTGTAAACCCAATTCTCGTTGCCCGTGTTGTACGGCGGATCGATATAGATGCACTTCACCTTGCCTTGATATTGCGGCAAGAGGGCTTTGAGCGCGAGCAGGTTGTCGCCTTGGATTATGAGGTTGTCGGAATCGTTCGCGCCTTTGAGCGACTTTTTCGCGTCCTTTTCCAGCGTGTGGTAAGGAACGGAAAGATGATGGTTCCAGACGGCGGATTTTCCTTTGAAGTTGAGGGTTGCCATATTTATTTGATGCTCGATTTAGCGATAAGTTTTTCAAACTCGTCTTTAGTGATGCGGTACTCTTTGCCGATTTTGGGGGCAATCAGCTTTCCGGCCTTGATCCAGCGATAGATCGTCATTTTGTTGACGCGCAGTTTGTCGGCAAGCTCCTCGACGAGGTAAAAATCTGGTTTGTGCATAATTGACGATAGTTTACATTGTGGTATCCGTTCCAGCAACACTCCCAAGAATCGCGTCAAGTTTATCGGGGAGCACAGGCGTAAAGGTTTTCAGCTTCTGGTGGAGATAGGTAAGGACGTTGACCTTATCCTTAGATGCCTTGGCGTCGAGCAAGACGGCCTCGACGAGCTTGCGGTATCGGTTGGCTGATGACTTGCCTATTTCGTGTCGTAGCTCGTCTGTGGCTTTTTTAGGCCAAGGGTGCGGACACGATGCGCGAGCAGATATACGGCTCCCCGTTGGCCAAAACCTTTGATGCTGGCTTGTATGACGTTGTACAGCTCGGCGTCCTTTAGTCCGCTCAAATAGACAAGCCCGCCGTAGCCTTGAATGTAGATTTGCTCGAACGTCCGCAAGAGCAGGGTTTGTGCGATGTCCGCCCGTAATGCCTCCCCGAGCGTAAAATCCCGTTTCTTGTCGGGGTAAAACTTACGCAGGGCGGCTTCGACGGTCTGCTTTAATTGCAACGACAGCTCGATTCGTAAGGCTCCCCGTCGGAATTTCCCTTGCGAGTAGTGTTGCTTGGTTTCCCGTTCGATGAGCGTTGACCCGTTCGCGCAGATTTCCTCGAACTTGTCATAGATAACAAAGCCTTGGGACGAGTTATAAAACTTGAGATAAAAGCCGTCTTTGCCGTGGTGGTAGCTTACCTTGTTGAAGTCGGACGACTGCTTGCGGTCATGTTCGGACAGGGCGCGGATGATGGCGGCGGTATTGCCGTAGCTCGGGCTGATTTTGAGTATTTTGGAATAGTCTACGCGGTGGACAATGGCGGTCAAAATGGCTTGTTCGGAAACCCCGATTTTGACTTCCGCGAGCGAGTCTTTGAGCTTGGATGCGATGAGCGGCAAGAAACGGGCGTCAATGTCGAAAATGCTGATGCCATAGATGAGCTTGGGGAGTGAGACTTGCACAAGTATATGCTTGTCGTCCGTATACTTACCGCCCGAGCCTTTAATGAGCCTTTGGTCGTACAGGATGCTCACTTGCGGGAAGTAGCGGCCTTCGGCCTTGACCTTGCTTAGGTAGTCGGTAAAACGCGTCCAATGACGGCCTACAATGCCGAACTTGCCACGAAACTCTTGCATCTTGGCTTTTGAAAAATACTCGTCCGAGTAGAGCGTAAAATCTTTGATTTTGAGAACGACGGAATCAATCATACGGTTGGTTGTGGGTTGTTTAATCGCCGGTCGATGTTGTAAAGGGTTTCGAAAAAGCCAATCAGGTTTTTACCTGCGTCTTTGATTGCATCTGCTGGTATCCCGAGTTCTTCGATGAGATACTTTGTTGCCAAGTCGTCGGTATTTTCGGGCAACATAAAACTCCGTAGGACGTAGCCATGCGGAGCTTATCGGATCGTCGAGCGGCTGGACGCCGGAGCGTGGCCGTTCTATAATTCGTTTGCGTGATGCTTCCGAAAGGAATCGTCCCAGTGAATCGCCTGTTACAAGCAGGCGGTTTATTTAGTTATGGTTGAATGGCGGGGTATGGCGTTCATTAAAATGGGAAGTTAGGATTATCAATGTCGGTTAGCCACGTCTTGTACTGATCCATACAGATTTCCATGGTCTTCTTCGCGACGCAGAACGTATTGGCCAACGAGCTAGGGTCTTTGTCCCGTTTATAGGCGTCTTCCAGCAACGGCGCGGGCACAAGGTAGTAAGACGCGATGTTTTCAGCGATGCGCTCTATCAGCTTTGCCCGTACGTCGTCCGACGGCAGTGCTTCCATTGAAGATCGGAAGTGCGGATCGAGCCGCTGGTAGATATGGATGAACTCATGCGCGACGGTAAAACGTTGGCGAACCAAAGGACAATTTGTGGCGTAATATATCTTGATTTTATTGCCCTCAATTACATGGCAACCGTGGACGTTGGGTTGAAGGAAGTTGTCGAAACCATAGAACTCAATCTCGAATCCGCTCAAGTAACGCACGAAGGGCTTGAAGCTGATAGGTATAGAGAGCGTCTGATCGGCGATCAGAATATTGTCTATGGCCTCATGGAAGTAGGCTTGCCAGTGCTTGAGTTGGGAGCGGTACAGCTGGTTCAACGGGTACGGAAGAAAGGACGACTTTTGACGTAATACATGAGGCTGTACGAAGAAGTCATTTAGCCAAACGTTATTTGGTTGAGATTCTTTATTTTTTACGCTTGTGCCGGATAAATTCGACATACTGTATTACATCCTTGACTTCTGGAGCGGACAGGCCAAAACCGTCGCTACGCAAGGCGTTTTGAAGAATTAGACTGGTGTCTGGCGTCTTTTCATCATTAAGAAGGCCAAGCTCCGACAAAAACATTCTCAACGTCAACCCAAGCCCCTTGGCGAGCTTCTGACAAACGTCGAGCGTCAGGCTTTGATAACCGCCGCTTTCAAGGCGGCTAATGTAGGCGACGGACATATCCGCCTCCTTCGCGAGTTCAGTCTGGGTTAGGCCGGACTTTTCCCGCAAGCTCTTCATTTGTGTGGCGATGATGTTACTCATACGCGGGTAGTGTAAACGATGACTTGCGGATTGTCAAATGCGACTACACTTTTTGTAAAAATATCAATTATTTTCAACAATTCTGGGGAGCATGGTGCCCACGCGAGGACTCGAACCCAGACAATGACCCTTTAGGGGAGGGTCGACCTATCCTTTGGCCTACGAGGGCAGGAATAATCGAACAAATCAAAAACCCGCAAAAGCCGTTCACGAATTGTGAGCGGTCTTGCGGGTTACGATCTCCTGAAACGGTAGGCCATGTAGGTTTTCAAGAATAGACTTTTACCGGTGCGTGGGCGTGTTCTTGCGAACCTTCCACTTACGTCCACATCCGCTCTTGCGAGCCCTATGCCTCTTGCGAGCCCCCGCTCACCAGCGAGAGTATATTCTTGTAACGAAATACTACTACATTTATTCATTAAAATCAAGGTTATTCAGATTGTCGCGTAAGCGATGGTTGGAAGGTGTTGCAGTTGACGATGGATTACTACCCAATCCAGTGTTCTAAAATCGTCTACTATGGCCTAGCCAAACTTCAGAAGAGTCTGGAGTGGGATTAGGACAACCGAACTGTTTTAAGGAATGACTGAATATATCATTTTTTGGCTAATTTGTCAAGTATTGATTGACAGTTTCGGCCATTTTTTTTAGAAATGATCGATATCCACAGCAAGACGATTTTTTTGTGCTATAATTTCATAAAGTTATGAACAAACAACCAGAACGCGTGCCAATCGCCGAATTGCCGGACGAGGAATTTCAAAAAGTCCAGCAATTGGAGGCGCAAACGGATAAGATAAAAGAGCTGCGCGGCGAACTGGCCGCAACTGTCCAGAAGTTTCGAAAATATTTGAATATCAAAGGTTCTTTGTCAGAGTTTTTAATGTCAGTTTCATTAAAAACAGCGGATCTGAAAACTATTATCGATTCTGAGGCTATTGAAAGTGATTTGCAAAAACAGGGGTTGTCCGGTGATGAACTCGAAATGGCTAAAATGAGTATAGCCAGAAAAGTCAGGCACGGCTTGGTGGATGCGGCGGGAATTTATGAACAGTTGAGTCTGAATAAAGGTTATTGGACCGCAGAAAAAAAGAAACAAGAAGATTTTTTCGGACAATCTGTCAATGTGCCGCTTATGCCAACGCATATCGGCGCGGATGGATCGAATACGGCGGATCAGGAGTCGCAGATGTTGCGTAGATATTACCGCATGCGCTTGCAGGAAACTACATCTGCCAAAAAAGACATTAAAACAATAAACGATGAAATAGCTTCTCTGCGTAAACAATACGATTGGTATTTAAAGCAGCCGGGAATGCGCGACAGGCAGGATAGGGAGTGCATGGATGAAATCCAGTTGGAAATCAACCAGAAGATTCAACAGTACAACGACTTGCTACAGGAAAATCCGGAAGTTTATTATTTGGAGAAGGTTAAAGAGCTGCAGCGGATGAAAGAGACTTTTGATCAGGGCGGAACCATTGTCGAAACGCCGTATATCAAAGAAAAGATGGAGGATATCCAGGAGCTTTTGGATTTAGGCCGGCCGGTGTTCATCCACGGCGAGTTGGGTACGGGCAAGACCGAATTGGCCAGATATATGTCGCGGAAACTTGCCGAACCGTTTTTAAAGCGTTGGGAAGCTGATAATCCTCCACCGTCAAAACGGGATCGCGAAGCTTATGCCGCCTGGCAGAGCAAACGCGAAGAGGCGGCTAAGCCCATGGTCGTGTCCGGCCATCGCGCCATGGAAGCCGATGAACTTTTGGGACGACGTGCTATCAAACCAGGAGAAAAGAAGTCACCCGAAGAACAAATTAGGATGATGAGGGATAACTGGCCGGATATTGAATTGGACGTTATAAAAAATGCAGAAGCGCGTGGCGCTGACGTCAAAGAGGCGCTGAAAGAGGCAAAGGAAGTTTACCGTGCAGCCATGATCAAGTCTTTCGAAAATCCCATTTCCACGGAATATGTTTTGGGTCCGGTTATCGAAGCTATGAAACGGGGCAAGCCGGTCATTCTTGATGAAATCAACGCCATTCCGCACCACGTCCTGATCGTCTTGAACGACATGCTGACGCGCAAGCCGGGCGACATTTACACGCCGCCTTTCCCCGGCCAGGAGCCGTTCGAGATTCCTGAAGGTTTTGCGGTTTTTGCCACGGGCAATTACAAACCAGAAGACGGCAAGGTTTACGTCGGACGCCAAAAGATAGATGCTGCCTTCCTGTCGCGTTTTGGCATCGTACATTACGATTACCTGCCAATGAATGTGCTAGAAGAAGCGGAGAATGCCCCTCCCGAAGAATCGCGAAAATATCACGAGGAAAATCAGTTGCTGCAAATGTTGGTGGCTCGCGAATTGAAACCCGACCTGACGCTCGAAGCGCCTCCGGGAGCAATTGCTAAATTGCGCAAGCTGGCCATTTGCGCCCGTATCATCCAGGACGTCTTTTCCGGCAATGCCACGGGCTACTATGCCACTGTCGGCGGGCAGGCGGTTGAGGCCGAAGAGATAAAACCCTTGAATGAAAATGTGTTGTCCATCCGTCACTTGATGCCCGTCATAGACGCCTGGTTTAAGAGTGGTTTTGAAAACGATTTGGACGATTATATTTTTAAGTTTTACATTCAGCGTTCGTCGGCCCAGGACAAAGAGATGATGTTTTTGTACAACCTGTTGCAAAAAGTCGGTTCGTTTTTCCCGGTAGACCAGGGTTGGCCCAAAGCTGACGATGCCGCGGACCTCAAGGCTTTTAGTTTGCGAAAACACCAGAAGGAAAAAGGGTCAGAAATACGCGTACCGCAGTCCGCCGTCAAAATGCATTCCAGGGAAGAGGTTGTCAGGGAATTGTTCGGACGGCCCAATCCGCGCAAGTACGTCAATCCGTTTGTGTTAAGGCAAGAGCCGGTTGAAAAACCGGAAGATATCAATGCGAAAATAGAACGTGAACGCGATGCGGACAGGCTGTTAGATCTGGGCCAGGACCACGATGTGACTTTTAAAGACACGGCGTTTGCTTGATATGGAATTCATTAATCCGTTTCTGGCTGATGCGGAAAAAGAAAAAGAGATCATTGCTAAAAGAGAAGTCCAGGCTTTTATCGACAGGAACAAATCGGTTTTTGACTCCGTGGCCCGCGACATGTCTCTGAAACTGGTTCCGGGCGAGGGTTTTTATATTGATTTGGAAAAAGGGCATATGTCCGTGGACACCAAGTTCTTCATGGAATACAAGGAAAAAGGCTGCACTGAAACGCAAATAGTTTGGGCCGTGTTCCACGAGATAATGCATTTCAGGGATCTGATGAGCGATCCCAGAGGCATGTTGCAGAGTTTTGAACACATAGAACGCAAGGCGTGCGAATTGGCGCCGCAAGTGCTGGAAATTTGGAAGAAAAAACTAGGCGATCCTTTGCCCGATTATCTGACTTCGGAAATTCCTTTCGGTTCCAGCGGGCGAACGGTGAACTATGCAGAATATTTTGTATACAAGGCTTTGCATCGTCAGGTTTATAACGCGGCGGACGACATGTATGTCAATCAGAACGTAGCGCGCATTCCGTCTTATGGAAGAGGCTCGCCCGGCGCGGCAGAGACGAAAAGGCTTTACCGCGATTATTTGTTTGCCACAAATTCGAAAAAACCAGGCGAACCTCCGGTTGCAATGGAACCGTATGACATGACGGGCTCTCCTCGCAGCTACCAGATGATTGACGTTCTTCTGCGTCGCCAGATGGTTCCGGATCAGGAGATTTTGATGCACGAAGACGTCAGGAAATTACATGAGTCGGCGCGCGACGAAATAGCCAGGCGATATGGCATTACTTTTGCCAGGGAAGTCGCCGACATGGTTACGCCGGCACGTGAAGAGAATAAAAAATGTTCGGACAGGTATCGACGCATCAGGCAGAATATCGAACCGGTTTTCATTAAAATGTTTTTGGAAGATGTGAAAACCATGGATCCGCCCAAACCGCCTCCACCGCCTGGCAACGGACCGCCTCCACCGCCTGGCAACGGACCGCCTCCACCGCCTGGCAAAGAAAAAGAAAAAAAGCCAGACAAACCCGGCGGCGATCCATGGAACCCGAATTTGGATGCGGATAAAGTCCGTGATTTCATCAAGCAGCAAAAGAAGAAGGAAAAGGCTGACAAGGAAAAAGAGGAAGAGAGGCAAAAAATCGCGCGCATGACGCCGCAGGAACGCATGCAATACGAACGCCATAAGGAAGACCGCGAACTGGCCAAGAAAAAGGATTTGAGTCCAGATGTAGCAGATCAGTACAATCAGTTGGTCGAATCCGTGTCGCCGTATGTCAAAGAACTTAAAAAGGTCTTTGACCGTTTCATGAGTTCGGTTCGCGAGCACATCACCCGCGCCTGGGCTTCGGGTTTCCGCAGCGGGCGTTTGGACTTGGAACACTTCATCGACAAATACGGACCCGAACTGGCGGCTGGTTTAGAGGCGCAGATTCCCTGGGACAGTCTGGACGACTTTGAACAAAAACAATACGAAAGCCGCTTCATGCTTTTGCCCAACAAGATTAAGGTCAGGCTGGTGATTGATGATTCTGGCTCAATGTCAGGCGACCGCATCCACGCGGCGCGCCAGCTCATGGTTTTGTTTATGGAGGCATTGGGGCGTTTTGAATTGTACATGAATCAGGCGTTTCGCCTCAAAGAAGAATTCCGCGTCAACCTTGAAGTTTGGTCTTTCAGCAGCAAGGGTGCTGCCAGGAAAGTCAAAGAAATTACCAGGCTTGGCTCATCGACCTCGGTCGAGAGGGCTGGGAGATTCAGAGCGCTGGATGCCTTGCAGGCCGGAGGCGGCGCAACTTGCGATGCCGAGCCTTTGTGGAAAATTGCTGAGAGCGTCACACCGGCACAGCGCGAAGAGATCAAGCGCGGCAAGACTCGCGACTTTGTGTTTCTGATTACCGACGGCGGATCGTCGGGAGCTTATCATGATAGTGATCCTGGTCTGGCAGCGCGCGCTGATGCCGATCCTGACAAGAAAAGTTACACGAGTTGCGAAGGCGCCATTGATTCGCGCGATGCCCTGGCCGCCTTGGAAAAAATCGGCATAACGGCGCGCGGCATCCAGATTGGCGCCATTACCGAAGACGAAGGCCGGAAGCGCGATTTGTTTACTTTCAGGCGAACCTGGGGAGAGGACGGAGATGTCGTTGAACATCCCAAAGATTTGCCGGAAAAGCTGGCAAAAATGCTCATTAGTGCCTTGGAAAAGATCGAACCCACGCTGGAATTTTATGAAGGGGATGATTTGGAACCGGAGATGGTTGAATAACTCAACCTGCCCAGAGTTAAGCTCAGCTTTGCCTCTCTTTCCAAAAGAGAAAGTTCTGACAAGCTATCTCCCTCCCTCATATACTACAAAAGACCCTCTATACTTAGTGTAAGAGAGGGTGTCCCGAGGTTATCGAGGGACCGGAGAGTTACTCTTACAAACATGCACGAAGCTGAACCTCACATTCTAGGCATCCGCATCCCAGACCTCAAGCCAGAGGTTCAATCTTGTATTGCAAAACTTCGCGCAAGCTTGAAACAAATATATGACAAGTACGAAGTCAGGAATCGGGACGGACTGGCGAGCATGATACTCGAAGGCAAAGTCGAACAGCGGGATGCGGATAGGGCGATTGAGTTATTGAAAGTTATAAACGAATGCGGCAGGAGCGACAGGATTCCGCCAAAAGTCGCTGATGAGCTGGCATATTATTATCCTCGCGACTTGGACAGCATAGAGTTTAAAAAAGATTACCGCGAAGTGCAGAAATTGGAAACGAACATCGAGATATCTTGCTTGCAGGTTTTGCCTGATAGCAGGATTCTCGCAGGCGGAGTCAAACAAGTCGACATGAAGGATGAGAATGGTAGCGAAATTTTAAAACCAACGAGTGCGATCCAAATCTGGTACAGACGATCGGATGGCAAATATGGTTTGCAAGACGAATTGCTAAGTTCAGATGAAGAGGGCGTTTGGTTAGGGCGACAGCCGACCACATGATTTCCGTTTGGACTAAACAGAAAGACGGCAAGCTTCAGGAGGAACCGGTCGGCTATCAACACGGCTGGATATCCGACATGCAACTTTTGCCTGACGGCAGGATAGTTACTTCGAGCGACCAGGAAGCTATTTGTATTTGGACCAGGCAGGCCGATGGAAAATGGCTGAAAGAAAACGTCGGAGGTGAAAACGGTATTGCCGCATTTCAGTTTTTACCGGACGGCAGGATTGTCGCCGTTAATTATGTTGACAAGATATATTTATGGACGCGAAACGCTAATGGCTCCTGGCAACGTGAATTTGTTGGAGAGCATGGGAGTTTAACCATGGGACTTCAGGTATTGCGAGACGGGCGCATTGTAACCGGCAGCATCGATAAAACTATACGTATCTGGGATGGCAAACCGGCATTGACCAAGAGTTGAGATTTTTGGCCTTTTGGGGTAACCTATGGCCATGAGTTTGGGGCAAAAAATCGCTAAAAATGCGCTATTATTGATGGCTGCGACCACTGGACAGAAGCTGGTGGCGTTTTTGGCGTTTACCATCGTAGTCAGGCTGACAGGTCCTCAGGTTACAGGCGCTTACTTTTACGCGGTGTCCGTAACTTCGGTATTCGTCACTTTGTCAGATTTGGGTATGACTCCCGTGGTCATTCGCGCCATCGCCGGAGCGGATGAAAGTTCTGAAAAACTTTTTCAACTGGCCATTCGCGCCAAGATGATTCTTGTGCCAATCGCCATCCTGGCATCGCTTGGCTATGGCGTGGCTATGCATGAGTCACCAGAGATCATGGCTGCGATCGCGGTTTGCTGCGTGGCCATGGGTGCGGATGCTTTTCATCTTCTGTTGTACGGAACTTTGCGCGGTCGCCAGGATTTGAAACCCGAAGCCATCGGAATGTTCGTGGGCCAGTGTTTGACGGCCACGGGTGCGATCACAGCAGCTGCCTTGGGTTATGGTCCGATTGGTTTGGCGGCGGCCTTGGCCGTTGGCAGCCTTTGGAATGTTTTCTGGGCTCTCAGGCGCGCCAAACCGTCATGGTTGCCGCTGACTGCCAATTTGGGCGTCAGCTTCCGCCATCTGGCTTATCAGGCCATGCCGTTCGCCATCGCGGGCATCTCTGTCAAAGTTTATTCGTACGTGGACAGTTTGATGCTTAACGCGTTTAAAGGGCAGACGGCGGTCGGATATTATGCGGTTGCGTACAAACTGACTTATGCCATGCAGTTTTTACCGCTGACTTTTACCGCTGCTTTGTACCCGGCGCTAAGCGAAGCATATGCAAAAAAAGAACATGATACCCTGCGCAAAGTCTTCATGGGTTCGCTCCGGCTTTTGGCTGCCGTCGGTTTTCCGATAACCGCTGGACTGTCAGCCCTGGCGCCGCGTGTCATTCCGTTTTTTTACGGTGCCAAATTCGCCGCATCCATTCCGGCCATGTCCGTCTTGCCCTGGGTGTTGCTGCCGATCTTTATGGATTTCGCCATCGGATCGCTGTTGAACGGATCCAACCGCGCGCATTTAAAGACTACGGCCATGGTGGCGACCATGCTCATGAATACGATCTTGAACGCAATCCTGGTTCCGTTGTACGGACCTGTTGGTGCTGCGTGGGCTGGCGTATTCAGTTTTTGGTTTTTGCTTTTTATCGGCATGGTTTTTACGGCGCGTGATGCGGGAGGAATCTGGAACATTATTTGGATCTTGTTGCGCGCATTATTTGCCGCAGCCATGTCGTGGCTGGCATGGGTTTACGTGGGCACTGCCATGCCGCTGATTATGGCTGCGATTTTTGGCGGCGCAGTGGCCGTGGCCATGGCTTTCCTCGTCAAACTTGTGACGGTTCAGGATGTTGTGCCTATTTGGCGCAAATTGCGGAATCGTTTTTCGGGAGGGGAGATTATTCATGAGAGTTAACTCTTGGATCACTTGTCTGACCGTGGATTATCCGCCAATGCGCGGCGGTGTTGCGCGTTATCTTTCAAAACTCGTCGAAGCGTCAGACGGCGAGATGAATGTGATTGTTCCAGTCGATCATCCTGAACAATCCGCTGATTCTTCGGACGTGATAGACGTGATGAGCCTGAAGAACGTGGAACGTAAGGTGTTTTGGCGGTCAGGTTGGCCTAAGTGGTCGACGTTAATTAAACGATGCTTAGAGATAGGAAAAGATCGTGTGGTTTTTGTATCCCATGTTTTTCCGATCGGAACGGCGGCATGGATAGCGTCGATCCTAAAACCGATAAAATACACGGTGCTTTTTCACGGCACAGATTTGAAACGCGTCAACACTCGTTGGAAAAAGTTTTTATTGCGCAGGATCTGTGCGCGTGCCGAAACTATTTTTGTGTAGTGCGAAGCGACAGCTGTCGCTTCGAGAAAACTTGCGCCCAAATCCAATCCGGTTATCCTGACGCCGGGCGTGGATGCGATTCCGGAAACGGACCGTGAGGCCACAAGAAAAAAACTTGGTGTCGCGGCTGACGCTAAAGTTATTTTATGCGTAGCTCGTCTTATCGAACGCAAAGGTCAGGATGTGCTATTGCAAGCTTTTTCAAAACTTCAAAGTCAACGTGATGAACGTGATCGCGTTAAACGCGATGATAAACGTGATGAACTGGTCCTTGTCTTGATAGGAAGCGGTGAGTATGGCACCAAATTGCATGCTTTAGCAGAGTTGTTAGGCGTGACTGTGCGCTGGGAAGAGCAGGCAGACGATGATCGCGTCAGGCAGTGGTACGCAGCGGCTGATGTTTTTTGTCTTCCGGCGAGAGAACGAACGGACGACGTCGAAGGATTCGGTATAGTGTTTTTAGAAGCGGCCGTGGCCGGATTGCCGGTTATTGCAGGCAAAGGCTGGGGAACAGGGGAGGCTGTCGTTGACGGCGTGACCGGACTTCTCGTCGATCCTTCACCGGTTGCCGTGACCGAAGCGCTGGAAAAATTGCTTAACGATGACGCTCTGAGATTGAAGCTTGGTCAAGCCGGAAAAGAACGTGCACTCCACGACTTCAAATGGAGCGATCGCTGGACAAGACTGAAAAACACATTGAATTTAGATGTCCGGATTTGTCATCCTTGCGAAAGCGAGGATCCAGAATCGGAGATCGTTACGACGTCACACCTTATTCTGGATTCCCGCCTACGCGGGAATGACAAAAGTAAGAATGACGATTTCAAAGGTTCTTCCGACATTGCTGTCATCATCCCATGCTACAACCACGCCAAAGAACTCGTATCGACACTGGAGGCTTTGTGTAAACAGACGTTAATGCCAGCCGAAGTCGTTGTCGTGGACAACGGGTCGGATGACGATCCGGGTAAAGTCGTCGAAGCGTTTAAGGACAAGTTGCCGATTGCGGTCGTACGGTTTACCGATCGCCGAGGCGGTCCTGCGGCACGAAACGAGGGTTTTCGCAGAACCGTCGAACCGTTTGTCATGTTTTTGGATGCGGACACGCGGCTTGCAGCAAATGCTTTGGCTGATATGCGCGAGGCTTTGCAAAAAAGTCCAAAAGCCAGTTTCGCATATTCTGATTTTTACTGGGGCCGCGTTCTTTTTCGAGGGCGCGATTGGAATACTGACGCTTTAAAACAGTTGAATTGGATTCACACAAGCGCTCTGGTACGGCGTGCCGTCCTAAATGGGATAGTTGACGAGTACGGTTCGGGGCCTTTTGACGAATCGCTTAAAAAGTTTCAAGATTGGGACCTGTGGCTGACGCTGGCGGAACGCGGTTTTTCAGGCGTCTGGATTCCCGAAGTCTTGTTCAAGGTCGTGGAGCGCAAGACGGGCATGAGCCGCTGGGTGCCTGCATTCGTACATCGAATTCCGTGGCCGGTTTTAGGTTGGACGCCGCACGAGATTGTCCGTTATCGGGAAGCAGAACGCGTAATTCGCGAGAAACACCGTATCTAATGTTTATGAAAGACCTGCAGATCGTGGTGGTGAGCTGGAACGTTCGGGAATATCTGGAGCGGTGTTTGGCGTCTCTGCCGGCCGCCTGCGAGGGAATGCAATGGGAATGCGTGGTCGTGGACAACGATTCAAGTGACGGGAGCGCCGACATGGTTAAAGAAAAATTTGCACAGGACGAGAGAATAGATGTGCTTACCAACCATGATAATTTGGGGTTTGCACGAGCGTGCAACCAGGGCGCCGTGCAACATAAAGCCAGATATGTCTTACTGCTGAATCCGGATACCGAATGTCCGGCAGGGTCATTGAAAAACCTGGTTGCAGAATCTGACAAACGGCCTGACGTCGGAGTCATGGGGCCGCAAATCACATATGAAGACGGCAGTTATCAGGAAAGCGTCAGACGGTTTCCCTGCGTAGTTGATCAGGCCATGGTCTCGCTTAAACTTCATCATATTTGGCCCGGGGCTAAAGTGCTTGACCGATATTTTCATCGCGATTTGGAAAAGCAAAAATCTCAAGCCGTGGACCAGGTTATGGGCGCATGCTTTTTGGTAAAAGCCGCATGCTGGGATAAAATTCACGGTCATGATTCGAGGTATTTTATATGGTTCGAAGAAGTTGATTTTTGCAAGCAGGCGAAAGAACTGGGTTGGCAAATCTGGTACGAACCGTCGGTCAAGATCGTGCATCATGGCGGACAGGCGTTTGCTAAAACGTTTTCTCTGCGCAAACAGCTGATGTTTAATAGAAGCTTGCGGGCTTACATGTATAAATGGCACGGGCTTTTGTCGTGGTGCTTGTTTGCCCTGTTGCAACCGTTATCAATCTGTTTGGCGTCGGCTGCGTCAATCGGTCGGCGTTCGGCGAATAGTTACGCCGCGGTACGCAAATTGGATAAGCTTGCATTGGCGCGAATTCCGTGTCTGAATTTTTTGCGAACATTTTTTACATGGCTGCTGGTTTTTGTTGCGGTTGAATCGTTGTCTCTGGCGGTGAATAGCCAACTTTTAATTTTGTCGATTCTGACTGCGTCGGCTGCGGCAGCGATGGCCTGGTACGCATATCGCAAACCAGCTGCGGCGCTAGTCGGCGCCGCCTGCGAGCTGATGATCGGGGGTTTTGGATATCTTTTTAGATTCGATGTGCCCGGCTTGGGACATGGAGTGTCGTTGCGTATGGCTCTCATGGCCGGTTTTTTCTGCGGTTGGGGAGTCAACGCCCTGCAGAATCGCGTCTGGCGATATTGGAAAGTAAAAGAACTGATATTGCGCAGCGCCTGGGTATTTGTAGGAATCATGATTTTGGCAGGCATAGTTCGAGGCTTGATGAACCATCAGGCGTTCCTGCTTGCGGATTTAAACGCTTGGTTGTTTTTAATTTATTTCATACCTGTCTTGGATATTGCCAACCGTCATGGAGTTGCGTTGAAGCGGATGGCCAGGCCGGCTTTGATCGCGGCCGCATTGTGGCTGCCGCTAAAGGCCCTGTTTACTTTTTACGTTTTTACGCATTTTCCAGATTTTTCTCTGACTTGGTACGCATGGATCCGCGATACGCGGGTCGGTGAAATTACGCCGGCTGGCGGCCAACTGGTGCGCATATTTTTACAATCTGGAATATATACAATTTTTGCCGTGCTTTTCACTTTGGCATGGTGGGTGGGACGAAAGCAGAACGAGATGCGTAAAACGAGACTTATGCCCGTCTGGCCGGTTGAATGGTTGGCGCCCGGGGTGTGGGTCTTGGGCATGAGCAGCGTGGTTTTGAGCTTGTCTCGCAGTTACTGGTTGGGAGCGGCTGCCGGTGCAATAACAGTGCTGATTATTGGAATATGGACCACCGGGAAGATTCCTTGGCGCGCGCTGCGCAATGCGCTTCTAGGAACTGTTGTGACGGTTAGCGTCTTGTTTAGCGCCATGTGGTTTCCTATTCCGTGGCCGAAAGCAGGGAACCTGGGCGCGTGGCTGGCGGATCGCGGAACAATATCCGATGCGGCGGCTAGCAGTCGTTGGAACTTATTACCGGCCATGTGGGACAAGATAAGACTCGACCCGGTAATCGGACATGGGTTTGGTGCGGCCGTGACCTACCAGAGCCGCGATCCGCGAGTTCTTAAAACGAATCCTGACGGCTGGTACACGACATATGCTTTCGAATGGGGATGGTTGGATTTTTGGGTAAAGTTTGGTTTGTTCGGTATACCGATCATGCTTTGGCTCGTGGGTTCGGTAACCTGGCGGCTCTGGAAGTCTCCATATGCCTGGTGGATCCGCACCGGAGGGGTTGCAGCCACGATAGCTCTGGCAGTTGTTCATTTTTTTACACCGTATTTAAACCATCCGCTGGGGTTTGGATGGATATTGGGAATAGAGTGCTTGCTGGCTTTGTCGAGTCCGCATCCTTTGTTCGCCATCAGGAAACCGGATGGGATTAAGGAATTTGCAGATGAAAAACGCTGGGCCGCGGGTTAGTTTTTTTGAAACTAAATTAGGAAAAATTCGTGCAGAGTTCACGAATGATTTTTTAACAGCCTTACGTTTTACGACGCAAGATTTGGGTACAAACTATTTCGGAATAGCCGCGAATAACAGAATTCGGAAAAAGACCATAAAACAATTAGTTGAGTATTTTTCCGGCAAACTAAAAAGTTTTAATATCAAAATTGATTTTCAGGGCACTGAATTTCAAAAATCCGTTTGGTCTGCATTGAAAAATTTCCATACGGACAAACGCGGAGTTATTCAGAAATAGCACAGGTGATAGGCAGGCCAAACGCCATCAGGGCTGTCGCGAGCGCCGTAGCAAATAACAAGCTGGCCATTGTCGTGCCATGTCATTGCGTAATCCGTTCTGACGGAAAAATTGGCGAATATGCCTGGGGAAGCAGCTTGAAGAAAAAATTATTGGGGCTGGAGGGTCAGGTTCGATGACCGGCCAAATATTCTTTGGACGCCATGGGTTTTTTGCCTTCAGGCTGAAGTTCTAAAATTTCCAGCAATTGATCGTCGCCGCACTTGACAAGCAGCCGGACTTGAAATACAAACGGTTGACCTAAGGAATTCGACGTATCGATATTCTTCGTTCCTAGTTCTTCGCCTGCCCCGAGCGGAGTCGAGGGGTTCTTAGTTGTTTTTAAAATTTTTATTCTTTTTCCATCCCACTCGGTCCAAGTACCCGGCCAAGGATTAAAAGCTCGCACCAGGCGGTTGATTTCTTGCGCGGGTTTTTGCCAATCGATCCTGCCGTCATTGCGCGTCAGGATTTTGCAGGCGGTCGCCGCGGTATAATCTTGCTCTTGCGGTTTGATTTTTCCTTGCAGGTAATCGTCCAAAGAATCGGGCAATGTCGCGGCACCAAGTTCAGCCAGCCTGTCGTGGAGTTGACCGCCTGTTTCGTCCGAACCTATGGCGGTTTCGACCTGAGCGATAACGGGTCCGTGATCCATCTCCGCATCCAAAAGCATAATTGTGATTCCGGTTTTCTCATCGCCTGACGCTATCGCCGATTGGACGCAGGAAGCACCGCGCCAGCGGGGTAGCAGGGAACCGTGGACGTTGATGCAGCCGTGTTTTGGCAAATCCAAGATGCGCTGCGGAATAATTTTGCCGTACGATACAATAACAAATGCATCGGCCGGATTGTCATCCTGAGCCGAGCGAAGGATCTCGTAAGTTTCTTCCGTTTTGATCTTTTCGAATTGCAGGACTTTGACTATATGTTCTTGGGCCAGGACTTTGACAGGCGGCGGCGTCATGACTTGGTGGCGGCCGATGGGTGCATCAGGTTTAGTGACAACAGCGACGACGTTAAAACGAGCGTCTGCAAGCAAAGCGCGCAAACTCGGAACTGAGAAGTCCGAAGTGCCGAAAAAGACGACGTTGTAGGGCATGTGGGGAAGTCTAACAATAGAAACCATAAACAGCAAATCGCGTTAAACGCGACAAACAACAAACATCTCAGTTTGTCATTTCGACCGGAGTGGAGCGTCTCGCGTAACGTAGTGGAGAAATCGCTCTACTTAATCACCTAACTTATTTTAAGGGATTTCTCCACTTCAGTCGTCGTCGGACTCCTCCCTACGGTCGAAATGACAAGAGCGAGCTTTGGTGATTTGTTCCTTTGGTAATCCTGTTGACTTTATCAATGAACAAGACTCCGTCCAGATGGTCTATTTCGTGTTGGGTGACGACAGCGTCCATGTTCTTCAAATCCCGTTCAATGCGCCGGCCGGTGCGGTCCAGGGCTTTGATTCTGATGCGCTTGAATCTCGTGACCATGCCATAAACGCCAGGCACGTTCAAGCAACCTTCTTCGGTTTCGATTGCCGCTTCTGAGGTTTTTATGATTTCAGGATTGATCAGCGCTTCGCGACCTTTGGAAAGTTTAACGATGACTACGCGCTTGTTAATGCCGACCTGAGGCGCGGCAATGCCGATGCCGTCCTCGATTTCCATGGTCTGTGTCAGCTTGTCCAAAAACGCCTGGAAGTCCGGTGTAGTGATATCCGAAACTTCAACCTCAACCGACCGTTCACGGAGGGACGGTGTTTCGCGGGTTAAGATGGCGTAAGTTTCGGGCATGGGCTTTAAATAAATTCGTCTGTCAGGTCCATCAAGTCCTTCAGGTCTTTCATCGCGTTTAACGCGATCAGGTCGGCGACATGATAGACATGCGACATGATAGACTTGATGGACGTTTGATGATTTGTAAGTCTAGCTGAAAAAGGCGATTGGGTCAAGATCTAAGATGCCAAAAGCGCTTAAGGGTGTCAAAGCATCGACGGTCTGGTTTCGGGTGGCATCCGGCGGCGGCAAAAGGTGAAAAATTGCCCTAGGTTCGCGATTTTGAGGACGCCATTCTACCGGATAAGGTCCTCTAAAAGACCATCCCGTGGCTTGGTTGCATATCTTTTGGACTAGCTCTAAGACTGCCTGGGCTTTGTCGGGTTGACCGGGGACGATGAGTTTTGCCATGCTTGCTGCCGGTGGAAACTGAAAATCCTTCCTTTCCTGCCACTCGCGATTCCATGCGGTTTGGACGCCTTGGCCCGTAATCCATGTCTTGCATTCGTCGCCAAGATTTTCTGACGTCTGGACCACGAGAGTGCATTGCGACGACAGGGCTTGTGCCGCCAGACGTCGAAAAGAAATGATTAAACGTTCTTTGCGGCGAATGTCTTCCGAATAACCTCCGATAAGCGACAAGTTGGTCACGACAATCAACGACTTTGGAGGCATGGACTGATCCTGCCATTCGGTCAAATCCAGTACTTTGAGATCCGCACCGGGAAATTTTTCTTGGCAACGTTTGGTCAGAATGTCCGTGCCAATGGTCGCTTTGGAAAGATCCGTTCCCTGGCAAGCGCCGCATATGTCGGGCAAAGGATATTTTTTGCCGCACTTGCGGCAAATTGCTCGTCCGCCGGCGTTGTTGAGACCGGAACCGCACGAAACACAGTTCGCGGTCCATCCGCAGTCGGCGCAACGAATGCGTCCGCGGTCGCCACGAACGGCGTGCAATATCCTGACAGGTCGCGATTCTTCGGCGGCTTGTGCAATTTCGTTGTAGGAGTTGGCGTGTATTGATTCGATGTTAGAGCGCGAGCCTGGAACAAAGTTTTCAACCTGCAAATCCACGGCAATGTCTGGCGCTGGACTCTGATTGCGAAATGACAATGGCGGGGTAGTGCCGATGTTGATCGTTCTCATCCCGGGATTGAGCTCAGCGGCCAGGTCGACAAGACGGCGCGCGTCATAACGCGGGCTGAGTTCGTCTTGTTTATGATCGTCATTTTCAGGTTCGTCGATTATCACGACATCCGCGCAACCCGAAAGCCATGCGCCCAAACGAGTGGTGACGAGTACGCCATGCGACTGGTTGACGTATGAAGTCCAGGAGCGCCAGGCCGCACCGGCGGCTGTTTGAGAGTGAAATCCCTGGCAGCCGAGGCGTTTGACCAGATAGTCGACGCGGCGTTGCCATGGGGTCAAAATCAAGATTCTGCCATTGGACTGTTCCTGCTCGACAGTCGCGATGATGCCTTGCGGGTCGCTGAAGCGGTTGGCCACGAACCGCAATTCGCGCCGAGACTTGCCTTTGGGCCAATTAACGTCGCGCTGCAAGGTGTGGACTTCGTCGGCTGGAGGCAGGCGTTTTGGAACGATACGCAGCCAGGCATGGAGCATGGTGGCCGGTGAAACAAAGCATTCGACTGCAGAATTCAAACACAGCTCGGCCATTGTTTCAGGCAGTTTTAGAATTTTTTGCGGCGCCGGCAAAACTATGGCGCGATCCGCGTATTCGCTGGTTGGACTGATGCGTGCCACCAGGCCCGGTGTGCGGCGATTGCGAAACGGCACCAAGATTACGTCGCCTACGTGAACCGTGCCGTCATTTATTTGATAATCAAAAATGCCGTGCCCATGCGGCATCCGGATCGAGGGGATAATGGACACGAACATAACTAAAAAACACGCAAACGTTTTTAAGGTTTATAAAGTTTTTAAGGTTTATAAGGTATTATTGAATCTTCAAAATGACCTTATGAACCTTATGAACCTTACAAACTTTAAGAACGGGAGGTTCGTAAGTTAGACGATATCGTACCTTGCGACCAGGTAGCCGACGCCGAACGGGGCTTCGTAGCTTACGATTTTGGAAGTCATGTTTATGTTTTCCAGCGTGCCGAGGAGCGTGGCAATCGGACGATAGCCGCACTGGCTGGCGTTTTCAATCGTGGCGAGGGGCAAGGTCAGAAGCGGCGAAGGATCTTTTGAAGTTACATAATTTTTTATTGCTTCGTCGAATTGCGGACCTTCGATGGATGCGCCGCCCGGAGATTCGGCTGTGAGTTTATGCGAAAGGTCGGCGCTGGCTATGACGGCTACGCGCCGCGTTTCGGCGTGCAGAGTGCGTTTGAGCTGGCGGCCGAATTCGTAATGCGCTTTGCCGTCCATCATGGAAGGCGAGACGGGAAACAGTTTCCAGTTTTGCAAGTGAGACGTCAATAGCAGTATGGGAATGGTGTAACCGTAATCCAATTCCTCGCTCGAAGTCAGGGTGAATGGTATGCCTTCTTCGCGCAGTTTGCGGTGCGTGCGATCGATGAGCATAAAATCGCTCTTGGCTGAGACCGTGGTTGAAAAGTCGCCAAAGGATTTGAGCGTGCCTGTGTACGATCCTGCCAGATTCGAAGAGAAGGCGTCTGGATAGCGCGGTCCGTGCGGTGCGATGATACAGAGGGTTTCGGCTTTTGACAGGTAGAGTGCTTGCTCAATTTCCTGATATGCCGCGACCGTGGCCGCGAGTTTGTCACGATGCTCTTTGCCGATGGTGGGCATGAGCAGCGGAGAGTGGGGGACTATGGCTGCAAAAACGATCATAAGTTGCTGTTAACCGTGACCTGGGCCGCATCATTCGGCGTTACGGGTGTCAATGACACGGCGTTGCCGACTTGGTACGCGGCCAGTACGCGGTCAGGAATTTTAACCACATTATGCCACTTCCAGCCCATGGCCTCAAATACCTCGGCTGAAGGTATGGGTCTTAACAGTCCGTCTTCGATGACGTATGTGTCCGGCGCGGATTTGCCTCGCACAAGTTCGCCGTCATGCAAAAGGTAAGCATTGCCGACGGAATAACCGTCCAAAGTCTTTTTTGCCAGGGTGCGGATGGGCCGTCCGGTGAAATAGAGTTTGAGGAAAACTTCGTCCTGCAGCACGTGTTTGACGCCGTTTTCCACGTACCAGACCGCGGACGATCCTGAGGCTTTGGCTAAAGCGCCCTGGGGGAAAATAGTTTTGGTTGATATTGGTTCAAGAATCGGAATATCGGCTACATCGGCAGCGCTGACGTCAATAATCTCGTCTTCGATAAACCCGAATTTGCGGAATGCAGCCATGTCCGCGAATTTGCGTTTGCCGTCAGAGACTAACAGATAGATGCTGCCGTCTTCGGAACGCAAAAGTGAAAATTTTGGAAACAAGACGTTAGAACCGTTCGGGTATGCGGCTAATTCGGTATCAGAAGCAGCTACGATTTTTTTCGGGTCGGTCATGGATGTGATGACGGCGGGCGATGCGAACAATCTCTTTTGTCCCAGATAAATCAAATATGTTTTTCCGCTCGGCTCGCCGCGGACCACCGTACCCGTAGGATAGGTTAAAGAGAACCAACGGCGCCAGATGCGCCATAAGTTGAGGTTGCCGTTGATGTGCGGAGTATAGGTGTATAACATGGCCGTCGCATAGTTTTGCGGCGTCACGGACTGCCCGTCCACGGTAATGGTTTTATCCACTCCGTTGCCTGAAACGGTTGTGCCTGTCGTCAATAATTGCAGAAGATATTTTTCACGGTGCTGTTTGGCAGCCCACTCCAGCTGGTTGGCGAAACCTTTGAACTGCAGGAGGTCGGAATCGTTCTTGTCGCAATTGTCGCAGACCGCATAACCCGTGGCCCAGTCCAAATGTTCTTGCGAAGGATTTGGATCTTCGACCAAGGACTGTTCTTTTTGCAGAAGGGCTAGCAGGTATTTGGGATTAATTTTGTATGTGTTGGCCACGCGCCAGATGACGTCGGCAGCGGTTTTTTGCTGGCCGTCGATATCCGTGACTATCAGGTCGGCTAATTTACCCTTGCCGCGCAGAAAATTTTTCAAGTAATCAAAACTCATGCCTTCGATGCTAAGTACATCGTCATTGGTCAGAATGGAGTCCGGATTAAATCCCAAGGCCTTCGCCTGGTCCAGAGTTTGGGCGTCAACGGTCCAGCTCGAGCCTGAAAACAGCAGAACCATGAGGGTTATGGCGACGCCTAACTTATGCACTGATGATTGCATATGACCTATACGCTAGCACAATCGCAAGCAAGCATGTAGCATAATTACATGCGAAAGAAATATCTTTTGTGGATATCCATTTTTTTACTTACTGCGGCCATTTTTTACCAATGGATCAGATTGCCAGTCATGCAGGGAAATGTCTGGATGAGTCCGGACGAAACTGCGAACGCTATTTCTGCTATTTCTTTGGTAAAAAACGGAAATTTTGGCTATGACTGGCACATGCCGAGCGAGTTTGCCTGGGCGCATCCCCGCAGTTACGTTTTGGTGCCGGAACTGAATCGCATGGCGCCGGTGGGTTTTTTGGGCGTGCCACTGATTTTAGCTGCATGTTTCGCGCTTTTCGGTTTATTCGGGATTCTGTTCTTCACGCCGTTATTAGCGCTGGCCACGCTGTGGCCTTTGTGGAAGATCTTGCCCGAAACCTGGGTCAAGCCCGTCAAGTTCATGACCTTGTTCGTTTGGATGAGTTTCCCGGCGGTTATCCTGTATGCTAACCGCGGAACATTCGCACAACTACCCGTCGTCTGTCTTGCGGTTTGGATATGGTGGCTAATTACCAAATGCAAAATACAAAATTCTAAATTCAAAATTTGGCGTTTGCTGGTTGCCGGAGGAGTATCGGGTTTAGCTTTGTGCATGCGGCCGACGGAGGCGTTATGGCTGATTCCGATGGTTGTTGCAGCTTGGTTGTATGGACGAGCGTCTGACGAAAAGGCGGCACAGAAGTCGACTTGGCAACAAGTTGTTTGGTTTTGTGCGCCATTGATCTTAGTCTTGTTTATTGGCGCGTATTTTGGTTACATGACCTATGGATCATGGCTGGTCAGCGGTTATCAAATCCGTCCCGTGGCACAGCAGGCCGCGGCCAATGTTACGGAAGTTTTACATACGCAGTCATTGTCCGTCTTCAGCGCTCTGCCATTCGGTTTGCATCCGCGTAACATAATTTGGAACGTTCAAATGTATCTTGGTTGGCTGCTGTGGCCGTGGACGTTTTTGCTGCTGGCAGGCGGAATCTTGTTGGTAAAAGAAAAGTTTTGGAAAAATCCGAGCGTCTATCCTGTCATTGCCATGGCGTGGACGATTGTCGTGGTTGTGTTTTTTTACGGAAACGGGATTTACCAGGATCATGTGCAAATCAATGCAGTGACTATCGGGAACTCCTTCATCCGTTACATTTTGCCTATTTCAATTCCCATGGCCTTGGCTGCGGGTTGTGTTTTTTCAAGTTTGTGGAGACATTGGCCGCTCAAAATATTTGCCGTATGCCTGACAGTGGCTATGGTATCCGGCGGCATATGGCTGGCTTCATCACATGACGACGAAGGGTTGCTGTCCAATGAACGCGAATTGATCCGCTACCAGCAATTCAGGAATGCGGCCGTGCGTTTGCATCAGCACGGAAGTTTCGTGCTTTCCGATCGCAGCGATAAGGTTTTCTACCCAAGCCTTATGGCAGTTTCGCCCATGCCATCGGCTGATCAGTTGCTGGCGTTGCGCGAGACCGGGGTCGATGTGAGTTTGTTTTTGCCCACTCAAGATTGGCGGGGGATGAAAGCCTGGCTGGATAAAGGAGTATTGCTTTTTCCGGTGTTTACGGAAGGAAACCAAACCCTGTATGATGTGCGTTGAGGCATGAAATTTTCAAATATAACAATTCCCAAGTGGGCGGTTTACGCCTCAGCTCTTACGCCGTGGATCGCGGCCGGGTTTTTAGTGGTTTGGATTTTGGGATTGCGTTTTCCGGCATCCGGTGTTTTTGTCGCGCAAAGCGATATGACCGGACGCAGTGCATTCATTTATCCTTTTCTTCCTGCCGAGCGCACTCTTTCGCCTGGTGCCAATGAAGGCGGATGGACAGGCCAGCGCATCGTCGGAGATCCGGTTTACATGAATGCGCGTTTGCCCGGTCCGTATGAAACGGTGGACGTGGCCATGGAATTCAAAACAACCAGGCAGCCGCTGATCGAATTCGGCCTGGTCAAAGACGCGGAAGGCAAACAGTTGGACATGAAGCCGTGGTTTTCGACCATGCTGGAAAACGGTTCGTGGACCCGTAAAACATCAATCAAAGGAACAGCTGGATTTTTACTCTCAGGCACGCCGACGGCGCGGTTGGATGATCCGGATGTGCGGGGCGTCGCGTCCTGGCTGGCAACTTCAACGAGTCCGGTCATGTCTGATCCAGAAGCGGCAATTCAGCAAGCCTTCAAAGTATCTTTGCGCGGGACTCATGATTTTTGGGTTGTGCCGGCAGAAAGCAAGATAGACATGACTTTCAGCATACAAGATGTGAACCGTAACCGCAGCGGCGGCATGTTGGCGGTTCAAGTTACACGAGATGACGAAGTCGTATATCAGGACGCTGTTGGCACGAGCGGCTCGCAGGACAGGGGATACGGAACCATGCTGCCCGTCAAAGTACGCCTGCAAGGAATGAAAGACGGCGTTTACCGCGTTCGTTTGATATCTGACGACGATGTTTTCATCAGGCAAGTCGAAACCGTCAATCATCGTTGGGTGGTCGGTCCCCGCCTGGTCGTCGGCGATGTCGTCGGTTACGCTACAACAACGCATGCGGTCACAGTTTGGACTACGGCCAGGCACTTGGTGGCCGAGACATTTCATACTGAAGGTTTGCAGGACGTGACGCTGGGTTCGGCTAAAGTCTCGGTCAAACGAACGCATACTCCGTTCCGTCTGGACCGCGCGGATAAAGAAACGGCGCCGGTAACGCTGTCTGCGCCGCGAGGCGATATACGGTTCGTAGCCGATGGATTTTTTGCCTTTTCGCAAGATGCGTTTTTCGAACCTCAGCCGCGCCGGTTGACGCCTGAAACCGATGGCGTGGCCGAAGGTCTGGTTATGGTCAGGACGGATTATAGGCCGACGGAAGATCTGGGCGGGGGCTGGCGCCGCGCCACCATGTCCTTTTCCGTGCCGCGCAACGCCGAAGTTCTGAGATTTGTGATGGGCGCTTCGGGCATCGTTTCGCGCGACGGAGCCGTGGACATTCGCAGAATAACCTTGATTTACCACCGCCCGGCCATGACCTGGCGAAACTGGTGGTCGGTTATTCTGTCCGAAGCGCGCAATGCCTGGCACCGCTTATAAAATTATGTCCTTGCAGCAATTTGTTTTATTTCTCATCCGGCAGACGTTTTATGCCGCGGGTTCGGTTTTGGTCATCATGTTGGGACTGGAGTGGCTCATGCCGGGTTCGGTTTTGCCGTTTTTCAATCTCATGGATTTTCTGCCATGGGTGACAGTGATGTTCGTCGTCATACTTGCGGCTGTGGATCGCAAACCAGGACCGCAGACCGTATTTTCGCTGATAATCGGCATTTTGACGGTTGTTTGTCTACTTGGTATGGTGGCCGCACACTTAAATAATCGCTTAGGCATGGGCTTATTGCCCTTGTCTGCCGGTACGATTTGTCTGGCGATCTGGCTGGTTGCCGGCAGACGTCCGACGTAGCAGTAAATAAAAATATGACTGAATGCATTTTTTGCAAAATTATCGAGAAGAACATTCCCGCCGAAATCGTTTACGATGACGAAGACGTGATTGCTTTTCTGGACATCAATCCGGTCCATCCCGGTCATGCGCTGGTCATGCCCAAGCAGCATATAGAAAAATTCGTGGACGTTCCGCCCGACCAATGCAAGAATCTGGCCGGCGTGATCCAAAAAATCATGAAGTCGCTGACAGGCGAGCTGGGTTATGACGGCGTGAATTTGATTCAGAATAACGGCACGGCCGCGGGTCAGATTGTTCCGCATTTGCATTTTCATGTCATACCGCGAAAAACCGGAGACGGTTTTGCGCATTGGCACGGCCGGGGTTATGCTGACGGCGAATCCGCCTTATGGGCGGCTAAGATGCGCTCGGCGATCGAATCGTCCGGCGCCGCATGATTATGAAGCTACTAGTTTGCGGCGGAGCCGGGTTTATCGGTTCCAACTTCATCCGCTATAAGCTGCAGAACGATCCAAACGTCAGCATCGTCAATTTCGACAAGCTGACATACGCGGGCAATCCGCTCAATCTCAAAGATCTCGAAAACGATCCGCGATATGTTTTTGCGCAGGGAGACATTACGGACCTCGACGCTTTGAACAAGGCCATAAAGGAAAACGGTATTACGCACGTTATAAACTTCGCAGCCGAGTCGCATGTAGACCGTTCGATTCACGGCGGATGCAAGGATTTCGTTTTGACCAACAGCCTTGGCGTGCAGATGAT
>Ga0315281_10000834_pt1 | contig 44400 bp, 41 predicted proteins | sample YL17G07_0_MG_FD_204540 | JGI IMG/M metagenome (GOLD analysis project Ga0315281, IMG submission 204540) | Sediment microbial communities from Yellowstone Lake, YNP, Wyoming, USA - YL17G07_0 | ecosystem: Environmental > Aquatic > Freshwater > Lake > Sediment | place: USA: Wyoming | collected...
TAACCAAGTCCTCGTCGCTTGTCATCGCCCCGCTGATTGGATTAATTCTCTTCGTGGGATTATTCAAACGCGACGAAGAATCCTTTGCGTCCAAGTTTTGGGGCGCGGTCAAAATCTTCGCGGCATGGCTGGCGACGGCGGCATTTGTCTACGTCTTGCTCTGGCCCGGGATGTGGGTCGCTCCGCAAAAAATGTTGTATGAAATTTACGGCAACGCGTTCAGCTACGCTTTTCAAGGCGCGCGCTTGGACGTCACCCAAAATCTTCAACCTTCAACTTTCAACCTTGCGGTGGGATTTGACGGAGTGACGAGTTACGTCAATCGCTGGCTAGTTTCCGCCACGCCGCTTTCATGGCTTGGATTGATTTGCGCCGCGTTTGCGCTGTTTTCAAAAGACGAGGAAACAACGCCCGCGCCGTTCCGTTCCACGATAACGTATCTGACGATTTTAGCGACGCTGTTTATTTTGATGTTCGGCATAGCGCAAGGGCGCGACTCAGCGCATTATATTCTCACAAGTTTCGTTTGCTTAGATATTATCGCGGGACTTGGCTGGGGATATGTTTTAATACGGGCGCAAAAACAATGGGCAATGTTGAATCGCGCAAGCGCCCCCGTAATCGCATTCGTTGTTTTAATCGCGTTTCAATTCGCAAGCGCGGCGCCGTATTATCCATATTATTACACCTATAAAAATCCCCTCGTCAGCGGCGGCTTTCGCGGATACGGCGAAGGTTTGGATCAAGCCGCCGCGTACTTGGAGCAAAAACCAAACGCAAAAGATATGCGCGTCATTGCTTACGCGGCGCGGGGATGTTTTTCGTATTTCTTTTCGGGTAGGTCGGATTTATTGAAAATTGATCTTGCTGAAAATAAAGAGCCGTTTATCGAAGAAATTCAATTCGCCGATTATCTGGTTATCTATCCCATCCGTCAAAACGAAAAGCCCGAAGGCGTCGCGCTCATGCGCGTTTTGCAGGGCGCGACGCCTGAGCATATTGTCGTCATTGACGGCGTGGAATACGCCCGCATTTATAAAGTCGCGGAGCTGCCTAAAGAAATTTATAATATCTTGGCAAAACAATAAACAAAACGGACTCTGGCAAACGCCAAGTCCGTTTTGTTTACGTTGCGCTTTTTGCTTTCTTGCCGCCGCCTACCGCCCGTTTGATTTTTACGCGCGCTATTTTTTTTTACGGGAATTTTCTTCATTAAATAAATCAGCGAACGCAAAGCTTCGTTAACCGCTTCTGAATCGGGAAAATATTCAAGCACGTCGGGCGCAAGCAAAATCGCGCCTTCCGTCAACGTGTAATGATTAACAACGGTTGTGCCGTCGCTTTTATGAACACGAATCGTATAGCCTTTGTCCAGCGGGCGATAAAATTTTCCGCGCTCGGCTTTGCTGAAATTATATTCCGCGCGCATTTCGTTGTTTTTATTTGTTTTCATATTTCTTTTTCTCGGCTTTTATCGCTTTTCTCGCGCTGATCAAACGGATTCTTTCTTTTCGATAAGCGTGGATGACGGTCAACAAACGCATGATGACGGACATGCCAACGGAAACATATCTTTCTTTGTCTTTTCGTCGTTCCATTCAAATTCAGAATTGTTTATAACGATTGCCTTTTCAAGAATCATATTATTTTTTAATTTTCTTGATCACGACTAACGTCATGCCATCGCGCTCAACTTTATAAATGATTTTCGCGTCGGGATACATTTTGCGGTCAAAGTTGTAGCGCGTGGTGACGATAACATAATCAAACGGCTTATCCGTCGGCGCGTCGTCGGACAACACAGTCAAGTCGTCGCGGGCGTAGAGGTCGGCGGCTTGACCGGGACCGACAACCATAATATTTACGTTCGCGGACGCGACGGTATTGACGTATTCAATCGCCTCGCGATATGAAATCGCCCAATAGTCCAATTCAAATTTACCCGTTGGGTTTCCCGCCAGACTGTTGTAATAAACATATTGATACGGATGCAAGCGGATATTTGCAATCAAAGCGGGGAGAATCAGCAAGGCGACGATTCCGACTTTAAAGTGGATTTGCTTCACGCGCGCGAGTATAGATTCCGCCCCAAGCCCAGCCACAAGAAAGACGGGCGGCAGGATGAAAAATATCTGCCGAAAATTATCGTACAACGCCGCGCGCGTGACGATGAGTGCAATGAGGGGAAGGATGAACCAAACAACGGCGAGAGAAGTGACAGTCACCTGCGAGGTGACTGTCACTTTTTTCACAGACGCCAATCCAATCACAAACAAAATCCAAACAGGCTCGGTCAATTGAACGGCAAGCAACACAGGCAAATATGAATAAGGCAAGTTGTTGGGGTTGTACGTTGCGCCGTTAAAAAAAACCGTCCCTTCCCATGGATACTTGGACATGGTTTGCAGGCTCTCGATAAAATGTCCGACGGGGTCGCTCCACAAATAGGGCCAGGTGATGTAGGTTGCGATGATGGAAATGATTGCGTAAGTTATCAAGGCGGGAATGACTTGTTTGCCTTTCGTTCGCAATGCGTAAAGCGCAACGATGACGCCCGCAAGCGGAGCGACGACGCGGATGGAGGTGGTGAAGCCGAGAAGGAGGGAGGAAATTAGTAATTGGTAATTGGTAATTGGTAATTGATGACGACGGGTGTAAAGGAAGAGGAAAGAAGAAAGAAGAAAGAGGAAAGAGCGCAACCAGAGGAAGAAGACGAAGTAACGCTGGATGTAAACTTCGGGAGGGGCTTTGTGGATGTCGGAGGCGAGGCGGGAGATGATGTTGGTTTCGCCGTTGGATGCGGCGCGGACGAGATTCTCGAGGGCGGCGTGAATCAAAGGGGTGGCGGCAAACAATCCGAGTGTCGTCAGAAGCGCGAAGAGAATCCACTTGGGGGGCGAAGCGACTTGTGACGCTGAATCCGCTGGAAGGTTGTCAACCATCTTAAATCCAAATAAAAGCGAGATCATAAAAAAAGACATGAACGGGACGTCTTTTGGATTCATAAATGCGTGTCCCCAAAAAAGCGGCTGGGTTGTGAAGAGCAAAGTCGCGGCGACGTTGGCGGTTTGCGTCAGCCAGCGTTTGCCGAGTTCGTAAAACGCCCAAACACCCGCGAGATAAGTGAGGAAGTAAATAATGTGGCGGGCGTCGGCAGGGTTGACGGGCAGGTAGGATGGAGCGAGCAATGCGACAGCCATTACATAAGCGGGACCGTAGTCGCCCAAATCTTCCGAGGTGATGGGCATGACGCCTTGCGTTCGCCATGTGGCGTAGGTTCGCAGAGAATAGTTTGCGTATTTTTGCAGGGAATGGTCGTCCCAACTTTCGCCATAGGCGTTGAGCGTGAAAGCGCCGACGATGGCGCAGACGGCGAGGATGATGAAGATGGGATAGTTTTGTTTCATAATTGAGGAGCGCGCCCTCACCCTAACCCTCTCCCAAAGGGAGAGGGGACAGAATCTTAAGCCAGTTATTGACCGAGTTGAAGAGGCGCGAGCCTTCTTGTTTTTTTGCAAGTCCCCACATTATGCCCAAGAGGATCATCGGCGCGAGGAGGCGACCATAAGACCATGGGAAGAAATCAAAGGATGGCATAATGAATTCGAGGAAGTAGGCGAAGGCAAACCAAATCCACGCGGCGGGGGATTCGATGGTTTTGAGGAGGACGAGGAAAGACAAAGCGGTGAAGACTCCGTGATGATCCCAAACGATGGGCGAGGCGAGAGTCATCATCACAAAGAGCGCGGGGAGGGCGTTGAGGATGTTGGCGGCGGCGAACGTTTTGTTGATTACGTTCCGCGCCATGACAGTAACCGTCGCGACTCCGAGCGTTGCTTTGAAAATCAAGACGATAATGCGCGTCGTTTCGATTTTGATTCCAAAAAACGGGTTGAGGAAACGGAAGAAGGAATCAAACGAGGTATCGTGAAAGTTTGTGTCGGGAATTTTTGTGAGGATGTTGATGTTGTTCAAGTAATCGTAGTACGGCGAAATCCCATTGGTGGCGACGGGGATGAGCGCGATGAGGAGAAAGGTCAGCGCGAACCATGCCAGCCAGCGCCAGTCGCGTTCAAGTAAAAAAGCCAACACAAGAACGGCGGGAGAGGTTTTTAGATGAATTGCCAGCGCCAAAGTCAGCGCAGAAATGAAAGAGTTTTTAGGATAGGTCAAGACGCTGATGAAAATCAAATCCAAGACGATGAGGTTGACTTGGGTGTATCCTAACGTCCGTTGAATGGGGGCGTTGATTAAGATAAAGAGAGTCGCAGTCAATGCGGCGAAGCGCGGCGCGAAGCCGTATCTTTCGAGAACGCGATGCAGTAGAAAATAAAACGCGCCGAGCGCAATCATATTGACGAGCCACAAAACCGCCAACACGCCTTCATCCCCCAGCGGGACGATGTATTGCATTAGCGCCGCCCATAGCGGAAGATACAAATAAGTATCGGGCAGGGTTTTGTGTTGAAGCATCGCAGTCCCCGCTTCGATGTAATAAGCATAGTCGCCGTAGCGAAATCTCTCGCGCAGGAAATTTAAGTAAACGAGCATGACGATAAAAAATCCCGCGACGGTAAGGATGTTGCTTGCGTTGATTTTTTCGTTGGCGAGCAGATAAAGAATAGCGCCGAAGCAGAGCCAAGTCAGCGCGGCGGATTCGAGCATGACGCTGTAAATACTTAATGGCCATTGCTGGATGAAGAGGTCAATGCCTTTCATGCCGTTGCGCAGATAAATCGCAACGACGCTGGCGACGACCAGCGCGGTGATGATCTGCCAAATTACGAGGGCAAGGCGAAAATGATTTTTCATAGGGTTATTTTACTTGCACCTTTGTTCGGGTTTTACTTTTTTGATATAAGACAGTACGCCGCCGTCTCTTTCTATCGTATAAACCGTTTCCGCGTCAACGCAACGGTCTTCATCCGCGTTGTTGCGCGTTAAAAAAATAACATAGTAATATTCGATTCCAGATTTGCGCACTTTGTGAGAGCCCATAACGGCAAGATCCTCTCTGGCGTATAAACGGGCGAGCGGCGGATGTCCAACGACGACAATCTGCGCGCCTGGCTCCGCATTCTTGTTGATATATTCCATCGCTTCTTTGTACGACACGCCCCAATAATCCAGATCAAATTTGCGATACGCGCCTCCCACGCCTCCAATCAGGCTATTGTAATAAACGTATTCGTAAGGATGAAGTTGAACGCAAGCGTAAATGCCGGGCAGAATAATCAGCGCCAACAGAGCGGCTTTTACTTGAGCGGTTTTTATGCGCGTCAACAACGCGTCAATGCCGACGCCGGCTAGTATAAAAAGCGGGGGCAGGAGAAATAAAAGTTGGCGAGCGTTGTCGTAGAGCGTGCTGCCTGAAAAAACAATCCAAAGCGTTGGAGCCAAAAACCATCCTGCGAATAGAAGCAAGGGTTCTCTATTTTTATCTTTGATTTCTCTACCGTACATTTCAAAATGGGACGCGGATTTACGCCGAGAACGCGGATTTTTAATTGTTTTTTCCGCGTTAATCCGCGCTCGTCTGCGTTCTATACGAATTTTGTACGGTAGTGCATCTTTGATGAAAAGTTTGAAGGAAAGCGCCGCGCCAATTACAATGAGAAGCGCCGCTGGTTCGGTTAATTGTAGGCTGAGAAACGTGGGAAAATACCGCAAGGGCAATTGATTGGCGGGATACAAATTTCTCATAAACAAAACCGAACCCGTATCGGGAAAACTGGACATGGTTTTCAGGCTTTCGATAAAATGAGCGATGGGCGCTTTCCATAGATAGGGCCAGGTTAGATAAGTCGTTATTCCCGCAACGAGAAAATAAAGAGGGGCGATGGACGTCGTTTTGCGCGGAGATTTCCACAGTCCAAAAAGAATCACGAGCGCGCCCGCCATTGGTCCCAGCGAACGGATGGACGTTGTGAATCCCAAAATAATTCCAGCCGCTAAAACGGCGCGCCATTTTGATTTTGCGGAAGCGTCCAGCATTTGAAGACCCAAATATACGCTGAGCATGAAAAACGTCATAAACGGCGTGTCTTTTGGATTGATGAACGCATGTCCCCAGAGAAGCGGTTGGAATGCAAACAAGAGAGCCGCGCCAAGCGCCGCCAGTTCGCTCATCCAGCGTTGCGCAAGAAAATATAAAGTTAGGACGCCGACGGCGTAAGTCAAAAAATAGGTAAAGTGCATCGCCACGACGATTGACCAGGCAGGAATTAAAGCGACGAACAAACGGGATAAGGAGACCGCCGCGATGAAATACGCTGGTCCGTAAAGATTCAGGTTTGTGTCAAAATCTGGCAGGTTTTGGGGGCGCAGGATAAATTGATAAGCGTTAATCGCGTAATCGCCGTAACGATAAATATAAATTTCGTCCCAGCTTTCTCCATAATCCGCCGCCAAAAAATAACCGATTAATAAAGCGACAATGAACGTCAAAATAAAGGGCAGGCGCGTTGAATGGAATCGGGTTTTCATTTACCAACACTTTTGTTCAGGTTTTACTTTTTTAATATAAGCTAGCGTCCCGCCGCCGCGCGCAATCGTGTAAACGGTCTGCGCTTGGAGGCAGTGATTTTCGTCCGCGTTGTCGCGCGTTAGATAGAGGACGTAATAATACTCCATGCCGCGCAAGTTGAGTTCGCCGGGACCAATGATTTTCAAGTCGAAGCGGGCGTATTCGCTGGCGATTTGCCGAGGTCCAATGACGACCACCTGAGCGTTTTGTGGCGCATTCTTGTTGATGTATCCCAGCGCTTCTTTGAACGACGTTCCCCAATAATCGAGGTCGTATTTGCGAAACGCGCCGCTGACTCCGCCCGTGAAACTGTTGAAGTAAACGTATTGATACGGGTGAAGTTGAACGCAAGCGTAAATGCCCGGCAAAATCAGCGCGCAGATTAACGCCGCTTGCAACAGCGGGATTTTTATGCGCTCCAAGAGCGCGTCCAAGCCGACGCCGGCGAGAATAAAAATCGGCGGCAGGAGAAATAAAAGTTGGCGGGCGTTGTCGTAGAGGGTGCTACCCGAAAAAATGATATACAGCGTCGGCGCGAGAAACCATAGCGCAAAGAGAATCAGCGGTTCAAAGAGTGGGACACGGACGAGCGCGGATGAACGCGGATTCTTTAGAAGATTGGCAAAGAGAGTTGCGCCGCCCAACACGCAGAACGCTAACGCGGGTTCGGTTAATTGCAGGGCGATAAACGTGGGAACATATCTGATGGGCAATTGGTTAGCGGGATATAAATTTCCCATGAAGAAGGTCTCGCCCGTATCTGGGAAACTGGACATGACGCGCAGGCTGTCTATAAAATGGGCGATGGGCGAAGTCCATAAATAGGGCCAGGTTAGATAAGTCGTTATTCCCGCAACGAGAAAATAAAGAGGGGCGATGGACGTCGTTTTGCGCGGAGATTTCCACAGTCCAAAAAGAATCACGAGCGCGCCCGCCATCGGTCCCAACGCGCGAATCGAGGTCGCAATCCCCAAGATGATTCCAGCGGCAATAATTTTGCGCCAGTTTATTTTTTCATCATCTAACATTTGCAAACCAAGATAAACGCTGGCGATAAAAAACGCCATGAACGGCGCGTCTTTTGGATTGATGAACGCATGTCCCCAAAAGAGGGGCTGGGAGAGAAATAACAGCGCGACGCCAAACGCCGCCCATGCGCTCATCCAGCGTTGAGCGAGAAGATATAAAAAGAAGACGCCAAATAAAAATGTAACAAAATAAACGAAGTGCGTCGCCGCGCCAATCGTCCACGACGGTTGCAAAGCGACGATGAAGCGCGCAACAAACGCCGAGAACATAAAGTGCGCGGGACCGTATAGGTTTAGGATTGGAATAGTGTTGTCGGTTTGAAAATCCTGCGGATGCAAGATGAACGGATAAGCTTTCAGCGTGTTGTTGGCGTAACGATAAATGCCGACCTCGTCCCAACTTAATCCGTAATCGGGCGCGGTGAAATAACCGACGACTAAGGCGGCGGTCAGCGTGAGGAGCAAGGCGAAGCGCGGCGAGCGAAAGAAAGGTTTCATTTACCAACACTCTTGTTTAGGCTTTACTTTTTTAACATAAGCGAGGACGCCGCCGCCGCGTTCAATCGTGAAAACGGTTTCGGCTTGAAGACAACGATTCGCGTCCGCGTTGGCGCGCGTTAAAAAGAGGACATAATAATATTCTACGCCGTTCCGATCAATATCGTGAGAGCCGATGATTTTGCTTTTGAGGTCGGGGCGGGCGTAATCGCGGGCGGTGTGTCGCGGTCCGCCAATCACAACTACCTGCGTTTTTGGCGCGGCGTTTGCGTTGATGTATTGCATCGCTTCCTTGAACGACGTTCCCGAATAGTCTAAATCAAATTTGCGGAACGCGCCCCCCACGCCGCCCGTCAAACTATTGAAGTAAACATATTGATATGGGTGAAGTTGAACGCAAGCGTAAACGCCGGGCAAAATCAGCGCGCACAATAACGCCGCTTGCAACGGGAAAGTTTTTAAGCGTTCCAGCATCGCGTCTAATCCGACGCCGGCGAGGATAAAAAGCGGAGGGATGAGAAATAAAAGTTGGCGGGCGTTATCGTAAAGCGTGCTACCCGACGAGCTGATATAAAGCGCGGGCGCCAAAAACCATGTTGCGAATAAAATTAGCGGTTCTCGGTTTTTGCCTTTGACGAAAAGCCAGACGGAAAGCGCCACGCCAACCGCAACGAGAATCAGCGTGGGTTCGGTCAATTGCAGGCTGATAAAAGTAAAAAAATAGACGAAGGGCAATTGGTCGGCGGGATATAAATTCCCTGCGAAGAGGGTTTCGCCCGTATTGGGAAATTGGGACATGACTTGTAGGCTGTCTATAAAATGGGCGACGGGCGCTTTCCACAAATAGGGCCAGGTTAGGTAGGTTGTTATTCCCGCGATGAGAAAATAAAGAGGGGCGACAGATATCGTTTTGCGCGGAGATTTCCACAACCCGAATAGAATCGCAAGCGCGCCCGCCATCGGTCCCAACGAGCGGATTGAGGTCGTAATCCCCAAGACGATTCCTGCTGTGAAAATCTTAAACGCGAAGGGCGCAAAGCGCGCAAAGTTTTTTCCTTCGCGACCTTCGTGTTTAAAAAAATCATCGTCCAGCATTTGCAAACCCAAATAAACGCTGGCAATAAAAAACGCCATGAACGGCGTATCTTTTGGATTGGTGAAAGCGTGTCCCCAAAAGAGAGGCTGGGAGATAAACAACAGCGCGACGCCAAACGCCGCCCATTCGCTCATCCACCGCGTCGCGAGAAAATATAAAGCGAGGACGCCGAATAAAAACATCATAAAATAAATGAAGTGCGTCGCTGTGGCAATTGTCCATGTTGGATGCGCCGCAACTACGAAGCGGGATAAAAACGCCGCAAACATAAAATGCGCGGGACCATAGAGGTTTAGCAACGGGTCGGGATCGTCCGCTTGGGCGTCCTGCGGATGAAGGATGAACGGGTAAGCGTTTAATCCGCGCTTGGCGTAACGATAAATGCCAACCTCGTCCCAACTTAATCCGTAATCGGGCGCGATAAAATAACCGACGACTAAGGCGGCGGTCAGCGTGAGGAGCAAGGCGAAGCGCGGCGAGCGAAAGATGGATTTCATTTTACAATCAAAGTTGTCGTTGACATAGATTGAGACCGCCGATTGAATGGAATTATAGGCTAAAATAAGAGCGTAGGGGTAGCGGGAAAAGTCCAAGTGATTTTTTAGGTTTTGTCTGCTAAAACCTCAATTCATCACTTTCGATTTGCCCACTACTCTTTTTCAGTATGATTGAAGACTCTGTTCCTCGTCGAGTTGCGTAGCGGTTTTTCGCTCAAAAACTTAACAGCCAAACGCCCCTTTAGCGTTTAGTTTTACGGTGGCATTACACGAGTTTGCTTATCCGTAAAAAAAGCGCGATAGATTTTTGATATAACCAACGACACGAAAGGACGCATTTTGCATTATTTTATTACCGGTTGCGCGGGCTTTATTGGCAGCAGTCTTGTTGACCGTTTGCTAGAAATGGGAAACGAAGTTACAGGCTATGACAATTTTTCCACAGGACAAGAAGACTTTATCGCCGCCGCGCTTCAAAACCCCAACTTTCAACTTATTCGCGCGGACGTTCTTGATTTGTCCGCGCTCACCGAAGCCATGCGCGGCGCGGATTTTGTCTTCCACTTCGCCGCCAACGCGGATGTGCGCTTTGGCACGGAACATCCGCGCAGGGATTTAGAGCAAAATACGATTGCCACTTACAACGTCCTCGAAGCCATGCGCGCCAACGACGTAAAACGGATCGCGTTCTCTTCCACAGGCTCGGTGTACGGCGAAGCAAAGATGATTCCCACGCCTGAAGACGCGCCCTTCCCCGTGCAAACTTCTTTGTACGGCGCTTCCAAACTTGCGGGCGAGGGATTGATTGCCGCGTATTGCGAAGGCTTTGGCTTCACGGGTTATATCTTTCGCTTTGTCTCTATTTTGGGCGAGCGATATACGCACGGTCACGTTTTTGATTTTTACAAAAAACTTTTGGAGAACTCCAACGAACTCCCCGTGCTGGGCAACGGCAAACAACGCAAATCCTATTTATACATTCAAGACTGCATAGACGCGATGCTCTACGTCGTTGAAAAAGCGCAAGAGAAGGTCAATATTTACAATCTCGGCACGGACGAGTATTGCGAAGTGAATAACTCCATCGGCTGGATTTGCGGTCATCTCGGCGTGAATCCCGAACGAAAATATTCGGGCGGCGAGCGCGGCTGGATTGGCGATAATCCGTTTATTTTTCTCGACACCGCGAAAGTTCGCGCGCTGGGTTGGAAGCCCAAACTAACCATTCAACAAGGCATTATCAAAACGCTGGAATATTTGCAAGCCAATCAATGGGTGTTGTATGCCCGATAAGTTGCTGTGCAAAATCTGTCAGTCTCCCGTTGAAAAGATAGGTTCCAAGTTGGGCGTGGCGGATAAACGCGAATATTTTTTGGTTCGTTGCGCAAGTTGCAATTTTTCTTTTGTAGAAAATCCGCGCGTGGATTATGCCGATATTTACACCGAAGCATATTATCGCGGCGCGGGCGTTGATCCTTTGCTTGATTATGTATATGAATTGGAGAATCCAGAAAAAACGGTAAGACGATATGAATGGAATGGCATTCTCAAAATAGTTCAATCCCTATTCCCTAACCCTATAACTTCAAAAATTCGCTGGCTAGACTACGGTTGCGGAAACGGCGGATTAGTTCGATATGTCCGCGAAATGACAGACTGCGAAATTTTCGGCTACGACGAGGGTTGGATTGTGGAAAAAGCAATTGAGTATGGAGTCCCCGTTACTCGTCAAAAAGAACAGATTGGAGACGCAAAGTACGATATTGTCACCGCCATCGAAGTGCTGGAACATATCGAGAATCCGCTTGCTACGCTGGAAGAAATTAGAAATTTTTTAACGCCGGGCGGTTTATTCTTTTTTACGACGGGCAACGCGCAAGCGCATCGCGCAAATCTGCTGGCTTGGAATTACTTTAGCCCTGAAATTCATATCTCGTTGTACGAACCGTCCACAATGAAATTCGCTTTGACAAAAACGGGATTTCAGCCGTTTTTTCCGCTAACGCCTCCTGCGGGTTGGTCGGATGTTATCCGATTTAAAATTTTGAAAAATATAGGCGTTCGTCAAATAAACGGGCTGGAAAAAATAATCCCTTGGAAATGGATTGCGCCAATAATTGATCACTCCATGAAAATATCCGCTCATCCGCTGGGATGGGTTGCGCGAGGATAACCGAATGCTTAAACTAGCAAAAAAAAACGCAATCATTACAGGCGCATCGCGGGGATTGGGATTGGAAATCGCCAATACAATGTGGACGCAAGGCGCAAACCTCTTGCTAACAGCGCGAGACGCCGACGCATTAAATTCGGTTGTGAAAAATCTGGCGCCACGTCCCGAACAACGCGCCTATTTTATCCCTGCGGACTTGGCGCGTGAAAATTCAATAGACATGATTATGCAAGCCGCTCAATCCAATTTTGAACGCCTTGATATCTTGATAAACAACGCCGCAATTCAAGGACCAATTGGCGCGTCTTGGGAGAACGATCCAATTTTGTGGGAGCGCTCTATTTATGTAAATTTGCTTTCTCCCATTAAATTAAGCAAACATTGCGCCCAATGGATGCTTCCGCAAAGGCAAGGGAAAATTATTTCATTGTCTGGCGGAGGAGCGACGGGTTCGCGTCCTAATTTCTCTTCTTACGCAGTCGCCAAAACGGGAATAGTAAGATTTTCTGAAATATTAGCGGACGAACTTAGAGAATATAACATTCAAGTCAACTGCGTCGCGCCCGGAGCAATGGCGACTGCGTTGCTGGACGAAGTGGCTATTGCGGGCGCAAGTTTGTCTGGTAAAAAAGAATTTGACATTGCCGTCAAAATAAAAAAAGAAGGCGGCGTTTCCCTAGAACGCGCCGCGCAGTTAGTGGCGTTTTTATCGTCTGCGGCGAGCGACGGCGTGACGGGAAAAATTATCAGCGCGGTTTGGGACCCTTGGGCGCAATTCCCCGAACATCAGCAAGACCTCGCCAAAAGCGACATCTACACTTTGCGCCGCATCGTTCCCAAAGATCGCGGCATGGATTGGGGCGACGTATGAAAGAAATCGGAGTCGCAATTTTAGGTTGCGGATTAATCGGACAAAAACGCGCCAAAGCCTTGAAGGGCGCGCGCTTGCGCGTCTGCGCTGACCTTGATGCGGGGCGCGCAAAACAACTGGCGAGTTCCTACCCCGAAGTGGAGTCCACGACAGATTGGCGTTCTGCAATTCGCCGCGACGACGTGGACATGGTCATCATCGCCACGACGAATCAAGCGCTGGCGGAGACCAGTCTCGAAGCGGCAAATGCAGGCAAGCACATCCTCGTGGAAAAACCCGCCGCCCGCAATGTCGCCGAATTAGACGCCGTGATTGACGCGGCGCGGAAAAACGACGTCTTAGTCCGTGTGGGATTTAATCATCGCTATCATCCTGCCTTGCTCAAAGCGCGTGAAATTTTGAACGCGGGCGAGCTCGGCGAACTCATGTTTATTCGCGGACGCTACGGACACGGCGGGCGCGTCGGCTATGACCGCGAATGGCGCGCCGATCCCGCGCTTTCGGGCGGCGGCGAGTTGATTGATCAGGGCGTTCACTTGATTGATTTATCGCGCTGGTTTATGGGCGACTTTGTTTCCATCGAGGGCGCGGCGCATACTTATTTTTGGGATATGCCTGTGGACGATAACGGCTTCATGCTTTTGAAGACCGCTAAAAATCAAACCGCCTTTTTGCATGTCAGTTGCACCGAATGGAAAAATCTTTTTTCAATGGAAATTTACGGCAAGAACGCCAAACTGCATATTGAAGGCTTGGGCGGCAGCTACGGCGTGGAGAAACTATCGTTTTATAAAATGCTCCCCGAAATGGGACCGCCCGAAACGACGGTTTGGGAATATCCGCGCGGCGATAATTCGTGGGCGTTGGAATTTGCCGAATTTTTGGAAGATATTCGTTTGCATCGTCAGCCCGCCGCAAACTTGACAGACGCGCGCGCTACGCTGGAAGTTGTCGAAAAAATATACAAGGACTCTGGATATGATTATTACTCGTAGCCCGCTTCGCATCACGTTGGGCGGCGGCGGAACCGACCTCCCGTCTTATTATCGCAACTACGGCGGTTTTCTCATCGCCGCCGCAATTGATAAATACGTCAACGTCACCGTTATGCGCCCGTTTACGGCGGGCATATTTTTGAAATATTCTCAACTTGAAAAAGTGGAACATGTGGACGAAATTCAGCATCCCATTATTCGAGAAGCCGTCCGCATGTTGGATTTCAAAACGCCGCAAATCGAAATCACTACGCTGGCGGATATTCCATCAGGCACGGGGCTGGGGTCTTCGGGAAGTTTCACCACCGCGCTGTTGAGAGCGTTATTCGCGCATCGCCGCCGCATGTTGCTCGCGGACGAGTTGGCGCGGCTGGCGTGTCATATCGAGTTGGATATTTTGCAAGAACCCATCGGCAAGCAAGACCAATACATCGCGGCGTACGGCGGGCTGACTTGTTTTGAATTTAATAAAGACGATAGCGTGACCGCGTATCCGCTTCAAATCAGCATGGATACGTTGTTTGACCTTGAAGACAATTTGCTTCTTTTTTTTACGGGCTTCTCGCGGAGCGCGTCCAATATTTTGCAAGACCAAGATAAACGCAGCAAAGCGCTGGACGAAGACATGCTGAACAACATGCACTACGTCAAAGAATTGGGATTGCGCTGTAAGGACGTATTGATAGCGGGGCAAACCGCCGAATTTGGCGCGTTAATGCACGAACACTGGGAACATAAACGCAAACGCTCAAAGGGAATGAGCAACGCGCAAATTGACGAGTGGTACGAACTCGGCATGAAAAGCGGCGCGTTGGGCGGCAAACTCGTCGGCGCGGGCGGCGGCGGTTTCCTCATGTTTTACGCCGAAGACCGCAATCGTTTGCGTCACGCAATGGCAAAGGCGGGGCTGGAAGAAGTCCGCTTCCGTTTTGATTTTGAAGGGACAAAGGTTTTAGTTGGATAACTTGTATCCCGTTCTCATCCTCGCGGGCGGATTAGCGACGCGCTTGCGTCCCATCACCGAGAAAATTCCTAAAGCGTTAGTTGAAGTCGGCGGCGAGCCGTTTATCGCGCATCAACTCCGCTTGTTGCGTTTTCACGGAATCCGTCAAGCGATTATTTCTGCATGGTATCGCGGAGATATGATTCGCGATTATGCGGGCGACGGCGCAAAATTTGACATGCAAATTTCTTATGTCTTTGACGGCGATAAACCGCTTGGCACAGGCGGAGCAATCCGTCGCGCTTTGCATCTTGTGAATAATCAATCAACCACGAAAGCCACGAAATACACGAACAAAAGCGGTATTTTTTCGTGTGGTTCGTGTTTTTCGTGGTCAACTGATAATCCTTTTTTTGTTTTATACGGCGACTCGTATTTGCCGTGCAATTACGCCGAAATTCAAGCAAAGTTTGAAGCCGCTAAACAACCCGCGCTAATGACCGTCTATCGCAACCATGACCAATGGGATTCGAGCAATGTCGAAATGATGGACGAAAAAATTGTAAAGTATGATAAAAAAGAGCGTTCCCCCGCCATGCAGTTCATTGATTACGGCTTGGGAATTTTTCACCCCGCCGTCTTTAGTGGATTGCAAGACGGCGAACCCGCCGACCTCGCGGATATTTACCGCGACTTGGCGCAAGCAGGCAAACTCGCGGCTTACTTGGCGCGTCAACGGTTTTATGAAATCGGCTCGTATGAAGGGCTGCGCGAGTTGAACGAAATTCTTGAAAAGAATCCAAATTATTTTTTATCGCAGGAGGCATTATGACTTTTTCTCAAACTTTCATCGTAGAGGCAATTGAAATTCTCAACCAACTCGACGTCGCCGCCATTGAAAAAATGGCGGATGTGCTTGTTGAAACCCGCGAACAAGGCGGGCGTTTGTTTGTGCTAGGCGTCGGCGGAAGCGCGGCAAACGCCTCGCATGCCGTGAACGATTTCCGAAAAATCGTTGGCATTGAAACGTACGCGCCGACAGACAACGTCGCCGAGTTGACCGCCCGCACAAACGACGAAGGCTGGGCAAGCGTATTCCGCGCATGGCTGGAGGGCAGTCGCTTGAACGCCAAAGATACGGTCATGGTTTTTTCCGTTGGCGGCGGAAATTTGGAAAAGAACGTTAGTCCAAATTTGGTTTTGGCGTTGCAATTGGCAAAAGAAGTCGGCGCTAAAGTTATCGGCGTTGTCGGGCGCGACGGCGGGTACACCGCGCAAGTAGCGGACGCTTGCGTTATCATTCCCACCGTTCACCCCGAACATATCACCCCGCACACAGAAGCCTTTCATTCGGTGATTCAACATTTACTCGTCACGCATCCGCGTTTGAAAGCCAAACAAACGATGTGGGAATCGGTGAAGTGACGAAGGGTTTGTCGGCGGTTTTTCTTGACCGCGACGGCGTTATCAATCGCGCTATCGTGCGCGACGGCAAGCCGTATCCGCCCGCGCGACTGGAAGAGTTTGAAATTTTGCAAGGCGCTGTCGCTTCTTTTTTGCGGTTGGCGGAATGCGGTTATGTTTTAATTGGCGTAACCAATCAACCCGACGTCGCGCGCGGAACGCAATCCCGCGAAATAGTCGAAGCGTTCAACGCCCTGATACAATCCAAGACGCCTGTGCGCGAGATTTTTGTCTGTTATCACGACAACGCGGATCACTGCGACTGTCGCAAGCCTAAACCAGGTTTGATACTGCAAGCGGTAGAAAAATACGGGCTGGAACTTTCAAATAGTTGGATGGTTGGCGATCGCTGGAAGGATATCGCCGCAGGACAAGCGCTTGGACTGAAAACTATTTTTGTAGATTATCGCTACGCCGAAATTTATAAAGGCTCTCCCGCCGATTTTACAGTGGGAGATACCGCGCATTTAGCCGACATTATTTTGAAAGGACGCCATGAAAACGCTTGACCAATTGAAAGTAAAAATCTTCGCCGACGGCGCGGATTTAGACGGCATTTTAGAACTTTATCGCAACCCATACATCAGCGGCTTCACCACTAACCCGACGCTAATGCAGAAAAGCGGCGTCTCGGATTACGAGAAATTTTCCCGTCAGGTGTTGGAGCATATTACCGACCGTCCGATTTCGTTTGAAGTATTTTCCGACGAGTTCGACGAAATGGAACGGCAGGCGCGTAAAATTGCCGCGTGGGGAAAAAACGTGTATGTGAAAATCCCGATTACAAACACGCGGCGCGAATCCTCGGCGGACTTGGTGCGTCGTTTGGCAATGGAAGGCGTGCAGTTAAACGTAACCGCCTTAATGACCTTGGAACAGGTAAACATTATTTCCAAGTCGCTGGAAAACCATGCCCCGTCGTATATTTCTGTCTTCGCGGGTCGCATTGCCGATACGGGGCGCGACCCCATGCCACTGATGAAAGAAGCGGTGAAAATTATGTCGCTGTATAAAACGCAGGAATTAATCTGGGCGAGCCCGCGCGAGTTGCTGAATATTTTTCACGCGGACGAGGTCGGCTGTCATGTGATCACAGTGACGCACGACGTTTTGAAAAAACTTGCGTTAGTCGGAAAAGAATTGGACGAATACTCGCTGGATACGGTCAAGATGTTTTACAACGACGCCAAGCAAGCGGGTTTTAAATTGTAGCGTCCGCGCTTTTGGAGGCGGCAAAAGTAGGAAGAAGATGACCCAAATTACGATTGACGTTACTTTGATTTTCCCCGCGTATAACGAGTCGCAACGAATCGCCAATACCGTATCAAATGCCGTAGCGTATTTTGAGCAGCGCGGTATTTCTTACGAGATTATTGTTTCCGCCGACGGCAATGACGGTACGCGCGAGATTGTGGTAGAAATGAGCAAAGATAATCCGCGCCTGAAAGTTATCGGCAACGTAGAACGTCGCGGAAAAGGCTACGGCATTCGTCAGGCGGTTGCGATTGCGCGCGGAGCGATCATCGGCTTTGCCGACGCCGACGATAAAACGCCGATTACTGAAATGGATAAATTTTTATCCCCTCTACAAAGCGAGTATGACTTGGCTATTGGTTCGCGCGGGCAACGCGAAAGCGTTATTGAGCGCAGTCAGCCTTGGTTTCGACGAGCGGGTTCTAAAGGGTTTGGCGTCTTCATGCACGCCGTAGTCGGCATGTATGATATTGTCGACACGCAATGCGGATTCAAATTTTTTCGCGCGGAAATAGCTCGCAATTTGTTTGCCCTCCAGAAAATTGACGGATATATGTACGACGTCGAAATTCTATATCTGGCGCGACGCTTGGGCTATCGCATCCTGCAATTGCCGGTGCGCTGGCGCGATGACGGAGATTCGCGCTTGAATTTGGTGGCGGGAAATATTCGCAATTTATGGGACGTGCTTAAAATACCCTTTACCCGTTATGATACCTGAAGAGTCCTCGTAAAATCAGCGCTTCATTCTAATTTGGAGAAATACATTTATGAAATCAGACGCCCCTCCCGTATCCGATCGAACAATATTATATTTAGCGTTCATTTTATTTTTAGTCGAGTTTTTGTTATTTAAGACTACGTTCGCGGTTAATTATCAACCTTATTACGCGCGCGCGTATGATCAAACGGTGTTTATCCGATCCGCATACGCCACTTATTATTCGATCAATGATTATGGCTTTATAAATACAATCCAGAATATAGGCGTTTTACAACCCCAATTATTCAAAGGTCCAATTGTTCCAAATTTGGCGGTCGTTTTTGCGTTTTTATTTGGGGCGGATAGACTGAACATAATTTCCGTCAACTTCCTTTTTTTTATGGTCGGACAAATCGCATTATTTTATTTCTTTACAAAAAAAGTAAACGCCTACGCAGGCGTAACCGCCGTGGGTTTGTTCTTTTTGAGCATGACGCATTATTATTGGATTGGAGGAATAACCGACTTTCGCCTTGATTATGCGGGCATGGCAACTTTTGGCGTCGCCTTTCTCGCGTATAGTTGTTTAATGGACAAGCCGACTCTTGCAAACTTTATTTTTGCGTGCATTGCTACGACGGCGACGTTAGCGACAAGATCAATTACGGGGATTTATGCGTTTTTGCTGGTAATTTTTTTGAACGCGACTTTCTTGCTAAACCTAAAATTTAAATTCTTTAGAAAAGACGCCGACAATCAATTTAAATATTTTGCCTACCTGTTGATCGTATTAGTTGTCGTTTTTGGAGGCGCTTTTATTCTAGCGGGCAGAGGCTCGATTAATTATTATGGGGGGATGTTTCATGGACCAGATAGGTCTATTCGAGCGGCTCAATTTGGCGCTACAACTGCGTTAGAAATTCTGCTCTATTATCCTAAAAGCGCTTTTTTTCATTTTTGGTATTATGGATATGTTGCAATTGCAATAATCGCGTTTCAAGGGTTAAAACAAATTTTTCTCGGAAGTTTGCGCGTTTCAAAAGGCGACGCGGCGCGCGATATTGATTGGCGCGAGCGTTTATTTTTATTCTTTGCGACTGCTTTTTCCGTATGGATTCCTTTATTAATATATTCTCAATCCGGAATTGTCATTGGAGTGTTAACTATTCCCGTTGTATTTATATTGACATTGGCAATATCGAAACAAATAGAACGGACGCCTAAAGAAATAAAGATTTTTATATCTGGCGCGATTTTTTTAGCGGGGTTTCTGTTTTACGCGGGTAACATGGCTTCCCCGTTTTTCTTGCCTCCGCGACCTTTTGTCGAAGCGAAGAAAATAAACGCGCTCTACCGCGACATGCAGGATATGTTAATCAGCCGCAACGTCCCCCTAAATCTTTCATGGATGATAAATCACGAAGCGTTCATTCCCTACGCCTTTGAAGTTTATCTTTATGAACATGACGGCAGGGCGGAAACGTCGTTGGTTGTTTCGAAAGGTCCAGGGATTGCCCCGATTGCCGAAGACGATATCATCAAGCGAATTAAAGAATCTGACCTGATCGTCGCTCCCCTGCGTTTTTATCCCGCGACCAGCTTCGAATATCCGTTTACGCGATCTTTGCGACAATACGAAAATTCTTGGCGGAAAAATTTGGAAACCGACTTTATTCTTAAGAAAGAGTACGAATTTAAGCCGTATTGGGCGGTTGGATTATACGTAAAGCCCTGTTTAATAAAATTCTTGGACGCTCCTAATTCAATCGAATACGACGGCGCAACGCCGTTTTTCTGGCTTGGCAACAAGCAAGCCGCAATTCATATCGAAAACAATTCTCAAAATTCGCTGAACGCTAATTTGCAAGCGGTTGGCGAAGGCGACCTCGTCGCCCACAATGTGGAAAAAACTACACTACGCTCCGAAATAAACGGCGCTGTTTCAACCCTGCTTGCGACAAAGGCAAATCATTGGCGTTTATCCATCCCTATGGTTTTGCAACCCGGCGACAATGTTCTTTTTGTATCGGACGTTGACAAGACAGACGCCCAGATAAACAGCAACGGCGATGCGCGTCAATTGCTTTCTCGAATTTCAAATATCAGCGTTTCCTGCCAAAGCCAAGCAAAATGAAACGCGCCTGTACGCTCGCAACGATTGTCCGCCCGATGTTTTTTTACAAGGAAATTTATTCCGCATTACAGAAAGGCAAGACAAATGACTTCAATAAATAAATGGCCCAAAACGTTTCCGCCTTTAAACGAAGAACAAAGAAGGATATCCGACGATTTCATGGCGCATTGGCATACGGTTTTGCCGTCCAAATACGGAATTGTTGACGAATTTAATCATAATTATCCCGTGCGGCATGCTCCTATCCAATTTGAGCGCACTCTTGAAATTGGGGCGGGTCTGGGAGAACATCTCAAGTATGAAAAAATAACCCTTGAACAACAAAAAAACTATTTTTGCCTTGATTTACGCGCTAACATGGTGGAAATCATTAATCAAAATTTCCCTGATGCGCGTGCGATTGTGCATGATTGTCAGCAACGCTTGAATATATTTGAAGACGGGTATTTTGATCGCGTTCTTGCGATTCATGTTCTTGAACATTTACCCAATTTACCGGCGGCGATTCGAGAAGCGTATCGTCTGATTAATAAGCAAAAAGGGATTTTCTCGGTTGTAATCCCTTGTGAAGGCGGGCTGGCGTATGGAATGGCGCGGCGTATATCCGCTCAACGTATTTTCGAAAAACGCTACAAGCAATCATATAAATGGTTTATTGAGCGAGAGCATATTAATCGCGCGAATGAAATTTTTGAAGAACTCCGCCCCTATTTTGAGGTTGCGCATAAAAGGTATTTCCCTTTGCCGATTTTGCCAATTCAAACGCTGAACCTTGCGATAGGCGTTACTTTGAAGCCTCGCCCGTCCCCATTGTAAGAGAAAAGAAAAAACTTGATGAAATATTTTATTGCCTCCATGCTTGCTCGTTGCGACGCCAACTCGTTTGCGCGAATTGACAATTGTCGTTTGCGCAACTCTTAGCAAGAGGAATTTAATTTACGCAATGCGGAATGCGCTTTAGCCGAAACGCGTAAGGTATAATGCCAATCATATTCTTATGCTGATGCCATCTCGTCAAAATGCAAGCCAATTGGCTCAAGGCGCAGGCGTCGCGCTGATGGGTAGATTCTTGGGGCGTTTTCTTAGCGTACTGGGAGACGTTATAGCCGCGAGAATTCTCGGTCCCGCCATATTTGGATTGTACGCTATCGGTTGGGCGGTTTTTCGTTTGGTTGAGTTAATTGCGCCGTTGGGGTTTGATATGGGCGTCTTGCGGCACGGCTCTCGTTACCTCAATCAGGATGACGGGAAATTCAAAAGCGTTTTGTTGCAATCCATTTTGGCTCCGTTTTTCTTTAGCTTGACGCTGGCGGTTCTTTTTTACTTTTCCGCCCCGTGGTTCGCGGGAAGTTTGTTCAATAAACCGGACTTAGTTTACGTCTTTCGATTCATCTCCATCGCGTTTCCTCTTTCCGCGCTCTTATCCATTGTAGGCTCCGCTTTAAGGCTGACGCAGGTTATGAAATATTCGGTAATCGTTCAAGACTTAGGACAACCGTTGGTCGCTTTGATTCTGCTGGGCGTCTTCTATCTTTTCTCCATGCGCTTAACTGGCGTGTTGCTCTCAGACGTTTTGTCGTACGGCGTCTGCGTCGCGCTCGGTTGTTATTATTTGACGATTTTATTTCCCGTCGTTTTTGACCCGCGCGTGAAAATCTCCGCTATCGGTAAAGAGCTATACGCCTTCTCTTTGGTTACATCGCTGGCGGGCATGTTCTCCACATTGGTCTTCTGGGTAGACCGTTTCTTTGTGGGATATTTTTTTTCTGCGGCGGACATGGGCGTTTATCAAGCCGTATCGCAGATTTCCGTTATTTTTGCCGTTGTTTTAGGAAGTTTGAATCGCGTTGTCGTGCCAATGTTTGCCAGTCTCTTTCATGGCGGCAAAATTTCCGCTATGGAAGAAATTTTTCAAGTCAGCACGCGCTGGGGTTTTTATCTCAGCGCGCCAATTTTGTTGACGCTGTCTATCGCGCCGCGCGAAGCGCTTTTTGTTGTATACGGCGCGGCATACGCGCGCGGAGCGCCCGTATTGCTCGCGCTTGTTTTTGGGCAATTTTTCAATTTGATTACCGGCCCGGTCGTTCCTTTATTGGTTTTATCTGGTTTGCAGAATTACGTTCTCGGACTTTCCGCGATGGCTTTTTCGCTCAACGTTGCTTTGCTGTGGTTGCTGATTCCGCGCTACGGGTTGCTCGGCGCGGCTGGCGCGACGTCCATCGCGTTAGCCGCGTTTTTTATCGCGGCAATATTGATTGCAAAATGGAAAATCGGCGTGTTGCCTTATGACCGCCGATTGCTTAAAGGCGCGTTTGCGTTCGGCATTGCCGCGACGACGCTCTTTTTATTCCGCGACGCTTTTCAAAGTTGGTCGCCTTTATATGTATTGACGTTTCAAGGCATTCTGGGCGCAGCGACGTTTGCGGGCGTTCTGCTGGCGCTTAAATTAGATCAGGCGGATAAAGATTTGCTAAAATCGCTCTTGCCCAAATAGCTTGCAAACTCGTCAATTTATGCAAGCAAAATCTTCGTAAGCGGACGCCAAGAGCTGATAGAATGCTCTTTATGCAGATTCAAATTTAATGAGAAAGGAATGCGATTTTCGTGAAAAACGTGATTAAATTTATTAGGCGCGCGCCGGTCATTCGCGACGTCGCGTTATTTTTATTTCGATTAAAAACGGGCGTTGGGCATATCCTGAAATCGTTGAAAAGCGTGCTGGTTTGGCTTTTTCGCTCTAAAGAGTTTACCAACTATACTTATGATTTAACGACTTTAAATAAAAGGTATTTGGCGGCTTTTATCTCCGTCGTAACCGACAAGAGTTTTCAAGAAATAACTTCTTACATTGAAGAACTGGAAAACGACAAGGACCTACGCGAACACATTCGTTCCACAACGCTGGCAAATCCTGAAAAACGCTTTGCCGATTTAAACGCGCGTTACGGGCGCCGATTAGGCTGGTACGCCCTCGCCCGAGCGTTAAAGCCGAAAATTATCGTCGAAACCGGAGTGGATAAAGGTTTGGGCAGTTGCGTATTAGCCGCCGCCTTGATGCGCAACGAACAAGACGGTTTTTCAGGCTATTATTACGGCACAGATATAAACCCCGTCGCCGGTTATTTATTGAGCGGACGCTATAAAAAATACGGCGAAATATTGTACGGCGACTCAATTAATAGTTTGACCGTCTTTGAACCCGCTATTGATATTTTTATCAACGACAGCGATCATTCGGACGAATATGAAAATCGGGAGTACGCCGTAATTGCCGATAAGCTTAGCCCCAACGCTTTTCTTGTCAGCGATAACGCGCGCGTTAGCGACATGTTGCTAAATTTCGCTTTGGAAACCAATCGCCACTTTGTTTTTTTTCAAGAGCAGTCGGCAAATCATTGGTTTGCAGGCGAAGGCATTGGCGTCGCGTATCGGCAAAAGGGAGCGTAAGAAAATGACATTAATGAAATATATTAGCCATGCTATTACAAAGACAAAATTGCGTATTCCGTTAACATGGATAAGACACCAAAACTTGGAATTAGAGGACGTTTTTTTGGCTTCTTATCCCAGATCGGGAAATTCTTGGTTGCGCTTTTTGTTATACGAGATTCTTTCTGGCAACGAATCTAGATTTGAAACGATAATTTTTACAATTCCGCCGGTGGGTTTGCAATCAAAAGCGCCGCGATTGTTGAAAACTGGCGGAAGGTTAATCAAAACGCACGAATCTTACAGACGAGAATACCGTAAAGCGATTTATATAGTTAGGGACGCGCGAGACGTCGTACTTTCCGAATATGCGCTTCAAATCGGATCTGGCATTTTTAGAGGAGATTTCGATAAGTTTTTGGATGATTTTCTAAAGGGAAAAGTAAACGGTTTTGGCTCTTGGCGTCAACATGTAAATTCATGGCTGGACGCTATTGACCAACAATTTGCTAAAGTTTTATTTATAAAATACGAAGATATGCGAAAAGACACTTCGTCAACTTTACAAGCAATCGTTTCGTTTTTAGGCGAGACGCCGGATAACGCAAAAATTCAAATCGCCGTAGATAATAATTCTCTGAAAAATATGCGCCATAAAGAGGAAGAAGTCAAAGACAGCGTCTTTAAAGATTGGAACAGCGCGCACAAGTTCATCGGTCAGGGCGAAACGAAAAGCGGGAAAGGCAAATTGAACGAAGCGCAACTGCAGCTTATTAATGAAAGTTGCGCCGCCTCTTTGTCGCGATGCGGTTATATTAAATGAGTTTTAAAACGTCCCGAAGATTCGTGAAATAAACGGAGAAATAATGAGAAAATTGCTTACGACTACGTTGCGGTCTTTAACACGTCGCTTTGGAATTGACATTGCGCGATATAGAGAAGATTTTAGCGATGCAAACATCGAAATATGCAATGTTGTAAAACCATATACGTCGACGAGCCTAGAAAGACTTAATGCGTTGATTGACGCGGTTAGTTATGTCGCGGCAAATAAAATAGACGGCGCGATGGTTGAGTGCGGAGTCTGGAAGGGCGGCTCGGCAATGGCAATGATGCTGACGCTTAAGAAGATAGGGGATGAAAACAAAGAGTTTTATTTGTACGACACGTTTTCGGGAATGAGCGCGCCCAGCTCTTTTGACGTCGCGTTTGACGGGGAAAACGCCGGTCAAACATTTTCTAAGTTAAAGACTTCCGAAGACGCGTCTGATTGGTGCGCATCTTCTCTGGAAGAGGTAAAGCAAAATATGTTTAGTATTGGTTATAAAAAAGATAAGATTCATTTTATTGAAGGGAAAGTGGAAAATACAATACCTGAAACTATGCCGCAAAAAATCGCGTTACTTAGGTTGGATACCGACTGGTACGAATCGACAAAACACGAGTTGATTCACTTGTTTCCGTTGTTGCAACCAAACGGCGTTTTGATTATTGACGATTACGGTCATTGGAAGGGGGCAAGAAAAGCGGTGGACGAATATATTGCGGATAATAATATTTGCATTCTTCTAAACCGCATTGATTATACGGGACGCATTGGCGTAAAGACGCGATGATTGAGCGTCTGCATTTGGAAATCTGGACAGAGATAAAAAACAAGTTGAAAGGGCGCGTTTATATTAGACATTATCGGAAATTAAATTGGGACACTGATAAACGTAGAAAAACGCGGATAAATCCTTGAAAATCAGCGAAATCCGCGTTTATCTGCGTTCAGCCAAAATCTTTTGCTTATTACCGCTTGAGTTTAGAGTTTGATCCAAAAGCACTATAAAATTGCCGAAAAACACGATTTCAGTGCCTGTATATGGCATTTTCGCCAAATTTACCGCCAGATATAGCCATCTAAAATTTGAGATCTAAACTCAAGTTACCGATAAAGTCTATTAATTTATAAGGTGAAAAAATGAGAGTTGACCACATACTAAAATGGATTGTCGGCTCTAACGTCTTGGACGTTGGTTGCGCGGGGCATATTCCCAAACCGGGCTCGCCCTATTGGTTGCATGGGCGCTTGCGCGAGCGCTTTCCCGCCGTCACCGGTATTGATTTGAATACCGAAAATATCCAACGTTTGCGCGAGCTTGGGTTTGAAAATATCCACGTTGCCAGCGCGGAAGATTTTAGCCTCGCCGCGAAATTCGATACGATCATCGCGGGGGAATTGATTGAGCATTTATCCAATCCCGGTTTATTTTTTGAACGTTGCCGCGCGCATTTAAACGATAACGGCCGGTTGGTCGTCACCACGCCTTACGCTTACGCTCTGCTCTATATGTTATACGCTTTTATGAAGTATCCGCAAACGTGTCAAAACGACGAACATGTCGTCTGGTTTTGCCCGGCGACTTTGAGCGCATTGGCTCAACGATACGGCTTTCAAATTCAACATTGGGAGTTGATTGAAGATTATGAATTTGACAATTCATCCGCGCTTTATTTATTTTTTGCCCGTTTTATTACGACAATCGGGCGTTTTCTTTTACCAAAACGATTGCGCCATAACGATATGCTGTTTGTGTTCGGAATAAAAAGCGCGCCAGCGTTGGAAGATTCGTAAAAACAAGTGACCAAAATCCGCGTTTTGCTTGTTCATAATTATTATCAAAACTCCGGCGGCGAAGATATAGTTTTTGCGGCTGAAAAGAAATTGTTGGCGGAGCATGGTCATGAGGTTGTTGAATATACCGATGACAATTCTCGCCTGAATACGATGAATCAATTTTCAGCCGCCGCAAACATGATCTGGTCGAGGTCTTCCTATCGTTCGGTTAAAAAAATCATTCAAACGCGTCGCCCCGCTCTTGTTCATTTTCACAACACATTTTTGATGATCTCCCCTTCCGCCTATTATGCCTGTCGCGAAGCGGGAGTTCCCGTGACGCAAACGCTTCACAACTATCGCCTGCTTTGCCCCGCCGCCACTTTTTATCGCGCTTCGACGGTGTGCGAAAAATGTCTGGGGAGTTTTTTCGCATGGAACGGCGTTCGCTATGCGTGTTATCGCGATTCGAAATTTCAAACCGCAGGGCTCGCCGCAATGTTATCGTTTCATAAAATATTAGGTACATGGAAAAATTTGGCGTCCGTATATATTGCCCTAACCGATTTTTCACGCAAAAAATTTATCGAGGGCGGATTGCCAGCTTCAAAAATTGCCGTCAAGCCGAACTTTGTCGCCCCCGACCCCGGTTTTGGCGCGGCAAACGGCGATTACGCGCTTTTCGCGGGGCGACTTGCAAGTGAGAAAGGGGTGTTGACCATGCTTGAAGCGTGGAAGGCTTTGCCGACGCCAATTCCTTTGAAAATTGTCGGCGACGGACCAGTCCGCGACGAAGTTCTGAAATTTATCAAAGACTCTTCTTTGAGAGCGGAATATTTAGGCGCGACGAGCCACGACCAAGTAATCGCCTTAATGAAGGACGCCCGCTTTTTGATTTTTCCTTCAGAGTGGTACGAAGGCTTCCCGTTGGTCATTGCGGAGGCTTTTGCCTGCGGTTTACCGATTGTAAGTTCGCAAATTGGCGGCATGGCGGAAATCATAGAAGATAAAATCACCGGCGTTTTCTTCAAGTCTGGAAGCGCGGAAGATCTTGCGGAAAAAATTTTATGGGTTGTCAACCATCCAGTTGAGACGACGCAAATGCGCTTGAACGCGCGCAAGACATACCTTGAAAAATACTCCGAAGAAGCCGCGTATAAAAATATTTTGCGAGTTTATAATATCGCTTTAGGGCGAACAGAGTCTTAGCAGGATAACTAGATGGACACTCAGTCAATATATAAAATCCTATTGCCGCCTTTTCGAAAACGACGGATGAAAGAATTTGAAAAGACATTCGCGCCCGCGCCGCAAACGAAAATCCTTGACGTCGGCGGAACGTCTTACAACTGGCGGCTTATTGATTGCCCATCTCAAATTGTTATTTTGAATTTATCGCTTCCACAGCATATTGAAACCGAACCTAACAACTTCAATTTTGTCGCGGGCAATGGCATGGACTTGAAATACGCCGACCTTGAATTTGACGTTTGTTATTCCAACTCCGTCATCGAACATTTAGGCTCGTTTGAAAATCAGATTAAATTTGCCGCCGAAGTTCGTCGTGTCGGCAAGAAAATTTGGGTGCAGACGCCGTCCCGTTCCTTCTTCTTTGAACCTCATTTTTTAACGCCGTTCGTTCATTTTTTGCCAAAGAACGTTCAGCGGAAACTTTTGCGCAACTTTACAATTTGGGGACTGGCTACCCGTCCCGATAAAGATAAAGTAAAAAATTTTTTGGACGAAATCCGGTTGCTGTCTTACGCTGAAATGAAAACGCTGTTTCCCGATTGCGAAATCCGCAAAGAAAAATTTTTGTTCTTAACAAAGGCTTTTATTGCGATTAGAAAATGACAACATCCGTGGTCAAGGCGAACGTTTCGTTAACCAGATATGAACTTGCAACCGAGCAAGTCTTAATCTGGGCAAAAGCGCGTGAAAGCCGTTATGTTTGCGCCGCTAACGTTCACATGATTATGGAGGCTTTTGACGCGCCCGAATTTCGCCAAACGGTCAACCAAGCGGATATGCTTACTCCCGACGGCATGCCCCTCGTCTGGATGATGCGCCTCAAAGGTCAACGCGGACAAGAGCGCGTGTATGGACCAACTTTAATGCTTCATGTTTTAGAATCCGCAGAGCGCGAAAATATCCCCGTCGGTTTTTACGGAAGTTCGTCCGAAGTCTTACAAGCTTTGCAAGAAAAACTTCGCGATAAATTCCAGAATTTAAAAATAGATTACTCGTTCAGCCCGCCATTTCGAGAAATTAGCCAAGTTGAGGATGTGGAAATTATAAAACGCATAAACGCCTCTTCCGCGCGAATTTTATTTGTCGGCTTAGGTTGTCCCAAACAGGAAAAATGGATGGCGGAACATCGCGGAAAAATCAACGCCGTCATGCTTGGCGTCGGCGCGGCTTTTGACTTTCACGCGGGCGTAATCTCGCAAGCCCCCGCGTGGATGCAAAAAATCGGCTTAGAATGGTTTTATCGTCTCGCCGTCGAACCGCGCAGGTTGTGGCGCCGCTATCTTTATCACAACCCCCGCTTTGTTTTTCTTGCAATCTTAGATTTACTTGGTCTTCTTCGCTAAAAAATATGCTCAGACGTTTCTCGGTCAACTTCGCTTTATTCTCGATGCTCATGGACGCCTTGTCCGTGTTCTTAAGTCTCTGGCTGGCGGCGTTCTTTCGTCCCGCATTAGATCGGCTGGAATGGGTCGAGCCGATTTCGTCAAAGGTTGTTATTCCTCTTGCTTTATACGCCTTATTTCCCTTAATTTGGATTCTGATTTATTCAACGCTTTCGATTTACGACGGCAGAAAATACCTGCGCGTGGTGGATGAGTTTGCCGCGCTTTCTCTTGCCATGACGGTCGCCTCCGTTTCGGCGGCGGGCGTCTTATATTTATCCTACCGCGACGTTTCGCGCGCTTTGTTTCTTGTGTTTGTCGCGCTTGCATATCTCGCCTGTTTGGTGTGGCGCATTGTGGCAAGGGTATATTTTCGCGCGCAAAAAAGTTCTCCCGATTATCCTCGTCATGCGCTTGTGGTTGGCGCCGGCGCTCTGGGGCAAAGGGTTAAATCTCAAATGCTTAAATCCGAATGGCAAAATCTCACCTTCGCCGGGTTTGTAGACGACGATTCAGCGTCTTTGCAGAACGCCGCCCCAATTTTGGGCGGCGCCGCCGAAATTCGAGATTTACTTAAACAACATGCCGTCACCGACGTCGTGATTGCCTTGCCCCATTCCGCATATCATCAAATGGGCGATATCGTTCAAAAATTGGAAGACCTGCCCGTTCAAGTCTGGATCGCGCTGGGTTTTTTTGACCTGACGTTATACAACACGACCATCGAAGATTTCGCCGGGATTCCAATGCTCGATTTGCGCGCCTCCGCGATTGACGATTATCAGCGCATGATGAAACGCGCTTTCGACGTGTTCTTCGGTTCTATCGCGCTGATAGTTGCCTGCCCGCTGATGGCGTTAGCGGCGCTGATGGTTCTTCTCGAAGACGGCTTTCCAATTTTATTCCGCCAAAAACGAGTCGGCGAAAACGGGCGATTGTTTGAAATGCTCAAGTTCAGGACGATGCTCAAAAACGCCGAGCAGTTGCAAAGTCAGGTAGAGAAGCGCGACGCGGATGGAAATATCATCCACAAATCGAAGGAAGATCCGCGCGTCACAAAATCGGGGCGTTTTTTGCGCCGCTTCAGTTTGGACGAGCTCCCCCAATTTATCAACGTCGTGCGCGGCGATATGAGCCTTGTCGGTCCCCGTCCTGAATTGCCCTATCTGGTGGAAAAATACCAACCTTGGCAACGCAAGCGCTTTGCCGTTCCGCCGGGCATTACCGGCTGGTGGCAGGTCAACGGGCGCAGCGACAAGCCCATGCACCTGCACACGGAGGACGATCTGTATTACATTAATAACTATTCTATTTTTTTGGATATACAGATTTTGATTAAAACAGTTTGGGTGGTTTTGGTTGGTAAAGGGTCGTATTAAGGAGAATGTATGAAATTTAGAGCCGCCCCTGTCGCTGAGACAATATTTTTAATCCTTGTTTTTTTTCTCGTCAATATTCGTTCGCTCATATTTTGGAGTTTATACCCGCAAACAGACTCCATAGACCAGCCAGCCTGGCGCGAAATATTCATTTGGCTACTGGCTTTAGTTTTGATGTTGTATTTGCTAAAAAAACACGGTTTGTTTGAAATCTATTTACTGGCTTGGCGTCAGCAACCTCTTTTAATTGGTTTTGTCGTTTTTTCGCTTGCCTCCGTATTTTGGTCAAATACATGGACGGTCACCCTTCAGCGAAGTTTGGCGTTTACGTTTGCCACACTTGCCGCCGTATATTTGGGAACGCGCTATTCAATAAACAAATTCCTGCAAGCGCTTTTTTGGCTGGGCGCGATTATATTGATTGCCAGCTTTATGCTTATCTGGATTAGCCCGTCTTTAGGAACCGACCTCAACCGCCCTTTTGACGGCGCATGGCGCGGCGTTTTTTGGCACAAGAACCAGCTAGGTAATATTACGCCGATTTTCGCTCTAGTTTTTCTTATTCGATATTTTTCATTGAAAAACGATAAAAGACCCTTTGAAAAAATCGTTATCGCGGCGTTATATATTCTTTCGTTAATTGAGATATTTTTTACGAACTCCGCTTCGGGATATATTCTTGTCTTTTTGATTCACGTCGCTTTAGGAATGGCTTTTTTATGGCTAAATCTAAAATACCTTATACGCCCCATTCACTATTATATTATTTTGGCTGTTTTCCTTGCTGGGATAGCGGGTATATTATTAAACCTTGAATTTGTTTTAAGCTTATTTAATAGAACTCCCACCTTTACTGGGCGCGTTCCCTTGTGGACGATTCTTTTACGCGACGTTTTTCCTCAAAACCCATGGTTTGGACAAGGGTTTGGCACGATCTGGGCTGAAATAGATTTTCGCAATCAGATGCGCAACCTGACGGGGTGGACCTACCTTGTCATGATTGGGGACAACGGATTTTTGGATCTACTTTTAAATCTTGGAATCGTTGGGCTTGTTGCATTTTTGATAAATTATATAAAAGCGTGGGTTTATTCCGTTCGGTTTTTTTTGTGGGAATTAAACCTTGAGGGCTTCTTTCCTTTTATTTTCATGCTCTATACTTTTTTTGCGAACTTAACCTTTAGCTTGTTCATGGAAACGGAAGTTTTTGTATGGACGCTAATTGTCGCGCTAATGGTTATTTCAACGCAAAAGGGAAAAGAAATCTATAAAGATCGGCGCGATGAGAAGGAACAATTTGCCGCGCGTCTTTGAAAAAACGATTGTATCGTGCGAAAATTAATTAATTCTAGAAGCCTCCTCCGCGCGCATCCTTTTTTGCGCTGATTTTTGCTTTGCAGAAACGCTTTTGGCGTTTACAGGAGATTGTCATGCTACAAAAAAAATATTGGCGGAATTCAGATTTCTTATTGATATTGGGTTTATTCTTCTTATCCAACGTTTCTGCGTTTATCCAAACCTTTTGGCATAATCCCCAATTTGTATTTGCGCAGCTCGCGCTTTGGCTGGCGTTAACGGCTTGCGCCGTTTGGGCGATGAGTAAACGCAATCTCATACCCAAATTTTTCGAGAACCTTAAGATGAGTCAATTTATCTTTCCTTTTCTAATCTTTTCCGGACTCTCGATTTTTTGGTCGGTTTATTGGGAAATCTCATTATGCCGCTGGTTGATTTTTTTTTGCGCAGTAATTACAGGCGGATACATTGGATTGCTGTATGATATAAAAAGAATTATAAAATTATTATCGTTTTTTGGCGTATATATCCTGCTCCTAAGTTCTATACCTATATTTTTCATGCCGCATATCGGCGTCATGCACTATCACAGTATTCAAGGCGCGTGGAAGGGTTTGTACTGGCATAAAAATCACATGGGGTTAATTGCTACATTTGTCAATATGTTGTCAATCATTAATATTGTTGACGCTTGGCGCTCTACAAGGCAACGCGTATTTTCTTGGGGTTTGCTTTATTTTTTTTCGCTGTTGTTTATCGTCAAATCCGATTCTGCCGCCGCCCTCATCGTTTCTATACTTTTGCATGGAATGATTTTTCTCGCGCTAATCTGGCTGAAGTTTAGAGAGAAAATTCGCAAATCCCATTATTTTATTTTTATCGCCGTCTTAATCTTCGCGTCTTTTATCTTATACCTTAATGCAGATTATTTTTTGGGAATTTTCAATCGAAATACGGCATTAACCGGCAGAGTCCCCATGTGGGGGTATCTTTTTGAAACCTATTTGAGCAAGCGACCGTTTTTAGGATACGGTTTCAACGCTTTTTGGTATATTGATTCTTATCGAGTTGCCATAGGGAAAGCGGCGGGTTATCCCGACCCAATCGTGATCGCGGACAACGGTTTTATTGACATATTAATAAACACCGGTTACATCGGGTTGATTTTATTCTTAATATTTTATTTTGGCGCCTGGTGGCGCTCCATTAAATATGCAAGTAAAGCCAAAGATATAAACGGACTCTTCCCCGTAATCTTAATGACCTATACGGCGCTGGCAAACGTTAGTTGGAGCGTGATGTTCGAGAATGAAAGTTTTTTCATGCTTGTTATGCTTGCCGTTCTGTTTCGCGTCTCCGCTAACGCTCCCATAAATTACGAGGGGGATGAAATAGCGATTCGCGTATAGCCCTTCCCGCGTCGCCGCAAAAGCAAACTGCGATTAGCGTTCGATCAAGCGTCCCGCGCGCTCGACGCATCAAGCGAAACGTTTTATACCCGTTTCAGCGTCCGCTGTTTATCTGGCGTTCCACTTGTCTTCCCCAAACTTCCCAAGTAAAATACTCGCACTATGACAACTCAACCCCTCCAAACTCGCGCAATTAATGCAATTCGTTTTCTCTCCGCAGACGGCGTACAACAAGCCAACTCCGGGCATCCCGGTTTGCCGATGGGCGGAGCCGCTATGGCTTACGCCATCTGGACGCGCCATCTGCGCCACAACCCGCGCAATCCGCGCTGGGCAGGACGCGACCGTTTCATCCTTTCGGGCGGACACGGCTCTATGCTCCTCTATTCTCTGCTTCACCTGACGGGCTACGATCTTCCGCTTGACGAGCTCAAGAACTTTCGCCAATGGGGAAGTCTGACTCCCGGTCATCCCGAATACGGTTTGACCCCCGGCGTCGAAATGACGACGGGACCTCTCGGTCAGGGCTTTGCAACGGGAGTCGGTATGGCAATGGCGGGAGCGCATCTCGCGGCGGTTTATAACAAGCCCGGTCACGAGATGATTGACTCCTACATTTACGCTATCGTCACCGACGGCGACTTGATGGAAGGCGTCACTTCCGAAGCCGCTTCAATGGCGGGACATCTCTCACTCGGACGTTTGATTTATCTCTACGACGATAATCACATCTCGATTGACGGTCCAACCGACCTCGCCTTCACCGAAGACCGCGCCGCGCGTTTCCGCGCTTACAACTGGCATGTCGCCATCGTCGAAGACGGCAACGACGTCGAAGCGATTGACAAAGCCATCAAAGAAGCCAAAGCCGACCCGCGCCCGTCCATCATCATGTGCCGCACCATCATCGGTTTCGGCGCGCCGAATCGACAAGGCACATCCAAAGCGCACGGCGAACCGCTCGGCGACAAAGAACTCGACGCCGCGAAGGATAATCTCGGCTGGCCCAAAGAACCGCGCTTTTACATCCCCGACGACGTGCTTGAGTTTTATCGCAAAGCGGTGGATGCGGGACGCGAACGCGAAGCCGATTGGAAAATGCGCTTCGAGGCGTACACGCGCCTTCATCCTACGCTCGGCGCTGAACTTGACCGCCGTTTGAAGGGCGAACTCCCCGAAGATTGGACTTCCGCGTTGCCGACCTTCCCCGAAGACGCGAAAGGCTTGGCGACGCGCGCTTCCTCTGGCAAGACCATCAACGCGCTTGCCGCGATGTTGCCCGAACTCATCGGCGGCTCGGCTGACCTCGCGCCCTCCAACAACACCAAAATTGACGGCAGCGCTTCCTTCCAAAAAGCATCTTACGCAGGACGCAATTTCCACTTTGGCGTCCGCGAACATGCGATGGGCGCGGCGTTGAACGGCATGAACCTCTTCGGCGGCGTCATTGCCTACGGCGGAACTTTCCTCGTCTTTGCGGATTACATGCGCCACGCGATTCGCGTCGCCGCGCTTTCGCACATCCCCTCGATTTTCGTCTTCACCCACGACAGCATCGGACTCGGCGAAGACGGTCCGACGCACCAACCGATTGAGCATGTCGCCTCGTTGCGCATCATCCCGAACTTGGTTGTGATTCGTCCCGCCGACGCGAACGAAACCGCGCAAGCGTGGAAAGTCGCGATTGAACGCCGCAACGGTCCCACCGCGTTTGCGTTGACGCGCCAAAACGTCCCGACGTTGGGCGTCACGCCGCAAGTGGATAAGGGCGCGTATGTTGTGAAAGATTTTGGCAAACCAAAAATGATTTTAATGGCGTCTGGCTCGGAAGTTGGTTTGGTCATGCAAGCCGCGCAAAAACTCGCCGACGAAGGCGAGGGCGTTCGCGTTGTTTCCTTCCCCAGTTGGGAATTGTTCGAGAAGCAAGACGAAGCCTACAAAGAATCCGTCTTCCCGAAGAGCATTACCAAACGCCTCTCCGTCGAAGCGGGTTCCACCATCGGCTGGGAACGCTACGCCACATCCGTACTTGGCATTGACCATTACGGCGCCTCCGCCCCCGCGAATATCGTCTTTGAAAAATTCGGCTTCACGGTGGATAATGTTGTAGCGAAGGCGAAGGCTTTATAGGTTATAGGTTGCAAGTTGAAGGTTTAAAGTTTAATGTCAAAACCTTCAACCTTAAACCTTCAACCTTAAACTTTAAACCGCAAGGAGAACCATGAAAGTAGCAATTGGCAGCGACCACGCGGGATTTCCGCTGAAAGCGACAGTGATTGAAGCCGTGAAAGCGGCGGGACATGAAGCGATTGATTTAGGCACCGACGGACCCGCCTCCGTTGACTTCCCCGATTTTGCAAAAAAAGTCGGCGAAGCGATTCAAAAGGGCGAAGCCGAGCGCGGAATTTTACTCTGCGGTTCGGGCGTCGGGGTGAGCATCACCGCGAATAAGATGAAAGGCATTTACGCCGCCATCTGCCACGACGTTTACTCCGCCGCGCAAGGCGTTCAACATGACGTGATGAACGTCCTCTGCATCGGCGGGCGCGTGGTTGGGCCCGAAACGGTCAAGAGTCTCGTCCCCGCATTTTTGAGCGCCCGCTACGAAGGCGACGACGCGGGCAATGAAAGACTGGCGAACCGCGTGACGAAGTTGAAGGCTTTAGAGAAGTAAGAGAATAGAGAAAAGAGAGAAAAGAGAGTAGAAACGCCCCCGAGTTTTTGATTCGGGGGCGTTTTTTTGTTTGGAGTAAAATAGGCGTTGAACAAAAGGAATTTGCCATGACCGTAAAAACTCTCGACGCGCATATTGTCGCTACCGTAGGCGTAAAAAGCGGACGCCCGCACATCGCGGGGCGGCGAATTTCTGCGCAAAATATTGTAATTTGGCATGAATGGCAGGGTTGCTCCGTTGACGAAATCGCCAGCGACTACGCCTTAAGCGTCGCGGACGTTTACGCCGCGCTTGCCTTTTACCACGACCACCGCGAAGAAATTGACAAAGACATTAAAGACGACGAAGAATTTATTGAAGTCCTGAGAAAAGAAGATATGAAAAACTGCGTCGAGATTTATAAACGCTGGAGTAACCCATGCCCATCGTAAAAATCCGCAACAACGGGACGCTAACCCTGCCCGCCAAGTTTCGCAAGAAATATAAAATCCAAAAAGGACAAGCCTTCGTCATTAGTGAAGCGGGCAAAGACTCGTTTTTCCTTGACAAACCGCAAGAAGAAAAAAACAACCCCGCCGTAAAAATTCGCGGCGACGGGGCGCTGACCCTGCCCGCGCAATTTCGCCAGAAACATAAAATTGAAAAAGGGCAAGCATTCACCATCATTGACATTGACGACGGTTCGTTTTTGTTTAGTTTCGGAATTTCTAAGATGGATGAAATCACAACGCGAGCGGCAAAGATAATGAAAGAGGACGGCGTCACCCTTGAAGATATGTTTCAAGCCTTGCGAGTAGAACGCAAAAAATTAGTTAAAGAAATTTATGGCAATGTAAAAATACCGTCAAATGAAAAAAATTAATATCTTCCTCGATAGCGGCGCCTTAATTGCGGGAGTCTTATCTGACAATGGCGCAGCCCACGCCTTGTTAATGTTTGGAGCGGACGACTCCATCGTAGTAGTCGTAAGCCAGTTAGTTATTGTCGAGACGGAAAGAGCCGTTTCCGCCAAGTCGTTGAGAAATATAGAAGCCTTGCGCGATATAGTTGCCCTGTCAAAACTACAAATTATGCCGAATCCATCCGATGAAGAAATCCAAGCCAATCTCTATCTCATTGGCGACCGCGACGATGTTCCCATCTTACTCGCGGCAATGAAAGCCAAAGTAGATTATCTCGCCAGCCACGACCACAAGCATTTTCTCGACGACCCCCAAGTTGCGAAAAGGGCGGGCTTTAAAATCGGAACGCCAGGCAAAGTCCTTATGTGGGTTAGAGATAATTTGAAATCAAACGACGAGCAAGAATAATTTTTCAGCATCCGAATTACCAATTACCAATTTACCCCATCCCCCCAATCCCTCCTACGGACTCCCCATGACCCCCATCCAAAAACTCCACTCCCTCCGCCAATCCATCTGGTACGACAACATCCAAAGAAGCATCTTGGACAACGGCGAACTCAAAGCCCTCATTGACGTCGGCGATATTCGCGGCGTCACCTCCAACCCGACGATTTTTCAAAACGCCATCGCCAAAACCAGCGACTACGACTCCGCTATTTTGCCGCTGGCATGGGCGGGTTGGGACGCGGAAAAAATATTCTGGCGACTCGCCATAGATGATATTCAACGCGCCTGCGACCTCTTCGCGCCGCTTTACGAGGAGAGCAAATACGGCGACGGCTACGTTAGCCTCGAAGTCAGCCCCAGCCTTTCCAACGACGCCGACGGCATGATTGCCCAAGCCAAAGAATTATGGGAGCGCGTCTCGCGCCCCAACTTGATGATAAAAATTCCCGCCACCAAAGCGGGCGTCGTCGCCACTCGGCAAGTTATCGCGGCGGGAATCAACGTCAACGTCACGCTGATTTTTTCGCTTGACCGTTATCAAGAAGTGATGAACGCTTATCTCTCGGGTATTGAAGACCGCGTCGCGCATCATCTTCCCGTTCGCCATGTCGTCTCTGTTGCGTCGTTTTTCATCTCGCGCGTGGATACCAAAATTGATTCGCGCCTCCCCGCCGACTCTGACCTGCGCGGCAAAATCGCCATCGCCAACGCCAAACTCGCCTATCACGCCTTCGAGGAATTTTTCACCTCCGCGCGTTTCGCCACCCTCAAAGCCCGTTTTCGCGCCCGCGTTCAGCGTCCGCTGTGGGCGTCCACTGGCACGAAAAATCCCGCGTATCCCGACACGCTCTACGTTGACAGCCTCGTCGGTCACGACACCGTCAACACTGTGCCGCCCGCCACGCTAAACGCCTTTCGCGATCACGGCGTCGTCAAGCTCGTCATCGTGCGCGGCTTTGAAGAATCGCAAGCGCAACTTGCGACGCTTGAAGCGGCGGGAATTTCCATGTCGAAAATTACGCAAGAGCTGGAGGACGAGGGAGTCAAATCGTTTGCCGATTCATTTAACGCGCTGATGGATTCTGTCGAGGCGAAACGGAAACGCGCCGCTTCATTCCTTAACGGGTTGGCTGATTCTGTTGCTCGGCGCTTGTCCACCCTCGAAGTTGATTCTGTCGCCGCCCGCTTATGGTCGCGCGACGCGACGCTCTGGACAACCGACGCCGCCGAACAAGCCGAAATCAAAATCCGACTTGGCTGGCTCGATTCGATCCGCGACGCTTGCGTTCGCATGGAAGGCTATCTTTCGTTCGCCAAAGAAATTCACGACGAAGGTATCGAGCGCGTTCTCGTGATTGGCATGGGCGGCTCGTCGCTTACCGCCGAGACGTTTGCATTGCTTCTCGCCGCCGCGAATATCGAAACAAAAATGAAGCTTGCGATTTTAGATTCAACCGACCCGTCGCAAGTTGCGCAAACGATTGAAAATTATCCGCCCGATAAAACGCTTTACATCCTCGCCAGCAAATCAGGCGGCACCGCCGAGCTCTTGGCGGCGTTTGATTATTTGTGGAAGTTAAGCAAGGGCGACGGCTCGCGTTTTATCGCAATCACCGACGCAGGCACGTCGTTAGAGGCGCTCGCAAAAGAACGCAACTTCCGCAAAATTTTCAATCCCGACTCCAATGTCGGCGGACGTTTCGCCGCGTTGACTGATTTTGGCTTAGTCCCCGCCGCGCTCTTGGGCATGGACATTGACAAATTAATCAGCGTCGCCGAAAGAATGGAAAGCGCTTCCGCGTTGCAAAATGACAGCGTTGGCTTTGCGCTCGGTGCGGCGCTCGCCGAAGCAACGCTCGCGGGTAGAGATAAACTCACCGTCATCGCCGACGCGCCCGTCTCGGCGCTCGCGCACTGGATTGAGCAAGTCATCGCCGAATCCAGCGGCAAGCACGGCAAAGGAATTTTGCCCGTCGTTTTGGAACCGCTGGCGTCGCCCGAAGTTTATGGCGCTGACCGTTTCTTTGTCTATTTGCGTGGCACAGCCCCCTACGGGCAAACGGGAGAATTGGATAGCGGCGTTGCGAAGTTGCGCGATGCGGGATACCCTGTGGTTGAATTTGCCATCAACAATCCCTACGACGCGGGCGCGGAATTTTTCAAATGGGAACTTGCGATTTCAGTCGCTTGTCACATTTTGGGAATCAATACCTTTGACCAACCCGACGTGCAAGACAGCAAACTCCGCACGATAGCGAAGATCAAAGATTTTCAAGCCACTGGCAAACTCGCCGACGCGGATTTAGTCGAGGCGAAAGCCGCCCAATCCGCGCTTGATAAATTGTTATCCCACGCGCAAGCGGGGACATACATCGCCATCCTCGCCTACGTTCCGCGCAACGATGAAACGACTACGGCGCTACAAGCGCTCCGCGTGAAGTTGCGCGACAAAACGAAATGCGCCACAACCTTCGGCTTTGGTCCCCGCTTCCAACATTCCACAGGTCAATTCCACAAAGGCGGACCCAACACGGGGCTGTTTATCCAAATCGTCTGCGACGCGGACGCGGATATGGAAATCCCGACGCCAGCAGGTGCGCAACATGTTGCGCCCCTAACTTTCGGCGCTCTCATCCGCGCCCAAGCGCTCGGCGATTACGAAGCGCTTGTCGCGGCGGGGAGGAAGGTTATAAGAATCCATTTGGGGAATGTTGGAGAGTTGAAGGGGTTGGGGTAAAGAGGCTGTCCAAAAAACTAACAGCCCTTTACATGGATTTACAATATCCCCATGAAAAGACAACTTCCCTCTCACGACTGGTGTTTCGTCTGCGGACACGACAATCCGCACGGCATTGGCTTAACTTGGTTTGTGGACGACGAAAGCGGGATTTTAACTGCCGAGTTCACGCTGAACGTGGCGCAACAAGGTCCGCCGGGACATGCGCACGGCGGCGCCTCTGCGGCAATCTTGGACGAGGCGATGGGAATGGTCGTTTGGGCGGCGGGATTTCCAAAAGCCGCAGTGGTGAATTTGGAAATCAACTACCATAAACCCCTTCCCTTACATCAACCATTGACGCTGGAAACGCGCCTCGCGCAAAAAGACGAGCGTAAAATATTTTCGACGGGCGAAATTAAATTGCCCGATGGGATCATCGCGGTCAGCGGGCGCGGAATTTTTGTCGCCGCGCCAAAACTGTTCGAGAACGTCAGATTGGTCGGGTCAAAAGAGGAATGAAAAAAATCTTCCCGCTCATCGTCGCGTTTTTATTGAGCGCGTGCTTTGTCGTTCCAACCGCGCAACCCACTGAAACGCCAAGCGCGCCGTTTACCCTCGTCGCGGAGGAGAATCCATACGCGCCCAAAATCGAAGACGCCAGCCTACATCTCGCGGGCGCAGTCGTCACATCAATCAACTTATCGGAACGGACCGACCTGACTCCCCCGCGCGTGGCGATAAACTTTTTAGGCTCCATGCCCAACTCGTGCAATGAGTTGCGCCTAAAAATAAATCCGCCGAACAACAACTATCAAATCTTTATCGAGCTCTACAGCCTGACGAATCCAAAAATAAAATGCCAGAACGTCTTTCAACAATTTGAAGCCAACGTTTTACTCGGCGTGTATTCCAGCGGCAGGTACACGGTTTGGGTCAACGACAAGTTGGTGGGGGATTTTATTGCGCATTAATCGCTCGTCACGCTCCCTCATCCCCAACCCTTCCCCCAAAGGGGGAAGGGAGTCCCCTCTCCCTGCGGGAGAGGGCTAGGGTGAGGGCGCGATTTATTTCCTCGCAACCTGATCCGTAATTTCTAACGCTTTGTCTAACACGTCCATTCCCTCTTGCAATTGCTCCTCGCTGATAATTAACGGCGGGATAATCAAAATCGTATGCCAATGCACGGCGACGAACAAGCCATGCTCCAGGCAATATTTTTTTAGCGCGACCATTTCAGGCGCCGAGGCGTTCCACGGCGTCAGGGGTTCTTTTGTTTTTCGATCTTTAACCAGCTCGATAATTCCAAACAATCCGATGTTGCGGACGTCGCCGACGGAGGGATGCGCCTCGCCGAGATCGGTCAACATACGCTTCAAGACCGACTCCAGCGTTGCCGCTCGCTCGACGAGTTGATCCTCTCTGATGACGTGGATGTTCGCAACCGCCGCCGCCAATGAAATGGGATGCGATGTGTAAGTCAGTCCGCTTTCAAAAACGCGCTCGTCGAAAGCCGCCGCAATTTCAGGCTTCAGCGCCACTGCGCCCAACGGCGCGTACGCGGAGGTCAACCCCTTTGCCATGGTCATAATATCGGGGACGACGTTCCAATGCTCAATCGCAAACCATTTGCCTGTTCTGCCAAACCCGCTCATCACTTCGTCGGCAATCATCGCGATTCCGTATTTGTCGCACAAAGCGCGGACGCCCTGCATATATCCGTCGGGCGGAATGATGACGCCGTTTGTGCCAGTCACAGATTCCATAATGACGCCCGCAATGGATTCCGCGCCTTCGTATTGAATGATCTCTTCAAGGTGATTGACGTAATCGCGGGCGAAATCCGCTTCGGAGACATTCGGGTTGAGACGATGAAAGGTGGAGCGATAGCGATACGGGTCGAGGAAGTGAACGACGCCCGTCATCGCGTTTGGCTCCCACGCCACGCGTCGCGGGTCGCCTGTCGCCGCCAACGCCCCCGCGCTCGCCCCGTGATAGGAGCGATACCGCGCGAGAATCTTATGCCGCCGCGTATAACCCCGCGCCAGTTTAATCGCGTTCTCGTTGGCGTCCGCGCCGCCGAGCGTGAACAGGATTTTGGACAACGCGCCCTGCGGCGTGACGTCCGCCACCGCCTTGCTCGCCACCGCGCGGATTTTTGTCGTCATGCTTGGCGCCGCGTAGGGCAACTCTCTGAGTTGCGCTTCCATCGCCTTAATCACGCGCTCGTCGCCGTGACCGATATTGACGCACATCGTCATCGAGTTGAAATCAAGGTAGCGTTTGTTGTCCACGTCCCAAAAATAGACGCCCTTGGCGCGTTTGACCGCGATGGGATTGACTTTGGCTTGCGCCGACCACGTCCAAAAAACATGCTCTTTGGAAAGGGGGAGAATTTCGTCGTCGGGGAGATTGAACATGGGAAGCCTCTTGGGATTTGGGATTGGCAAATTATAATCCCCGCCTTGTTTTTTACCGCTAAGAGCGCGAAGAACGCAAAGATTTTAAAGGTTTTCTTAGCGCGCTTAGCGGGCTTTGCGGTTCAAATGCGCAGTAGACGGCAAGTTAATCGTTCATTTCCCCAGATAAGCGCAACCTTAAAATTTTGCCAAAATCAGCGCGTCGTATTGTCATATTTACAAAGTTAGATTAAAATGCGTTAAGTGTAGGTTTGCCTATTTACGCTTATCTTTCTAAAAGATAAGCGTTTTGGTAAATCCGCGCAAATCCAAATCTGTATGGAGGAAGAATGAAGAAAGTTTTGTACGTAGCCCTAATGGTCTTGGGCGTCGTTTTGATTGTCGCCGCTTGCGGAGCGCCAGCTCCTGCCGCGCCGACCAAAGCCGCCGCGACCGCCGCGCCAGCTAAGACCGAAGCTGCCGCCACCACCGCGCCTGCCGCTACTACCGCGCCCACCACCGAAGCGCCAAAAATGTTTGGCGCTGGCGAATGCCAAGTGAAATCCGTGCTTTTGATGGGAGCTTGGGTAGACGCTAAAGCCCCCGAAAAAGGCGCGTTTCCCTTCACCGCCGCGGACGGCACTACTTGTCAAGGCACTTTTGAAAAAGACATTTTGCCGCTCTTTACCCAAAACGACGCTTGGTTCCCCGGCTCTGCCTCTTGCGCCAGCTGCCACAGAGACAACACCGAAACCTCGTTGCACCAGATGGATTTGACTTCCCACAAAGGAATCATATTGGGCGGCGACGTCTTCTCCATGCCTCCTGTAAATGGAGTGCCGCAAGTGCCGATCTTCGTGTCTGGTAAGTTCATGGCAGTTGACGAAAAGCACGACACCCTTACAGACGTTCTGTACATGCGCCTACGCAACACGCGTATGCCCCCTGGTTGGAATGAAGCCGACCCGACAAAAATTGACCTGACCGAAAACAACCGCAATGGTCCTTGTGTAACGGTTGCCGCCGATGGCGTAAAGATCGTCAAGGACGCCGCTGGCGCCATAGCCTATAGCCAGCCCGATGCAAAAGACGCGACGAAAATGGTCGGATGCGCCACAACCGCCGTAGGAGTGATTGAAGCCTGGGTGAACGCGGGCGCGAAAGAAAAAGAAGCCTTTGAATACGGCGGTCAGAAAACATTGACCTTCGAAAAAGACGTTTTGCCCTTCTTTACCCAAGGCGATATGTGGTTCACCGGCTCCGCTGCCTGCACCGCTTGTCACAGCGGCATTACCGCAGAATCGGCTCATGAAATGGACTTAGGCACTTGGAAAGGCGTCATGACGGGCAACGACTCGCTCTCCGCCGCCCCTGGAGTTCCGATCATCGTGCCTGGCAAATTTGGAGATAGCGTTTTGCGCACTCGTCTACGCAACAACCGCATGCCCCCTGGCGGCGCCTTTGACATCACCGAAGAAAACCGCGATGGGTCAATTGTCTTGGCTGGAACAAAAAAGTAACAACTGACAGCCAATAAAATCAATTTATAAAAAAGCGTCGGTCATTCATGACCGACGCTTTTTTTGCGCCAAAAACGCGATATTTTTGACGCTAAACTCGTCCTGATTTCACTTGCAATATTTTAGAAATTAAAATAAAATAAGAGCAGGTGCAGGTTTTCTCATCTTGTGCTTATCTTTATATAAAGATAAGCATTTTATGTTAAATCCGCATTAAATCAAACCCTGTAATGGAGGAAGTATGAAGAAAGTTATGTATGTAGCCCTGATGGTTTTGGGCGTCGCTTTGATTGTCGCCGCTTGCGGAGCGCCAGCTCCCGCCGCGCCGACCAAAGCCGCCGCGACCACCGCGCCTGCCGCCGCCACCGAAGCCCCAAAAATGTTTGGCACCGGCTCTTGCGAAGTGAAAGCCGTGAATCTCATTGCCGCTTGGGTTGACGCCGGCGCTCCTGAAAAAGACGCCTTCGACTTTAAAGCAGAAAGCAGCGATACCGCCAACTGTAGCGGTACGTTTGAAAAAGACGTCTTGCCGCTCTTTACCACAGACGGCGCTTGGCACGAAGGCTCCGCCGCATGCGCTAGTTGCCACAAGGACAACACCGAAACCTCGCTACACCAAATGGACTTGAGCTCTTACAAGGGTATCATGTTAGGCGGCGACGTCTTCTCCATGCCTCCTGTGAACTTTAGTTTCCGCTAAGTTTGCACAGCGGAAGGGTTTGCCAAAGCCTTTTTAGCCACTCGCGCCAAGTGTCCTACGGGTAAATGGGCGGTGACGGAATTCTTTTTCCGAAGTCGCCCCGAAAGAT
>Ga0315281_10000835_pt1 | contig 44391 bp, 42 predicted proteins | sample YL17G07_0_MG_FD_204540 | JGI IMG/M metagenome (GOLD analysis project Ga0315281, IMG submission 204540) | Sediment microbial communities from Yellowstone Lake, YNP, Wyoming, USA - YL17G07_0 | ecosystem: Environmental > Aquatic > Freshwater > Lake > Sediment | place: USA: Wyoming | collected...
CCTTGCGGTTCATGATATGCGCTGCTGCGCGGGGTGAGTTGACCTGGATCAAGCGCCCCCGCGCAATTGCGCCAACACTGGCCGAGCTACGCAATCAGTGCGTTTCCCGCCGATTCACCAGCGCTTTTACGCCCATCCAGGCCAGCATGCCGAGCCCGATGAAGGGGAAAAGGACGGCATACACCAGACCCACGAATGGCGCCGCAAGGAACAGGGCGACATCCTTCACGAAAATCGCGATCTTCTTCGTTGCGCTGTGCTTCGCCAATTCCCGCGTACCCATCCAGGCCAGCATGCCGAGCCCGATGAAGGGACCGGCAAGTACGTAAACCAGCCCGATGAAGGGCGCCGCCATGAAGAGTGCAATGCTCTTCAATGCGTTCGCCGTTTCCTCGACCACCGGCTGCGGCATCGCGGCCGTTTCGGCCTTCTGCTGCGGGGCTACCGTCGCGTCTCTTTCCAGGAGGGCTTTTTCCGTGCTCCCTTCGATCATTTCCGGCGACAACGGCTTGCGCAGGAAGCCGGAGACTCCGGCCGCTTCGGCCCTGGCTTCATTCTCATCCGTGCCATAGCCGGTAACGATGACAACCGGAAGCCACGGCTGAGTGGCCTTGATCCGCTCGGCCACTTCGATTCCGCTCATTCCCGGCATCTTGATGTCGGTGAAGACAACGTCGTATTTTTCATCCTTGAGCTTGCGCAGCGCCTCGTCCCCGTCACGGGCCGTGATCACCGCGTAACCTTTTCCCGAGAGGACCCGGTCGAAGCTCCTGGCGATTACCGGATCATCGTCAACGACCAACACTTTTCTGAGCGTCTTCATGGCAATCTCCTTGCTTCAATGTTCTGTCCGCACCCGGCGCAGCGCCCACTTTTTGCGCGTCAGGGCGCCGTTCGCAGCGTGAATGACTTCATCCGGTCCGACCGGCTTGGAAAGGTAGTCGCAGGCACCGAGCTGGACTGCCTCTTTTACGGTTTCGAGGCTTGGGTAACCCGTGATGATGACCACCTCGCTCTCCGGCCATCTCTCCTTGATCGCCTTGAGCACCGACATGCCGTCCATACCCGGCATGCGAAGATCGAGGAGGATCACATCGAATGGCCGCTGCTCCATCGCACGCAGCGCCTCGGTTCCGTCCCACGCCGCTTCCGCGTTGTAGCGGGCGCCCGCGAGGGACCTGAGATAGCTGAGCCGCACCGCTTCGTCATCGTCGACGATCAGGATTCTGGTTCTTGCGTTCACGTGACCACCTCGCACTTGTTCTCTTCTCCTGTCTTGAATAAAGCAACATTCGTGCCAGGTATCGGAAGGCTCACAATAAAAAACGATATATCAGACAGTTATATGATTAATCTAGAAAATAGGAGATATGCTTCAGGCGCCTGCAGGCACCCCTGAAGTACATCTTTCTCATGCATCCACGGCAATGCGAATGGACATTCCTGTTTGTCTTCAACAACATCCGGCAACGCGGACCGGCATATCTTTTTCATGCATCAAGACAGGGAACCCACCATGGCCCACAACTCGCAACGCGCAATGCCTGAATTGCCCGGCGGTATGGCCCTGCTGCACGACCCGCTACTCAACAAGGGCACCGCTTTCACCGAGGAAGAGCGCGACGCGCTGGGTCTGCGCGGCCTGCTGCCACCGCATGTGCACACGCAGGAAGAACAGATGGCGCGCATGCTGCAGCAATTGCGGCGCATGGCGGATCCGCTCGACAAGTTTGTCGCGCTGAACGCATTGCACGACCGCAATGAAGCGCTGTTCTTCCGCGTGATCTGCGATCACGTGGATGAAATGCAACCGCTCATCTACACACCCACCGTGGGGCTCGCCTGCCAGCGCTTTGGCCAGATCTTCCAGCGGCCGCGCGGCATGTTCATCACTGCCAACGACCGCGGCCGCGTTGCGAGCGTGCTGCGCAACTGGCCGCGCAAGGCCGGCATTATCGTCATGACGGACGGCGAGCGAATCCTTGGTCTTGGCGATCAGGGCGCGCAGGGCATGGGCATTCCGGTCGGCAAGTTGTCGCTCTACACGGCGTGCGCCGGCGTTCACCCGAGCCTGTGCCTGCCCGTCGCCATCGACGTCGGCACCAACAACGAAACGCTGCTCGTCGACCCGTTCTACATCGGCCTGCGCCAGCGCCGCATCACCGGCGCGGACTACGACGAACTGATCGATGAACTGATCACTGCCGCCCGCGAGGTGTTTCCCGGCGCGCTGATCCAGTTCGAGGACTTCGCCAACCACAATGCGTTCCGGCTGCTGGCGAAGTACCGCGACCGGATCTGCACCTTCAACGACGACATCCAGGGCACGGCATCGGTCGCGCTCGCGGGTTTGTTCTCCGCGTTGCGCGTCAGCGGCGGAAGGCTCGTCGACCAGAAGCTGCTGTTCCTCGGCGCCGGGGAAGCCGCGACCGGTATTGCCGACCTCACGGTGGCGGCGATGGTTGCGCAGGGACTCGCGCCGGCTGCGGCCCGCGAGCGCTGCTGGCTGGTGGATTCGCGCGGCCTGGTGGTGAAGGGCCGCAACGATCTGGTCGAGCACAAACGGCCGTACGCGAAGGATCACGTGCCGATCGGCGATTTCCATTCAGCCGTCAAGGCGCTCAAGCCGACCGCCATCATCGGCGTTGCCGCGGTCGGGGGAACGTTCACGCGCGAAGTGCTCGAGGAAATGGCGCGCATCAACACGCGGCCAATCGTGTTCGCGCTGTCCAATCCGACTTCGAAAGCCGAGTGCACTGCGGAGCAGGCCTATCAGTGGACGGGCGGCCGCGCGCTGTTCGCCAGCGGCAGCCCATTCGATCCGGTAAAGGTCGAAGGCCAGACTTTTGTCCCGCGTCAGGGCAACAACTCGTACATTTTCCCCGGCGTCGGCCTCGGCGTAATCGTCAGCAAAGCGCGGCGTGTCACCGACGACATGTTCATGGCTGCGGCGCGAACGCTTGCGGCACGGGTCGACGATGCCGACCTGGCGCAGGGCAGCCTCTACCCCGCGCTGTCGCGCATCCGCGAAGTCTCCGCGGCAATCGCAACCGCGGTCGCCGAGTCAGCCTATGCGGGCGGGCTTGCCGGCAAGCCGCGGCCTGCGGACGTACTCGCCGACGTCAAATCGCAGATGTACGACCCGCGCTATTCGAGTCACGTCTAAGGCAGCAGTGGCACTTACGTCGGGGCGCATGCATGCCGGTATCATGGCGTCACAGGCGATGCGGAGCCGGACATGAACAAGCTGGTGGAATGCGTTCCCAATTTTTCCGAGGGGCGCGATACCGCGGTGATCCGCGGGATCACGACGGAGATCGAGGCAGTGCGCGGCGTGACGCTGCTCGACGTCGATCCGGGCGCAGATACCAACCGCACGGTGGTCACCTTTGTCGGTGCGCCGGAAGCGGTGGCAGAGGCCGCTTTCCGCGCCGGAAAGCGCGCGGCTGAAACCATCGACATGGCGAAGCATCACGGCAGTCACGCGCGCATGGGCGCGATGGACGTCTGCCCCTTCGTGCCGGTCGCCGGAGTCACCATGGCCGATTGCGTCGCGCTGGCAAGGGAAAACGGCCGCCGCATCGGCGAGCTCGGCATCCCGGTATATCTCTATGAGCAGGCCGCATCGAGCCCCGCCCGCAGAAACCTCGCGGCGGTGCGGGCCGGCGAATACGAGGGACTGGAAAGGAAACTGGCGGACCCCGCCTGGAGCCCCGATTTCGGCCCGGCGAAACACAACCCGCGTTCCGGCGCCTACATCATCGGCGCGCGCGAGTTTCTCATCGCCTACAACGTCAACCTCGCCACCACCGACAAGCGTTATGCGGACGACATCGCCTACAACCTGCGCGAGCGCGGCCGCCACAAGCGCAGCGGCAATATCGCGCCCTTCTACTACAAGGGCCAAACGGTCGTGTTCGCCAGGGACCGCTTTCCCTGCGGGGCCTGCGATCATGTCGCGAAGTCATGGGACGCACTCGCGGCGCATTACCGCGACGCTCACGGCAAGGACCTCGCGGCACGCTACGTCGCGCTCGGTTACCCGGTGGGAGATGTTGAAGGACGACCGGTCTACGCGGATGGCCGCTTCACGCACGTCAAGGCGGTCGGCTGGGTGGTCGAGAAATATCGCCGCGCGCAGATCTCCATCAACCTGACCGACTTCAAGGTGGCTCCGGCCCACGCGGTCCTCGAGGCCGCGCGTGAAGAAGCCGCGCAGCGCGGGATTCCTGTCACAGGTTCCGAAATAGTCGGCGTGGTCCCGTTCGACGCCATGCTGGAATCCGGCCGCTACTACCTGCGCCGTATGCACAAATCCACCGGGCTGCCTGTCGGCGACGTGATCGAAACCGCGGTGCAGGCCATGGGCCTGCGCGACGTCGCGCCATTTGAAACTGAGAAGAAGGTACTTGGTATGCCACACCACGCCGGAGATCTGGTCCGCAAGACGGTCAGCGAATTCGTCGATGAGGTGTCGCGCGACACGCCGGCCCCGGGCGGCGGATCGATCGCCGCGCTCGCGGGCGCGATCGGAGCGGCGCTAGCCGCGATGGTTGCGAACCTGACGGTCGGCAAGAGCGAGTTTGCCGGCCGTTACGAGGAACTGGATGCGCTCGCCGTCAAGGCGCAGGGCATCAAGGACCTCCTGCTCGCCGCGGTGGACGAGGACACGCAGGCCTTCAACGGCGTCATGGACGCGCTGCGCATGCCGAAGGACACGCCGGTCCAGAAGGCCGCGCGCAGCGAAGCCATTCAGTCCGGCTACAAGACCGCCACCGAGGTTCCCATGCAGACCGCCCGGCACTGCCGTGCGGCGCTGGAACTGTGCCTGATGGCCGCACGCTCAGGCAACGACGTCATGATCACCGACGCCGGCGTCGGCGCGCTGGTTTCACTGGCGGGTGTGAAGGGTGCGGCCTGCAACGCGCGCATCAACCTGAAGTCGATCAAGGATGCCGACTACGTGAAGCGCACCAGCGCCGAGATCGCGTGCCTCGTGGATGAAAGCCGGAATATCGCCGAACTCGCCGAACGCGAGGTGGAGCGGGTGGTGAATGGATCATGAGGGAACATCATGTTTCAGGTTCGAATCCATGGGCGCGGCGGCCAGGGGGTCGTCACCGCCGCTGAACTGCTGTCCGTGGCGGCCTTTCGCGAGGGCCGGCACGCGCAGGCGTTCCCGAGTTTCGGCTCGGAGCGCACGGGCGCGCCGGTGGTCGCCTTCTGCCGCATCGACGACCGGCCGATCCGGTTGCGCGAGCCGATCATGGCGCCCGACGCGCTGATCATCCAGGACCCGACGCTGCTGCATCAGGTGGACGTGTTCAGTGGCCTCGTTCCGGAAGGCTATGTCGTCATCAACACGACGCGTTCGTTCGACGAACTCGGCCTGAGCGAATTTCTGGCCAGCTTCCGCCGCGAGCGCCTCTGCACGGTGGCCGCAACGGAGCTCGCCCTGAAACACATCGGCCGCGCGGTGCCGAACGCAGCGCTGCTTGCCGGGCTCGCAGCCATTTCCGGGCGCATCTCGCTGGATTCCGTGAACGCCGCAATTCGCGACAAGTTCCCGACCAAGATTGCGGACGCCAACGTCGCCGCAGCGACGGAAGCCTACAATAGCGTGACGCAGGAAATGCAGGAGGCCGCCGATGCTCAAGCAGATTGAAGGCTCGACTGCGGTTGCCGAGGCTGTTGCGCTCTGCCGTCCCGAGGTGATCTGCGCCTACCCCATCTCGCCGCAGACGCACATTGTGGAGGCGCTCGGCCGCATGGTGACGGCACAACGGCTCACTCCCTGCGAATTCATCAATGTCGAGTCCGAATTCGCCGCCATGTCGGTGGCGATCGGCGCCTCCGCGGCGGGCGCCCGGGCCTACACCGCCACAGCGAGCCAGGGGCTGCTGTTCATGGCCGAAGCGGTCTACAACGCTGCGGGTCTGGGCCTGCCCATCGTCATGACAGTGGCAAACCGCGCCATCGGCGCGCCGATCAACATCTGGAATGACCATACCGATGCGCTCAGCCAGCGTGACTGCGGCTGGATTCAACTGTTCGCGGAGGACAATCAGGAAGCGCTGGACCTCCACATCCAGGCATTCCGCCTGGCGGAAGAACTATCGCTGCCAGTGATGGTGTGCATGGACGGATTCATCCTGACTCACGCCTACGAACGGGTGGACCTGCCGACGCAGGAACAGGTGGATGCATACCTGCCGCCCTATGACCCGCGTCAGGTGCTCGACCCGGCCAACCCGATTTCGATCGGCGCGATGGTGGGTCCGGAGGCCTTCATGGAAGTGCGCTATCTCGCGCACGCCAAGCAGCGACAGGCGCTCGAACTGATGCCGTCCTGGACCGACGAATTCAAGCGCATCTTCGGACGTGAGAGCGGCGGGCTCATCCACACCTACCGTATCGAGGACGCAGACACGGTGGTCGTGGCGCTCGGTTCCGTGCTCGGCACGATCAAGGACACCGTCGACGAGATGCGCGAACAAGGCGTCAGGATCGGCGTGCTCGGCATCACCTGCTTCCGTCCCTGGCCCACCGCGGCCGTTCGTGAGGCACTTGCGGCAGCGAAGCGTGTCGTGGTTCTGGAGAAGAGCTTTGCTGTCGGTCTCGGCGGCATCGTGTCGAACAACGTCGCGGCCTCCTATGCCGGTTCACCTGAACTCGTGCACACCGTGATCGCCGGGCTCGGCGGCCGCGCCATCACGCGCCGGTCCCTGCACAAGGTGTTCGGCGAAGCAGTCGAGGGCCGTCTCGAGCCGGTGACTTTTCTCGACCTTGACCATGCAGTGGTCGAGCGAGTGCTCGCGCGCGAACGCGAGCAGCGACGCTCGGGGCCTATCGCCGAGAACATCCTGCGCGACCTCGGCATGGCCGCTACCAAACCCGGTTGAGGAGCACACGATGACTTACCAACCGATCCGCTTCTACCAGACCGGCACCTTCACCGTTGGCAACCGCCTGCTGCCGGATGAGCAGCGCTCGGTGCAGGCGAACATGCGGCGCACGAACTCGCTCAACTCCGGGCACCGCGCGTGCCAGGGCTGCGGCGAGGCACTCGGCGCGCGCTACGCGATCGACGCCGCGATGGAGGCAACGCAATGCCAGCTCGTGGCAGCCAACGCGACCGGTTGCCTCGAGGTTTTTTCGACGCCCTATCCCGAGACCTCGTGGCAGATCCCCTGGATCCACTCCCTGTTCGGCAACACGGCCGCGGTGGCCGCAGGCATCGCGGCGGCCATGCGCGTCAAGGGCCGCCATGACGTGCGGGTGGTCGCGCAGGGTGGCGACGGCGGCACCGCCGACATCGGCTTTGGCTGCCTTTCGGGGATGTTCGAGCGCAATGACGACGTGCTCTACATCTGTTACGACAACGAGGGCTACATGAACACCGGTGTGCAGCGTTCCTCGACGACTCCGCCCGCCGCGCGCACCAACACGACGATGCCGCTGGGCCAATCGTCCGGCAACCACTTTGGCCAGGGCAAGTACTTGCCTGCGATTGCCATGGCCCACGAGATCCCGTACGTCGCCACTGCCACCGTCGCCGAGCTGCATGACCTCGAAGCGAAGGTTCGCCGCGCAATGGAGATCCACGGCGCACGGTACATCCATATCCTGGTTCCCTGCCCGCTCGGGTGGGGTCACGACTCCGCGGAGACGATCAAGATCGCGCGCCTCGCCAAGGAGACCGGCCTCTTCCCCGTGTTCGAGGCCGAAGGCAGCAAGGTGACCCAAGTCTCGAAGATCAAGCACAAGTTGCCGGTCGAGGAATACCTGCGACCGCAACAGCGCTTTGCGCACCTGTTCAAGGATCCGGCGCGCCGCGACGTCATCGACAGAATCCAGCAGATGGCCGACCGCAACATCCTTCGCTACCGGCTGCTCGACGATGCGGAGCGCCGGGCATGAAGGCCAAGCCCTTTGCCATCACGCTCGATCCGGGCTCGAGTCTTGCCAATCGAACGGGATCCTGGCGCACGGTCCGCCCCGAGTACATCGACCGTCTGCCGCCGTGCAACCATGCCTGCCCGGCCGGCGAGAATATTCAGGGCTGGCTCTTTCACGCCGAGTCCGGGCACTACGAGGAAGCCTGGCGCGCGTTGGCGCAGGACAATCCGCTGCCCGCGGTCATGGGCCGGGTCTGCTATCACCCCTGCGAGACCGCCTGCAATCGCACATTCCTCGACGAGAGCGTCGGCATCAATGCGATCGAGCGCTTCCTCGGCGACGAGGCGCTGCGTTGTGGCTGGAAATTTGCGGCGCCGCCTTCCGCCACGGGCAAGCGCGTGCTGATCGTGGGGGCCGGGCCCTCGGGCCTGTCGGCGGCCTATCAACTGGCCCGTCTCGGTCACGCAGTGACCATCCAGGAAGCGGGCCCGGTGCCGGGCGGCATGATGCGCTTCGGAATTCCCAAGTACCGCTTGCCGCGCGAGGTGCTCGACGCGGAGATCCAGCGCATCCTCGACCTGGGCGTCGCGCTCGAACTCGGCTCCAAGGTGACGAACGTGCTCGAGGCGATGCACCGGGGCGGCTTCGATGCGGTGTTTCTCGCCGTCGGGGCGCACATTGCCAAGCGCGCCTACATTCCCGCGGGCAGCGCAGCGAAGATGCTCGACGCCATATCCGTGCTGCGCAGCATGGAGGGCGGCGAAAAGCCGCTGCTCGGGCGGCGCGTCGTGGTCTACGGGGGCGGCAACACGGCCCTCGACATGGCGCGCACAGCCAGGCGCCTCGGCGCCGAGGAATCCATCATCGTCTACCGCCGCACGCGCGAAAAAATGCCGGCGCATGAATCGGAACTCGAAGAGGCACTGCAGGAGGGCGTGTTGGTCAAGTGGCTCTCAACCATCAAGCAGGCCGGCGAGTCATCGATCACCGTCGAGAAGATGCAACTCGACACCCAGGGCAACCCGCAGCCAACGGGCGAGTTTGAGACGCTCGAGGCGGATTGCGTGGTCCTCGCGCTCGGGCAGGATGTGGACCTGTCGTTGCTCGACGGCGTGCCGGGCCTCGAAGTCCAGGACGGCGTCGTGAATGTTGGCCCGGGCATGATGACGGGATATCCCGGCATCTTCGCGGGCGGCGACATGGTCCGTGGCGAACGCACCGTCACGGTCGGGATAGGCCACGGCAAGCTCGCGGCACACAACATCGATGCATGGTTGCGGGGCACAACATGGGTGCACGCGGCGAGCCACGAGCTCGCGAGTTTCGACAAGCTCAATACCTGGTACTACTCGGACGCCCCCAAGTCCAGACAGCCGGTGCTCGACACGATTCGCCGTCAATCCACGTTCGAGGAGGTCGTGGGCGGCTTCGACGAGGTCACGGCGCAGTTCGAGGCACGGCGCTGCCTCTCCTGCGGCAACTGCTTCGAATGCGATAACTGCTATGGCGTGTGTCCCGACAACGCCGTCATCAAGCTCGGACCCGGACAGCGCTACCAGTTCAACTACGACTACTGCAAGGGCTGCGGGCTGTGCGTCACCGAGTGCCCGTGCGGGGCGATTCGCACGGTGCCGGAGGAGATCTGAGGGGGGAACCCGCTGTTTCGCGCGTCGATCCACGTTCGCGGGCGCCAAAAGAGGCCGCGCGCGCGGTGGCGAGCGCGGCAGGATCAAAGCCCAGGCTCACCGGCAAATCGCGCAGCACTTACAGCAACGGCGCCAGCAGCTCACTGCGGCCATGCGTACCGCCGCCGGTACACAGACTCGCCGCCCACCCGTGGTGAAACCGGCATGATGCCGTATCAGTCGCGAAAGCTTTCTGCAATCATGGTACCCGGTGGTGTGGTATTCGCCAACGTCTTCCGGGCTCACGATGAGGTGATCGGCAATGCACACGAAGGTCGTCGTTGCGAACCAGGCAGAGGCCCGCTTTTACGACATTGAGGGTCCTCGGGCCGCATTGCGACTGGTCGGGCAGCTCGCCAATCCCGATGCCCGCCTGCATGACCGCGATCTGAAATCGGACCGGCCCGGGCGCGTGTTCACCAGCGCACGGTCGGGCGCGAGCCGGCGCGGAGCCGTCGCACGTCACGCCACGGGCGGCGAACGGCGGCCCCGTCGGCAGGCGGCGGCCACCTTCGCGCGCCGGGTCGCTGCCGAACTCATCGCGGCGAAGCGGGATCACGGTTTTGATCGCCTGGTCCTGCTGGTCGCACCGGCGTTCCTCGGCATCCTGCGCAAGGCCATTCCGAAAACAATGCAATCTGACATCGCCGCGGAAGTCGCGAAAGACCTGCTGAACCAGACGGAGAAAGAGATGCGTGCACATATTCCGCGGCACGCGTTGCAAACGCTGCGCTGATCGGCGAGCAGCAAGTCAGCGGGCGGGCGATGCCTTGCGGTCGGGGAACCCGCTCATCGCGACTGGACGGCCGCAAAGGAAACCCTGCGCATAGCTGCGGCACCAGCAGCAACGCGACGATGTTGATGATCTTGATCAGCAGATTGATCGCCGGGCCCGCGGTGTCCTTGTAGGGATCGCCATCGCGAACGATACCGCCTGCGAACTCGCCGCCGGAGTCTGGACCGAAAACGTGAGGCGCGCCCATCGCATGGCCGGCATCTGGAGCGGAACGCGCGGACTCGATGGCAATCCGAAAGCCGACGGTCCACGGCTTTTCAGTGGCCTGCGCTACCACACGCACATCGTCAAGCCCGGCCAGGTCGCGCTCGTTGTCGGCCAGGCGGCCGCCGATGCGCAAAGCTTCGAGCTCCGCGCCACGCGTGGCTCGACAAGCTACGGCATCTGCTCAACCGATTGTCTGGAGGCGGCGTTCACCACGCTCGAGTTTCGCATCGAGGTGACAATCAATCCGGACGACACCTGGTCCTGCGACGAGGATACCGTCCTTGAGGTGCGTGGGCGGGAGGCGCCGTTTCACCACACGGATCGCAACACGCTCACGAAGATCGGCGTACCAACGCCGAAGCCGCTCGCGCGCGTGACGCCGGCACCCGACCGTAGCCTCGCCGCCAGGTTGCGGTTATGCTGCCAGCGGGCTTTTTGTAGTCGAGTTACGCCATGATTTCAGGCCCCAAGAGCGCCCAGATCGTCGGTAAATTCGATGACCGCTCGCGCTACCTGCGCGCCAGCGCTCGACCCGTGAAGGCGCTGCTGACCCTCGCGCTCGCCGTGCTCGCCACCGGATGCGCAACGCCACCGACACACTATGCGTGGGGCTACTACGAGGACCTGATCTACTACGCGCAGGCGTTGCCCAAATCACGGACGCCACAAGCCCAGGCACATCTGTTTGAGAAGAATCGTGTGACCGCGCGCACCGCGCACAAGCCCCTGCCCCCCGGCTGGCATGCACACCTCAGCTCCTTGTATGCCCAGATCGGGCGGGCGGATCTCGCCAGGGAGGAGCTGCTCGCCGAGAAGGCCGAATTTCCGGAGTCCGCCATCTTCGTCGATCGGCTACTCGCGAATCTCACGACGTCTTCGGAGAAGCCGCAATGAGATTTTCACTTCGATGCTCTGCGCTTGCCATCTTGATTCTCGTGCTGCCCGGCCTCGCGGGCGGCGAAACTGTCGAGCCGTACGATTACACGGCATTCCGTCAAAGTCCGCCACGCTCGATTCTGATCCTGCCGCCGATCAATGAGAGCACCAACGTGGACGGGACCTACGGCTACCTGTCGACCGTGAGTCAGCTGGTCGCGGAGCGCGGTTACTATGTCTTTCCGGTCCTGGTCGCCGCTCAGCTGCTGAAGGAAAATGACATCCCGGCCGCGAGCGAATTGGACCAGGCAGCGCTCGACAAGGTACGCGAGATCACCGGGGCGGACGCCGTGCTGTTTGCGACCGTGCATGATTACGGCAAATGGATCGTGGACGACTACGACAAGCGCACGATTGTCAGCGTGCAGGTCAGCGCACGACTGGTGGACACACGGACGGGGACCTTACTCTGGGAGGGCAGCGGCAAGGCTCACGATGACTCGGGCAGCGTCAGCAACATTGCAGTCGACGCCTTGGTGACGGGGGCGATCAACTCGATCTTCAATTCGAAAACGGACCCGGGTCCAGGGGCCGGTCGGTGGCCGAACCAGGAGGACAGCCGACTGGCCAACATGCATATGTTCACCACCGAAACCCGTGAGCTGCCATTCGGGCCGTACTACAAAGAGTCCGCAAAGCCCCCCTTGACCGTTGGCACACCGTTGCCATGAACGCACCGAGCACGGCGCAGGCGCTATCGCGCCAGGACATGGAGGCGATCCTCACCGCGACGCGCGCTCTCGCCGAGCCGTTCGATCTGATGACGATGCAATCGAGCCTGATCACCCGGAAAAGGAATGGCCCCCGCGCGAAATCATCAACCGCTTCCATGCCGAAATGTCGAAGGTGCTGAAAGACGCGGACGTGCGCGCCTTGATGGCAAAAGAAGGGGCAGAACCGCCCGGCAGCTCGCCCGACGAATTCGGCGCCTACTTCAAGATCGAAGCGGACAAGTACGCGGAGGCAATAAAAGCCGCCGGCGCGCAGGTGGAGTAAAGTTCCCGTCTATCATTATGCCTTGGTCCGGATTGTCGGACTGCCGGTTCATCCTGTTCTTCCAGGAGAGCCATGCGAGAAGAAGTGCTGCGCTCCGTTCTGCTGGTCAAGGCGATCGAGGAAATCGATCGGGCGGGCACACTCGTCCCGGTGGCAGAGCGCCAGGCCGCCGCTCGGGAAGCCAGGCGTAACACCGGCGACGTAACAGTCCCCGATGAGCCCAACATCGAGCGCGCCACGTTGCCCAGGGCCGCGCAGCGCATGCTGGCCGCCCGCGCCAGCATATTGCTGAAGCAGATCGTCGCGCGCCATCCTTTTGTCGACACGGTGCTGGATGTCGCCGGCGGTCCGGCGTGGGTGAGCCCCTTGCTGATCCTGCTCGGCCTGCTCTTCGGGCTCATGCTCTCCAAACTGGACGGCACTCAGCGCATCAATATCCTGGCGCCTGGGCTGCTTGGGCTGGTGCTCTGGAACCTGCTGGTCTACGCAGCCGTGTTCGTCGGCTGGATACGATCATCCGCAACCTCAAGTTCGCGCCGGCGGTGGCTGGCCGGAGTGATTGCGAAGATTGGACTGGCTCGCCTCAAGCGCCTGGTCGTCAAGTCGGCATCATTCAATGCGCCGCTGGCCGACGCGCTGCGCCGGTTCACCGGCGAGTGGTACGAAGCGGCTCGACCGTTGCTGGTGGCCCGCGGGACGCGCGTCTTCCACCTGTGCGCCGCGGCAGTCGGGATCGGCCTGATCGCAGGCCTGTACCTGCGCGGCTATGTGCTCGACTATCAGGCGGGTTGGGGAAGCACTTTTCTCGACGCGCGGCAGGTCCATGCGCTGCTCTCCGTGATCTACGGGCCGGCGTCTGTCGTAACCGGCGTCGCGGTCCCCGATGCCGCCCACATCGAGGTCATGCGCTGGCAGAACGGCGCGGGGGGTGAACGTGCCGGTTCCTGGATCCACTTGCTCGCCGCGTCGGCTGCCTTGTTCATCGTGCTGCCGCGCCTGGTGCTCGCGCTGCTGCGCACGCTGTTTATCTGGCGATGGTCGCGATATGCGCCGTTGCCGCCTGCGCTGACCGCGTACTTCCGCACCGCCTTCAGCGGGGTGGACGGCGCGATCAGCCGGGGCATCATTATGGTGTTGCCTTACGCGTATGAGCCGTCCGAGCGGTCACAGGCGCGATTGCGTACCCTGCTCCCGTCTGCGCTCGGGGAAAATCTGGCTGTGGACACGCGCGCACCGGTGGCATACGGCGATGAAGCGACGTTTCTCCAGCACTTGGGCGAGCGTGGTGGCGGCATCGCCGATGTAATTGTCCTGCTGCTCAACCTCGCGGCTACACCGGAAGACGAGAACCATGGCGCTGTAATCTCTGGCGTGCGCGACTGGCTGTCGCTGCGCCGGCAGCATACCCAACTGCTGGTGCTGATCGACGAAGGACCTTACGCGGACAGGATGGGGCCGCCAGGCGGCGCCGAACGGCGCATCGGCGAGCGTCGCCGCGCTTGGCAAGACTTTGTTTCAGCGCGGGGTTTGAACGCATGTCCGGTTGATCTTGCGGCGTCGGCGCCGCTCGCGGATCGCACGGACCCGACAGATTGCGCAGTCGCGGATCGTGCGGTGGTTGATCAACTGCGGGCCGCACTGTGGCAACCAGCCGCGATATGAGCAATCAGACGGCGCTCTCGACCAACGCGGACACGATCAATCTGAGCCTGGTCTCGCACACCAACGTGGGCAAGACCACGCTGATGCGCACGCTGATGCGCCGCGACATCGGCGAAGTGGCAGACCGTGCGCACGTCACCGAGCAGGCAGAGGGCCATGTGCTCATCAACACGCCGCAGGGCGACGCGTTGCGCCTGTGGGATACGCCGGGGCTCGGCGACAGTGCGCGCCTGCTGAAGCGCCTGCGCGTGAGCGACAACCCGATCGGCTGGCTGCTCACCCAGGTGTGGGACCGTTACACCGACCGGCCCTTCTTCAGCAGTCAGCAGGCGATCCGCAATGTGCGCGAAGAGAGCGACGTGGTCCTCTATCTTGTCAATGTCGCGGAGGATCCGGCATCCGCAGGGTACGTGGCCGTGGAGATGCAGATCCTCGGCTGGATTGGCAAACCGGTCCTGCTGCTGCTTAACCAGACCGGCGCGCCGCGCGGGAGAGAGGCGGAGGCCGCCGACGAAAATGCCTGGCGCCAGCACGTGGCGTCCCACATAGGTGTGCGCGGCGTCATCGGGCTGGATGCGTTCGCGCGCTGCTGGGTGCAGGAAGACAAATTGCTTGGCGCCGTTGGCGACGCACTGCCGCCCGAAAAACAGACCGCATTTCAGCGTCTGCGCGCCGCCTGGCGTGCGCAAAACCTCGAGGTGTTCGAGGCTGCGATGCTCGCGCTTGCCGCACAGCTCGCCACAGTCGCCACCGACCGCGAAACCGTGAGTGTGCCGGGCATCAAGGAGAAGGCTGGCCGGTGGCTGCGCTCAATGCTCACCGATCGGGAGATGGAGGATCCCGACGCGGAACGTGCAATGAATGCGCTCGCCAAGCGGCTGGACAGCGCCGTACGCGAGACGACCGACCGCTTGATTGCACTGCACGGACTTTCTGGCCGGGCAAGCGAGGCCATCCTCGCGCGTGTCGCGGGACAGTTCGGAGTCACGAAGCCCGCAAACGTCGCCAAGTCCGGCATGATTGGTGGTGCGGTGACGGGCGCGCTGGGCGGTCTCGCAGCCGACCTCGCTGCGGGTGGACTTACCTTCGGTGCCGGGGCGCTGATCGGCGGCATCGTTGGGGCGCTGGGCGCGAGCGGTGCCGCGCAGCTCTACAACCTCGCGCGCGGGGAGGTGGACGGCAAGGTCCGCTGGGCGGCGGATTTCCTCGCGCAAAGGTCCGGCACCGCGCTACTGCGCTACCTGGCCGTGGCGCACTACGGACGCGGGCGGGGTGAGTGGGCCGATGGTGAATATCCGCCGCACTGGCAACCGTTAGTTGACGAGGCAAGAGAGCACCACCGGGGGGAGATCGAGTCGATCTGGAGCGCAGCGGATCAGGATGCGAGCTTTGACGAAGTTGCGAAGCGACTGCATCCGATCATCAGGGTGATGGCGCGCGAGACGCTGGTGCGACTGTATCCGGAAGCAGAGCTGATATTCGAATCGACGCCACAATCCGCGGGGCGGGATGCAAGTCCAACCCACAGCTAGAGTCCTCGGCACCCGTGTCACCGGTGTCGATCTGTCGCAGCCGCTGACCGATGCCGACTTCGCGGCTGTTTTGGCTGCGCCAGGCCGCTTTGGCGTGCTCTGCTTCCCGGACCGGCAACTCGATGCGCAGGCGCTGCGCGATTTTTCCAAACGCTTCGGCCGTATCCAGGGTTCGGTCACCGGCAAAATGCATCATCCGGCGGTGGCGGAACGCTCATCGCGGAGCTCCCTGCGACGACGCGCGCACCCACGCTGACCATGAGAACGCGGGCGGAGCCTGACGCTACTTCTTGGGCTTTGCCTTCTTCCCAGCGGGCTTTTTGGCCTTACCCTTCTTCTGTGCGTCCCGCGTGACCTGGTAATTGGCCGCGTGTTCTGCGGGTGTCACGCGCGCAACAGTGCGGCCCAACACGTCGAGCGCAAGCTCGTCCAATTTCTTGAAGCGGAGACAGCCCATGCCCATGTCCAGCTTCTTTCCGGACTTCTTGTATTCGGCGTCGAACCAGGCTTTGAGCTTTGGGTGGCCGTAGAAGCACATCATGTGGAGCGCCATATGTGACTTCTGCGAGACCAGCCCAATGTACGGCAGCGCGACCTTGGCGTTGCCGCCATAGCCCACGGGATAAGTGGAGAGCGGCACGTACCACGAGATCATCCCGAACTGGATGCCGCTCTGATAGCCGGCCGGCAGGGATCGGTCGATCTCCTTGCGCACGGCAATGAACGCCGCGCGCCGGTCTGCAGGGAGCGCTTCAAGGTACTCGTTGATGGTGGTAGCAGGCATGGCGCGCAGATTACTCCGCTTGCACTGCTGAGGCGAACGCGGTCAGGGCGAGCGCAGTGCGGACGCGCATGGTCCGCGCCTCGACGACGGCGGCGGGTGCGTCGCCGGCTCGCGGAAGCTCCGTAGCGCAACCGCGACTCCGCAACCGGAACGGCAGCGAAGGCGAGGAGTAGCGGTCGCTCGCCGTGCGGAGTGGATGGGCCTGGGCTGTCGCGCACGACCAGGAGGTAGCGGTGATCCGGCGCTTGACGAGGTCGTCCCCGTCCGGGTTCGGACCCCGCCGAGGGTGACGCAGTTCAGGGCCCTCGGGCGTGTCGAAGATCGAACGTTGAACGGCTTGAGCGAATGCGGATGGCACCGCCACGGTGCCAGCCAGCATGGACGCGACAAGAATCCAGGAAAAAGGCGCGAGCCGTCCTGAGGTTGACATCACCGTCCTCCTGCCCGAAGACCATGAGGAGCCGCCACGTGTGACCGGAGTAGCAGAGCGCAACGGAAGCTGACGCAGACCGGCTCGATGCACAGCGCGCGGGCGCTGTCGTCGCACATGGAGCGTCGATGCGAACTCACGACGGAATCGGCGCCCCACGGGCGGCGTTCTCCAGGCCGACGACCCTGCGGAGCAGCGTCATGCGGAATACCAGTTGATTGATGTTCTCGCCGATCTCGGGCCCCGTCTTGGCGTGATGGAGCGTGAGTTCCGCGGTCAGGCTCTGCTGGCTGTCATCGAACAGCCGGACCCCGACCCCTCCGTGCACCTCGCCATGCCATTCGGAGGTTGCCTCGAAAAGCTGAACGCCGCCCAACAACTCGGCACGGAATCGCTGGCGGCCCAACCCAAACAGCAGTTCCGGGTACCATCTCGTGTGCTCCGCGAGGGCCAACCTGGCGGTCATGAGGCCGCGCCACGAAGGCCACTCGCTCAGGTTAGAGCTCACCATGTTTCCGGTGAGCGGGTCGTCGAAGGACATTCCCCGGCCCGTGCGCGGATAGGCATTTCAAACGACCTGTTCTGTTGCGAGGTAGGCGCGCGGAAGTGCGGAGTGTGCGCGAGCGGCCTATCAGGTGGGCGTGTTGCGCGCGATAACGACGCAACCCTTTTGCGGTGATATGTGGCACCTCGGCCGGTGCCATCAACGCGGCGGCCCTGGCTTGCAATGCAGACCACTTCGACCAAGCGATGCAGGGCGTGGTCGACGTCTGGACTCATTTCAAGGCCGAGCATGTCTATGGTGCCGATTCGCTCGGGGTGATTCGCAGGGGTGCGCGTTGGCTCGCCATGCTGTCCAGTGGCTGGGTGTTGGCACGCTGGCGCCGGGCGCGTCCGCGCTCGCTGCAAGGCAGGCACCTGCGGCCGCTGATGCAACGTGCGGCCCGGTGTCTGGGTTGACCGTGGAAGCTATTGCTTGTCTGGTCTGGCGCAAGCGCGCGCGCTGAGGTCCAACTTCAAACCGAAGTGGACTCAAACTCCCACAGCAGATGGCTGAGATGGCCCTTGCGCCGGTAGTTCAGTCGCCGCCAGCGTTGACGAAGGGTCGGTGAGCGCGCGGGCTCCAGCGCATCGTGAAACACCACCCACTCCACGCGCAGGGCTCGGAAATGGCCGATAAAGCCGTACATGCGCGCCATCGGGGCATCGCCAGTGAAGTACAGGTGGGTCCGGTCGGTGATGATGTTGACGTGGGTGGGGTCCTGAAAGGCCTCGGCTGCCGGGTAGCAGGGCGTGACGGCGTGCAGCCGCCCGCCCGGCACCAGCACGCGTGAGATCTCATTCATCAGTTCGACAAAGGGCAACCGGGTCGATAGGCCATCGGTGGTAGGCAGGACACGGGGCACGTGCTCCAGGAAGTCGTAGGCCGAGACGCCATCGAAGTGCCGGTCGCCAAACGGAATCGGTTCGACTGCCAGATTGGCCTGCCGTACCTGCCCGGGATGTGAGTTGCCCCGCGGCGCAATGTCGATGCCATGAAGGTCGTCGAAACAATAAGGGTTGCGAGGGCAATCACCACAGCCCAGATCGAGGTGACGTGTCGGTCGAGCAGCCATGACCCTATCCCTTGTGGCGAGACGACCGGCGGCGCGCCAGCCAAAGAAGGACTCGTAGGCGAAGCGTACGGCGATCTCGCAGTCCCAGGTGACGGCGCTTGCCTAGAATGAGCTCGGCAATGTCCAACTCGCCGGAGTCGATCAGGCTGCGGCACAGGTCGTGGCCGTCCCGGCCTCTCATCATGGCATCCGGCAGGCCAGCCACTCGTTGCCGCAACTCGCTCGGTGCGAACACCCGATGAAAATTGAACAGGCCGTGGAAGCCGAAGGTCGCCCCGACCGGCGCCATCCGTTCGAAAGCGAACTGTTGCGCCAACTCGGGCGGCGCGAAGCTCAGCCCGTGAACTTGCTCGAGCCGTTGTCTATGTTGCTCACAGATGCAGACATCCTCCGGATGGGTGGGCTCGATGGCCGGGTCTAGCAAGGCGTCCAGCAAACGCCTCGAGCGCAGCGAGAAGCCGCCATTGCCCACCGAGCGTTGCGGCGGCCGGTCGTGCCAGGGCGCACCAATGTAGTCGTAGCGAAGGAACTGCTCCTGCCAGGCTGCGGGGTCGAGAACGAAACCGTCCCACTGCACGACCAGGAGGTGCGAGCTGTGCAGGTGTTCACCCAGGCTGCGCAGCATGAAGCGCGAGTATTCGGATACCGAGGCAATGCGTACGTCGACGATGCGGATACCTGCCGGCGCGACAGCGACCCGTGCCGCTTCAGTGAACAGGACGGCGTCGGCAAACCGTATCCCTTCCCTGCATCGCTGCATCGCATCCAGAGCCAGTTCCGGCGTGCGCGTGTCCACACAAACCAGCGTGACGTCGGGCAGATACAGCGTGGGGTGAACCCGGGTCATCTCTGCGGGCCGATCAATTCAAGATAGAGCGCCAGGTACTGGCTCGCGCAACGCTGCCAGGAGAACCCCAATGCATGACGCCGCACCGCATCGCTTCGGTCAGGTACGGAGTGTGCGCTCAGGCCATGCTCAACTACAGCGCGCATGGCCTGGCCGTCAAACTCATCGAAATAGAACGCAAGATCGCCGCCGATCTCGGGCAGGCTGGTGCGACGCGACAGGAACACCGGTTTGCCAAAGTACATCGCTTCGATGGGCGGCAGCCCGAAGCCTTCGGCCAACGACGGAAACAGGAAGCCCTCGCAATGGGCGTACAGCCAGGCCTTCTCGGCCTCTTCAATATCAAGGCGGATGCGTACATTGGTCAATTCGCGTTCGGAGACCCATTGCCGCACCGTGTCGGTATAGCTACTGGTGGCGCCGACCAGCAACAGTCGCATTTCGGGCCACGCTGCCGCAAGATCGAGCAGCGCCAGGATGTTTTTCGATGGTGCCATGCGACTCACATGCAAGAGGAACGCGCACTGTTCCGCCTCGGGCACGGCCTTCCGTGCTGCCATTGTCAGGTCGGTGGCGCCGTTGTGAATTACGCGCACCGGTGTGTGCAGCGGTGCGAGCTCCGTGACGATGTCATTGGCAACATAGTGGGTGATGGCCACCGCGGCTTCGCACTGCGCCAGATGATGGCGCAGGCGCGCGCGGTAGCGCTCCACCTTGGCCGCGCTCTTGGTGTGCAGGAAATTCAGGTCGTGCACGGTTTCCAGCCGATGCTGCACGCCCAGCGGTGCGCGCAGGCGGTTGTGCTGGTGCAGGTTGTGCCACAGAGCGAATCGGCGCGCGCGCAGATGGCACCAGCGCTGGGTGGTGTGCGTGCCCAGATACCCGACCTCCGGGCCGAATACGCCGTGCCAGCGCGAAGGAAGATGAAAATGCAGCGCAACGCCTTGCTCGGCGCGCAATTTTGGCGCCTGCACCGCCAGGGCGTGACCGAGTTGGCGCGAAAATTCACCCAGGCCGTCGTGCCACAGACGCAGTCGGCCCAGGCCCAGGCCGATGTGGCGCAGTTCAGTCACAGGCCTCAGCCGCGCAGACGCGCATCGACTTGCGACAACACATCATCGAGCTCAGGCCAGGACGGCCAGCAGCGAACCACCCCCATCTGCGGCCCCCAAGGGGCCCATTGCTGCGGCTTGGTGGCCCCGGCACGCTCAGCACCGGCGCGTGCGTACCGCAGCGGCAAAATGGGCCGGGCAGGCCACCACGTTCCGACCAAGCGTCAACAAGCGGCGAGTGAAGGCAGCGAAATCCGGCCAGGTCTTTTCCTGCTTTTCGAACAAGCCACCGGCAAAGGGACAGATGACCAGGAAACCCGGGCGGACGCTGTGGCGCTGCAGCAGGTCGTCGGCCTTGATATAGCTGCAACGCCGGCACGCCGAGGATGACATCGCCAACCCAGTTGCGCAGCCGAACGATCGACGGGCGGGACGTCATGGGGTCAGGATCAAAGCGCAGCGAGGCGGCAGCGCGATAGCAGGGATAATTTGAGTCGTCATTCTGCCATCCGACCCATGACCTTTTCGCCACCGGCCGCCGCCGGCATCATCGCCTTTCACGACCGGCTGCTGCGCAGGGCCTGCCTTCGCTCTTCGTCAATCGTACACCCGAACCGCGGTCTGCCGCCGCCGTCGCTACCGCGAATCGGTCGAAGTACACCTCGTCCGGTGTCCGATAGTCGAGGGACTTATGCGAGCGGACTGAATTGTAAAATGCGAAGTAGCGGGTCAGCGCCGTCCGCGGCAATCGTGTTGCCACCGAAGATCGCCGCCGCGTTCTCCAGCAGCTGGCTCTTCGAGCTCGTCACCTGGTTCGGGTGGACCTCGTACCTCCGGTCACGTTGGCGCCCGGTCCGAAATCCACTGATACCCGTGTCCGAAAAACCGGAGCCACCTCTCCTCGTGGAGACCTGTGGTTCTATATGGAGATGAGGCTTTGCAGTTCAGTCCAGACCTGGTCGGGCCCGATTCTCACCAGGCAGGGATGCCCCGGGGTGAAGCAGCGCGGCTTGAAGCAGGGAGCGCAGGGGATGCCATCCTTCCGCAGCCCCCGGCTCTTCGGGCCCCAGGGGGTGGAACCACCTGGATCCGTCGCGCCATAGATGGCCAGGGCAGGCGCGCCACAGGCCGCCGCCAGATGGCTCAGGCCCGAATCGTTGCCCAGCACGGCGGCGGCACCGCGCATCCAGGCAGCGGCCTCCTTCAGGGTGGTCTTTCCGCAGAAGTTGAGGCCCTCGGCTCCGGCCACCGCAGAGCAGGTCGCGGCCTCGTCCGGAGATCCCAGCACGACCACAGCGAAGCCCTCGGACCGCGCCTTGAGCAGTAGGGCCCGGTATTGATCCACGGGCCATGCCTTGGAGGGCCAGGCGGAGCCGGGCATGAGGCAGAGGTAGCGCTCGCGGGGCTTCTCGATGGGAACGCCCGGATCAAAGTCGGCGTAGGGCATGGGCGGAAGGTCCGGCCAGCGCTGCGCCAGCACGGCGTGGTAGCGGAGAACAAATGGGCCATCCGCGTTCCAGAAGGGGCCGCTGTGAGTGTTGAAGAAACCCGCCAGGCTTTCGTCAACGCCGATACGCTCAGGCACCCGGGCCAGCCAGGCCGCCAGGGCGGGGCGGAGGGATTTCGGGAAGTGGATGCTCCGCGCCGCCTTGTGTTTCTGGAGGATGCGGGCCAGGGCGAAGGGGCCCAACTTGCCCTCGTCTGGAAGTGTGGCATCGCAGAACCAGGTGCCCTCCACCAGGCCCACGGTGAGCATCGGCCCCCATACCACGATGGGACCGACCTTGATCTCCCGCAGCAGACGCAGCACCGGCAGCTGCATGGCGGTGTCCCCGACAAAGCGCGGGAAGCGCACCCAGGTGGCGTGTTCTGGAACTTCGACCCTGCTCGTCATCAGGCCTTCCCGGTGTCTGGATCAGTATCTTGGGTCTCTACCCTGCTCGTTACCCCATCCCGCCCGAACCCCTTCCCAAGCCGGGCCCAGCAGAACCCGGCGCCCCCCGGGAAGATCCGCTTCTGGAGCAGGTAGAGGCCGAAGATGAAACGAGAGAGAGGTGGCTCCGGTTTTTTGGACACGGGTATCAGTGGATTTCGGGCCGGGTGACCTCGACCCGTACTCATCTCCACCGCTGATTCTTTCAGATTTGATGCTGGCGCTCATGAGGATACTCCGTGCACGACGACGGTGCCGTTGCAGCGGCACGAGGACTCGGTTGTCGGTAGCGGCCGCGTTGCGATACGTCGAACGGAATCCCGTGCGAGCCGAACTCGCTGCAGTTCGCCAGTTCGCGCATCGAGTTCATCCCAATGCCCGAGGCAATCCGCCCGAATTTCCGGTACTTCACCGAGGCTCGCATGCAAAAGCCGTGCGGCGCGGGCTATGCTCAGCCCTTCACCTCGATCGAGGACGGCGTGGGCCGCTACGTGGAAAGCCATCGCGCAACTTCTGACCGGTACCCGTTGAACCGACCCCGCCGTACGCCGTGCACGTCCGCCACCTGATCCTGGACCGGGACGGGGTCCTCAACGAGGAAGCCCCGGCCCGGGGTTACGTGACCGGACCGGAAGGATGGCACTGGATTGCCGGCTCGCTCGAAGCGCTTGCACTATTCGCCGGCGCCGGTATCCGTGTCTCGATCGTGACCAACCAGTCAGGGGTCGGGCGCGGGTTGATGACCCCGGAGGACCTGGACGCCGTCCACGGGCGCATGATGCGCGAGTCGGAATCCGCCGGCGGCCGTATCGACGCGCTATTTGTCTGTACTCACGCGCCGGACACCCACTGCAGCTGTCGCAAACCGGCTCCCGGGCTGATCGAGGCAGCTGTCGGCGCTTCCGGTATCCCGGCCGCGCAGACGCTCGCCGTCGGCGATGACCAGCGCGACATCGAGGCCGCCCGCGGAGCCGGGGTTGCGGCAGCGCTGGTGCTGACCGGCAAAGGTCGTGCCGCGGCCAACTCGTTTCCCCGGCACGGAGTCCCCGTCTATGATGACCTGATCTCCCTCGCGCGGGCGCTGCTCGCGGACAGTCCGGGCATTGGAAACGAATGACCGTGAAGACGATCAAGAAATCCTTCGAGGACCACGCGCATGTCATGGCGGACGCCGCGACTGTCCTCCCGGCAATCCTCGACCGTGTCGCGGCCGACTTGCACGCCTGCTTCGCGCGCGGCAACAAGTTGCTCGCCTGCGGGAACGGCGGTAGCGCGTCGGATGCGGAACACCTTGTGGCCGAGCTGGTCGGACGCTATCGGGATGAGCGACGTGGACTGCCCGCGATCACGCTCGTGTCCGGATCGGCCACGGTCACTGCCCTCGCCAACGATTACGGCTACGAAAGAGTTTTCGCCCGCCAGGTGGAAGCACTCGCGCGGCCGGGGGACCTGTTGTTCGCAATCAGCACGAGCGGCCGGTCACCTAATGTCGTCGCGGCGGCGCGCGCTGCGCGCATTCTTGGGTGCGGTGTCGTCGCCTTTACCGGCGCCATGGAAGGGCCGCTTGCTGCCGAGGCGGACACCGTTATTGCGGCCCCGTCCACCACGACTGCGCGCATCCAGGAAGTGCATGCGCTGTGCATCCACGCCATCTGCGAATCGCTGGATGCGCGGCTGCGGGCGAGCATGGCTGAGTGAATGATCGACACGACGCAATCCGCCGAGCATTACAAGCTTTCCGAGATACTCGATCGCTGTCTGGGTCGAGAAGTCTGGGTCGTCGGCGACCTCATGCTGGATCAATACGTTCAGGGCGCTGTCGAACGGATTTCCCCGGAGGCGCCGGTGCCGGTCGTTCTTGTCCGCGACGTCGAGTATCGCCTCGGCGGTGCGGCGAACGTCGCGCAGCAGGTCACCGCTCTGGGAGGTTGCGCAGTACTTGGTGGCGTCATCGGCGATGACGACGCAGGCAAAAGGTTTCTTGAGAACTGCGCTCGCACAGCAATCGATACCCGCGCCGTGCTGACCGAAAGCAGCCGTACCACGACCCGCAAACTGCGAGTGCTGGGGCATGGACAGCAACTTCTGCGGCTCGATTGGGAGGACGCGGTGCCCGTCCCCGACCCAGTATCGCAACGACTGTTTCAGCAGCTGTTGTCGGGCCCCGAACCGGAGGCGATTATCCTTAGCGACTACGCCAAGGGCGTGCTTACGGACCACATGGTCGCAATGCTGATCGAGCGTGCGCGGGCCGCGGGTGTCATGGTGCTGGTCGATCCCAAGCGGCAGGATTTCGCGGCATACCGCGGTGCGAACCTGCTGACGCCGAACCTGAAGGAACTTGCGTTCGCCGCAGGCAGAAGCCTTGATCCTGACGACACCGAGGCGATTGCCGCGGCAGCCCGGCCACTGGTTGCCGCCGCGCAGCTCGATTGGATGGTCGTTACGCTGGGGGACCGCGGCATCCTGCTGGTTCCCGCCGACGGATCGCCACAACACATACCGGCCTTGCGCCGGGCCGTCGCCGACGTGACAGGCGCAGGTGATACGGTTGTTGCCGTGCTTGCCATCGCACTGGCCGGCGGCGCAGATGTCGGGCAAGCTGCGGAAATTGCCAACGCGGCCGCCGGCATCGCCGTCGGCGAGGTCGGCGCCGTAGTGGTCCAGTCAGCCCAGATTCGTGACGCGCTCTCGGGCCGACATGGCGGCAAGGTTCTTGACCGGGCAGAGCTCGCGGCGCGCGCCAATTCCTGGCGCGCCGCAGGCAAGCGCGTGGTATTCACCAACGGCTGCTTCGACCTGCTGCACGCAGGTCACCTGTCGCTGCTGCACCAGGCAGCGCAACTGGGCGATTTGCTCGTGGTTGCCATCAACAGTGACGAGTCGGTGCGCCGGCTGAAGGGCCAGGAGCGGCCTATCCTGCCTGCCGCCGAACGCGCCGCGCTGTTGGCGGCTCTTTCCTGTGTCGACGCGGTCACAATTTACGATGAGGTCACGCCGCTGGAAGTGTTGCACATCGTCCGTCCTCGCGTGCTGGTGAAAGGACAGGATTACAAGCCCGAGGACGTAGTGGGTCGCGAGCTGGTCGAGTCCGCGGGCGGGCGCGTGGTGCTCGTCCCGTTGGTTGAGAGCAGGTCCACCAGCACCCTGATCCAGCGGATCCGCCGGGACGAGTAGACCCGCCAGGGCGGTCCTCCAGGCGCCGTTCGTCTGCACCCAGCACTGTTACAGGTTACGGCCGCGCCCCGATCGAACGGCAGTCTAGGTAGCGCGCGACCCAAAGTGGATTCGGCGCCTACGTTGCTGCAACAGAACGCCTCGAAACGATGTCGGCGCAATCTCTGGCCACCTCTTGCGGAGTCATGCCGTTCACAATCATCGCCACATCTTTCGGCCCGATCGGTCCGAATACCGAGGGATGCGTCCGGTTGAAGAACGCGATGGTGGGTACGCCCGCTGCACTGGCAAGATGCATTGGGCCCGTGTCAGCGCTGAAAAACCCGCTGACATGCGAGATCGTCGCTGCGAGCATTCGCGGCGAAGGGCAGTGGACGGTGGCAAAATCGCTGTTGACCGGCGGATGGCTCGCGCTCGGAAGCACCTCTAGCGGCGTAGTGTCCGGGCGCACTTCAAGGTAAGCCTGCCAGAAATCCCGCCACCACTGCATCCCAAGGTTTTTCTGGCCGCGCGCACTGGCGAAGAATCCGATGACAGTCGAGCCGGCGCTCGGCTGCCTGGCGGCCTGGCCCAGGCGTTCCGACATGAGTTGCGCGCCCAGCTCGATCTCCCGGTCACTGTTCGCGACGCGCATGCGCGGCTTTCCCGGCTCGACTTCGTAGCCGAAAGCCTGCTGCAGCAGCGCGAGAGGACGCAACACTTCATGGCGGAGTTCCGTGGGCAGCTCGGCCGCAAAGTCGAGGTGGAGCCACTGTGTCTCGCCGCCGAAACCGAGACGCCAACGAGTCCGGCACAGGCGCAGCGCGATGCGTCCGCCCAGCGAATTTGGCACCGGGTCGATCGCCAGGTCGTACTTTGTCGCGCGGTAGGCTCTGAGGACTTTCAATGACTCACCCAGTCGCCGCCAACCCCTGTTCGAGAGGACCATGACGTTGCCGAGGCCCGGTATGCCAGGCAGGAGATCGCCGGCATCCGCATAGGTCGTCAGCACGTCGATGCTGGCGCCCGGCATCGTTTCGTGCAGGGCGGTGAGCAGCGCAGTCGTTGCCAGCGTATTTCCCAGGCGGCTGTTCATACGTACGACCACGATCTGGCGGATGGACGCCGGATCCAGGCGCGCGGGCGTGCCGGTGCGGGTCGCGCTGCGACCCGCAAGGGCTTGCCCAATCATCTTGCGAAAGCCGCCGCGCAGGCGTCTTTCCAGCTTCCAGAACGCGTTTCGCAGCGCGGCCATGGCTTGACTCCGGTTTCCCGTGGCGCGGCCCCTGCCGCGACCAAGCACGGAAGTCTATCTGGTGGGCCCGCTGGGATTGGAACCCAGGATCAGGGAATTCACGTAACGCCGTCGTTTTCGGCGGGCATGGACTACAGGTATGGACATGAGGATGCTGGTCATGTTTGCCTCAAGTTTTTCACCTGGGTCTTGCTGCGTTGTCTCAAGACCTGGTCGAGCTTGCGAGTCACATCGGGCGGCTGGATCAGGTCCATCACGCCTGGCTTGTCAATCTTGGTCGTCCAGGCGAGCTCGCTCGCCGGCCGGCCGAGAAATTTCTGCGCCGCCGCATCGAATTGATTCACGCACCACGAGCGGCTCAGGTACGGGCCGCTGCGCTCCGGGTTGGTGGCCGCATAGAGCCCGATCACGGGTGTCCCAGCCGCAGTGGCCATGTGAACCGGCCCCGAGTCCGGGCTCACGAGTACGTCGGCGCGTTCGAGCAGGGCGTGCATCTGCGGCAAGGTGATGCGACCGATCAGGTTGAGCAACTGCGCGTTGACCGATTTCTCGATCTCCTGGCCCATCGCACGCTCCGACGCACTCGGCCCTCCGGTGAGCACGACGCGCGCGCCGTGGACGCGCGCCGCGTGATCTGCGACCTGGGCGTAATACTCCGCCCGCCAGTTGCGACGCGCGTGACTGGAACATGGGCTGATGACGACCGTGGGACGCCGATCGTTTACGATATTGGCGGCATACTCGCGCGCGTCCTTCGGGAGCGCGATGTCCCAGCGCAGCACCCGGGCATGAACACCAAGCGCTTCGGCAAATCCGAACAGGCCGTCGAGCACGTGTTCGCGCTCGCGCGGCGCAATGCGATGGGTGGTGAACAGCCATTGCAGCTCACGCGCCCGTGCCCGGTCGAAGCCGAGCTTGACGCTCGTTGGTATACGCGTGCTCAGGAGGCTGGCGCGGATGGCGAGTTGCATGTGCAACAGCAGATCGAAACGCCGCTCCGCCATCAGTACGCGAAAGCGGCGCAGTTCGCGAAGATTGTGGAGCTTGTCGAAGATGATAAATTCGATGTCGGGGATGAGCCCGAGCAGTTTGGCTTCGACCTTGCCGATGATCCAGGTGAAGCGCGTCTGCGGCCACGCCTGCTGCAACGTGCGCACGACCGTCAATACATGGCATGTATCACCGATGGCCGAAAGCCTCAGGATGCATACCTCGCGCGGGATCTTGGAAAGAATCACTGGAGTCGAATGACCGCCGATGCCGCTGTGCCCGGTTTGCTCACAATTGCTGTGCGCCGCGCGCCGATGCAGGACGGCGCCATGCTATATGACGCTTTCCGGCTCAGCAACGCGGATCCGGCGCTGTTCGATACCGCTGTTCGATACCGCAACTGGATCGAAAAGGGCGCTGACGGACAGGAATTTCAAACGGCCTTTCTGTTGCGAGGCAGGCGCGCGAAGGTGCGGAGTGAGCGCGAGCGGGAAGCGGCTGCGCATCTGGGTGCGCGTAGCCGACGCCTGGAATGGCAGCGCGGGCGGTAGCGGGGGCGGGTCGCCGGCCCGCTAGGTCTGGCTCAGGACAAGTCCAGGCATGGGCCTCACTTCCTGGCCGCCTTGAGGTTTGCGGCTTCCCAGGCACGCACCTGCACCCGGGCCTTGTCGAACAGCCGCTCGTAGTTGCCCTTGAGAACCTTCTGCCTCGCCTCAGGCGTCAGCAACTGCCACAGGGGATCGTACTGGCGATAAATCCGCAGGTACGTGGCCTGGTCGGGTGGCGCCACCTCATCGGTGCCGAACAGGAAGCGGTCGGGAAAGCGGTTGATAATGTCTGCCGCCCGCCGCGTGGATTCGGGCGTCGCGACGATATGCTTCGCGACCTCGCTCCAGGAGATGTCGAAGTACAGGTTCCGGAATTTTGGCTCGTCCAGGATCTTGCCGATGATCCCGACCTGGTTCGTCGCGCGTTCCGTAACGCCGGCGCTGGCCTCCGACTGCACCGGGCGCACCACGCGGCCGAGACCCACATGGGCCCAGATGACTGTGGCATCCGGATGGCGGAGGAGAAGATCCCGCATCTGCTGCAGGTAGACGGGCATCGCACCCTCCTTGGCGAAGGGGACGTCGACGTCATTGTGAATCAGCACGACCAGGCCCGACTCGCCCGCTAAATCGAGGATGCGGTCGAGCGCCCGGTTGGCGAGGCTTGGTTCGCCGCCGGCTACCTTGGCCGAGACAAACTCCTTGTGGATCGTGAATTCGCCGATGCCGCTGAACACGCCGGGAAAGGTCTGCAGCACCCGCCTGATATGGTCCGCGGCGTACATGTCCGCCGGGTTAAAGCCCGTGATCATGGGATCGAAGCGGGCCCGGTCTGCCTTGCTGAGTGACAGGTAGGCCATGGCGATCCAGGCGTCGGTGAACGAGTAGTAATAGAGGGGCGCGTCCGTCTGCAGGTAGTAGGTCGGGGCAAACTCCGCGGAGTTCTCGTAGGACCACATCTGCTGCAGGGGGATGCCGAAGAGCGCCACGCGACCCACCTTGTCGCCCATGATCTCCAGAAACCGGTGGATGTCCGTGCCTTCCTGGATGTAATTGGTCAGGTGGAAGTGGGAATCGTTAAGCTCATAGACAGATTCAGCCGCCATGGCCCTGCCGGCGGCTGATAACAGCGCGACGCAAGCCGCCACCACCGCCACCGCCATACCCAGAACCGGGCGTTGCCTGAGAGTCATGGATTCAATTCCTCGCCACTGAAACCATTTAGTTGATTCTCACACGCCCGTGCGACGGACACGCCGCCCAGACCATTCGAGTCCCGTAGCCGTCGGGAACTCAGACAAGGTGCAGCCAATAAAAGACTAACTGCGGTTGCGCAACTTGCTCTTACGCATGCTGTACGCAAAGTAAATCAACACGGCGACAGCGATCCAGATAAAAAACGTGTGGTAGGTGGCTGCTGATAGATCTTTGAGTATGTATAAGCACGCAAGAACGCTTAGCCCCGGTATTAAATAAGGACCAAACGGGATTCGAAAGCCCGCTGTTTCCTTGCCGATCTGTTTGTGGCGCAATACCGGCACCGCAATAGAAACCACGATGAAGGCAACCAAGGTGCCCATGCTGACCATGTCCCACAGGAAATTGGAGTCCACCGAACCGGCGACCAGTGCCACCATGATGCAGACAATAACGGTATTGCTGACGGGGGTTTTGGTTCGCTTGCTGACTTTTTGAAAAGACTGAGGGATCAATCCGTCCTGACTGATGGCAAACAGGATACGGCTCTGTCCATAAAGAGTGACCAGCGTGACGCTGAACACCGAAATGACCGCACCGGCAGACAGAATCAACGCCGGCAAGGCTTTACCCGTTACGTTTTGCAAAATGACCGCCAGCCCCGCCTCCTGCCCTGCAAACATGTCCGCAGGTTGGGCGCCAATCGCCGTGATGGCGACCGCCAGGTAGAACACGGTGACGATGACCAGCGCTGCCATGAGGCCTAAAGGCACATCGCGCCTCGGGTTCTTGGCTTCAGCCCCTGCTGTCGCGATGGTGTCAAGACCGATGAAGGAAAAGAACACGGTACCCGCCGCTGCGGTGACACCTGCCATGCCCGCCAAGCCCTTGCTGTTGTCGGTATTGAAAAATGGCGTGAAATGTTCGGCATTGAAACCTGAAAAAGCAACGACCGCAAAAAACAACAAGATGGCGAGCTTGATCAAGACCATGATGGCGTTGACCGTGACCGATTCTTTGGCGCCGCGGATCAGCAGAAAGCAGCATGTGGCCACCAGGATCATGGGGGGCAAATTAAACTGATTGAAGTGCACTTCGGCGCCGTTTTCGCCCGATACAATCATCGGTGCGCGCAGCTCCGCCGGAATCTGCCAACCCATGGCGTTGCTCAAGAAATTATTCAAATAATCAGACCAGCCGATGGCAGTCGCACTGGCCGCCAGGCCATATTCCAGCAACAAACACGCAGCAACCACAAATGCCAGAAACTCACCCACGGTCGCGTAAGCAAACGAATAGGAGGAGCCGGAAGAAGGAATTCTTGATGACAGTTCGGCGTAACAAAGTGCCGTCAGCCCCGCAGTTATTGCGGCGATGATGAATGACAATATGACCGAAGGGCCCGCTTTGGGTACCGCTATGACCATGTTAAAAAAAATGCCGGTACCAATGGTAGAACCGACGCCTATCATGGTCAGAGAAAACAGCCCGAGTGACCGGTGCAAACTGTTTTCGCCCGGCTCGTGAGTTAAATGCGCATCGCTATCGATGGGTTTGGTTCGAGTCAGTTGTTGGGCAAACGTTTGGAGTGTCACAGCTTTCCCCGTGCCATGGATTTGATGCGATTCGTCGGCAGCCTGCGAGTATAGGCTTGATCGACGGACAGGATGTTCAGACGGCCTGTTCTGTTGCGAGGCAGGATCAGTTCAAGGGCTGAGCGAACGCGAACCCGGGTGTGCCGACCCGGTCAGCCTCGAGCTCGGGCTGGGCGCGGGCGCGCGGGGCGAGCACTGGCGGGGTGGTGGGTTCCCCGAGGTGCGCGAGGATCAGCACACAGCTCCCGGCGGTCGCTACTTGCGCTGCTCGAGCCAGATGGCGTGTTGACCGAAGTCAATCAGCAGCATGAACCGCCGCAGGATGCTGGGCCCGATATTGACCTCGCCGGCGCTGTCCTGAGTATCAATAGCGGCGCGCACGTTTTCGAAGGTAACACCGCCGACTTCCAGCGTCTTGAGCACGGCTTCAGCCGCGCCGCCATTGATCGACACTGGCAGGAAGAGCCGGTTGCCGCGGACGATAAGGGCTTCTGGATCAGTCGTCTCGCCCGCCGTTGCGACGGCAAGCGCCAGCATGCCGGCGACTAGCGCAACAGCGGCCAACAATCGAGCATTCGCTATCACTACTGACATTTGCAGTCCAAGTTCGCGACGACAACAGCGCCCACAATCGGCATGCCGCGCGTGATTCCCCCATGTACCAACGCAAACGATCCAACCAGAATTCTTCTCGCTCGTCCATGACTCCCTCCATTGCGCAACTGTCGCGAGGGACAGGAATTTCAAAGGGCGGCCTTTTCCATAGCGTGGCGGCTGTGCGGACCGTGCTCTGAGCGCGCGCCGGAGGCGAGCGGGAACCTGGGTGCGGTTATCTGGCTGACGGGAACGCACGGAGTCGGTGCCTGGAGCCGCTGAGCAGTGGGTGGCAACAGCGGGTCGGCCCGCATCGGTGCCAGCCTGTCATCGCCGTGGGCGTCGTGGCGCATGGAAGGAGCACCCGCGCGGCGGGAAAGGCGCGGCGTCGGAAGTCAACGCATGAAATTTCAACCGGAGCAAGTAAACATCCACCAATCTGGCAAGTACTGGTGACTCCCATTAGATTGCTGATTGAGAGCTAGCCCCTTACAGCAGCGCAATGAGCTCGCGCTTGAACGGCACTCCTTCCGGCGCCGGCTCATCCGTTTCTCGCGCGCAACGATGACCGGCGTAGACCGCAGCGGCGATTGTCGAGGGCGCGAGACAATCGCCGATACGCACGACCGAGCGGATACCGGCGCCTCTCAGCGAATCCGAATCCGCGGTGAGCGCCTGGAAAACAGAGCCGTTCGGCAACCGCATGGTCACGAACAGGAGCGAAGCGCAGGGTAAGGCTCGCTGGCGGCCATTGACCGTATGTTCAATATGTACATTGCCACTATCCGCAGCGACGATACTGTGCTTTTCGATGATCACCACACCGAGCTCATAGAGGCGTTGCTCGACCCAACCCTGTTCCAGTGTTGCGTGTGACCAGTTTGAGACGTCGGATGCCGGGGTCACAAGTGTCACCTCATGCCCCTGGAGCCGCAATTGTTCGGCGATCACGCCGCCAAGGTAATAGCGGTCATCATCATAGATGACGACAGGCCCTTCGATGGGCGCGCCAGCGAAGATATCCTCGGGTGCGAAAACCGGAATATCGGACAGGCCTGGCACGGCAGTGTTCCGCCACCGGCCAATCCCATTGCGCTGCCATGTGCCACCAGTCGCAAGGACGACCTTCGGGAACCCGTAGTCGAGAATGTCCGCAGCTGAAAGTTTGCTCTCCAGATAGACTTCAACATTCGGCATGCGCTGGATCTGTTGCACCCGATAGTCGCGAACTCGCCGCCATGCCGCAAGACCAGGCAACCTGCTCTCATCCTCGACGCGCCCGCCCAGCCGGTCCCGGGCCTCCGCCAGTACGACATCGTATCCCCGGTGCCCAAGAGCCCGGGCGCATTCGAGACCGGCGGGACCGGCTCCGACCACTAGTACGCGATCATCGGATTTCCGTTTCGGGATGATTTCGGGGTGCCAGTCCTTGCGCCACTCTTCGCCGATTGTCGGATTTTGGGTACACCGCATCGGTACCATGTTGAAATCGGACGACACGCACATATTGCAACCGATGCATTCGCGGATGTCGTCTATGCGCCCTTCCTCGATCTTGCGTGGAAGAAACGGATCGGCGATCGAGGGGCGCGCCGCACCGATGAAATCGATAATGCCGCGCTTGATTTGTGACACCATGGTATCGGGTGAAGTGAATCGTCCGACACCGACGACCGGTTTCGTCGTCAGTTTTTTCACGAAACTGATGAATTCTTCCTGAGAACCCTCCGGCCCAAATCGTGATGGCATGGAGTCCCGGCGCCATTCGCGGATGTTCACGTCCCAAACATCCGGAACCTCTGCCAGCATTTCGACGATCTGCCGGGATTCTTCCATGTCGACTTCACCGCCGGGCCCTATTTGATCGTCGACAACGTAGCGCAACACAACCGCGCAGCTGTCACCAACGGCCTCGTGGGTATCCTGCAGGACTTCGCGGAGCAACCTGACCCGGTTTTCCAGGTTTCCACCGTACTCGTCGATGCGATCGTTGCGTTTGCGTGACAGGAATTCACCGACAAGCGAGCTTCCCGCATGGCAATAGACATAGACAACATCGAAACCCGCACGCCGGGCCCGCAGTGCCGCTGCACGATGCCAACGCCTGTAGTTGGCGATGTCAGACCGATCCATGGCGCGCGCTTGCGCCGGATAGTCGCCGGCAAAGATCGGGACATGGGCAACGGACATGGGTACTTCGCGACTATAAAGGCAGGCGTCGCGATGGCCGGTGTGGACGAGCTCAATACCTGCCAGCGCACCGTGAATGTGGATGCCCTCATTCATGCGAGCGAAGACAGGGATGTCGCGGTCGTCCCACAGACGCCCTTCGACCAGCGGCGACATATCGCCAGTCGGATGAATGTCAGTCTCTTCGGTGCAGATCACCGCCCAACCGCCCTCGGCCTTCATCTTGCGCATGGCAATCATCGCGCTGGGAAAACTCATTCCCATGCCATTGCAATGGGGCACCTGAAAAAAGCGGTTCTTGGCCGTGACCGGCCCCATCCGCACCGGTTCGAACAGAATGTCGTAACGTGGATCACGTACCATCACGGCCTCCTCAAGAACCTCAATCTCGTTGTCCCAGCCGGGAATCGATTCAGACTCGCCAGTGAGGGCACAATGACCGATGTTTGCCGGTGATGGCAGATGTTTTCAAGCTGGTAGAGGGTGCGGCTTATGCTTTCCATTCGGCCGCACGCTGAGCATCCTTGCCAACCGAAAGGGGACCCCCCCATGAAACGCCTCCAGCTCGTGATCGCCGGACTGGCCGCTGCCCTGCTGATAGGCGGCTGTGTCGCCTACCCTGCAGCCCCGGCGGGCCCGTCCAACTTCGACCTCTCGTGGGACGCTGCGCTCGGTGCCGCCGCGGACGCTGGGGTCCAGGTTACCTCGGCCGACCGTGCCAGCGGCCGCATCACCGGCAGCAAGGCCGGCGCGGCCGTGGCCATCGCGCTGCAGACGCAGGCTGATGGGAGCGTGCGGGTCAGCTTCGACGCGCAGAACGCGGAGGAGGCCAACCCGACGCTGAACGAGCGCTGGCTGTCCAACTACCAGCGACGTATGGGCCGATAAGGCTCGGCCGCGATGAAGATCGACTTCGTTTCCGACGTGGCACGTCCCCGCTACCAATCTCATCAGAACCCCGTGACCTGCCGGCATTCTTCGGACCATGGATCTCTAGAAAATGGCTCTTTCTGACCGGCCCCGGATAATCGATCCACTTCGATTGTGAGTCTGCGACTCCTATGCGCTCATCTTCACTGCGTATTCCCGACGTGTCAGGCCCTTGAGAGAACGGTGAGGACGGTGCTCATTGTAATCCCATCTCCATGCATCGATTTTCTCTTTTGCATCCTCAATCGATTCGAACCAGTGGGCGTTCAGGCACTCCTCGCGGAACTTTCCGTTGAAGGATTCCACGATGGCGTTGTCGGTCGGCTTGCCGCGCCGACTGAAGTCCATCTGCACCTGGTTACTGTAAGCCCATAGATCCATTTGTCCGCCAGCGAACTCCGAGCCGTTGTCACAGGCAATCCGTTTCGCCAACCCTCTGTCGTACCTAAGCCGATTCATTGCAGCCACGACATGCTCCGCGCGCAGGCCGAACCCCACTTCGATGCCCGGACACTCGCGCGTAAACAGATCGATGATGGTCAACGTCCGAATCTTCCGCCCGTCCGCCAGCTCATCATGCACAAAGTCCATTCCCCAGACATCGTTGGCATGACCGGCTGGCTCACGCTGCACCCGATGTACAGCCGATACATGCCGCCACGGACGCTTGCGCCGCAATCCCAAGCCTTCTTCGCAGTAAACACGATAAAACCTGCTCTTGCCCACATCCCAGCCTTCGCGCTTCAGCAGCATGTATATACGTCGATAGCCGAAACGAACCCGTGCGTGAGCATACTCACGCACGCGTTGGCGCAATGCGGTCAACGGGTGTCAACGACGGAGTGATCTTCCCCACTTTGGGCGAAGTAAAATTCCCCAGGGATCCGGTGATCAGCCGGGAGGGATCGCGTGGGGCTCCTTGCGGGGTCGGCCGCGTTTTTTCCCGGGTTCTTCGGGCGGCCGCGGCAGCGGACGCGCCTTGAGGTGTTCGGGAACGAGTTGGGCATGCTGACGCAGCCGATAGCTCTGGCCATCGATTTGCAGCACGATGGCGTGGTGCAACAGACGATCGAGCAGGGCACTGGCAACGACCAGGTCGCCGAAGATCTCGCCCCACTCGGAGAAGCCGCGGTTGCTGGTGAGGATCATGGCGCCGCGCTCATAGCGCGCGTTGACCAGCTGGAAGAACAGGTTGGCGCCGCCCGGAGAAAGTGGCAGGTAACCGATCTCGTCGATGATCAAGAGCGCATTGCGGGTGAGGAAGCGGATGCGGGTCTGCAGCTGACCTTCGCGTTCGGCCTTGGCGAGGCCGGCGATCAACTCGGCGAGCGTGGAGAAGAACACGCTCTTGCCACTGCGCACTGCTTCGACGCCGATGGCCAGCGCCAGATGCGTCTTGCCGGTGCCGGGCGGACCCAGCAGGTGCACGACCTCGCGGCGCTCGATGAACTCGAGCTGCGCAAGGGCGAGGATGCGGTTGCGGTCGAGCCCGGGCTGGAACGCAAAGTCGAAGGTGGCGAGGGTCTTGATGGCGGTGAGCCGTGCCGTCATCAGCGACATTTTGACGCGCCGAGTCTCGCGTATAGCGCGTTCTTCAGCGAGCAGCGTCTCGAGGAACTCGAGTGCCGAGCACTCGGCGGCCTCCAGGCGCCGCATCTGCGGGTCCAGCGCCGAGAGCGCCTGCGGCATCTTCAAGGCCACCAGGTGGGCGCGCACCCGATCCATCACCGCCGGGGCGCTCATCGCGCTGCCGCGCGCGTCGCCAGCGCGGCGCCGATGTGCTGGTAGATCTCGAGCGAACGCACCGGCACGGCATGTCCCGGAGCGTGCAGGATCGGACCCGCGTTACGGCGCGTCAGCCCGGCCGCCGAGTCGGTGCGCGGCGCGGGGAAGCGTCGATGGCCTTGGGCCACGCGCCGCTGCAGCGTGCCTTCCTGCCAGGGGTGGACGGCGATCAGCCGGCTGTCTTCGAAGATCTGTACTTCGTCGAGCAGCGCGTGCACCTCGACTGCGCGCTGGCGGGTGCCGTCGGGGACGCTGTAGAAGTTATGGCCCACCGAGACCACGCCGTCGCGGGTGATGCGCCGCTCAAGCTGCACGGCGGTGCGGTACGGTCCCGCCGGCAGGGGCGCGAGCTGGGGTTGCTCGAGCGCAAACAACGCCTCGACGATGCGCTGCGTGCTGCCATGGCGGCGCCGGTTGGCGACGCTGCCGCGCCAGTCGGTGAACTGCGCGTTGAGATCCTCGAGATCGCGGAACTCGCGGCCGAGGTAGAAATCCTGGCGCACGTAGCGGAACGGCCGCTCGACCTTGCCCTTGGTCTTGGCCCGATACGCCGCGCACGCCCGCGGCGTAAACCCGTAGTGTTGCGCCAGGGCCAGCAGGTTGGCGTTGTAGACGATATGCCGCGCACCCTGCTGGTCGCGTCGATCCGAGAGAACTGCGGCGCGCATCTGGTCGTAGAGCAGCTCGCCGGGTACGCCGCCGAGCGCCTCGAATGCGGCGACGTGGCAGCGCAGCAGCGTCACCAGGTCCTGGTGCAGCACGAACCGGCCCCACAGCCAGCGGCTGTGGCCGAGCACCAGCGAGAACAGCCACACTTTGCGCTCCCAGTCCGGATCCTCGGCAAAGCGCACGCGGAACTCGGCGAAGTCCACCTGCGCCTGCTCGCCGGCGGCGGTCTCGAAGCGATGTTCGAAAACCGGCGCAGCCTGCGGCCGCACCGTGCGGACGAAGTCCTTGAGCGCCGTCAGACCCCCCGCATAGCCGCGCTCACGAACCTCACGCAACAGTCGCGCCGCCGAGAGCTCCGGGAACGCTGCGAGCCGCGCCCCGAGGTACTCCCGAAAGCCATCCACCTTGCACGGCCGCGGCGCTCGCGGGCCATAGCGCGGCGGACATATGCCGCGCTCGAGGTACTTGCGGATCGTCTTGCGGTCCTTCCCGAGCCGCCGCGCGATCGCCGCGATCGACAGCCCCTGGGCTTGCATCTCCAGAATCATCAGCATCTCCCCTGTCCTGACCATGTGGCTTCCCCCGGGCTGTCATGCCGATCGCCGTGGGCTGCATCTGAGCGCCGGCCATCGACATCGCGCCAGTCAGGGTCGCCAAAAAGTGGGGAAATTTACTTCGTCGCTTCTGGGGAGTATCCAACCGCCGTTTACAACGGGTTCATCGAACTGCGGTAGTAGTACATGGAACGGTGCAGCCGCACGCAGCAGCACGCCTGCCTCGCCCCCACTCCGTACCGGCCCATCAAGTAGCTCACCATCTCGCGCTTCTTGACGGGCTTCAGAACTTTTTTTGTAGAACATCTTGTAGCATGACCTTGTCCAGTGACAGGTCCGCCACCACGCGCTTGAGCTTGATATTCTCCTCCCGCAGCTGCTTGAGCTCCCGGGCCTCCGAAGGCTCCATACCGCCGTAGATCTTCTTCCAACGGTAATAGCTCTGTTCCGAGAGCCCGTGCTGCCGACACAGCTCCGCGATCGGCGCACCCAGCTCCGCTTGCTTCAGAATCCCCGCAATCTGCTCCACTGAAAACCGTTTCTTCTTCACGACAAGACCTCCACCCTTTCGGATCGAATTTTGCCGCAGAATTCACTCTCTAGCTGGTCCGGTTTATTGGGGGCCGGTCAGGGCCGGTTATCAGCATCACCCTGCTCAAGTGGCCTCGATTTATGCTATCAATGTCTCTTCACTGCTAGAGGCCAGTCTTGCATGCCACAAGGCAAAGTCACCCCCAGAATGCGGCTGTCGATGCTGGCGCTCGATCTGATCGCGCAGTTGCGTGTGCACCAATGGGTCAAGAATATCCTGGTGTTCGTCTCACCGTTCGCTGCGCATCTGCTCTTCCAGCCGGGTGCACTGGGCCGCCTCATGGTCGTCTTTGCTGCGTTCTGTGCGGCTGCTTCCGGTGTCTACATAGTCAATGATCTTGTGGATCTGGAAACTGATCGAGCTCATCCGCGCAAGCGCGATCGGCCATTTGCGAGCGGACGATTGCCACTCGCCTTAGGGGCGCTCGGACCAGTACTCATGCTGGTGGGAATTGGCCTGTCCTTCTGGGTGTCGAGGCAGGTTAGCCTGGTGGTTGTTGGCTATCTGGTCCTGTCGTCCGGCTATTCCTTCTATCTCAAGACCAAGCCGCTGGTCGATGTGTTCACATTGAGTGCCCTGTACACCATCAGGCTTTATGCCGGCGAGGCAGCGCTGCAGATTGAACCGTCAATGTGGCTACTGTCGTTTTCCGGATTCATGTTCCTGTCACTCGCATTCCTGAAGCGAGTTTCGGAATACGAAGTCATGATTGCGTCCAAGAGCGAGTACGAGATGCGCCGTGGCTACACGCACAAGGACGCGGAGCTGCTCAAGACCATGGGAGTCTGTTCCAGCTTCATCGCCACTATGGTCCTCGGTCTCTATATCAACACCGAGAGTGCTGCGGCGCAGTATGAGCAGCCCATTGCCCTCTGGGCGTCGGTGCCGATCTTTCTCTTCTGGCAGTCGCGCATGTGGCTGGCGGCCGAGCGCGGCAAAATGACCGATGACCCGATCGTCTATGCGGCCCGTGACTGGGTGTCGCAACTCTGCCTTGTCATGTTGCTCGCGATCTATCTCGTTGCCAGCTTTTTCTAGGGAACGCAGGGCGCCGATGCGTCGCGAAAATGGCTCTCATGCGATCGCTTGGCGCGCGTAGCGCGATACGATCCTGGTGACGCCCATCGCCAGGAGTTCTTGAAAATCCTTAAGGAAAGCATCGACATGCTCCGGCTTGGCGATGAGCGGCGGTTCGAGGCGGATGACGTTGCGGTTGTACTCCGTGAAGGCGACCAGTGTGTCGTGATCCCGCAGCATGAGACAGCCAGTAAATCCGCAGAGACTGCCTTTGAGCTTATCATCGAGCAGTGATACGACCTGGCGGACGCCGAATGGCAGAGTGTCACTGAAGTCAGTGAATTCGATGCCAATCATCAGGCCCATGCCGCGCACTTCCTTGATGAGGCGCGGGTACTGCTGCTGCAGCGTCTGCAGGCCGGACAGCAGGCGAGCGCCCATCGCAGCTGAATTCTCGATGAGCTGCTCGTCGTAGAGTACGTTCAGCGCCTCGATTGCGGTCACGCAGCCTTCCCCCATGCCGCTGAAAGTCGCCGGGCCATGAATCAACGCGACTTTCGACGGACCGTAGGCCTTCATATGGATGTCGCGACGTGCGATGTAGGCGCCAATTGCCGTCTTGCCGCCACCCAGCGACTTGGCGAGCGTCACGATGTCAGGATGTACACCGTAGTGCTCGAATGCGAAAAAGCGCCCGGTTCGCCCTATGCCACATTGAACTTCATCCGCCAGCCAGACAACGCCATGCTTGTCGCAGAGTTCGCGGACGCCTTTCCAGTAGCCCTCCGGCGCCATCACGATACCGGCGCCGCCCTGCACGGTTTCAACGATGAAAGTGCCAATCGAGGAGTCGGCCTTGAATGCTTCTTCCAGCGAGTTCAGGTCACCGAAGCGCACACGCCGACGATTCGGCAGGAGTGTGAACCCACTCTGGTAAAACCCCGAGTCTGTGACCGACAGCGCCGCGCGAGTCTTGCCGTGGAACGAATTTGTCGTGTACGCGATGGTCATGCGCTTGGGACCAGCGTAACGCTCGGCGAGCTTCAACGCCGCCTCGTTGGCCACGGAACCACAGTTGGTGAGGAAAACGATCTTGAGATCACCCGGCGCGATGGCCGCGAGATTGTGCGCAAGGGCACCTGTGTACTGGGACATGAACGCCATGCAGATCTCATGGCGCTTTTCGTCCTGGAAGCGCTTGCGAGCGGCCAGGATGCGCGGGTGGTTGTGCCCGTAAGCGACCGAGCCGAAGCCGCCAAAGAAATCCAATATCGCGCGGTCGTCCTGATCGTAGTAATACATGCCTTCGGCACGCTTCACGATTACCTCGTCGAAGCCCAGGAGCTTCAGGAAATGCAATTGGCCGGGGTTGAGGTGCTGCTCGAAGAGTTCCCGCACGTGGTCGCGGGACAGGGTCTTGGCATCCTCGACGCTCAGCAGATTTGGACGGGTGGACATGGCGGGCTCCGTGACAAACGGTTGGAAGCTCTCAGGACTGGCGGGCGGCTATGAACTGGTGATAGGCCTCGAGCATCATTTCCTGGTCGCTGAAGCGTGGCTGCCAGCCGAGCACGCGTATCGTGGGTTCGATGTCGATGACATAGTCATGGTCGGCGATCTCGAACTGCTCCGGCACGAGCAGCGGCAGATTGATCCGGTCGAGGAAGCGCAACATAGCCTTGAGCGGCCACGCCGGTGTCGGGATGAGAATGGACTTCGATCCGGCTTGGCGGATCAGCTCCTCGAGGAGATGACGCACCGTCGGTGGGTTGGCGGAACCCAGGTTGAATTCGCCATTGACCACGCCCTTGCGCGCGGAACAGACGGCCGCGCTGGCACAGTCGAAAACTGAAATCATCTGATAGCGATTGGTTCCGGTGCCGATCAGCGGCACGGGGAGGCTCAGACGGATGAGCTTGAAGAGGTTGCCAAGGATGCCGACGCGGCCCGGACCGACGATGAGCCGGGGCCGGAAGATCGAGACGCGCAGGCCCTGTGCCCGCTTGCCGATACAGTAATCCTCCAGCGCTTTCTTGCTGGCCGAGTATTCCCCGATTGGGACTCGCGGGTGGTCCACCTTTACAGGCGGCGGTGTCTGTAGCGGCCCGTACACCATGTCGGTGCTGAACTGGATGAGCCGATTGCAGCCTGCGCGTTCCATCGCCTCCACGATGTGGACCGCGCCGTGGTAGTCGACGGAATAGAAGTATTCGTAGCGGTCGCGCCGTCGGATGATCGGATGCAGCATCCGGGCGGCCAGGCTGTATACGATGTCGTCCGCGGCGATAGGTACACGCGCCACATCTGCGGGTTTGGTGATATCGACCTGCATGAAGCGGGCCCGGTCGTCAGACGGCAGATTCCCCTTTACCAGGTCGCATACGAGAGCCTCTTCGCCGACCGCGAGGAGGTCCCGCGCCGTATGTTGACCGACGAAGCCGTTGCCACCGAATATGATGTGCTTCACTGTGCGAATCAGCTGCGCGCCACGAACAATGTGCCGAAACATATGAGTGTGATGCCGATGATGCGGTAGGCATTCACCGCCTCGCCGAACCAGAAATAGCCGGCCAGCAGCACCAGAACGTAGGACACGCTCAGGAACGGATAGGCAAAGCTCAGATCGACACGCGAAAGGGCCATCAGGTGCAGGCCCATGCTGAAGACGAGCACCGCAAAGCCGCCGACTACATAGGGATTTAGCGCCACCACCGGCAACATGCGTAACAGCGAATTTCCGCCGAATTCAAACTTGCCGACGGTGTTCATGCCGAGTTTCAGCAGGATTTGCGACATCGCGTTCGTGGTGACCACTGCGAGAATGAGCGGAATGTAGCGCTGCATAGGTGGTTCGGCTCGCTGGTGGAGTGTCCTGGCTTGATTCTATTGTCGGCAGGTAGAGTGGGCGCAATTGTCAGACACGGCGGCCCCGCCCGGAAAGACCCGCTTCACAGTTGCAGTCGAATAGACATATCCGAACGCATTCGGCGGGACGGGTCGATCTTGCGGAGAATGGCCTGGAATGCTGCGGAACGCGGGTACATTTGCTGAAACTGTCGTGCTGTCACGCAGGAGTCTTTCGCCAAGTAGATCCGCCCGCCATGCTCCAGCGTGACTTCATGGAGGGACGTGAGGAACTCCGCAATACCGGGTGTCCGTGGAAAATCGAGCGCCAGAGTCACGCCCGGCCGGGGAAAGGACAGAAGCCCGCGGCCGGCCCTGCCTAGTGTCTTGATTACGGCCAGAAACGAGCCCCGGCCCGAAGCAGTGATGCGTTCGAGAAGTTTCCTGATCGCCCGCCTCGCTTCCGCATCCGGAACCACGCACTGGAACTGCACGAAACCCGCGCGGCCGTACATTCGGTTCCAATCGATGATCGCATCGAGCGGGTAGAAGAATCGTTCGAGGTCAAGCCTGCGTTCGCGACCCCGCGCCGGTACGCGCTGGTAGTAGAGGCGATTGAACAGGTTGACCGTCATCGAATTGATGGTTCTGGACGGCAGGTCGAAGGGCATGCGGATCGTGTGCCGCGCAGTGCCTGTCGCCTTGTCCTCGATATGATCGGCGGTCTCCAGGATACCGCGCCCCAGACGCCGCCCCGTAGCCACCCCGTCGATCCAGCCCACCGAGTAATGATGCAGGCCACGCGCCTCAGCTAGCGCGTCCAGATATTCTTCCAGATCACGCAAGCGGCGTTCCCGGACCAGGAGCGTGGGACCCGGCACGCGCCTCATGCGGAAGGTCGCGCGTGTGATGATTCCAGTCAGACCGATGCCGCCAACGGTGGCCGCAAACAATTCCGGTGACGACTCCACGTTGATGCGTTGAACGCTCCCGTCTGCCAATGCGAGATCGAACCACAGAAGATGATCCCCGAAGCTGCCATCGGTATCGTGGTTCTTGCCGTGCACGTCATTCGCGATCGCGCCACCGATCGTGGCGAACTGCGTGCCCGGTGTCACGGGCGGTATCCATCCGTGGGGCGCAAACTGGCGTAACAACTGACCGAAGCTGACCCCCGGCGCCACGCTGATCACGCCGGTGGCGGGCTCGAATCCATAGATTGCAGTCATGCCGATTGTGCGCAAAACGCGTCCGTTCCCATTGAGAGCTACATCACCGTAGCTGCGGCCTGCACCACGCGCAAGCAGCGTTGTATCAGCGCTTTCCTGCAGAGCCGCCACCACTTCATCCACCGTGTCCGGGTCCGAGACCTGGCATGTGGAATGACTGGACCTGCCCCACCCTGTCAGTCGTTCCGGCGTCCACCGAACGCGAAAATCAGCGCCCGGGGTCCCCATATCGGCTCGAGTTTCATCCACTACTCACCATTAGACTGTCCGACGAATGGATCATCTACTGCACTTGTCCCACGACAGCGGCAGAAGCGCAATTCGCGCATGCTCGTTTGAATTTTCTATCCCGTTTCGAGCTCCGCGAGCGCTTCCCGCATCGTCAGCATGTCTGCCATCGTCTCGTCCGAAAGACCAGGATCGGGCATCCAGGTACCCGGAGCGTATGCTTATGGGTTACTGCGGAATTTCGTCAACTCCGGCACGGTCCACTTGCCAGTGTGCGCACGCGGAGTTGCAGAATAGCCTGTGAAAGTGGTCGAGGCAATTCGCAGCCCGAACACCATTCCAAGACTACCCGCGCCGATGTTGTTCAGTGGATCGAGGAAGTAATACTCTGAACAACGGTCGATTACGCCTGGAAGATCCTGTTTGCGTCGTCTCTTGATCCTCATACCGCTGAGACTGAGGAGATTAGGCTACGCGCTTGAAAGATTGGCGTCGCCCGGGGATTCGAACCCCCAGTCGCCGCCGTAAAAGGGCGGTGTCCTAGCCTGCACTATTCATGAAGCAGGGTGATTTTGTGAACCGGTGCGAGAGTATCGCGATGTCGAGGCGTGATGTCGATGCGCGACGGTGATTTTGGAGCGGA